>Ga0164242_10006785_pt1 | contig 12572 bp, 14 predicted proteins | sample OricomgcompostMG_FD_108783 | JGI IMG/M metagenome (GOLD analysis project Ga0164242, IMG submission 108783) | Miracle-Growth compost microbial communities from Emeryville, California, USA - Original compost - Miracle growth compost (MG) ... | reverse complement strand
TCATCTATGCATCCAAGCGGGCGCGTCAGATCAACGACTACTACTCGGATCTGCACGAGGGCAACCTCTTCGACAACGTCGGGCCGCTCGTCGACTCGACCGTCGAAGACAAGCCGCTGACCATCGCGCTGCACGAGATCAACGAGGACAAGCTCCGCCTCCGTCAGGCCGAGTAGTCATCCATCGTCATCCAGAGCCCCCGGCGACCGCCCTGTCGGATGCCGGGGGCATACTGGTGCCCATCCGCCTTCACCCCTGGGGAGCACAATGACGCAGCTGCGCTTGTTCACGTCCGAGTCCGTCACCGAGGGGCACCCCGACAAGATCTGCGACCAGATCTCCGACAGCATCCTCGACCAGCTCCTCGCCAAAGACCCGGGCAGCCGCGTCGCCGTCGAGACCATGGTGACGACCGGGCTGGTGCACGTGGCCGGAGAGGTGCGGACCGAGGCCTGGGCCGATGTACCCGGGACGGTCCGTGAGGTTGTGAACCGCATCGGCTACACGTCGAGCGAGACCGGCTTCGACGGCGACTCGTGCGGCGTGAGCGTGTCGATCGGCGAGCAGTCCAGTGACATCGCGCACGGCGTCGACCGCGCTCTCGAACACCGCGACGCAGGCTCCACCGACCCGATCGACGAACTCGGCGCCGGCGACCAGGGCATCATGTTCGGGTATGCGACGACCGAGACGCCGCAGCTCATGCCGATCACGGCATGGACGGCCCATCGTCTGGCCGAGCGGCTGACCCAGACGCGCCGCTCGGGCGCGCTGCCGTTCCTGCGCCCCGACGGCAAGACCCAGGTCACCGTCGGCTTCGAGGGTGATGTGCCGCGGACGATCGAGACGGTCGTGCTCTCGACCCAGCATCACCCCGACATCTCCATGCCGGCGCTCCGTGCCGCGGTGCGGGCAGAGGTCATCGATCCGATCCTCGAGGTGACGGGGCTGGATGCCTCGCACGCCGACTTCTACATCAATCCGGCGGGCCCGTTCGTCATCGGCGGTCCGAAGGGTGACGCGGGGCTGACCGGGCGCAAGATCATCATCGACACGTACGGCGGGGCTGCTCGGCACGGCGGCGGAGCCTTCAGCGGCAAGGATCCGTCGAAGGTCGACCGCTCGGGCGCCTACGCGATGCGCTGGGTGGCGAAGAACGCGGTGGCCGCCGGCTTCGCCGATCGTCTCGAGTTGCAGGTCGCCTACGCGATCGGCAAGGCGAGCCCGGTCGGGCTGTACGTCGAGACGTTCGGTACCGGCAAGCTGCCCGACGAGCAGATCACCGCGGCCATCCGCGAGGTGTTCGATCTGCGTCCGCGCGCCATCATCGAACAGCTCGACCTGCTGCGCCCGATCTACGCGCGCACCGCGGCGTACGGCCACTTCGGACGCGAGCTGCCCGAGTTCACCTGGGAGCGCACGGACCGCGTCGACGAACTGCGCCGCGCCGCCGGACTCTGACATGCCGGCGCGCCGCGTGGCCCGCGTGCTCGTGGACTCGCCGCTGCCGCAGCTCGACCGGCTGTTCGACTATGTGATCCCCGACGAGCTGGCGGTGGAGGCGGTGCCCGGCGTGCGTGTGAAGGTCCCGCTGCGCAGCGCCGGGCGTGTCGTCGAGGGATACCTCGTCGAGATGGGCGTCGACGACCCGGCCGATCGTCCGCTCTCCGATGTCGACGCCGTCGTGTCGCCGGTACAGGTGCTGCCCGCGCGGCTCTACCGTCTCGCGCGTGCGGTCGCCGATCGTGCCGCGGGTGGTGCAGGTGACATCCTGCGGCTGGCCGTGCCCAAGCGGATGGTGCGTGCCGAGAAGGCCTGGCTCGCCGGCGACGCGCCGACGCCGTGCGCGGTGCCGGCCGACGCGCACGACCGCTCCCGGTCTGTGCTCGCCGCCTACCCGGGGCTCGACGACGAGATCCGGGTAGGCGCACGGATCGCGCTCGACGCCGCGCCGGGGACGACGCACGTGGCGCCGGAGTCGGTCGTAGGCAGGTGGGCGGTCCTGCTTGCGGCGGCGGCGGTGACCACGCTCTCAACCGCGCGGAGCACCATCATCGTGGTGCCCGATTACCGCGATGAGGAGCAGGTGCTCGCGGCGCTCGCATCGTTCGGTGTCGCCGATGCCGTGGTGCGCGTGGACGCGCGTCAGTCCGGCCCCGAGCGCTACGGGGGCTATCTGCGCATCCTCGCGGAGGCGCCCTGCATCGTGGTCGGCAGCCGCTCGGCGGTCTATGCACCGGCGCACGACGTCGGGCTGGTGGCGGTCTGGGACGATGGGGACCCGCTGCTGTCCGAACCGCTCAGCCCGGGTGTGCATGCGCGCGATGCGGCGCTGGTCCGGCAAGAACTCGATGGCGGCGCGCTCCTGTTCGCCGGCCATACCCGCACCACCGATGTGCAACGGCTGGTGGATGCGGGCTGGGTCCGCGAGCTGCCGGCTGCGCGGCGCGCCTCGCCCCGGGTGATCCTGTCGGCGACGCGTGAGGGCGAATCGCGTGGGTCGCGCGTCCCCTCCGCCGCGTTCGCCGCTGCGCGCGAGGCGCTGCAGACGGGTCCCGTGCTGGTCCAGGTCGCACGCCCGGGCTTCGCGCCGTCGCTCGTGTGCGCCGAGTGCCGTTCCCCCGCGCGCTGCCGGCACTGCGGTGGTCCACTTCGCGCGCACCGTCGCGGCGCAGTTCCCGAGTGCACCTGGTGCGGTCGCGCGGCCAACGGGTGGACGTGCGCGGCGTGCGGTTCGGACCGCGTGCGCATGGCGTCGTCAGGCAGCGAGCGGACGGCCGACGAGCTCGGCCGCGCCTTTCCCGGAACGCGGATCATCGTCTCCGACGGCGCACACCCGCTGACCCGTGTCGATGACCGCCCCGCTCTGGTGGTGGCCACGCGCGGCGCCGAGCCGATCGCGGACGGCGGCTATCGCGCCGTCCTTCTCCTGGACGGCGACCGCATGCTCCAGTCCGACGATCTGCGGATCGGCGAGTCATGCCTTCGCTGGTGGTCGAACGCTGCGGCCCTCGCAACCCCCGGTGCGCCGGTCCACCTGGTGGGCGTGACCGGTGCGGTCGCCCGCGCCCTCGCCACCTGGTCACAGCCGACGTACGCGCGCTCCGAACTCGCCGAGCGAGCGCCGCTGAAGATGCCGCCCACCGTCCGGGTCGCGACCGTGGAGGGGACGGCCAAGGAAGTGGATGCTGCGCTGGCGGCTGTCCGCGGCGCGGTGGCCGATCTGCCCGTCGACGCCGTTCTCGGGCCGGTGCCGGTCGCCGAGAGCACGTCGATGCGCGCACTCGTGCGCTTCGCGTACGCACAGGGCCGGGTGGTCACGGCGGCGTTGCGCGGGGCGGTTGTGACCGCGGCGCTGCGCACGCGGCGCCCGGCCAAGGGGCGCCCCCCGGGTCCGCGCAATACACTCAAAGTGCGCGTTGATGTGCTCGATCCCGAGCTGTGACAGGAAGCGAGGAGAGAATGCGCGTCGTGTTCGCCGGCACCCCCGAGGTCGCCGTCCCCACGCTGAGGAGGCTCGCCGACGGCCCCCACGAGGTCGTCGCGGTCGTCACGCGTCCCGATTCCCCGCAGGGGCGCAAGCGGGTGCTGACCCCCTCGCCCGTCGCGATCGCCGCCGCCGAACTCGGCCTGACGATCATCAAGGCCGCGCGGCTCGACGACGAAGCCACCGCGCAGATCACCGCGCAGCATCCCGATCTCGGCGTCGTCGTCGCGTACGGCGGGCTGGTCCGCGATCCGCTCCTGTCTGCGCCCACCCACGGCTGGGTCAATCTCCACTTCTCCGATCTGCCGCGGTGGCGCGGGGCCGCGCCCGTGCAGCGGGCGCTGATGGCGGGCGACGCCTCCATCGGGGCCTGCGTGTTCTCGCTGGTGGCGGCCCTCGATGCCGGTGATGTCTTCGCGCGGCTCGAGTACGAGCCTCCGGCCATGTCGACGGCGGGTGACGTGCTCGACGCGCTCGCGCACCGCGGCGCCTACCTCGTCGCGGACGTCGTCGATGCTCTCGCAGACGGGACCGCCCACGCCGCTCCGCAGGAGGGCGAACCGACCCATGCCGCAAAGCTCACGATCGAGGACGGGCGACTCGACTTCGACGAGCCGGCCGAGCGCGTGCTGGCACGGTGGCGGGGCGTGACGCCCGAGCCCGGCGCACACACGAGTGTCGGCGGGGCACGGGTGAAGATCCTGAGCGCGCGCCCGTCCGACCGGGCGGACGGCCTCGCACCGGGGCGCATCGCCTCGGGCGTCGGCGGCGTGCTGATCGGCACCGCGACCGAACCGATCCTCGTCGAACGGGTGCAGCCGGCCGGTAAGGGAGCGATGGATGCCGCGGCATGGTGGCGCGGTCTCCGGCTCGACGAACCGGTGGCCGGGTCGTGAGCGCGGGCGCCCGCGGCGTCGCCTTCGAGACACTGCGCGCGGTCGATGCCGACGACGCCTATGCGAACCTGCTTCTGCCGCGACTGATCGAGCGCGCCGGTCTCTCCGAGCCCGATGCGAGGCTTGCGACCGAACTCACCTATGGCACCCTGCGGCGCCGCGGCACCTATGACGCGGTCATCACGGCGGCGGCGGATCGCCCCGTCGAGAAGATCGACCCCGTCGTCCTCGACGCGCTGAGACTCGGCGTGCACCAGATCATGTCGACGCGCATCGCCTCGCATGCGGCCGTGTACGAGACGGTGCAGATCGTGCGTCGGGCTGCCGGCGGCCCTGCGTCGGGCTTCGCGAACGCCGTGCTGCGGCGCATCTCCCGCGATACGCCGGGGGAGTGGATGGCGCGCATCGAAGAGTCCGCGCGCTCCGATGACGAACGGCTGTCGCTGCGCACGGCTCACCCGGTGTGGGTCATCCGGGCTCTTCGGCGTGCTCTCGCCGCCGAGGGTCGTGCCGACGAGCTGGACGAGCTGTTGAAGGCCGACAATCAGGCGCCGCAGGTGACCATGGCGGCGCTGCCCGGGCTCGCCGAGATCCCGCCGGGGCACGCGCGCACGATGTATTCGCCATTGGGATTCCGGCTCGGCGGCGGCGATCCCGAGCCGACCGTGCGACGCTCGCGGGGCCGTGTGCGCGTGCAGGACGAGGGCTCGCAGCTGGCCGCGCTCGCTCTGACCCGCGCGCATCCGGTGCGGGAGGGTGAGCGCTGGCTCGACCTGTGCGCAGGCCCGGGGGGCAAGACCGCGATCCTGGCCGCCGAAGCGATCGAGCACGGCGCACGGTTGGAGGCCAACGAACTCGTGCCCGCCCGTGCCGGCCTCGTCCGCCAGGCCCTCGCCGCGGTGCCGAAGCGCTTCTCCGTGACGGAGGAGGACGGCCGTGCCCGCGCGGCCGAGAGCCCCGACACCTACGACCGCATCCTCGTCGACGCGCCGTGCACGGGTCTGGGAGCCCTGCGCCGTCGCCCCGAGGCGCGCTGGCGTAAGAGTCCTGCCGACGTGCCCGAGCTGACGGCCCTGCAGACCGAGCTGCTCGATGCGGCCGTCGGCGCCCTGAGGCCGGGCGGCATCGTCGCCTACGTCACATGTTCGCCGCACCTGGCCGAGACCTCCGGTGTGCTCGCCGAGATCCTGCGCGCCCGCGCCGACGTCGAACAGCTCGACACCCGCGCGGTCCTGCACTCGGTGAGCCGTGCGCCTATGGACCTGGCAGCCCCTGCCGACGGCTCCGGTCGCGCGCAGCTCTGGCCGCACCGCCATGGCACCGACGCGATGTTCATCAGCCTGCTCCGTCGCGTCTGACGACGGTGCTCCGGCTGCCCGACATAATGGGGACGTGGCCTCCGACGTGCGCATCAATCCCAGCATCCTCGCCGCCGACTTCGTCAACATGCAGGCTGAGCTGGCCCGCATCGCGACCGCCGACTTCGTGCACGTCGACGTCATGGACAACCACTTCGTGCCGAACCTGACGTTCGGCCCGCAGATGGTCGAGCGCATTCAGGCCACGAGCCCCGTGCCGCTGGATGTGCACCTGATGATCGACGACCCCGACCGCTGGGCGCCCGGCTACGCCGAGATCGGCGCAGCCTCGGTGACGTTCCACCTCGAGGCGGCGAACGAACCCGTCGCGCTGGCCCGGCGGCTGCGGGCGATCGGCGCGCGCGCCGGTGTCGCCGTCAAGCCGATGACCCCCGTCGAGCAGCTGTTCGACATCCTGGACGACTTCGACCAGATCCTCGTGATGACGGTGGAACCCGGTTTCGGCGGCCAGTCGTTCATGCCCGAGACCATGCCGAAGCTGCGGCGGCTGCACGACGAGGCGCGCCGTCGCGGGTCGCAGGTGTGGCTGCAGGTGGACGGCGGGATCGCGGCATCCACCATCGTCCAGGCCGCCGAGTCGGGTGCCGACACCTTCGTGGCCGGCTCTGCGGTGTTCGGCGCGTCCGATCCCGCGCACGCCATCGCCGCGCTCCGAGCGGATGCGGCCTCGCACGCGCACTGAACGTCACGCGGTCCGCGACCCGCTCGCGGTTCGATACCCTTGACAGGTGAAGACGTTCGACTCCCTGTTCGCGGAACTCACTGCGAAGGCGACCGACCGGCCCGAGGGCTCCGGTACCGTCGCTGAATTGGACGCGGGCGTGCATGCTATCGGCAAGAAGGTCGTCGAAGAGGCCGCCGAGGTCTGGATGGCCGCCGAGTACGAGACGACGGATGCCGCGGCCGAAGAGATCTCGCAGCTGCTGTACCACCTGCAGGTCATGATGATCGCGAAGGGGCTCACGCTCGAGGACGTGTACCGACATCTCTGATGCCGCCACGATCCCCGCACGCCTCTGACGGAAAGACACACATGCTGCGCATCGCCGTTCCCAACAAGGGATCGCTCGCTGAAACCGCCGCCGAGATGCTCGCCGAAGCCGGGTACGCCGGCCGCCGTGACAGCAAAGAACTGCACCTGATCGACCCCGAGAACGAGGTGGAGTTCTTCTACCTCCGCCCCAAAGACATCGCCACCTACGTCGGCTCGGGCGCGTTGCACGTCGGCATCACCGGCCGCGACCTGCTCTGCGACGCGCGCATGCCCGGGGCGCGCGAGATCGAAGCCCTCGGCTTCGCGAACTCGACGTTCCGGTTCGCCGCCCCTCCGGGACGGTTCGCCGACGTGAACGCGCTCGACGGCGCGCGCGTGGCCACCTCCTACCCGGGGCTGGTGGACGCCTTCCTCGACCAGCGCGGCATCGCCGTCGACCTCGTCCCGCTGGACGGGGCCGTCGAGTCCGCCGTCGAGCTGGGCGTCGCCGACGCCATCGCGGACGTCGTCGAGACCGGGACCACGCTGCGGCAGGCGGGGCTCGAGGTCTTCGGGCCCGAGATCCTGCGCTCCGAGGCGGTGCTGATCGCCGGACCCGAAGATGTCGAGGGCACCGAGACCCTGTTGCGCCGGCTGCGCGGCGTGATGGTCGCGCGCCGCTATGTGCTCATCGACTATGACCTGCCGGCATCCCTCGTCGAGAAGGCGGTCGCCGCGGTTCCGGGCATGGAGTCGCCGACCATCTCTCCACTGCGCGATCCGGAATGGGTCGCGGTGCGCGTGATGAGCCCGCGCAAGACCGTCAACCAGGTCATGGACACGCTGTACGAACTGGGCGCCCGTGCGATCCTCGTGACCGCGATCCACGCCGCGAGGCTCTGATGACCCTCGCCACGCGGGTCATCCCGTGCCTGGACGTGGCAGCGGGCCGCGTCGTGAAGGGCGTCAACTTCCAGAACCTGCGCGACATGGGCGACCCCGTCGAACTTGCGCGCCTTTATTTCGATCAGGGTGCCGACGAGCTCACGTTCCTCGACGTCACCGCGACCGTCGACGAGCGCACCACGACGTACGACGTCGTGCAACGCACCGCCGAGCAGGTATTCATCCCTCTGACCGTGGGCGGCGGTGTGCGCTCTTCGGACGACGTGGCGCGCCTGCTGGGTGTGGGTGCCGACAAGATCGGCGTCAACTCGGCGGCCATCGCCCGGCCCGGCCTGCTCGATGAGATCGCCGATCGGTTCGGCGCGCAGGTGCTGGTCCTCTCCCTGGATGTGAAGCGGTCGGATGCCGCGGCCTCCGGCTTCGTCGTCACCACCCACGGCGGGCGGGTCGAGACGACGCTCGACGCTCTGGAGTGGGCCCGTGAAGCCGTCGAGCGGGGCGCCGGCGAGCTGCTGGTCAACTCGATCGACGCCGACGGCACGAAGGAAGGCTTCGACCTCGAGCTCATCGCGCTCATGCGCGAGGTCTCTTCGGTGCCGGTGATCGCCTCCGGCGGCGCCGGCGCGGCCGACGACTTCCCGCCCGCGGTCCACGCCGGTGCCGATGCGCTGCTGGCGGCTTCCGTCTTCCACTCCCGTCAGCTGTCCATCGCCGATGTCAAGGCGGCGCTGGCAGCAGACGGCATTCCGACTCGCAGAACGGGGGAGGGCGCATGACCGAGTCGATCGACGAACGCATCGCCCGCGTGAGCTTCAACGACCAGGGGCTCGTGCCCGCCGTCATCCAGGAATGGGATACCCGGGAGGTGCTCATGCTGGGATGGATGGATGCCGAGGCGCTGCGTCGCACGCTGAGCGAGGGGCGCGTCACCTTCTGGTCGCGATCGCGACAGGAGTACTGGCGCAAGGGCGACACCTCGGGGCACATCCAGCTCGTGCGCGGGGCGCGCTTGGACTGCGACGGCGACACCGTGCTGGTCTCGGTGCAGCAGGTGGGCGCCGCCTGCCACACCGGCGATCGCACGTGCTTCGACGCCGACGACCTCGATCCCGTCGTGGGCGGTCGGCCATGACTCGCCGCGGGCGCACTCTCGCCGTCGTCCTCACGGTGCTGAGCGGTGCGGTGGGCGTGCTCTCGGCGACGCAGACCTGGTTGCATGTGGCCCTGGCCGGCGGCGCGTCCGACGATCTCGCCGTCACCGGGACCGCGGCGCTGGCGGTGTCGACACCGCTGTGTCTGGCGGTGCTCGCCCTCGGCGTGGCACTCTCGATCGTCGGACGCGTGCTGCGGTACGTCTTCGGGGCGATAGCGGTCGTGATCGCCGTCGCGCTCGGATATCTGACGATCGTCATCGTGGCGACGCGGCCGTTCTCTTCCGTGGCGCGCACCGTGACCGATGCGACGGGCATCACCGGTGACGACCCGATCGCGCAGCTGGTGACGTCGATCTCGGTGACCGTCTGGCCCTTCGTGATGCTCGCCGCCGCCGTCGTGCTGCTGGCGGCCGGTGTGTTCATCCTCTTCACGGCCCACGCGTGGTCGACGAGCGGACGGAAGTACCGGACGGACGCCGCCCCCGCCGCAGCGACAGCCGGACCCCTGGACGCCGTCGATTCGTGGGACGACCTCTCCCACGGCACGGATCCCACTGCCGGCGAAGACCCCCGCTAGACTGAAATCGCGCGGATCGCCGCGCCCGTTCGACGAAGGAGCCCCATGAGCAATCCCATTGCCGACCCCGGCCACGGACACTCGCCGGCCGCCTGGACCGCTGTGATCATCATGCTGGTCGGCATCGGCATCGGCACCGGTGCGTTCTTCCTGAACGTCCCCTGGCTCGTGTGGTCGTGTGTGGTCCTGGTCGCCATCGGGCTGATCGCCGGCTTCATCCTGTCCAAGGCGGGTTACGGCGTCAACGGTCCGAAGTACACCCCCAAAGAGCATTGAGCATGCTCGCCGACCTCACGGCCGGCGCCGTCGAGGACGCGCGGACGCGCGAAGAGCAGTTCCCGCTGCAGATCGTCGAGCAGCGTGCGGCGCAGCAGCAGCCTGCGCGTGACGCGCGCGCGGCACTCGCCCCCGCCGAGCGGATCAAGGTCATCGCCGAGGTCAAGCGCGCGAGCCCGTCGCGCGGTGACCTGGCGGCCATTCCCGATCCCGCGCATCAGGCGGGGCTCTACGAACAGGGCGGCGCCAGCGCGATCTCGGTGCTCACCGAGCAGCGGCGGTTCAAGGGCAGCCTCTCCGATCTGAGCGCCGTGAAGGCCGCGGTGTCGCTGCCCGTCCTGCGCAAGGATTTCATCGCCACCCGCTACCAGGTGTTCGAGGCCCGGGCGGCGGGTGCCGATCTCGTGCTGCTCATCGTCGCGGCCCTCGACCAGTCGACGCTGCGCGAGCTCTTTGCGCTCGTCACCGAGCTCGGCATGACCGCCCTCGTCGAGGCGCACTCGGCTGACGAGGTGGCCCGCGCCGTCGACATCGGCGCACAGATCATCGGCGTGAACGCCCGTGACCTGACCACCTTCGAACTCGACCGCGACCTGTTCGGCCGGCTTTCGGCATCCATCCCCGCCGGTGTGGTGAAGGTCGCCGAATCCGCTGTGAAGACCCCGGCCGACGTGGCGCACTACCGGGCCGCCGGGGCCGACGTCGTACTGATCGGCGAGGCGCTCGTCACGGGTGACCCGGTCACCACGCTGCATACGTTCCTGAACCACCCGGAGGAGACGCCATGAGCCTGCGCGACGCCCACGGCCCGTTCTACGGCGACTTCGGCGGCCGGTACATGCCCGAGTCACTGATCGCCGCGATCGACGAACTCACCGAGGTCTATGAGCAGGCGATCGTCGACCCCGCCTTCCAGGCAGAGTTCACCCGACTGCTCACCAGCTACGCCGGCCGTCCGTCGCCGATCACCGAGGTGCCGCGCTTCGCCGAGCACGCCGGGGGTGCGCGCGTCTTCCTCAAGCGCGAAGACCTGAACCACACCGGCTCGCACAAGATCAACAACGTCATCGGCCAGGCGCTCCTCACGCAGCGGCTGGGCAAGACCCGGGTCATCGCCGAGACCGGTGCGGGCCAGCACGGCGTGGCCACCGCCACGGCAGCAGCGCTGTTCGGCTTCGACTGCACGATCTACATGGGCGAGGTCGACACCGAGCGGCAGGCCCTCAACGTGGCGCGAATGCGCCTGCTGGGCGCCGAGGTGAGAGCGGTCAAGACCGGCTCGCGCACGCTCAAGGACGCGATCAACGAGGCCTACCGCGATTGGGTCGCCACGGCCGAGAGGACCAACTACATCTTCGGCACCGCGGCGGGTCCGCACCCGTTCCCTGCGATGGTGCGCGACTTCCAGAAGATCATCGGCGACGAGGCCCGGGCCCAGCTGCTCGACGAGATCGGCCGACTGCCCGACGCCGTGATCGCGTGCGTGGGCGGCGGTTCGAACGCGATCGGCATGTTCGACGCATTCCTCGACGATGCCGACGTGAAGCTGTACGGCGTCGAGGCGGCCGGTGCGGGCGTCGACACCGACGAGCACGCAGCCTCGATCGAGCGCGGCCGCCCCGGCATCCTCCACGGTGCACGCACGTATGTGCTGCAGGATGGCGACGGCCAGACGATCGAGTCGCACTCCATCTCGGCGGGTCTGGACTATCCGGGCGTCGGTCCCGAGCACTCCTGGCTGGCCTCCATCGGCCGGGCCCAGTACATTCCCGCGACCGACGACGAGGCCATGCAGGCGCTCCGGCTGCTCAGCGAGACCGAGGGCATCATCCCCGCCATCGAGTCGGCACATGCCCTCGCCGGTGCGATCCGGATCGGGCGCGAGCTCGGCCCCGACGCAGTGCTCGCCGTCAGCCTCTCCGGCCGCGGTGACAAGGACATGGACACGGCAGCCCGCTACTTCGGGCTGTATGACGGAGAGGACGCCCGATGACCTCGCGACTCGCCGAGGCGATCGACGCTGCACACGCCGCGGGTCGCGGCGCCTTCGTCGGCTACCTGCCGCTGGGCTATCCCGATCTGCGCACAAGCATCGAGGCGGCCGTGGCCCTGGCGCAGAACGGGGCCGACGTCATCGAGCTCGGCCCGCCGTACTCCGACCCGGTCATGGACGGCCCGGTCATCCAAGAGGCGACCAACGTCGCACTCGAGGCGGGCTTCAAGATCCGCGACCTGTTTCCCGCGGTGCGTGAGATCACCGAGCGCGGCGGCGTGCCCGTGGCGATCATGGTCTATTGGAACCTCGTCGTGCAGTACGGCGTCGCACGCTTCGCCGACGATCTGGCCGCGGCCGGGGGAGCGGGACTGATCACGCCCGACATCGCGCCCGACGCCGCCGCCGAATGGATCGCCGAGAGCACCCGCACGGGCCTCGATCGCGTGTTCTTGGCCGCACCCACATCGTCGGATGAACGCCTGGAGATGATCGTGCGCGACAGCACGGGGTTCATCTACACCGTGTCGACGATGGGCATCACCGGCGAACGGGACGAGCTGGATGCCGCGGCCCGGACCCTCGTCGCGCGGCTGCGCTCCCACGGGGCCGAGCATTGCTGCGTGGGCATCGGCATCTCGACGCCCGAGCAGATCGCCGAGACCGTGACCTACGCGGATGGCGCGATCGTCGGCACCGCGCTCGTCCGCGCCCTGCGCGACGGCGGTGTGAAGGGGCTGGCCGAGACCGCCCGAGCTCTTGCCGCAGGCACCGCGCACGGGGCACGTACCGCGAACGTTTAGACTCTTACGCATGACGTTCGCCCCCGCCAACGCGCTCAACGGCGTGCTTGCCAGCATCCCGAGCCCTTCGATCAGCTACTTCGACATCGGGCCGCTGCGGATCCACTTCTACGCGCTGTGCATCATCG
>Ga0164242_10006784_pt1 | contig 12573 bp, 10 predicted proteins | sample OricomgcompostMG_FD_108783 | JGI IMG/M metagenome (GOLD analysis project Ga0164242, IMG submission 108783) | Miracle-Growth compost microbial communities from Emeryville, California, USA - Original compost - Miracle growth compost (MG) ... | reverse complement strand
GCACGCCTCGATGCACAGGCCGCACAGGATGCAGCGGGCGTAGTTGATCTGGTAGACGCGGCCGTACCGCTCGCCCGGGGAGTAGCGCTCCTCGTCGGTGTTGTCGGCGCCCTCCACGTAGATGGCGTCGGCGGGGCAGGCCCACGCGCACAGCTCGCAGCCCACGCACTTCTCCAGCCCGTCCGGGTGCCGGTTGAGCTGGTGGCGGCCGTGGAACCGCGGCGCCGTCGGCTTCTTGTACTCGGGGTACTGCTCGGTCAGGCGCTTCTTGAACATGGCCTTGAAGGTCACGCCGAAGCCCGCGACCGGGTCCAGGAACTCAGGCATCGCCGTCCTCCGTGTTCTTCCTGTGCTCGGGGTGCCCGGCGTCCGCGTCCCGCGGGCCGTCCGGGCCGTCCGGCGCCGGCGCCCCGCCGCCGTTGGCGCCGACCAGCTGGGCCTGCGCCCGGCTGCGGCGGCGCGGCACCCGCTCGATCTGCTGGCCCGGCAGCGGCGGCACGGGGTAGCCGCCGGCCATCGGGTCGAACCGCTCCGGCGGGCCGAGCCGGGCGCCGTCCTCCGGCGGTTCTGCGCCGCGGGCGCGCTCGCGGGTCAGGTCCACCACCAGCGAGATCAGCAGCAACGCGACGACGGCGCCGCCGACGTAGAGCACGATCCTGCTGAAGCTGTAGTCCTCGTTGCGCATCGCCTTGACGGCGGCGACGAGCATCAGCCACACCATCGAGACCGGGATGAGGACCTTCCAGCCGAGCTTCATCAGCTGGTCGTAGCGGACCCGGGGCAGGGTGCCGCGCAGCCAGATGAAGAAGAACAGCAGCAGCTGCACCTTGATCACGAACCACAGCAGCGGCCACCAGCCGTGGTTGGCGCCGTTCCAGAAGGTGCTGATCGGCCAGGGCGCCCGCCACCCGCCGAGGAAGAGCGTGGTGGACAGCGCCGAGACCGTCACCATGTTCACGTACTCGGCGAGCATGAACATCGCGAACTTGATGGAGCTGTACTCGGTGTTGAAGCCGCCGACCAGGTCGCCCTCGGACTCGGGCATGTCGAAGGGGGCGCGGTTGGTCTCGCCGACCATCGTGCAGATGTAGATGAGGAACGACACCGGCAGCAGCGCGATGTACCAGCGGTCGTGCTGCGCGGCCACGATGGTGGAGGTCGACATCGAGCCGGAGTAGAGGAACACCGCCGCGAAGGACAGGCCCATCGCGATCTCGTAGGAGATCATCTGCGCCGACGCGCGCAGGCCGCCCAGCAGCGGGTACGTCGACCCGGAGGACCAGCCCGCCAGCACGATGCCGTAGATGCCGACCGAGGCCGTGGCCAGGATGTAGAGGACGCCGATCGGCAGGTCGGTCAGCTGCATCGCGGTGCGGTGGCCGAAGATCGAGATCTCGTCGTCGGCCGGGCCGAAGGGGATCACCGCGAACGACATGAACGCGGGGATCGCCGCCACGACCGGGGCGAGGACGAAGACGACCTTGTCCGCCCGCTTGACGACGATGTCCTCCTTCAGCATCAGCTTCACGCCGTCGGCCAGCGACTGGAGCATGCCCCAGGGGCCGTGCCGGTTCGGGCCGATGCGCAGCTGCATCCACGCGACGACCTTGCGCTCCCACACGATGGAGAAGAGCACCGTCAGCATCGCGAAGGCGAAGCAGAACACCGCCTTGACGACGATCAGCCACCACGGGTCGGTGCCGAAGAACGACAGGTCCTCGGCGGTGGCGGCGAGTTGGCTGCCGCCGCCGGCCAGGGTCAGGGGAGTCACGACTGCACCTCCGCGTTGTCCCGCACGGCCCGGCCGGCGAGGGAGACGACCTGTCCGGGGCGGGCGCCGGTGTCCGAGGCGACGCCGCCGCCGACGGAGTTCAGCGGCAGCCACACCACCCGGTCCGGCATCGGGGTGACCGCCAGCGGCAGGGTCACCGAGCCGGCGGGGCCGGTGACGGTGAGCGGTTCGCCGTCGGCCACGCCCGCCTCCTCGGCGGTGGCGGCCGACAGCCGGGCGACGGCGGCGTGCCGCGTGGCGGCCAGCGCGTCGTCGCCCTCCTGGAGCCGGCCCCGGTCCAGCAGCAGCCGGTGGCCGGCCAGCACCGCCTCGCCCGGCTCGGGTCGCGGCAGCGGCAGCGACGCCTCCAGCGGGGCGGGCGCGTACGCGCCGGCCCATCCGGCGAGGTGGTCGATCTCGCGGCGGGCCTGGTCGACGTCGGTCAGGCCCAGGGCCACGTCCATGGCGTCGGCGAGCATCGTCAGCACCCGGGCGTCGGGCAACTGGTGGCGGGTGGTGGCCTGGTCGGGCTTGATCGCGGTGGCGAACATCCGCACCCGGCCCTCCCAGTTGAGGAAGGTGCCGGCCTTCTCGGCGACCGCGGCCACCGGCAGCACCACGTCGGCCCGCTCGGTGACCTCGCCGGGCCGCTGCTCCAGGCTGACCAGGAACCCGACCGCGTCCAGCGCGGCCCGCGCCGCCGCCGGGTCCGGCAGATCGGCGACCTCCACACCGCCGACGACCAGCGCGGACAGCACGCCGGCGGCGGCCGCCTCCAGGATCTGCCCGGTGTCGCGGCCGAACCGGGTCGGCAGCGAGGGCAGGCCCCACACCCGGGCCACCTCGTCACGGGCTCGCGGGTCGGTGAGCGGCCGGCCGCCGGGAAGCAGCCCGGGCAGCACACCCGCCTCCACCGCGCCCCGCTCGCCGGCCCGCCGCGGCACCCAGGCCACGGTGGCCCCGGTGGCGGCGGCCAGCCGCAGCGCGGCGGTGAAGCCGCCGGGCACGGCGGCCAGCCGCTCGCCGACCAGGATCGCCGAACCGGGCTGCCGCAGCGCCTCGGCGGCCAGCCGGCCGGCCTCGTCCAGCCCCACGCCCCCGGCCAGCGCGTCCAGCCACTCCGGTTCGGTGCCGGGGGCGGCCGGCAGCAGGATGCCGCCGGCCTTCTCCAGGCCGCGGGTGGCGTGGGTGGCCAGCGCGTATGTCTGCTGCTTGCGCTTGCGGTGGGCCTTGCGCAGCCGCAGAAAGATCCCCGGTGCCTCCTCCTCGGCCTCCAGACCCGCCAGCAGCACCGCGGGCGCCTGCTCCAGCCCCCGGTTGGTCAGCGCTCCCCCATGGCCTTCGACAGCGGAGGTACCGCCACCGGTGAGGTCCACGCCCCGGCCGGCCACGTGGGCGGCGAGGAAGTCGGCCTCCTCCGCGGAGTGCGGGCGGGCCCGGAAGTCGACGTCGTTGGTGCCGAGCACCACCCGGGCGAACTTCCCGTAGGCGTAGGCGTCCTCGACGGTGAGCCGACCGCCGGCCAGCACCCCGGCCCGGCCCGCCGCGGCGGTCAGCCCGCGGGCGGCGGCGGCCAGTGCCTCGGGCCAGCTCGCCGGGGCGAGCTCCCCGTCCTCGCCGCGCACCAGCGGGTGGGTGATCCGGTCGGGCCGCTGTGCGTACCGGAAGCCGAAGCGGCCCTTGTCGCACAGCCACTCCTCGTTGACCTCCGGGTCGTTGCCGGCCAGCCGGCGCAGCACCTTGCCGCGCCGGTGGTCGGTGCGGGTGGCGCAGCCGCCGGCGCAGTGCTCGCACACCGACGGCGAGGAGACCAGGTCGAACGGGCGGGAACGGAACCGGTAGGCGGCCGAGGTGAGCGCGCCGACCGGGCAGATCTGGATGGTGTTGCCGGAGAAGTACGACTCGAACGGGTCGCCCTCGCCGATGCCGACCTGCTGGAGGGCGCCGCGCTCGATCAGCTCGATCATCGGGTCGCCGGCGATCTGGTTGCTGAACCGGGTGCAGCGGGCGCACAGCACGCACCGCTCGCGGTCCAGCAGCACCTGCGCGGAGATCGGCACCGGCTTGGCGTAGGTGCGCTTGTGGCCCTCGAACCGGGTGTCGGGGTCGCCGACCTGCATGGCCTGGTTCTGCAGCGGGCACTCGCCGCCCTTGTCGCAGATCGGGCAGTCCAGCGGGTGGTTGATGAGCAGCAGCTCCATCACCCCGCGCTGGGCCTTCTCGGCCACCGGCGAGGTGAGCTGGGTGCTGATCACCATCCCGTCGGTGCAGGTGATGGTGCAGGACGCCACCGGCTTGCGCTGGCCCTCGATCTCGACGATGCACTGCCGGCAGGCGCCGGCCGGGTCCAGCAGCGGGTGGTCGCAGAACCGGGGAACCTCGATGCCGAGCAGCTCAGCGGCGCGGATCACCAGCGTGCCCTTGGGGACGGAGACCGCGATGCCGTCGATGGTCACGGTCACGAGGTCCTCCGGCGGCGGGGCCGGCCGGCTCCCGGAGGTGTCGTTGGTGGTGACGGTCACGCGTGGGCCTCCGTACGGGACGTGTCCGCCCAGGCGGTGGAGCGGGCCGGGTCGAAGGGGCATTCCCCGCGCTGGATGTGCTCCTCGTACTCGGAGCGGAAGTACTTCAGCGAGGAGAAGATGGGGGCGGCGGCGCCGTCGCCCAGGGCGCAGAAGGACTTGCCGTTGATGTTGTCGGCGATGTCCTGGAGCTTGTCGAGGTCCTCGGGGCGGCCCTTGCCGGCCTCGATGTCCCGCAGCAGTTGGACCAGCCAGTACGTGCCCTCGCGGCAGGGCGTGCACTTGCCGCAGGACTCGTGGGCGTAGAACTCGGTCCACCGGGTGACCGCGCGCACCACGCAGGTGGTCTCGTCGAAGCACTGCAGCGCCTTGGTGCCGAGCATGGAGCCGGCGGCGCCGACACCCTCGTAGTCCAGCGGCACGTCCAGGTGCTCGTCGGTGAACATCGGGGTGGACGAGCCGCCCGGGGTCCAGAACTTCAGCCGGTGTCCGGGGCGCATCCCGCCGCCCAGGTCCAGCAGTTGGCGCAGCGTGAGGCCGAGCGGGCCCTCGTACTGGCCGGGGCGGGCGACGTGCCCGGACAGCGAGTACAGGGTGAAGCCGGGCGACTTCTCGCTGCCCATGGAGCGGAACCACTCCTTGCCGCGCAGCACGATCGCGGGAACCGAGGCGATCGACTCGACGTTGTTCACCACGGTGGGGCACGCGTACAGCCCCTCCACGGCGGGGAAGGGCGGCCGGAGCCTCGGCTGGCCGCGCCGGCCCTCCAGGGAGTCCAGCAGCGCGGTCTCCTCACCGCAGATGTACGCGCCGGCCCCGGCGTGCACGGTGAGATCGAGGTCGAAGCCGCTGCCCTTGATGTCCTTGCCGAGGTAGCCGGCGGCGTACGCCTCGCGGACCGCCTCGTGCAGCCGGCGCAGCACGGGGACGACCTCCCCGCGGAGGTAGACGAAGGCGTGGTGGGAGCGGATCGCCCAGCAGGCGATGACGATGCCCTCGATCAGCGCGTGCGGGTTGGCGTAGAGCAGCGGGATGTCCTTGCAGGTCCCGGGCTCGGACTCGTCGGCATTGACGACGAGGTAGTGCGGCTTGCCGTCGCCCTGCGGGATGAACTGCCACTTCATGCCGGTGGGGAAGCCGGCGCCGCCGCGGCCGCGCAGCCCGGAGTCCTTCACATAGGCGATGAGGTCGTCGGGCGGCATGGCCAGCGCCCGGTCGAGGGCCTGGTAGCCGTCGTGCCGGCGGTAGGTGTCCAGCGTCCATGACCGCGGGTCGTCCCAGAACGCCGACAGGACCGGCGCCAGCAGCTTCTCGGCCGGCTCGTAGGTCATCGTCCCTCCTCGGTGGCGTGGTCGGCGACCGGGTCGGCCGGGTGGTCGGGGTCCGACTCGGCGGTGGTCGCGGGCGCGTCGTGCGAGCTGGGGTGCTCCGCCGGCGAGGGCGAGGTCGGGGTGTCGTACAGCCCGGCGTCGCCCTGCGGCGGGTTGCCGCGCTGGCCGACGACGCGGGCCGGGGTGGTCTCGCCGCGGTGCAGCCGCAGCCCGGTCAGGGAGGCCGGGCCGGCACCGCCGGTCGCCTCGACGGCGCCGTCGCGCTCGTCGGGGAAGCCGGCCAGGATGCGGGAGGTCTCCCGGAAGGTGCACAGGGGGGCGCCGCGGGTGGGCCGCACCTCGCGGCCGGCGACGAGGTCGTCGACCAGCGCCCTGGCCGACTCGGGCGTCTGGTTGTCGAAGAACTCCCAGTTGACCATCACCACGGGAGCGAAGTCGCAGGCCGCGTTGCACTCGATGTGCTCCAGCGTCACCTTGCCGTCGGCGGTGGTCTCGCCGTTGCCGACGCCGAGGTGCTTCTTGAGCTCGTCGAAGATGGCGTCGCCGCCCATCACCGCGCACAGCGTGTTGGTGCACACCCCCACCTGGTAGTCGCCGGAGGGGCGGCGCCGGTACATGGTGTAGAAGGTGGCGACCGCCGTGACCTCGGCGGTGGTCAGGCCGAGGGTCTCGGCGCAGAACCGGATGCCGGTGCGGGTGACGTGGTTCTCCTCGGCCTGCACCAGGTGCAGCAGCGGCAGCAGCGCGCTGCGGGAGCCGGGGTAGCGGGCGATGATCTCCGCCGCGTCGCGGTCCAGCCGCGCGCGGACCTCCGGCGGGTAGTCCGGCGCGGGCAGTTCGGGCATGCCGAGCTCGACGCCGTGGGCGCCGGCCGGCCCGGCCGGGGCGGTCTCGTGCGTGTCGTGCGGGGCCTGGGTCACCGGTCGACACCTCCCATCACGGGGTCGATGGACGCGACGGCGACGATGACGTCGGCGACCTGGCCGCCCTCGCACATCGCGGCCATCGTCTGGAGGTTGGAGAAGGAGGGGTCGCGGAAGTGCACCCGGTAGGGGCGGGTGCCGCCGTCGCTGACGACGTGCACGCCGAGCTCCCCCTTGGCCGACTCCACCGCCGCGTACGCCTGGCCGGGCGGCACCCGGAAGCCCTCGGTGACCAGCTTGAAGTGGTGGATCAGGGCCTCCATGGAGGTGCCCATGATCTTCTTGATGTGGTCGAGGGAGTTGCCCATGCCGTCGGGGCCGAGGGCGAGCTGTGCGGGCCAGGCGATCTTCTTGTCGGCGACCATGACCGGGCCGGGCTCCAGCCGGTCCAGGCACTGCTCGACGATCCGCAGGCTCTGCCGCATCTCCTCCAGCCGCACCAGGAAGCGGCCGTAGGAGTCGCAGGACTCCGCGGTGGGGACGTCGAACTCGTAGGTCTCGTAGCCGCAGTACGGGTCGGTCTTGCGCAGGTCGTGCGGCAGGCCGGCGGCGCGCAGGATCGGGCCGGTGGCGCCCAGGGCCATGCAGCCGGTCAGGTCCAGGTAGCCGACGTCCTGCATGCGGCCCTTGAAGACGGGGTTGCCGGTGGCGAGCTTGTCGTACTCCGGCAGGTTCTTGCGGAACGTCTTGACGAACGCGCGGACCTGGTCGACCGCTCCGGGCGGCAGGTCCTGGGCGAGGCCGCCGGGCCGGACGTAGGCGTGGTTCATCCGCAGACCGGTGATCAGCTCGAAGATGTCGAGGACCAACTCCCGGTCGCGGAAGCCGTAGATCATGATGGTGGTGGCGCCCAGCTCCATGCCGCCGGTGGCGATGGCCACCAGGTGGGAGGAGATCCGGTTGAGCTCCATCAGCATCACGCGGATCACGGTGGCCCGGTCGGGCACCTGGTCGGTGATGCCGAGCAGCCGCTCCACGGCGAGGCAGTACGCGGTCTCGTTGAACAGCGGCGTGAGGTAGTCCATGCGCGTCACGAAGGTGGACCCCTGCGTCCACGTCCGGAACTCCATGTTCTTCTCGATGCCGGTGTGCAGGTAGCCGATGCCGGCCCGGGCCTCGGTGACCGTCTCGCCGTCGATCTCCAGGATCAGCCGGAGCACGCCGTGGGTGGACGGGTGCTGGGGGCCCATGTTGACGATGATCCGCTCGTCGTCGGCCTTGGCGACGGTTTCGGCCAGCTCGTCCCAGTCGCCGCCGGTGACGGTGAAGACCCGGCCCTCGGTGGTCTCCCGCTCCTCGGCCTGCTGGGGGGATGCGTATCCGCTGCTCATGAGTACGACCTCCGCTGGTCGGGAGCCGGGATCTGGGCGCCCTTGTACTCGACGGGGATGCCGCCGAGGGGGTAGTCCTTGCGTTGCGGGTGGCCGGGCCAGTCGTCCGGCATCATGATCCGGGTGAGCGCCGGGTGGTCGTCGAAGACGATGCCGAAGAAGTCGTAGGTCTCCCGCTCGTGCCAGTCGTTGGCCGGGTAGACGCCGACGAGCGAGGGCAGGTGCGGGTCGGCGTCGGGGCAGCTCGTCTCCAGCCGGATCAGCCGCCCGTGGGTGATCGAGCGCAGGTGGTAGATGGCGTGCAGCTCGCGGCCCTTGTCGCCGGGGTAGTGGACGCCGCTGACGCCGGTGCACAGCTCGAACCGCAGCGCCGGGTCGTCGCGCAGGGTGCGGGCGGTGCGCACCAGGTGTTCGCGGGCGATGTGGAAGGTGATCTCGCCGCGGTCCACCACGGTCTTCTCGATCGCCTCGCCCGGCGGCAGGCCCTGCTCCTCCAGCGCGCCCTCCAACTCGTCGGCGATCTCGTCGAAGACGCCGCCGTAGGGGCGGGAGCTGGGGCCGGGCAGCCGCACGGTGCGCACCAGACCGCCGTAGCCGGAGGTGTCACCGCCGTTGTCGGCGCCGAACATGCCGCGGCGCACGCCGATGACCTCGTCCGACGCGTCGCGTTGGACCGGCAGGCCGTTGGGTACGGGCTCGTCGGGGGTGCCGTTGCTGGGCGGGGGCGTGGCGGAGCTCATCGCAGCAGCCCCTTCATCTCGATGGTGGGCAGTGCGTTGCGGGCCGCCTCCTCCGCCTCGCGGGCGGCGGCCCGGGCATCGACGCCGAGCTTCCCGTGCTGGATCTTGTCGTGCAGCTTGAGGATGGCGTCGAGCAGCATCTCGGGCCGCGGCGGGCAGCCGGGCAGGTAGATGTCGACCGGGACGACGTGGTCGACGCCCTGCACGATCGCGTAGTTGTTGAACATCCCGCCGCTGGAGGCGCACACGCCCATGGAGATGACCCACTTGGGGTTCGGCATCTGGTCGTAGACCTGCCGCAGCACCGGAGCCATCTTCTGGCTCACCCGGCCGGCGACGATCATCAGGTCGGCCTGGCGCGGCGAGCCGCGGAACACCTCCATGCCGAACCGGGCCATGTCGTAGCGGCCGGCGCCGGTGGTCATCATCTCGATGGCGCAGCAGGCGAGGCCGAAGGTGGCCGGGAAGACCGACGCCTTGCGCACCCAGCCCGCCGCCGTCTCCACCGTCGTCAGCAGGAATCCACTCGGCAGTTTCTCTTCGATACCCATTGGGTTGGCTCCTGGTCTCCTCGGTCCCCTGGTCCCGCTAGTCCCACTCCAGGCCGCCGCGCCGCCACACGTAGGCGTAGGCGACGAAGACGGTCAGCACGAACAGGAGCATCTCGACGAGCCCGAACATCCCCAGCCGGTCGAAGGTGACCGCCCAGGGATAGAGGAAGACGATCTCGATGTCGAAGACGATGAAGAGCATCGCCGTCAGGTAGTACTTGATCGGGAAGCGGCCGCCGCCCGCCGGCTGCGGGGTGGGCTCGATGCCGCACTCGTATGCTTCCAACTTGGCCCGGTTGTACCGTTTCGGCCCGACGATCGAGGCCATGAAAACGGAGAAGATCGCGAAGCCGGCCGCGAGGCCGCCCAGCACGAAGATGGGCGCGTAGGCGTTCACCGTCCCCCGCTCCTTCCAGTCGACTGTGACTGATGTACGGACCGTGACCGAACCGGCGGGCCGCGTCACGGAATCCACCAAGATCGCGGATATGTGAGGCAGTTCACAAGCCCAGGTCGTCTGCATACTATGCCTCCCCGTCTGTGATCTGCGACACGGGGGTACGGACCGACTTTGTGATCTCCACCACCCGACCAACGATCATGAAGTCGGATGAGCTGCCAGCTAGTGTCGGATGACACTCAAACGATCACTTCCCGTCACATTCACGGGCGTTACCGCTGGTCAGCGGGGCGCTTCCATTATCAGACGACCCGCGCCCAGAGCAAATTAGCGATGGACCGAAGGTCGTGATAGCGCCCCCGTGACACGGACGGGTGACAGCGAAACCCCAGGAATGACGCACGTGAAGGCGCGCACAAGCGCATACGTCACCGGAGCGGTGAAAACGGATCAAAGCACCCGTCAGGCAAGATCCCGAATCGGGCAATTGAGCCGTGGACACGCCAACTGTGGCGCATCCCACCTTTATTGAACGGAACCAATCGTTCCTGATAGCCAAAGACGCATGTCCCCGAACAGCTATCGGACGATGTCCGACACGCATACCCATACCCGCCGCCGACGGCACGCGGCGCCCCGCACGGCCCCGGCGTGGGTCCGCAGGGCCGGACTCGTCGGCGGCGTCGTCAGCGCGCTCGCTCTGTGCGGCGCGGCCGCTCCCGCCATGGCGGACTCGCACGACACCGCGGCGGCCCCCGCCACCGCACCCGCCTCCACGCGTCCCGCCCTGCTGTCCACCGCTTCGGCGCAGCAGGCCGTCGGCGCCCTGGAACAGGAGGCGCTCTCCGCGGCCCTGTACGCCGAGAAGGAGCAGGCCGCGACCGACGCCCGCCACAAGGCGGCCGTCCTGCACCGCAAGGCGCGCGCCAAGGCCGCCGCCGCGAAGGCCGCCCGCGAGCGGGCGGCCGCTGCCGCCGCGGCTTCCTCCTCGGGCTCCTCCGGATCCTCGGGCTCGACGGGCTCCTCGACGTCCGGCGTGACCGCGGCGAACGCCTCGGCCACCACCGCCGCCCCCGCCTCGGGCAGCAAGGTCGACCAGCTGATCGCCTTCCTCAAGGCCCAGATCGGCAAGCCGTACGTCTACGGCGCCACCGGCCCGAGCTCCTACGACTGCTCCGGCCTCACCCAGGCGGCGTTCGCCTCCGTCGGCGTCACCCTCCCGCGGACCTCACAGGAGCAGTCCACCGTGGGCACCCCCGTGTCCACCTCCGCCCTCGAGCCGGGCGACCTCATCTTCTGGGGCGGCGAGGGCAGCGCCTACCACGTGGGCGTCTTCATCGGCGACGGCCAATACCTCGACGCGGCCAACCCGTCCACCCCCGTGGGCATCCACCAGCTCGTCGACTACGAGCCGGACTGGGCCGTCCGCGTCCTGTGACCGGCTGAGCCACCGGCTCACCCGGAGCGTCCGGCCCCGGTGCGTTCGCTGTCCGCACCCGGCGCCGACCGACGGGCCCCCGCGCGCGTTCGCTGTCCGCGCCGGCGGTTCCCCGACCCACCCCGTCCCCCGGGCATCTGCGTGCCCGGGGGACGGCAGGGCCGGTACTCAGGCGCGGGGCGTGATCTTCGTCAGCGCGTTGATCACGCGGTCCATCGCGTCACCGCCCGTGGGATCGGTGAGGTTGGCCAGCAACTTCAGCGTGAAGCGCATCAGCATGGGGTGGGTCAGCCCGCGCTGTGTGCACATCTGGAGCACCTTCGGGTTGCCGATGAGCTTCACGAAGGCGCGGCCGAGGTTGTAGTAGCCGCCGTAGGTGTCCTTGAGGATCTGCGGGTAGCGGTTCAGGGCCCGCTCGCGCTGGACACCGGTCGCGCGGGCGTGCGCCTGCGTGATGACGTCGGCGGCGAGCGAGCCGGACTCCATCGCGTAGGCGATGCCCTCGCCGTTGAACGGGTTGACCAGGCCGCCCGCGTCGCCGACCAGCAGCAGGCCGCGGGTGTAGTGCGGCTGCCGGTTGAAGGCCATCGGCAGGGCGGCGCCGCGGATCGGCTGCGTCATGTTCTCCGGGGTGAAGCCCCAGTCCTCCGGCATCGACCCCACCCATGCCTTGAGCACCTCGCGCCAGTCCAGTTCGCGGAAGGCCGCGGAGGAGTCCAGGATGCCCAGGCCCACGTTCGAGGTACCGTCGCCGAGGCCGAAGATCCAGCCGTAGCCGGGCAGCTGGCGGGCGGCGGGGCCGCGCCGGTCCCACAGCTCCAGCCAGGACTCCAGGTAGTCGTCCTCGTGCCGCGGCGAGGTGAAGTAGGTGCGTACGGCGACGCCCATCGGCCGGTCCTCGCGCCGGTGCAGGCCCATCGCCAGCGACAGCCGGGTGGAGTTGCCGTCGGCGGCGACCACGATCGGGGCGTGGAAGGCCGCGGGGGTCTTCTCCTCGCCGAGCTTGCTGGTGACGCCGGTGATCCGCCCCGTGCGCTCGTCGACGATCGGACCGGTGACGTTGCACCGCTCGTACAACCGCGCGCCGGCCTTGACGGCCTGCTGCGCCAGCAGCTCGTCGAAGTCCTCACGGCGGCGCACCAGTCCGTAGTCGGGGTACGCGGCCAGGTCCGGCCAGTCCAGCTCCAGCCGCATGCCGCCGCTGACGATGCGCAGGCCCTTGTTGCGCAGCCAGCCGGCCTCCTCGGAGATGTCCACGCCCATCGCCACGAGCTGCTTGGTGGCGCGCGGGGTCAGGCCGTCGCCGCAGACCTTCTCGCGGGGGAACGCGGTCTTCTCCAGCAGCAGCACGTCCAGGCCGGACTTGGCGAGGTAGTAGGCGGTGGTCGAACCGGCGGGCCCGGCCCCGACGACGATCACGTCGGCGCTGCGCTCGGACAGGGCGGTGTCGGTCACGTGGGCTCTCCCAGGTCGGCGAGGGTTCGGTCGTTCGAGTCTAAGGGCGGGCCGGGCCGAGGCCTTGGCTCACCCCGGGCTCAGTCGGCCTCGCGTCGGCGGCCGGTGAGG
>Ga0164242_10006783_pt1 | contig 12574 bp, 14 predicted proteins | sample OricomgcompostMG_FD_108783 | JGI IMG/M metagenome (GOLD analysis project Ga0164242, IMG submission 108783) | Miracle-Growth compost microbial communities from Emeryville, California, USA - Original compost - Miracle growth compost (MG) ... | reverse complement strand
GCGGCTTTCGGTTCGGCCGCAGCAGCCTCTTCTTCAGCGGGCGCCACCTCTTCGGGGGCGTGCTGCTCCGCCTGCTGCGCCTGCAACATTGCCCGCAGTTCACGACGGGTCAGCGTGCGCTCCGCGTTCGCTGGCGACTCCTGCATCGGCTTTGACTCGTCGGCGGCGGGGCGCGGTGTCACCACGCTCACCGGCTGCGTCACCGGTTCAGGCCGATCGTCGGCTGGCGCCGGCTGATACAACCCTGGCGTCGTTCTCGCCGGCTTCACGAGCGTGTCGAACTTCACTCCGTCGTAACGGGGTGGAACGGGCCGCGCGGTTGGCGTTTGGCCGCCAGCATCCGTTTGTTTGTCGGACGAAGACACGGCGCGCGCGTCGCCTGATTCCCGCGCGCCAAACGGCATGTTCACCTCAGGGATGTCACCCGCTGCAGTTGGTACTGCGGTGCCTGCGCGACGCGATCGACCTGCGTTCTCTGCTTGCAGTGCCGCGGCGCGTTCGCTCTCTCGAGCTTGTCGCCGCGTTTGTGGCGGCGGATCTTGCCACAAAGTCATGCCACACTCCGATACAGATGGTGTTTGGAGATATATTGCACTACCCCGTCAGGAACCAAATACCACACCGGGTATCCCCTGTTCACCCGGCTCCGACAGTCGGTTGACGATATGGATAGCGCCGGAACCTCCAACAAGCTTACGTCTTGCTGCGGCAATCCAGAAATACTCAAGTCATGTCCCGGGCGACTCACAGCTACGAAGTGAGCCAAATCCCACAGTTCTTGCACGTCGCGCCAACTCAGAATCTGGGCTATCGCGTCAGCGCCAGTGATGAAGAAGAGCTCCGCCTCAGGGCGATCAGAACGGATGTCGCGGAGCGTGTCGATCGTGAACGTCGGGCCCTCGCGATCGATGTCGACCCGACTGACCGTGAACCGCGGATTGGATGCCGTCGCGATCACCGTCATCAGGTAGCGATGCTCGCTCTCGGTGACCGTGCCCTTTTGCCACGGATGGCCGGTCGGGACGAAGATCACCTCGTCCAACTCAAACGACTGGGCGACCTCGCTTGCGGCCACCAAGTGCCCATGATGAATCGGATCGAAGGTCCCACCCATGACCCCGATCCGCGGACGACGGTGCCCGGCCGGGCTCATCGCAACGATTTTTAGCTCGCGTGTTCTGTTCCGGGGTGGCCGGCGCCATGATGAGTCGCACCCGGTGCACCTGCGTGAGCTGCCGCATCCGGGGCCGCGTGGTGCGTGTGACGGTTGGCGACGTCACGGTAGGTGAACAGCACGAGTGCAAGCGCGGTGAACACACACAGCGCGACAACGCCGAACACCCATGGTTCCACGGGGAGCTTGGTGGCCGCTTCCTCGGCAAGCACTGCTACTGCGAACGACATTCGAATCTTCCTTTCGAGAGCTTCTCAGCTCCGTGGTCAGTCTAGCGGCGTGAGCGATCTATTCGCGCACCTGGCCGCTTCCCCGCACGATCCACTTCGTGCTTGTCAGCTCTGGCAGGCCCATCGGTCCACGAGCATGCAGCTTCTGCGTCGAAATACCGACCTCGGCTCCGAAGCCGAATTCGCCGCCATCCGTGAAGCGCGTTGACGTGTTGACCATGACGACAGCCGAATCCACCTGCGCCAGAAATCGTTCAGCGTTCCCCAGGTCGTTTGTGATTATCGATTCGGTGTGCTGGGTCGAATACCGACGGATGTGCTCGATCGCCTCGTCGAGATCGTCGACCACGCCGACAGAAATGTCGAGGCTCATGTGCTCTGTCGACCAGTCGTCTTCGGTCACGGGGACTGCGTCGGCGAAGATCGCGCGTGCGCGGTCATCGGCATGAACGGTGACTCCATCCGCCCGCAAGGCGCTCAACACCGGCGGAAGCAGACGTTCCGCTGCCGCTGCGTGCACCAAAACGGTCTCGACGGCGTTGCACACGCTCGGGCGCTGAACCTTGGCGTTGCGCACGATCTCAACCGCCCAGTCCTCGCGCGCAGTTTCATCGAGCACGATGTGAACGACGCCAGCTCCCGTCTCGATCACGGGGACGGTGGACTCGGCAACAACAGTATTGATCAGCTGTGCGCTGCCGCGCGGAATGAGCACGTCAACGAAGCCACGCGCTCTCATCAGTTGTGTTGCGCCATCTCGCCCGAAACGGTCGATGGTCTGCGCAGCGTCGGCGGGCAGGCCCGCCTCGGCAAGAGCACTTTGGATCACATCGACCAACACGCGGTTAGTGTTCTCGGCCGCGCTGCCGCCACGCAGAACGACGGCGTTGCCGCTCTTGATCGCAAGCGATGCGATATCGATCGTCACGTTAGGGCGAGCTTCGTAAATCGCCCCGACCACGCCGAACGGAACACGCGTTTGAACGATGTTCACGCCGTTTGGGAGCGTGCTTCCCCGCATGGTGGTTCCCACCGGGTCGGGAAGTCGTACGACGTCCCGAACCGCGTCAGCCAGCGCGTCGAGGCGTGCTGGCGAAAGCGTGAGCCTGTCGAGCAAGCCGTCGGAGAGCCCGCTGTCTCGACCGGCAGCACGATCCAATTCATTGGCGGCGACGATCTCGGCCGCATGAGCGTGGATGCCGGCGGCCATGGCCTCGAGCGCGCGGTTCTTCTGCTCGGTGGTTGCTGTGGCAAGCGCACGCGACGCGTGCTTGGCAGCGGCGACGGTCTCGTCGAATGTGCCCGTAGCTTCAACGGTGTCCAACGCGGAAGGTGCCATGGGTCAAGTTTAGCTAATCGATCGTGGCCGTCGGCTCGAACCAGGTGCCGACCGACTCGCCGCGCAGGGCTTCGGCGACCAGCGCCGTCGACGTCAGGAGCACGGCTGTGCCCGCCTCTGCCGCCTGCCGTGCGGCGGACACTTTGGTGAGTGCTCCACCCGTACCGACACCGGCAAGACCGGCGTCGCCGATCTCGACATTCTCCAGTGCGTCGTTGGCCGGAACGTGAGCGATGGGTTGCGCACCGGGCTCCTCGGGCGGACGAGTGTATAGGGCATCCACATCCGACAGCAGAACGAGAAGGTCGGCGTGCACGAGTGTCGCAACAAGTGCGGCAAGACGGTCGTTGTCGCCGAATCGAATCTCGTGAGTTGCTACCGTGTCGTTCTCATTCACGATCGGCAGGATACGCAGGTCAAGCAAGCGCTCCATCGCGCGCTGCGCATTGCTTCGGTGAGTCGGGTTCTCAAGGTCACCCGCCGTCAGCAGCACTTGGCCTGCGACGATCCCATAGCGGTCAAGCGTGTCCTGATAGCGATAGATGAGCACATTCTGCCCGACAGCGGCAGCCGCCTGCTGCGTTGCCAAGTCCTGTGGTCGGCCGCTCAGCGACAAATACGGCAACCCTGTCGCGATTGCTCCGGATGACACCAGGATGACTTGAACACCTCGGCCGTGCGCCTCAGCAAGGGCGTCGACGAGTGCGACGATCTGTCCGGCATTGACGCCGCTGATCGAAGACGATCCGACTTTGACTACGACACGCGTTGCCGCAGGGATCAGGCTTCGCTCGGCGATCATCATGCGTTGTCGGTCTCCTCGTCCTTCCACAGTCCGGCCTCGCGTTCGCGCTCAAGTTCGGCGCGAGCCTCAGCCTTCGCATCCATGCGCTCGAAGTATTCCTCACGCCGTTGGTTCCTGGTTGCACGGTGGCGGGCATCCAGTCGTGCGTCCGTGCCGCGCGGAGCCGTCAGAAGTTCGGCCGTCGACGTGAGCGTCGGCTCCCAGTCGAAGATCACGCCGTCGCCCGGTCCGATCACGACAGTTGAGCCTGCGACGGCTCCCGCCTTGAACAGCCCGTCTTCTATGCCGATCTTCGCCAGTCGGTCCGCCAGGTAGCCGATCGCCTCGTCGTTGGTGAAATCGGTCTGCGCGACCCACCGCTCCGGCTTTGCGCCAAGGATGCGATATACGTTCCCGAATGACCCGCCCTCGACGGTGATGGTGAACGACGCCTCGTTCACCGGTTTCGGTCGGATGACGATGCGCGGCTTCTGTTCGCTTTCCGCCTCTGCTGCACGTCGCGCACTCTCGACCAGTTCGCCGAGTGCGTACGACAATTGGCGAAGTCCCTCATGGCTGACCGTCGAGATCTCGAAGACACGGAATCCACGCGCCTCGAGCTCTGGGCGCACAAGGGCCGCCAGGTCTCGAGCATCCGGAACGTCGATCTTGTTCAGTGCGATCAGCTGCGGACGCTCGCGGAGAGCCGTCTGCCCTTCTGGCACCGGGTACGCAGCCAACTCCCCGAGGATGACGTCGAGATCGCTGATGGGATCGCGGCCGGGTTCAAGCGTTGCGCAGTCGAGCACGTGCAGAAGCGCGCTGCATCGCTCCACGTGGCGCAGGAATTCGAGACCGAGACCCTTTCCCTCGCTCGCTCCTTCGATCAGTCCTGGAACGTCAGCGATCGTGTAGCGGGAATCCCCGGCTTGCACGACGCCGAGATTCGGATGCAGCGTGGTGAATGGATAGTCGGCGATCTTCGGCTTCGCCGCAGAAAGCGCCGCAACCAAGCTCGACTTGCCAGCCGACGGATAGCCGACCAGTGCCACATCGGCAACGACCTTCAGCTCGAGAAGAACATCGCCTTCCCAGCCCGGCGTGCCAAGAAGCGCGAACCCAGGTGCTTTGCGTTTCGTGGAAGCGAGCGCAGCGTTACCCAGACCGCCCTGGCCTCCAGGTGCGACGACGATGCGCATGCCTGGTTCCGCGAGGTCGATCAGCTGGGACCCGTCTGTGTCTTTGACCACCGTCCCGACCGGCACAGGCAGTTCAAGCGTTGCGCCCGTGGTTCCGTTGCGGTGATCACCCATGCCGAACCCGCCGTTCTCTGACGAGCGATGCGGGCTTCGGTGGTAACCGAGCAGCGTTGTGACTTGGCTGTCCGCGACGAGCACAATGTCACCGCCGTCGCCGCCGTTCCCGCCGTCAGGACCAGCGAGGGGCTTGAACTTCTCGCGTTTGACCGAAACGCAACCGTTACCGCCGTTTCCTGCACGCAGGTGAAGCGTGACGTGGTCGACAAACGTTGCCATGTGCGCTCCCCATATCGGTTGGTACTGCTATCGGTCGGTACTGCTGGTAAAACACGAATGGGCGAGCCGAAGCTCGCCCATTACGAAAGAAATTCGTGGCGGCGGATTACGCCGGAACGACGATGTTGACGACCTTGCGACCGCCCTTGTTGCCGAATTCGACGGCCCCTGCTTCGAGTGCGAACAGCGTGTCGTCACCGCCACGGCCGACGTTTACGCCTGGGTGGAAGTGCGTGCCGCGCTGGCGGACGATGATCTCGCCTGCGCTGACGACCTGGCCACCGAAGCGCTTCACGCCGAGGCGCTGCGCGTTCGAGTCGCGACCGTTACGAGTGGAGCTAGCTCCCTTTTTGTGTGCCATGAGTGTGTCTCCCTCGCCGCGTTACTTGATGCCGGTGATCTTGACGCGCGTGAGCTCCTGACGGTGGCCCTGACGCTTCTTGTATCCGGTCTTGTTCTTGAACTTCTGAATCACGATCTTCGGCCCTCGCAGGTTCTCGATGACCTCGGCCGTGACCGTGACCTTGGCAAGAGCCGACGAGTCAGAGGTCACCTTGTCGCCATCGACGAGAAGCACGGGAGCCAGCTCGAGGCTGCCACCCTTCTGGGTCTTGACCCGGTCCATCGTAACGATGGTGCCGACCTCGACCTTTTCCTGCCGGCCACCGGCGCGCACTACTGCGTAAACCACTTGAGGTACCTATTTCTCTGGGAAGCCACTTGGCTTCGATTCTTGCGTACTTGACAAAAGTCACCGGCAAACAAGAGCCGCCATTCATGGCGGCTCGTCCTGCTCAGAAAACCTGCGGTCATCGTGCGGGCGATGCCCAACACACACCAACGGTCAACTTTACTCGATGCGCACTCTGTGGTCAAACGCACGGAAGAAGTAGGCTGCGACGATCGCGGCGAGTGCGAGCACGGGGAAGTTGAGTTCCACCCCATTGAACAACATCGCCGGCAATTGCCCCGCATACCATCCGGGGAACGAATACTCGCGCGGCATCGAGGTGAACCATCCACCGCTGACTGTTGTTGCAGAAATCGCACCGATGATGGCAGCGATCGCGGCGCCACCCGTCGCGGCCAGTGCTGCTCGCGCGATGAGCGTGAGCAACACGTTCCCACCTGCCTTCGCCGGCCACAACCAGAGCAGCACGAACGTGGCGATGACGTACGGAAGCGCTTGCGGAACGAACCCGACCCACCACACAGTCAGGTCAGCGTCGGCGGGATGCTGCGAGGTCAGCACGCCCAGTTGCGTCAGAGCATTGAGCAGCCCGGCAACGACTTGATAGCCGAAATACAGCGCGACGGTGACGCCAGCCATACGCGCCGACGCTGCAGTCATCCGTACAATCTAGCCATGGCCGTGCTCATCGATCAACCGACGTGGCCGGCTCACGGCACCACCTGGTCCCACCTGGTCAGCGACACGTCTCTCGAGGAGCTGCACGCATTCGCAGCGGCGAACGACGTGCCAGCGCGAAGTTTCGATCTCGATCACTACGACGTTCCTGCTAGCCGCTATGACGAACTGCTGGCAGCCGGAGCGCAAGCGGTCGGGATGCGCGAATTCATCGAACGCCTCCGCGACAGTGGCTTGCGGATTACGGCTGCCGAGCGCCGCGGAGACTGAGGCGACTGACCTCAGTCAGACGCCTTCGAATTGGGCTGCTGAGGAACGACCCCACCGGTGAGTCCTGCCGTCGTGACCCTGCGATTTCGGTTGCGGCCCTGTCCAGGTTGCTTCGGCTCAGGCAACGCCTCGAGAACATGCTCGAGTAGCTCCTCAGCATCCTTGCTCTTGACCCGTGGCTTCGAATTCGCTGCCTTGGTCAGCGGGATGTCAAGGATCGCGACAGGCTCCACCTTCTGCTGCGGTGTCGCGGCGTCCGAGTCCGATTCCCGTGTGCCGTCAGCCGCCAGATGACGACCGTGCAGCTCGGTGCTCGACAGCTCGGCAACAGCCGGTTCAGCAGCCTGCTGTGCATCGGTCTGCTGTACATCGGCCTGCTGCACATCGGATGATTCGAGATGCGGCGTGTGGGCTGCCAGCGTGCTCGCGGCGATCTGGGCGAGCGCATTCTTAGCGTCGTCGGTGATCGCATGGGTCACCGGCGCTCCGGCACTTGCTCCGCCCGAGGCGCCACTCTTGCCTCGCCTGCGCTCGTTCTGAGGCTGCTGGCCCGTCCTATGCTTCACCACAGGGTCGTGGTGCACCACGACTCCGCGTCCAGCACACACCTCGCATGGCTCACTGAAGGTCTCGAGCAGCCCTAGGCCCAGTTTCTTGCGGGTCATCTGCACGAGACCGAGAGACGTCACCTCGGCGACTTGGTGCTTGGTGCGGTCACGGCTGAGGCATTCGACAAGCCTCCGCAACACCAGGTCACGATTCGACTCGAGCACCATGTCGATGAAGTCGACGACGATGATGCCGCCTATGTCACGCAGGCGCAGTTGACGCACCAGCTCCTCTGCAGCCTCCAGGTTGTTCTTGGTGACGGTCTCCTCCAGGTTTCCGCCTGATCCGACGAACTTGCCTGTGTTGACGTCTACGACGGTCATGGCTTCTGTTCGATCCATGATCAGCGATCCGCCCGACGGCAGCCACACCTTGCGCTCAAGCGCCTTCTCGATCTGTTCCGTTACCCGGTACTCGTCGAACGGGTCGCGCTCGCCCTCATACTTTTCGACCCGATCTAGCAGGTCAGGCGCAACCTGAGCAAGGTATGCCTCGATCGTCTCCTGAGCATCCTGCCCAGAGATGATCAGTTTGTGGAAGTCCTCGTTGAACACGTCGCGCACGATCTTGATCAGCAGATCAGGCTCGCTGTGCAGCAGCGCCGGCGCTGAGACGGACTCAACCTTTTGCGAAATGTCTGCCCACTGCGCGGTGAGCCGGTTGACGTCGATCGTGAGCTGCTCTTCCGTCGCGCCCTCTGCCGCCGTGCGCACAATGACGCCGACATTCTCTGGCAGCACACCCTTCAAGATCTTCTTCAAGCGTGCGCGCTCGGTGTCAGGCAGCTTGCGGCTGATCCCGTTCATCGAGCCGTTGGGAACATAGACCAGGTAGCGGCCAGGAAGCGACACCTGACTGGTGAGCCGTGCACCCTTGTGCCCGACGGGGTCTTTGGTGACCTGCACGAGCACCTTGTCGCCTGGCTTCAGTGCCAACTCGATGCGCCGAGCCTGGCTGCCGCCGCTCGCAGAGTTCTCTGCGGCGGCATCCCAGTCCACCTCGCCCGAATACAGAACAGCGTTACGTCCTCGCCCGATGTCGACGAATGCCGCCTCCATGCTCGGAAGCACATTCTGCACGCGCCCGAGGTAGACGTTCCCGATAAGCGATGCTTCCTGAGACTTGGCAACATAGTGCTCGACGAGCACCTTGTCCTCAAGGACCGCGAGTTGGATGCGGCCGTTCTTCGACCGAACCACCATCTGGCGGTCGACGGACTCCCTGCGGGCAAGGAATTCGGCCTCGGTGATCACCGGTCTGCGGCGTCCGGCGTCCCTGCCGTCACGCCTGCGCTGCTTCTTGGCCTCGAGCCTGGTCGAGCCTTTGACCTTCTGCGGCTCGGTGATCAACTCGGGCTCGCGCGGCGCGCGCACGCGCACGACCGTGTTCGCCGGATCATCTCCGCGACCGGATTCGCCAGACCGTCGACGCGATCGACGACGCACCGTCGGCGTGTCGTCCGCGTCGTCATCGTCGTTCGTGCGCGGTGGCAGCATGGCGACATCCGGCGCTTTGAACAGGATGGCCGTGCTCGGCAACCCAGGGATGCTTACCGCTGGTGTCACATAATCGGCGGCGTCGACTGCTGATTCTTTTGCTGGAGTCTCTGCCGTTGGAGCGTCTGTTGCTGGCGCATCCGGCACGGCAATCTGTGCCGCTGGAGCCTCAGCCGCTGGAGCCTGAGCCGCTGGAGTCTCAGCCGCTGGAGCCTCTGCGTTTTCCGCGGAGGTGGCGTCGGGCGCCATACCGGCCCGCTCGGCTGGCTCTTGCACCGTCTGCTGTGTCGATTGCTGGGTTGCTCCCCCGTGCGGAGCAACGATCGGTTGGCTCGCGGCCTGATCGGCCTTTTTCTGGTTCTTGCGGGACCCGAACAGGCGTGAGCGCTTCTTCAGCGGCGGTGTTGTTCCACCAGTCTGTGCGCTTCCGCCCTGTTCACTCCCTGATACCGAATTGCCTGAAATCGTCGTATTTTCGTCTTTTTCCACCATCGCTGGTGCGCTCCTCGACCGAATGAGCACAGCCGCGCCGTGTTCATTCGGTTACTCTCCTCGAGTGGGCCGATCGCTGTAGCGAATCCCCCACCAATCCCTTACTCACGCAACCGGCGCTTCGCTCTGGTTGCCTCGTCTGTCTGTCATTCTGTGTGTCACTGCGACGAGTCCATGTCGACCCGTCGGCACAGGGCGCGTGCGCCCGCTAAGCCTTGTTTGTGGTGTCTGCCCAAGCGCGGCCCGAGCGACACAACCTATTATCGCATGCTGTGGTTACGGACTCTGTCATTGACAGCGGGTCGATCACCGGCCTATGCCATAATCCGATGGTGTCGCTCACCCATCCGTCCAAACGTCCGTTTGTCCTTGCAGTCTTTCTGGTCATCGCCGGCTTGATCGGGTTATGGGCCGCCTTCGAGTTGACTTTGGACAAGTTCACGCTGCTCGCCCAGCCAGACGCTCAGCTCAACTGCAACATCAACCCACTCGTAGGCTGCGGCAAGAATCTCGAGTCATGGCAGGGAGCGATTCTCGGTTTCCCCAATCCGATCATCGGTTTGGTTTGCTGGGTTGCCCCAATCGCTGTCGGGGTTGGAATCTTAGCTGGGGCGCGCTTCGCACGCTGGTTCTGGGTGTTATTCAACATCGGCGTGCTCGGCGCGCTTGTGCTGGTGGTCTTCTTGATCACGGAAAGCTTGTATTCGCTGTTCGTGCTTTGCCCGTACTGCATGATCACCTGGACGGTCACGATCCCCACCTTCTGGGCAGTGACGTTGTACAACCTGAAAACCGGAAACATTCCCGTTCCGGCAGTTGTCCGCAAGTTCGCCGCATCCGCATATTCGTGGGTGCCGCTGATCACGCTCGTCTGTTATGCGATCATCGCTGTGCTCGCACAGATTCAGACGAGCTGGATTCCGAACGCGTTCCTGTAGGACCAGCGCGTTCCTTTAGAACCAGAGGGCAAGTTCGCGCGCTGCCGACTCCGGCGAGTCGCTTCCGTGCACGAGGTTTTGCTGAACAGGAAATCCCCAGTCACGGGCAAGGTCTCCACGGATGGTGCCGGGCGCGGCGGTGGTCGGGTCCGTTGTTCCAGCGAGCGAACGGAACCCCTCGATCACCCTGTTCCCTGCAATGCGGATGGCGACAATGGGTCCGCTCTCCATGAACTCGACGAGTGGCTCATAGAACGGCTTGCCCTGGTGTTCCTCGTAGTGCTTCGCGAGAAGTTCCCGGTCTGCCTGCACGATTCTGATGTCGACCAGGGAATATCCCTTTGCCTCGATTCGGCGCAAGATTTCGCCGGTGAGTCGCCGAACAACGCCATCGGGCTTGATCAGAACAAGGGTCTCTTCCACTTGGGAGCTCATTTACGGTTTCTCCGATTCGCTTGGGTTTGGGTTGTTGGTTGCGTTGTCGTCTTCGGCGAGCCTGCGCGCAGCGTTAGCTCGGTCCAGCCGTGCGCCTGTGACCATGCAGTATGCCCACAGCGCGGCGAAGATCGCGCCGACGATGAACATCATCGGCACAAGGAAGCCCGCAGCAATGACGATGGCTTGCAGCACCCAACCGAGCACGAATCCCCATCGGTAGCGCAGCAGCGGAATGGTGACGATCATCAACGCGACGAGGACGGCTCCTCCGCCCAGGGCAAACGCGGCAGGCAGAGCCTTCAGGCCGAAGATCACCAGCGCACCGAGGAACACGACGACGAGCTCGAATCCGAGAACAATCGATCCGAGACTTCGCTGGGCTGATCGCACGCCTACGCCTTCCATCCGCGATCATCCGCGAGCGCCATTGCTTCACCGATCAGGGTGATCGACCCCGTGACGATGACGGCTCGACGCGGCTGTTCCGCGGCCCATGCGCGCGCTGCCTCGATCGCATCCGGCAGCTCGTCGTACGACGAGACGCTCTCATGCGTCCAGCTTTCGATGTGCTCTGCCAGTTCCTCGAACGGTGCAGCGCGCTCCGAGTGAGACTGGGTCACAAAGATCCGTGATGCCAGCGGCGCGAACGCGTCGACGATGCCCTTAGCGTCCTTGTCGCGCAGGATGCCGACCACAAAAGCGAGTTCATCGAAGTCGAAGAATGCCGGCAGGGCGGCCGCAAGCGTCTGCGCGCCTGCCGGGTTGTGCGCGGCATCCACCAACACGGTGGGCTCGGTACCGATCAGCTGCAGGCGGCCAGGCGAGGTTGATTCTGCGAGTCCGTGTTCGACCAGGTCGTGCTTGAGCGCCTGCGTGCCGTCGCCGAGGAACGACTCAACGGCCGCGATCGCGACTGCCGCGTTTTGCGCCTGATGCGCGCCGTACAGCGGCAGGAACAGGTCGGAATACGTCGCGGCACGGCCACGGATGCTGATGAGCTGGCCGCCGACAGCAACGGTCGAGCTCTGCACGTCGAAGTCGTCGCCCTGTACGTTCACGGATGCTTCGCTCAGGTTCGCGGCACGCTTCAGTTCCGCGAGCGCTTCCGACGGCTGAGCCGCGCTGACCACGATCGCGGTCGGCTTGATAATCCCGGACTTCGTACGAGCAATCTCAGCGACCGTATTGCCGAGTCGAGCCTGATGGTCAAGGGAGATCGGCGTGAAGACCGCCACCTGGCCGTCACCGACATTGGTGGAGTCCCACTCTCCGCCCATGCCGACCTCGATCACGGCGACATCCACCGGCGCGTCGGCGAAACAGGCGAAGGCCAGAATGGTAAGCACCTCGAAGAATGTCAACCGAATCTCGCCAGCGGCGATGAGTTCGTCGTCCACCATGGTCAGATACGGCTGGATGTCGTCCCAGTTGCGCGCGAGGGCCTCGTCGGAGATCGGTTCTCCGTCGATCATGATGCGTTCGTTGAAGCGCACGAGATGCGGGCTGGTGAACAGCCCTGGACGCAATCCGTACGCCCGCAAGAGGCTCTCGATGATCCTGCTTGTGCTCGTCTTGCCGTTCGTTCCGGTGATGTGGATGATCGGGTATGCCCGCTGTGGATCGCCAAGCAGTTCGACGGCATGCCGGGTCGGTGCCAGCCTAGGGCGAGGGTCGCCCTCTCCCAACCGGTCCAGCATTGCCTCATACACGGCGTCTCCCGCCGCGCGGAAATCGTCGTCGCTCATACTGCCGCCTTTTCGACCGTTACGATCAGTGCCGAGTCGTCACCGACCGCGATCCTCGATTCTGCCACGCTCACCGCGTCGTCCTCTGCTACGTCAAGGTCCACCGCGAGCGTTTCAGCCGTGATCAACTCAGCAAATTCACGGACGGCCGCGGC
>Ga0164242_10006782_pt1 | contig 12574 bp, 10 predicted proteins | sample OricomgcompostMG_FD_108783 | JGI IMG/M metagenome (GOLD analysis project Ga0164242, IMG submission 108783) | Miracle-Growth compost microbial communities from Emeryville, California, USA - Original compost - Miracle growth compost (MG) ... | reverse complement strand
TTGACATATCTATATAACAATCTAAGCTACGTTACTATAAACTTAGTAAGAAAAAAATCTGACTAAAGCAAAAAGCAAATTAGAGTCACGACGCGTCAGAATTGACAATTATTCTAGATAATATCAACTAGATTAACGCCTTTCACCTAACAATAGCCAGGTATCTTTCGATCAATTATCCTATGTTAAAAAAATGGACTACTTCCAAGCAACAATAGCTAACGACGTATTTAGATATTATCAATATCCAGCGATGAGTTTTTCGTGGGATTAAGCTTCATAGACTGAAAAAACTTCGCTAAGTAATATCCAATTTCGCCCAAAATAACGAACGGATCCCGAATACTAAAATCGTCAAAATAATCTGCGCTAGCAGAAAGTGCACTTACAGAGAATGTTTTATTGTGAATTAAATTGTCTAGAAATCCGAGTCCTCCTCCAAGGAGCCATTTAACTTTTACTCCTAATTTATAATTATCAACGAACTCAATATCACCGTCGCGGATTATTCTATAGTAATGCCAAGGAAAATCCATTCCAGAATAATATGGAAGAGCCAATGATCCCCAGAATCGAGGATTAATTTCAATAAAATAACCTTTTTTCTGATGTTCGTCCCATTTAAATTCGACCATGGCTACACCATTCCAACTAAGGCGATCGAGGATAAGTTTTGCATAATGCTCTAGTTCAAGATTTCGGGTGCTCATTCTGAGCGTGCTAGTTCCACCGGTTACGACTTTTTCCTTCAGCCGTTTATGAGTAAAAAGCGCCCTCATATTCCCCTCTTTATAAAGAGCAGAAACTCCGTAGCCGTCACCTCTAACATACTCTTGCAAAACAAAGTCTCCTATTTTCCTAAAATGGTCTTGAAATTGTTTACCACTGTCAATATAAAAAACACCTTTGGAACTATTCGAATTTTTGTATTTTAATACAATAGGCTTAGGGCTATTATTAAAGAACGCATAGCAGTCTTCTTCAGTTTTGGGGTAAAACGTAGATGGAACAGGTATGCCAATATCTTTTGCCAATGACGAGGACGAATCTTTTTTATGTGCAATTTTTAAAGATTCAAAATTGGGAACTAATGTATTTATACCATCCAGGCGATCTATATATTTTGAAATGATGAATATTTCTTCGTGCGTTGGAATAAGATTACAAATTCTATTCTGCTCCAAAAAAGATTTAAGACTAACTAAAAAATCATCCTGAGATTTGTAGAAACTAGGATATCTAAAACAAATATTTCCCAACAGGGAAAACTTATTCATATTGACTACTGACGAATCTCCTGTAAAAACCTGAACACCTCTCTTTGAAAGGCTTCTATTAACTATATAGGCCATTCGATTCCACGAATATGTCACAGCAACTTTGTCAATCATCAAACAATATTCAAAAAACGATTAAATTATATCTTCTCCAATACAAACATATAATGGGATTTATCCTCAGGCAACTGATAGCCGCGAACTATATTGAAATATTCGGAAATTTTTAATCTTGTACGCTCCAAAGACGTATCCTTTGAAGAATTAATTTGCCAAAGACCACTCCCTATCGCTTTTCTCGACATCTTCGAATATTGCCGTTTAATAAAATGAGGAACAGTAAAAGAAAACGTGTGAAGAGGGGACGCTGTTATCCTACCCATAAAATAAATCCGAGCTTCATCAACCGGTAGCGTTATAATAGCATATCTATTGGTTCGACTACTTATTCGGTCAAGGGCTATTCCTAGCTTGTCGAATTCTATATGATGTAGCACACGGCAACAAACAACTAAGTCATATTTACCGATATTGTCATTGAAATCTAATATAGAGGCATGAAAATCAGGATTTAGATTTGCGTTAATATCAGCTGTCTTTACATCTAGGCCCAAATATCTCAAGTAATTTGTCACTAGCCCAGAGCCAATCCCAATTTCAAGAACAGTCTTAGAATTTGTTTTCAAGATTTCCGAAATCTGATGCCAATAGGTCAGCATTCGCACCCTTGAATTATAAAGTTCGAAGGAATAATATTCCTTCGGAAAAGTCTCAACTTTTACGTCCCTATTGTCTATTTTCATAATTGATATGGTTTTAATTATATTTTAAGTCATCAACGAAATATCTATTTAACGCTATCCTTCTCAAAGCTCTTATATTCTACCAATATAGACTCCCAAATAGCTCGCTGATTATATCTGCTTTCTATCATAGGTCGTGCATTCATAACCAATTTTTTGAATAACGAACTTTCAACAAAAATCCTCTTCATAGCGCTATACAATTCAGTTGTACTTTTTCGATTTATAATTAAACCATTAACCTCATTCTCAATAATTTCGTTGCAACCGTTAATGTTCGTTACAATACAGGGCAATCCCATAGCACCAGCTTGCATTACGGCGTTTGGAAATCCTTCCCTGTAACTAGGAAACGCCAATACGTCAGCCATAGCATAATATGGTCGGACATCATTGACGTAGCCGACCGGAATAACATCTGAGCATTCTTCAATGGATTTAACAGTCTCTTCTTCCAAAGGATCTAGATCCTTTTCAAATGGGCCAACCAATAGCAATTTCAAATTCGAAAATTCATCAGCCAGTTGTCGAAAAGCTTGAATCAATTCATTAATCCCTTTGTCAGAAACTAACCTTCCAACATAGATAAAAACAAAATCTTCGACATCAATACCAATTTCTCCTCGTACGTTTTCATCAGAAGATGCGGAAAAGTGACTAGGATTAAAAAATTCAGTATCAATACCATTCGAACTACCATTACATATAACTTTTAGTTTATCACTATTACAGAACCGACTAGATAGGATAATGTCCCTTAATCCATAAGAATTAGGATAAACTTTCGTAGAACAGGAATATGTGATTCTTTCCACTATATTAAGTACCACCCTTTTAACTCCATGGGTTTCTAATAATGGCATTCCGGCTACTGTATGCAGGCGGAAAGGAATTCTGGCCAGTTTAGAAGCGACCATCCCCAAAATACCGGCCTTGGGGGTATGAGTGTGGACAATAAAAGGTCGTTCTTTCTTAAAAAGCGTATACAACTTAAAAATCGCGACTAGGTCTCTAAGTGGACTTATCGTACGAGTCATATTGATAGGCACGGTAGCCACACCCTCTTGCTCGCTCACCTCAGCTAAAGCGGGTCCGTTCGAGGAAACTCCGATCACCGTATAATACCTATTCATGAATCGCAATTGGCCTTTTAAAAGATTTTTTAAAGACTGTGGTACAGTGGTAATACGAACGATTTTCTTCATTTATCCAATTATCAAATCTTATGACCTTTATGTAATCATTATCCTATATAGGCCGCCTTCAATGTCAACTGACTTTTTCCCAATTCTAATTTCCTCACTCCTATCTTAATCTTGCGACATCCCATCGTGCCGATTCAGGTCGCTTTGGGAATTCCGGCTAATTATTATCCATTACAGCTTGAATTGAAGTTCCCATTTCTTTGACACCCGATACTTCCCATCCCAATAGCGACGAGAATGTCCTTGCAAACTGCATTTGATAAAACTGCTGAGATGTGCCAATTTCACCCAAGGGCTTAGTATCGGGCCCAATAATAGCAAACCAGGTATCTTCTGAGTGCGAAACATCTGCGCCATGCGAGATCCATTCTGCGCCATTGCCTCTTCCATGGTCACATGTTATAAATAGAGTAGTTTTGTCTTTATAAACTGCGCTGCTATCAATAAAATTCCACAAATCATTTAACATTAAATTTATATTATAGGCATCAATCAAATAAGAATCGTATCGCCCTAAATGGCCATATGTATCAGTACCCAAGAAGGCAATATATAAAACTCTGGGATGCGTTCTAACTAAATCCGATTTTGCTAGAGCATATATCTCTCTGTCATAATTAGACGGGCTGCCTATCACTGGGTAAAGCCCCAGACTAGGGAGCTGTTTATTGATTGAAATCGCCATCGAATCTCGCAAATAGTAACCGCTTGCCGGCATACCGTCTTTAGCTCCACAAATCACATTCAGTCCATTCCTTTTTGAATTCAAAATATCTGAAAATTCATCCCAGACACAAAAAGCTGAAACATTATTATTTCGGAATCCAGACTGCCCATTAATAAACTCCAAAACATTATAATTCGGATTTTCACCAAAGAGATTCGAGTTAATATTATAGTCAACATATCCCGTAAAAATCTCGCTAAATCCAGGATAGGAAATACGAAAGGGATTTCTAACATCTACAAAATTACCAAGCTTCCGGTTCCCGAAAATTTTGCCTCTGTTGACTAAAGTATTCCAAAAAAAGGGCATGAGTTTCTTTCGTCGAACAGTGTAGTCAGTATCCCAAAATTTATTTCTCAACCAACCTGAGTCTACAGACGTATAGTTATAGTTAAATAATAATACCGAATCAGCCCCATTAAACACTTCTTGCCAACGAAAGCCATCAAGAGTAACGACTATAAGATTTTGGGTTTTATGAGGAACCTTCGAAATCTCTTGAATTGGCACACGAATAATACTTTCTTCTCCGCGGAAACAAGAGGTAAGTCCCAATAACAGAGATATAATTAAGCATGATAATGAAATATGAATCGTTTTCATATTCAAAAGTCAACATTTCCCAAATTTATCAAAAACTGCGTTACATGAAACCAATAGACTCCAATACTATCAAATTATCCAATATCACCAATTAACCGCCCTGATTCCATCGAAGTCTTTGACAATAAATATATAAAGTCAATCATCAAAGTATAACGGCCAATTTATCTTACAATAATTTCTTGATATAATGAAATATACGCCTCAACCATTCTGTTGATGTCAAATTGCTTTGCTCTTATCAAACATGCTTTGGCAACTTTTTGATAATAATTATTATCGGCTAACAGCGATGAAATATTCTCTGCCAGTGCTTTATCATCCCCTTTCGGAAAAAGAACCCCCGCTCCTTTTACTATTTCTGTCAACCCAGGTACATCCGACGCAATAAAAGGACTACCGGAAGCCATTCCTTCAACACTTGCAAGAGATAGGCCTTCATGATTAGAGGATAACACAACAATATCCACGGTTTTCAATAATTGAGGAACATCATTCCGAATTCCCAAAAATCTCACTCTTTCTGAAACGTTCATTTCAATGGCATAATTTTCACATGCTGTTCTCAGTGGGCCGTCACCTACTAAAAGAAGTTTAATATTTTCCGGCAATCTTCGAAGCGCCCTTATAAGAGTTCTTTGATCTTTTTGCCAACGGAAAGAGGAAACTTGTATAATCAATTTACTATTCAGCTTTGAAAAAGAGAAAAATTCTTCGTGCAAGGGAGTGGCGTGCTGGATATCACTGAGATTAATCCCGTTCTCAACTTGTGCATATCTATCAGACGACAAATTCAAATGCATTTTCAACTCTCTCTCAACTTCCGGTGATATCGAAATAATTTTGTCATATTGACTATAAACATATTTGTCGAGAAGCCTCCAAAAGGCTTTTCGCCGCCTTCTGTTCGAAGTACTATGCTCTGTATAAACAAACTTTGCTTTGGAACGAGATTTAATACGAGCAAAGGCCACCCAATATAGTGATGGGAATAGGTGAACATGAACAACATCATATCCCGAAATATAATGTCTGATCTTAAAAACTAAAAATGGATTGTATACCGATCCATGGGTCAGTCCCATTACCTTTCCTTTACTTTTCAGTTGGAGTGTTTGCCTAAAATTCGTATCACCAATTTTCAAATGTAGTATGTCTACATTCAGTCCTTTTCTTTGAAAAAGGAGAGCACTCTCTGTAACCAATTTTTCAGCTCCCCCAGTTTTCAAAGAGGTAATTATTTGCAAAATTTTCACCTCTTGATTTTTTTAACCACGGTCTAATCGATCTAAAATTTTGCTCAACTGAGTTTCACAAGCGAATTCTCTTTCAGCGAAACCCCTCATTTTCTCAACAATATAGTGTTCCGTCATTTTTAAACTATTGTGAAAATCAACAATATCTTTTATATTGACCGGTGTCTCGTCGAAAGGAATCTTTTTTGCAAAAAAAAATCCTTCGAGTTGTGGCTCTTCAGCAGTATAAATAAACGGAAGCCCCCTTGCAGCATATTCCCTTATCTTCAAATCAGACGCTTTTTGAACCCCTCTTCGGAAGGAAGCTAAAGAACCGACTCCGATGTCCGCCAGATCAAATAGACGATCTAGATCACTACCACCTAAAGAGCCATAAAACTTTACATCTTCATCTAATCCCAAATCAAATGATAGTTCCTCCAACTTTTTCTTTTCTGAGCCGTCTCCAACAACATGGAAAATGACCTTTGCAGCCTTAGGTAGTTCATAATAGATTTTTAAACCTTTGATTAAACGATCATATCCATGCTGAGGTGCTAATTGAGCTACAGCCAAAATATCCAATACGTCATTTTCTGACGGACTCCTAATTTTGACCGTATCAAAATCAACAAAGTTTTCAATATTTACAGTCGATACATTAAAAATCTTTCTATGGTTCGAGAAGGTGGCAATGAGATCTATATTCTCGTTAAATAAAAGACTGAAAACACGTTTTATGTAAAAGAAAACTTTTCTTTTCAGGGACGTACTTGTCGGAGGATACTTGGCAAATGTCGGCATTTCACCCACAATTTTGGTCTTTTTATTAACTCTTTTAATGGCCCTAAAGAAACGTATCATTGGGAAACCAAAATATTCATATCTAACATACACCAAATCATAAATCTCCAAAGTCCGCAAGCTCCGGTGCAGTCTTAGATATACACGATTCATAACACTATAAAAACTACCGCTATCCTCGCTCAAGAATACCCGATTTCCATTTTGGATGAGATAAACTCTCCCTGAAACAAACTCCAAAAAATCAACTTCATTACCTAATCTTTGGAAAGTCTTTATCTCCAAATTGATCTTTTTGGACACGCCATTTCGTGCTAATATATCCGATCTAAATCCTGCAATAAATAATATCTTCATAAAAGAAGCTATATCGTTTAATTTACTAATGCTTTGCAGCGGATTCTCAGCGAACCAATTTCTGGATTACAGACCACAGAAGGACGGTATGCCGATTCCAGAGTTCTATTATATAGTTTACAACCCTATTTTTTTATCCAAAAGAGAACATATAGTCATCGTCATTTATTTCTATCAGGAAAATCTGAATTTCCATCCGTCTCAAACAAAGTCCAATATTTTTTTGCTATTTTACCCATGTCGCAATACTTCGATAAAACGACTTAAATTGAAAATCCAATAATCTCCTAATAATTCTATGATAGTTAAAAGTGTATGGACAGAGAATAAGCCGGCAATCACATACTTTATTGAATTACTATCATTGTTTTTTTGTTTACGATTTCATTTAAATATTGAATCGATTTATTACGATCAAGTAGATGACTCTTATCTAAGATATCGGATGTCCCATTCTTATCTATACCAGTTCCAATCACCGGTTCGGTAACGCTAATCTTTGGTCCTAATGTTCCATATTCTGATACGGTAATCGGCTTTTTCCTAAAATCTGACCAAGTAGGACTCTGGATCAGTATATGGCCATTTAGCGGTCTGATTTTACTCCTAGACATATCTTCTTTTTCTTCCACGCGTGCAAAAAAGCATGAAAAGGCAGATCCAAAACTGTAGTGGTCCAAAATGTCAATGTTAATGTTCTTTTCTTTATCGGCACCCAGTAAGTTGCCAAGCTGAATTTTGATTCCAACGTTATAATTATTTATCGTATAAACATTCTTTAGATATAGATTATTAATAATGTCTTGGTTATTGTTAGGCTCAACATCAATGCCCGCCATGGGATTTGTGCCAAAAGTATTAGAAACAAGAATATTTGTCATTCTCAACGTGTCGACATTAATGATGGATATTGCGTTCCGTCTATTATCATCACAATAAGCATTATATATTCCTATATTTGATGAAGGAGTTTTACCACCTGAAATATATACGCCATCTCCCCAACATTTTGATATTGTTGGAGAAAAAATAACGATGTCATGCGCATTAAATAAATATACTCCGATTCCCCATTCTCCAATTTTATCCTTGTGCTCATATCTTTCTCCGACGATAACAGGGTTAAATAAAAATACGCTATTTACATTTTCGATCCTTACGACTCTATAATCACCCTTTGCTGTAGGGGTTTTGATTAATTTAGAGCCCTTTTTAAATATAACGTAGGTATCTGATCTGAATACTAAACCATTATCATCCACTAACAAAGGGAATGGTGGAAAAACAACATAATGATAAGTATTTAATGCCTTCTGGATATACTTAGTATAGTCGACCGAACCGTCCTTAACATAGCCCGCGGGAAGTATTTTTTCGAGTGAAAAACCTTTAGTCTTAATCCTATCAAATTCGGACCTAAATTTATATAGAGATACTGTATCTGAAAAAAAATGGCTTGATTCCAAGCTCATATATTTAAAATCACTCTGGCCTAAAGCCGCCAATGAGATTAAACTCAGCCCGAGTGCCGAAAGACTATTGAAAAGCATGAATTCATATTTACATTTACGCAGTGCCATATTTATAAAACTCTAAGCTCTCTATATGCGTAGGCATTGGTTTGATTCTGACTCGTTTTGTTGCTTTATAAACAAATAAAATCGATACAAATACAAAAAAATTTGCTGCTATATCCCCAGATGTCATTGATGCGAACAATGAAAAATAGAATAAACTTAAAAAATAATATAAGGTTGTTCCCTCATATTTGTAAGAGAATAATCGTCTACCTTGTTTAAAATTTATCCTAATAACACTGTATATAAGAAATAAAAACAAACCCATTCCTAAAAGGCCTTCTTCATAAAGCAATTCAACAAAAATATTATGAGGATAATTCGCTTGAAATCGATCATCAAATACAAAGCCAAAATCCCCAAGTCCGTTTCCAAAAATCATCTGAAGAGGCGATCGACTCAAAATATGTTTAAAAGCTATACTTAAATATATCATCCTGCCTGAAATAGATCCAGAAGTATCCCCTGTGTCTAAAAATCGGCGTTGAATAAATGTTGACAATGCCGAAGGATTGCCTCCTTGTAACAAGGGGGATATTAAGTATAAAAAAAACACAAGCATAACAATAACAAAAAAAATAAACTTCAAAGTGAATTTTACTCGGAATCCTCTCGCTATAACATAAGGCAAGACCAAGGAAAAACCGAGTGCTAGCATGGGCCCTTTCGAGCCCGTAAGGAAGATTAAAATAATTAATATTCCGATTACACCACCAAGCAATAGTCGAAAAACCTTCGTTTTCTTTTTAAATCTCGATAAAAAAATAAAAGACAGAATAGAAAAACCAAAGTATTGGCCAATAACGATCGGGTTTAATCCCGTCTTCAAATCCAATCTAAAATCTTGGCTTCCTATATCGATTCTATTTAATCCATAATTAAATAAGTACCATATTACGATCGAAAGAGAGAATAAACAAAACCACCAAAGAAATCTATCGGTTCGTTTCACTACTAGTTCGCAGACTAGAGTTGAAATAAATAAGGTCGACGCCACAATAAACAGCTTCTGTTCCCCATATTGTAAATCTCTAGACCAAATCAAGGTCAACATACAGTATACTACAAAAAGCCAAAATGTGATAAGTCTCTGATCAAAAACTACCTTTTGTATTTGGACTCGATGCAAATAATAGACTATCCCGATGATCAATGTTACAGCAGAAATCAAGTATAGATTAATGGGAATAATACTTCCGGTCATCTTAATAGTCAAAAACAAGACATAAACGGCAATAATAAGGCCAAAAGGTCTTATCCCCTTTTCCGCATTGATCGCTCTATTCATCTACTACTAAAAATTTAGAATCACCTTAAACTCGTTCAGCTTCACGGAAAACTGACAATAAATGCTCTAATGCGTTACTCTAAATCTCCGTCCTTAAGTTGCTAAACTAAACACCTATTACTTATCTAAGCCTTATTTTTAAATTTCAGGATGTTTCTCGAATCCATATAGGCTTCAAAATTTAATTTTTTTGCCAGCAATAGATATAAAGTACCTCCGAATCCAAATCCAATCAGCAACCTGAGCACATCGGGAAATCCCATTATCATCCAATCTAGCAAAAACACCACTAAACCAATCACAATACTTAAGCATAGTATAGGCACCACGTCTTTCAATTGTTCATTTATCGAATAGTCTATAAATTTTCCTGAGTAATAGCTATTAATAAAATATTGAACTATTGAAAAAAAAGCTTGGAAAGTTACTAGCGGCCAAATACCAAATGGAAGGGTGGCTATAATTCCAATAGTAATCAATATCTTTTTAATAATATTAAGCTTCAGATAAAGGTCACTGCGTCCTTTAACATTAACAATATTTAAATTGAAAGTATTCAAGGGCATTATTATTCCTGAAACACAAATCAAGCGGAAAAACGGTACTGCAGGTAGCCATTTGTCTGTTAATATGAATCGAAACAAAGGAACGGCCAGTACACCAGCTAAAACCATTGGGAAGCAGGTCCAAAATAATAATTGCTGTATAGACATTTTATACCCTTTTTTTAAACGCGTATTATCTTCCTGTATGGATGAAAAGGCAGGGAACGTTACTCCTTTAACCACATCAGCAAAAGTATTAACAGGTGTAAATACCAAACTTCTTGCATTTTGATAATATCCTAAAATATTTACATGAAAAAATTTACCAATTATTATAAGATAAATATTACTATAAATTCCGTCTAACACATCCGAAAACATCAATCGGCCCCCAAATGCAAAAAGGCTCTTCACTTTTTTAAAGTTAAAAGAAAATAAAGGAACCCATTTCGAATAAATCCAGATATGGATTGCATATACTAAACGCATCACTACTTGTAGAGCAACAATACTCCAAACCCCAAAACCTAACAAAGCCATTGCTATCGCTATAATGGCCGATATGACGGTAGCGGGCACCTGAATTATTGTTAATATTTTGAACTTCAATTCCTTGGTAATACGAGCTCTGGGCACAAAGGCCACGGAATTAAAGACAAATACTAAAGATAAGACTCTGGTCAGTAGAATTAACTGAGGCTGATGGTAAAACTCCGCTATTAACGGGGCTGCAAAAAAGAGGATAAGATATAACAGTAGGCTTATTACTAGATTTATATAAAAAATCGAAGAATAATCTTCATTGTCTGTGGTCTTTTTTTGAATAAGAGCTTCATTAAATCCGCCGTTAATGAGGATTTGACTAAGAGTAATAAAAACTGTTAACATTCCTATCAAACCGAAATCCTTGGGGGAAAGAATACGGGCCAAAATAATCATAGTCACTACGGAAATCCCCCTGGAACCCGCTTTTTGGAGAAAGGACCAAAATAGTCCAGAAATGGTTTTATCTCGTAAAGAAGACAATACAGATTGAGTATATTATTATAAAATAACAAAGAATAGTGCATGAAGGATGCTTCATGCCTTTTCGTCAATAATATTTATAATATTCAAATGCTTTTTCTAAGCCTTCTTTCACCTTCCATACTGGGACATAATCAAAAAGACATTGCGCTTTGTTTATCTCTGCAAGGCTATGCTGTACATCTCCGGTTCGTTCAGGGCCATAATTTGCCTCTTTATTAAAGCCTGCCAATCTAGCAATATCGCTCCAGAGTTGATTCAGCGTAGTTCGCTCTCCGCAGGCAATATTAGCTACTTCGTGCTTTGACAAATTGGACGTATTCAACAATGCTTTAACATTGGCCTGTACAGCATTCTCTACAAAAGTGAAATCGCGAGAGGTCTCCCCGTTCCCGTTGATCGTCGGTGTCTTTTTATCGATGGCAGCCCGCATGAATAAAGGGATTACAGCTGCATAGGCACCATGAGGGTCCTGTCGCGGACCAAAAATATTGAAATAGCGAAGACCCACAGTATGCAAGCCGTACAATGTGGAAAATACGTCAGCATATAATTCGTTCACTAGTTTTGTCACAGCATAAGGCGAGAGCGGCTTCCCTTCATTACCCTCTTTTTTGGGTAGTTCTTTACTATCACCATAGGTGGAAGAAGAAGCAGCATATACCATACGCTTTACGCTTCTTTCGTCTCTAACTGCCAGAAGCATATTAAGGAAACCGTCTATATTAACGGTATTTGTAGTCATCGGGTCATTAATAGAACGAGGTACCGAACCAAGAGCTGCTTGATGGCTGACGTAATCCATGCCAACTACAGCCTGCTTACAAATGTCCAAGTTCCTAATATCTCCTTCTATAAGTTCAAAAGCTGGGTCAGATGCAAACAACGAAATGTTATTATAAAAGCCGGTAGAAAAATTGTCAAGCACTCGCACTTTTCGGGCGCCATATTTCAATAAATATTCTGCCAAGTTAGAGCCGATGAAGCCAGCACCTCCAGTTATAAGAAATGAATATTGATTTAAATTGTCCGTGTGATAGAGTGTATTATACATAAAACCGTATTGGCTGTAACTTATCATTTATCTAATGTTAAGCTATGTGAATTAATCCTTGCTATATTAACTT
>Ga0164242_10006781_pt1 | contig 12576 bp, 14 predicted proteins | sample OricomgcompostMG_FD_108783 | JGI IMG/M metagenome (GOLD analysis project Ga0164242, IMG submission 108783) | Miracle-Growth compost microbial communities from Emeryville, California, USA - Original compost - Miracle growth compost (MG) ... | reverse complement strand
TGGCTCTTTAGCTCAGTTGGTAGAGCAGAGGCCTGAAGAGCCTTGTGTCACTGGTTCAAGTCCAGTAGGAGCCACCAAGAATATTCACTAGCCCCTAGTATCGCTGCGGGCTAGTTTGTTTTAGTGGTTTTATAATCTGTTATAATAGTCTGGATGGCGCGTTGGCGGAGCAGTTACGCAGCGGTCTGCAAAACCGCGTAGACGGGTGCGACTCCCGTACGTGCCTCCAAGTATATCTTTTAAAATTATGGGCGGATGGTGTAATTGGTAGCCACGAGAGACTTAAAATCTCTTGACTGAAAGGTCGTGCGGGTTCAAGTCCCGCTCCGCCCACCATGTGAGAATTTACTTGAAAAATAAATAGAGCCTCGTTATGAGGCTCTATTTTTACGGCTTGCTAGATTAGTAGCGGTTGCCGCTGCGGAATGAACCACCACCGTTGCCACCGAAGTCACGACGTGGACGATCCTCTTTGGGACGAGCGACGGCTACAGCGATAGCACGACCACCAAGATCCTGACCGTTGAGCTTGTCAACAGCTGCTTGGTTGTTGGCTTCGTCAGTAAACTCGACAAAACCGAAACCGCGTGAACGGCCAGTTTCGCGGTCTGTGATGACCTTTGCGCTGGCAACTTCACCAACTTGTTCAAAAAAGTTTTTTAGTTCGTCGTCAGTCACGCTGAAGCTCAGGCTGCTGACGAAAAGATTTTGGGCCATATTTCTCTTTCTTTATTACGGCTTTAATATATCGTTATAGGACAAAGAGTTAGATAGAACTAATCATATGGCTTTAACACTCATATTATAACATAAATGTGCTATAATCTATAGAGTTTACGCGCGCGTGCTGAAATTGGTAGACAGGCTAGCTTGAGGTGCTAGTGTTCGCAAGGACGTGGTGGTTCAAGTCCACTCGTGCGCACCATTGTAATTTTTACAACGTGTGTAGAAACGCAATACGCGGATATGGTGAAATTGGTAGACACGCTAGCTTCAGGTGCTAGTGCCGCAAGGTGTGCTGGTTCGAGTCCAGTTATCCGCACCAATATTAGATATTATTAAAGCAAAAAGGCTCCCGTCATCGACACGAGAGCCTCTTTGCTTACAGCGATTGAGGCCGTGGACGACGGAAGCCTTGGCAACCATCACTTATTCGGTATCGACGGGGTATCGGTGCTTGCTGCGCCGTGGGATAGATCGCATGAGCCATGTGAAGAGCACGACTACCACGATCAGCATCACAGGCGGAACGAACCACCATGGGGTACCGAGACTGTATAGTACCCAGTAGCTAGCGGCAATGTTGGCCAGGAAGGCAACCTGTAGTACGAGCATGAGGATGATTGCCACGATGTTCGTCCGGTCGTTTCTGCGAAGGATGCCCTTGATTGATACGCCCGTAGCCTTGCTTATTGAGAACTGCAGACCCGGGGCAATGAGTACGCCCACCAGAAGACACAACGTGCCTACCAGTGGTTGGGAAATCAGCAGGGGAATGAACCCCCACAGCGCTCCCGCAAGGAAGGCCACATATAGTAGACCAGCCCCAGCGATGAGCACGCCCATGCGGACGCGGCTCCAAAGACTATCCATGATAGCTCCTAAAGATATGTCTGATGTCAGTGAATGATTTTAAGTTGCTTGCTAAATTATACCATAATTATCATAAAATACAATAATGGATTTGCCTCGCTACTATAGGCGGCGCGCGCTATACTAATGATATATGGCACAGTCAAAACAGACATTATATGATACCGTCAAGTCCTCACTAGTGGTGTCGGTGGGGGCGCTATTACCGCTGGCTAAAGCCCCCGACGAGCTGCTCGGTGAATTGTTTCAAGAGGTTCAACAACAGCGTATTTATGATGATGACAAGACCTTTGTCGATCTAATCCCCAAGCACCGTGCCAAGTTGATTTTGGATGAATACCATTTACTGCGTCACGACCCGTCGTTTGACCTCAGGGAATTTGTGCTACGTCATTTTTACCGTTTGGCGGATGATGTAAAGGCACCCACCTACGTCGCCAACCACAAACAAACTATCGACACTCACATTACTCAGTTGTGGCACTATTTAGAGCGGCGCAACCGCAAAGATCGCGGGTCGTTGTTTGCACTGCCGTATACATATATAGTGCCAGGCGGCCGCTTTAACGAGCAATTCTACTGGGATGGCTATTTTATTATGCTGGGCTTAGCGGCAGAGGGTGACTACGTGACCATTGAAGACATGCTCAAAAATTATGCTTACATGTTGCGCAGATTTCATTTTATCCCGACAGCTAATCGAACCTACTTTCTGAGTAGATCCCAACCACCGGTTTTTGCGGGTATGGTGAAATTGCTGGCAGCCAAAAAAGGCAAGCATATCTTGATAGAGTATCTGCCGTATTTACTAATGGAGTACCGATTTTGGATGGATGATCGCATCAAAGTGCGCCTGTCGCACTCTCATCGTCGATTGGTAGAATTGCCTGGTGGCGTGTATCTGAATCGTTACTATGACGACAAGGTTTCGCCGCGCCCTGAGTCACTACGCGAAGACATCGCAACTACCGGCGGCGCTAGCCACGAGAAAACACGGCAGCTATATCTAGACCTTAGAGCTGCTGCTGAGTCTGGCTGGGACTTTAGCTCGCGATGGTTTGAGGATCCTCACGATATTCGTAGTATAGTAACCACGGACGTTATACCAGTCGACCTGAACTGTCTGTTGTATGAATTAGAGCAAACCATCACAGAAGCTTACGCCATGCTAAAGCAACCGCTTTTGAAAAAACGGTTTGAGGCTCTAGCTCAGCGGCGTCTTGATGGTATGCAGCAGTATTTATGGAGCGAAGAACAACAATTTTTCGTAGACTACCGTTTGAGTTTACACCAGCCAAGTGGAGTATTGAGTTTGGCGGGCGTTTTTCCACTTTATGTCGGCATAGCAACCGAAGAGCAGGCTGCGGCCGTAGCCAAGAAACTGGAGCAGGATTTCCTAAAACCAGGTGGGCTGGTGACAACCTTGAACGAAACTGGTCAACAGTGGGATAGCCCTAATGGATGGGCGCCCCTGCAGTGGATTGCTATTAAAGGCCTTGAACGCTATGGGTATACCAACTTAGCTAATAAAATTCAAAAAAGGTGGCTCAAACTTAACGATAAAGTCTACTCTAGAATCCATAAAATGCTTGAAAAATACGACGTAGTCCACTCTAGTGGCGTGGGCGGAGGAGGCGAATATCCCCTACAGGACGGCTTTGGTTGGACTAACGGAGTCTACGAAGCGCTCAAACGTAGAAAAATGTAGGCAATATACCAGTTGGCAACCCAGTACCATTTGTGTCATAATAGAGTCATGGAAGAGTTGCACCGAAGTCCACCAGGAATAACGGAGCACCAACTGCGTGTCTATGTTTTGGACGAGGAACTAGATAACGCGCTTGCCAGTATAAACACATCCAAAGGGCGCTCTTATTTACCGGAGCGCCTTTCGCTTTTTTCAGACCGTATTGGCATAGTCGATCGGGGAGATCGACGGCCCGACGGCTACAGTTTGGCGGAATCTCAATTGGGGCAGTACAAACATGCTGTTCAGAATTACTCTCAGGTTAGGTGGAAGCTTGGCAGTAGGTTAGAGATAGAGCACGAGGGTGGTAAGCCACGCGGTTCGGTCGAACGAATCAATTTTGATGTGCGGATTGGCATAGAAGCAGCCCAACGTTTGATTGCGCTGCCGATGTTTAGTAAGGATGATAAGAACGATTTAAACACAGAGGAGGGCTCGCTGCTTCTGCCTGTTCACTATAAAATTATCGACACCGATGAGCAAAGAAACCTTGAGCCAAAAATCAAGGATGTTAAACAGATTTTGGGGCGACAGGCGTTAGTCGGGGGATTAACTTTGGTGAGTGTCGATAAACCATATCAAACTTTTTGGTCGAGTCAAACGCTTTTGCGGCGACGATAATACTTCTGTGTTATCATAAGTTTATGAAAAAATGGCGGGCAAAATCAGGCTTTACGATTACAGAGCTGATTATTGTCGTAGTGGTTATAGCTATTTTGGCGTCTATTATTTTGGTGAGTTATGGTGGGCTGTCTAGGCAGGCTATTACCAATGGTTTTCAGAACCAGCTGCGCCTTATTCGCGACCAGGTTATGACTTATAACCTCCAAAATCCAAAGATTGGCTATCCGTCTGATCTACGAGCAGCTGGCTTAACGGTTGATAACGACTACGTTGTCAACTATACCTACAATAATTCATCGCCCAGGTCATTTTGCGTTCAATTATCCAAAGACAGCCTAACTTATTACGCCAGCGATACCGTCAAGTTTGCTTCGGGCAGCTGCCCTTAGCTAATTAGAACTTGCCGCTCAAGTCAAATTTAGTATAAGAGCCGAGGATTTCGGTTTTGTAACCTTTCTCGGTTAATTCAGACAAGAGTTTTTTAACGTTTTCTTGCTCGATACCAGCCTCGAATTCGACAAAGAATACCATGTCGAACGGCGTGTTCGGAATAATTTTAGATTGTAGGCTAGCTATGTTGATGTTGTCGTCGCGAAACATATCGAGAGCTCCAGCTAAAGCACCGACAGTTTGTGGCGTCCATAGTAACATAGTGGTTTTGTCGCTACGTCTAATCTCGACGTCGTTCTCAGTCAAAATAATTTCAAAAAACCTAGTGATATTTTCTGGGTCGTCCTGAATGCTCGGTGCTAAAACATCTAAACCATAAATTTGGCCAGCTAGTTCCGAGGCAATAGCGGCCTTTGATTTGTCGCCTAATTTAGAAATTAATTCAGCGCTACCGGCAGTATCGTCCGCTTCGACCAGCTCGACATCTGGTAGATGTGTCTCTAGAAAATGCTGGCACTGACCAATAGCCGGAGCCTGCGAATGAATTTCCCGAATATCACTTAGTCTAGCGCCTGGCGCGCCGAGTAGCATGTGATTGACCTTTATATAAGTTTCGCCGACAATTTTGTAGCCAGATTCCGGAGTTGTTAGATATAAATATGGGTCTGGTATGTACTGAACGCGGTTATTAGCAATAGCCGAAACGATACGATCGACTTGTTTATTTTTTAACGCCTGGAACAAGTCAAAGAAAGTTTTATAGTAAACAATCTCGATGTTTTCTGGGTGTAGATTTTGAACGGCCGCTTCATGATAAGAAGCTCGACCGCCCTGGATTCCAATTTTCATTGGCCTTAGTATAGCATAACAGAGATAATTATGATATAATTAAGCTTAATGAAAAATCCGGATCAAATTCGCAACATTGCTATTATTGCTCACGTCGACCATGGAAAGACGACGTTGGTTGATGGTCTGTTGAAACAATCCAACACTTTTCGTGATAACCAAGCTGAAATGAGCCAGCAGCTCATTATGGATTCTGGCGACCAAGAGCACGAGCGTGGCATTACTATCACCGCCAAGCAAACCGCGGTTTATTATGGTGACTATAAAATCAATATTATCGATACGCCAGGTCACGCTGATTTTTCTGGTGAGGTCGAGCGTACGCTAAATATGGCCGACGGCGTGCTTCTAATCGTTGACGCGCAGGAAGGCCCGATGCCTCAGACGAAATTCGTGCTGTCAAAAGCCCTAGAATTAGGCTTAAAACCAGTCGTTATTATCAATAAAATCGACAAGCCATCACGCCGCGTGGCCGAGGTAGAGGACGAAGTGGCTGATTTGTTCCTAGAGTTAGCTGTCGATGATTCGCAGCTTCACTATCCAACCTACTACGCGATTGGTCGCGATGCTAAAGCCTGGACGACTCTGCCAGACAATACGTCTGAACATGCTGATCTGACGCCAATTTTTGAGGCCATTATCAATGATATTCCAGCACCACAAGTCGACACTGAGGGTACTTTACAATTACTGATTACGGCTCTAGCTTATGATTCTTTCCTAGGTAAATACGCGATTGGTCGTATTTCTCGCGGTACGTTAGCGCGTGGCCAGGCGGTAACTTTGGTAAAGGCTGATGGGGCTAAAATAGCCTCGAAAGTCGATAAACTTTTTGCCTACCGTGGTCTAACTCGCGAGGAGATTGAAAGTGCTATCGCTGGCGACATTGTTGCCCTGACCGGTGTAGCCGAGGCTCACATCGGTGAAACTATCGCCGACAAGGATAATCCGGAGGCTTTGCCAGTTTTAGCTGTGGAGGCACCAACTCTATCGATGTATTTGGGACCAAACACGTCGCCCATGAAAGGCCGCGAGGGTGAATTTACAACTGGTCGTCAAATCGGCGATCGTTTACAAAAAGAGCTTGAAACCAACGTGGCTTTAAAAGTTGAGGACGATGGTATTGGTTTTATCGTCAGTGGTCGTGGTGAGCTACACCTGTCAGTCTTGATCGAAACTCTGCGCCGCGAAGGCTATGAGTTTGAAGTTGGTCGCCCGCAAGTTGTGACCATTGAGAAAGACGGCACGACTCAAGAGCCAGTCGAAGAGCTAGTTATCGAGGTTGGTCAGGAATTTGTCGGTGTAATTTCCCAGGAAATGGGTACACGCCGAGCTGAGTTTACCCATCAAGAAACTACTTCATCGGGTGCAGTTCGCCAGACCTACATCATTACGACTCGCGCCATGATTGGACTACGTAATCTACTTTTGACCGCCACCAAGGGAACTGTCATTATGAACTCGTTGCCACACGGCTATCAAACACTGGGAGCGAAACTGCCGCAGACTCGAAACGGTGCTTTAATCGCTTTCGAGGCCGGCACTTCGACCCCTTATGCTTTAGAAATGGCCGAGGATCGCGGTGAGCTATTCATCGGTCCTGGTGTAGAAGTGTACCAGGGAATGGTAATTGGTCTAAACAACCGCATGGAAGACCTAGAAATCAATGTTGCCAAGGCGAAGCACCTAACCAATATGCGTTCAAAATCTAGCGATGGTACAGTTCAGCTAACGCCATTTACTGAGCTATCTCTCGAGCAGTGTATCGACTTTTTGAACGACGACGAGCTACTAGAAGTTACGCCAAAAAGTCTACGTCTACGTAAACGAATCCTCGACCCGAATCTCCGCAAACGCGCAAAATAAAATATTGGTGTATAATATAAATATAAACCTAGGAAAATAGAAAAATGAGTCGTAAAAACATCGAAGGCAACGTATCAGAATCAGGTGTGGTGAGCTCTATTTTCGACCATATGGAACGCTCCAAGGCGACCAAACCTGCTACTAACGAATCTCAGACCTCCGAAGGCCACTTATCTCATATGGACGACTACCGAAATCGCAATCAGGATGAAGAGCGTAGTAAACGAGATATGCGCCGAGCTCGCAAGGCTGGTAAAGCTATCATGGAACGCCAAGATAAAGAATTCTTCTAATCTTTGATATCTTCGGGCAAATAATTATTTTCGTGCTTAAAACCAGTTTCCCATTTATAGCCTTTGCCGTAGCCTAAATCCTTCATAAGCTTGGTTTCGGCGTTCCGCAGGTGTAGTGGCACCGGTGAATCTGGGTATTTTTGAGCTAATTCCTCGGCCTTAAACATCGCTTCAGTTGCGCCGCGCGATTTTTCAGACTTCGCTAGAGCAGAAGCAACATGGAATAGGATGTATTTCGATTCTGGCATGCCGACCCGCTCGACGGCTTGAAAAGCATTGACCGCTAAACCAAGGGCGCCGTTACCAGCTAGGCCGATGTCCTCGGAGGCAAAAATAACCATACGCCTGGCAATGAATTTTGGATCTTCTCCAGCTTGAATCATACGCGCTAGATAATATAGGGTAGCCTCGACCTGCGAACCACGCATAGATTTTATAAAGGCGCTGATGACATCGTAGTGCATGTCGCCTTTTTTATCGTAGCCTGGCACGCGAGTTTGTGCGGCAGTTTTAACTGTTTCTGGTGTGACTTTTTTATCTAAACTTAGAGCCAACTCCAGATTACCTAGCGCTACGCGAGCGTCGCCACCAGATAGCTCGGCCAAATAATCCAAAGCTTCTTTACTGACTCGGGATGTCTTTTTATCAAGTTTCAGGGCGCGCTCTAAAATAGTAATAATTTCGGGTTTAGACAGAGGTTGTAAAACCAGTACGCGCGAACGAGATAGTAGCGGTGTGATGACTTCAAAGCTAGGGTTTTCTGTGGTGGCACCGATGAGCGTTATTAACCCAGACTCGACGTATGGTAAAAAGAAATCCTGCTGAGATTTAGAAAAGCGGTGAATTTCGTCGACAAACAAAATTGTGCGTAGTTTTAGGTTCCAGTTTTGTTTAGCATGCTCAATGACCTTTTCGAGGTCTTTTTTACCCGACGTTACAGCCGAAAGCTCGATAAAATCAGCCTGAACTTCACTGGCGATGATACGCGCCAGAGTAGTCTTGCCAGAGCCTGGTGGCCCCCATAAAATCAAGCTGACTGGCTCGCGTTTCTCGACAATTCGGCGCAAAATCTCACGATCACCCAATAAATGCGTTTGACCAATCACCTCATCTAGGGTTTTTGGACGCATACGCTCGGCTAGCGGAACTCGCACACTTTCTTCCATATCTATATTATAATTGATTTAATGGTACGTGTATTAGTTTTATCTGGTGGTTATGGTAGCGAACGGGAAGTCTCGCTCCGTTCCGGTGCTAATGTAGCCCAGGCTTTAGTTCGAGCCGGTTATGAAGTTGTTCGAGCGAATCCAGGAGACGAGAATTTTAATTTGGGGCAACAGGCGCAAAACGTCGACATAGTTATACCAGTTTTACACGGCATAGGCGGGGAAGACGGTGAGATTCAGGAACAACTAGAGGCGCTCGGTGTAAAGTATTTTGGGTCTAATTCTGAGTCTTCTAGGTTAGCCTTCGATAAAGTCGCCACCAAGGAACTGATGGTACGTAGCGGTATTAAAACCCCGATTTGGGAAGTAGTAAATAGGCGAGAGTTTGAGCTATCCGAACTAATAAAAAAACCGTATGTTCTAAAGCCAAATCAAAATGGGTCGACTATCGATACTTTTATTGTGCGCCGTCCCAACTCTCAGAAAATCAATAGCGAGGTCTTAGATAACCTCTTTAGTCGTTACGATAATATGCTACTCGAAGAGCTAATTGACGGGGAGGAAATCACGGTAGGGATAATTGATGATACAACAACACCTATTATCAAGATTATGCCTCCGGCTGGCGGAGAGTTCGACTACGACAACAAATACAATGGTAATTCCCAGGAAATCGTTGATCCAATTGAGATCTCCGACGACATAAAGAAACGCGCCCAGCAAATCGCGGTGAAATTACACCTGCTAGTTGGGGCTAGACACATTAGCCGCACAGATATGATTATTCGGGACGGCGAGATCTATACGCTTGAAATCAACACTTTGCCTGGTCTGACCGAACAGAGCCTGCTGCCTAAAATGGCTATGGGGATGGGTATTGATATTGTAGAGCTTGTCGATAGGTTCGTATCTATGGCTCAGCGTGATAATTAGTGATATATTAAAACATAAGGAGAAAATATGGAATTTATCATAACTTTGGTGGTAATTTTTATCATCTATATACTGGGTGGCTTTAGGGTTATCAATCAATATCAGCGTGGAGTAGTTCTGACACTGGGTAAATATTCTAATACGCGCGAGCCCGGGTTTCATGTCATCTGGCCGATTTTCCAGAAAATGATACGGGTTGATATTCGTATTAACACTATCGATATCCCAAAACAGGAAGTCATTACCAAGGATAACGTGACCGTCAATGTCAACGGCGTACTATATTTTAAAGTTATCGATTCTGCCAAAGCGGTCTTTGAAACGACTGATTACATCTATGCTTCTAGCCAGTTTGCTCAGTCGGCTCTACGTGATGTAGCTGGTAATGTCGAACTCGATACCTTGCTAGCGAATCGCGAGGAAGTTAGTGACAAGGTTAAGGGGATCGTTGATCACCAGGCCGAACAGTGGGGACTAGACGTTATGACAGTGCGTATTCAGGATATTGAGCTACCGGCTGATATGAAGCGCGCTATGGCCAAGCAAGCCGAGGCGGAACGTGAACGTCGTGCGGTTATCATTACTGCCGAGGGTGAGAAAGCTGCTGCCAAAGCTGTGGCCGAGGCTGCGGCTATGCTCACCAAACAAAGTGGCGGTATAAATATCCGTACTTTGCAGACTCTAGAAAAAATAGCCGTAGAGCCATCACAAAAGACCCTTTTCGTCCTGCCAGCTGATCTGACCGACCACATTGCCAGGGTTTTACATAAATAATGACTGATCCGCACCCTGGTTTAAAACATAAATCTGGAAACGCCAACTGGCTGCGCGCCGCTGTGCTAGGCGTCGACGATGGCCTAGTTTCCACGTCGAGCATTATGATGGGTGTACTCGCTGCTGGTGTGGACTACAAGATTATTCTAACGACCGGAATCGCTAGTTTAGTAGCTGGGGCTTTTTCGATGGCTGCGGGAGAATATGTGTCGGTTAGCTCACAGCGTGATTCGGAAGATTACGACATCGATATCGAGAAGAAATCTCTCCGTGATAACCCCGAAGCGGAATTAAATGAGCTAACTGAAATTTACAAACAGCGTGGCCTAAATGCGCAACTTGCTCGCACCGTGGCCGAACAATTACACGACGCCGATGCTGTTTCGGCGCATGCTCGTGATGAGCTGGGTATCACGATTGGTCGTCAGCCGAACCCATGGCAGGCGGCAATCGCCTCAGCGGCAGCCTTTTCGACTGGTTCGATTATTCCGATCATCGCAGCAATCGTTAGCGATTCTATCGGTGCTCACGGCTTGCCTATAGTTATAGTGACGTTAATTATGCTGTTAATCTCTGGTTACATCGGTGCCATGATTGGCGGCGGTAGTCGCCTAAGGGCGGCACTACGGGTTTTTATCGGTGGCGGAGCCGCTATGGCGGTAACTTTTGCCATCGGTGGCCTAGTCGGCGTTGCGTTGTAACGCTTGGTTAAAACCTTGAAAAAGTAATCAGCATAGGCTATAATGGGCTTATTCTAATTCCTTTGCGAGTGTAGCTCAGCTGTTAGAGCGCTTCCTTGCCATGGAAGAGGCCCAGGGTTAGAGTCCCTGTACTCGCACCAAATTAGAATCAAAGCCCTCGGCACTGTTCGAGGGATTTTTGTTTGCAATAACAAAATAGCCCCGAGTGGGTTAGGGTTATTTTGCTTATATGTGCGCAGTAGATTTGGCATCATCCGAGCCGCTGTCATAAAAGTTATCAGTAGTCTTTCAGTTACACTGCCGGGTAAAAGATACTACTCTTTTTATAAACTGCGCGAATGCCAGACCCCCTTAAGCAGGTGCGTTTTAATCAACCAGATCAGATTTTACCGGTGGTGGATTCGGGGCGCTTATATAAATCATGCCGCTGCCCGTACCGATGTTACCTACAGCATCTTCCGCCTCCGCTGTCACCGCATAAGCCAAACCTGGCTTTAGCGGGCTCACTAGCGTATTACTAGGTAAAATCCAAATCTTGGAGTTTTGATCAACTTTTACCTCATTGACGTAACTGTGTCCGTCAACTGTGGCGGTTATTTTAGTAACCTTTACATTGTCATCGAAGGTTCCAGATATATCTGGAGTGGTCATCGCAGTATTATAGCTGTTAATGGTGACGGTAGGACTTTTTGTATCTGCTAGAACCGACGTGGGCATGGAGCCCTTTGTGTTGGTATTTAGCGCGTAGGCGCCTAGCGGCGCGCTAATGATCACTCCGACAAGTACGCCTACTATTAGTAACCTTAGTCGGTGAGTTGGCTGGAACTTATTGACCATAATTTTGCCTCCCTATCTACATAATATGTAACGAATGAGCGTGTAAAACGTTACATAATGTGTGACAATAAGTTAGGTATGCGATATCAAAAAAGGTTCACGTTAATGTATACAACCTATGTCGATGATATCTATCGATTTATTCTAGTACGCGTACGCGAAGCGGCGCTGGCAGAGGATTTAACTGCCGAGACGTTCATGCGCGCCTGGAAGAGAGTCGGGCTATTTGACTTTAAAAATCCACGCGCTTGGCTGTATTCCATAGCCCGTAATCTAATCACTGATCACTGGCGGCGCAAACCCACTGTACTTCTCGATGAAGATATAGAAATTATCGATGAACGCCCTAGTAACGAAGAGGTTGTTGATAAGGGGATTCAAGCCAAACACCTAATTAAAGCCCTAAAAACTCTGCCCGAAGAGATGCAATCTGTAGTTACGCTCAGATTTCTACAAAATTACTCGGTACGAGACACCGCTGAAGCGCTCAAAATGAGCGAGTCAAACGTCAGGGTAACCCAATATAGGGCACTACAGAAACTAAGGAAAGTATTATCATGAACAAGCGACAATTTATACACGATATGCGAAAAGCTGGTGCCTCGCAGGATGAGGTTGATGGCTTGTTTAGAATTGCTCAGGGTCTTAGCGAAGTAACTCTACCAAAGCCGTCAGCTCAAAAGCGAGAGCGTATAGCGCTAAAAACAGACTTGCCCTTCGAGCTCACTGTAGAAAAGAAACGCTTGCGGTATCCTATTATTTGGTCGACAGCCGGTGCTTTTACAGTAATTTTAGCGGTGTTG
>Ga0164242_10006780_pt1 | contig 12577 bp, 5 predicted proteins | sample OricomgcompostMG_FD_108783 | JGI IMG/M metagenome (GOLD analysis project Ga0164242, IMG submission 108783) | Miracle-Growth compost microbial communities from Emeryville, California, USA - Original compost - Miracle growth compost (MG) ... | reverse complement strand
TTGGATCGGTAGTTCAGTTGGTTAGAATGCCGCCCTGTCACGGCGGAGGTCGCGAGTTCGAGTCTCGTCCGGTCCGCTTCTTGAAAAAGAAGATTCTTCCTTAGCTCAGTTGGTTAGAGCATCTGACTGTTAATCAGAGGGTCGCTGGTTCAAGTCCAGCAGGGAGAGCAACAGTTAAAAGGCGAAGGCCAAAAGACTAAAAAATTTTAAAAAGCAGTTAGGTATTTACCTGGCTGCTTTTTTTAATTTACCACCCTCCTAGACTGTCGGGGATTGTTTATTCAGAATATTTGGGATGTTTTCAAACAAATAGTGATGCCAGGAAGCTTAGGTTCTCTTGAAGAGGTCACAATATAGATTTGGTTATACTAGCAATTACACCAAAAAATCATTATTGGATCATGAGACCAGATTTTGACTGAAAAATATATCCGCCTGCACTAAAGAATACTTACCGTATTTCCAAAATAGTAAATACAAGGACTGTAGCAAAGAGACGACATTGCCTTAATGAAATAGCGCCCTGTCAGGTGGATAGTAAGATTACCTATCCAGAATATACATGTGATAAAATCGGAAAACTTACAGGTTTTGTTGTCAATATTAAAAATAAATAAAGAGTTACCTTAACATTAAATCGGCTGTATAATAATTTTCAGCTAAGGCAGCCTGAAATACTTTGGCATTTCTATCGGCGTCAAGCATAAAATAATTGTCAGACAAAGATATCGTCAGCAGCATAGAACCGTTCCTTAACACAATAGCAGTAGACTACCATTTAATCTGAAAGACACAAAACTGACAAAAAACCCCGTCCTTTTGAGACGGGGTCCAAATTTAAATCCAACATTACAAACTATTCTCCATCAGCAAAAGCCTGCTGTAATTAGCTTACCATCCAGGATTTTGCATCGCTTCTTTCTCAGCACTGGTAAGCGCTGACCCATTACTTTGAATCGCGTCCAAAAAGGACTGCGGTATCGGACGCAGGTAATCATACGCTGTAGGCGTGGCTTCATCATTAAAAGCATTATCTCTTTTGATCAGCGTCTTTGTTCTGGCCAGATCTTCCCAACGCATCAATTCACCTGCCAGTTCACGAGAACGTTCATTTAAGATAAAACAAAGAAACTTGTCTGCGTTTGAACTCACTGCCAGCACATCATAGAAATCATGGGTAGAATTAAAGATATCTGCCGTACTGTTTAAATGCATTTCACTTAAAGTGCTGCCTGTGGTAGACGCATCGATGTCGTTGGACTCATAATAAGTGTTTTTAGAAGAGTAAGACACGTAAGTGGCGGTGTTGGCGGCCGTATTATTTTTATAAGCAATACCGCCGTCTACATAGGCCGAGCGGTCCTCTCCATCTTTATAGGCCGCACGGTCCCTCACAGCATTTAAATAAGGCAGGGCCTTATCATATTCTCCCAGACGTCCATAAGCTTCAGCAGCGATCAGATAAGTTTCTGCCAAACGCGCTAAAATCCCGTCTCTTTGCCCGAACTGTGAAGCGACCGTACTTCTGGAACCGTCCATAAACTTAGAAAGTGCCACGTACTGGCTGGCAGTATAATTGCCATGGCCGCCTTTATAACCATTCGCTTCTCCGCTGAAATAGCGAACATACATACCAGGCGCACGGTAGTTAATATTGTCTGAAGTATACCGGGTGTCTCCTGCATCATTAACGATATAACGAATGGACTCTTCTCCTCCTGCAAACTTGACCTTGCCTACCAAATCAGTGGAAGGTGCATATTTAGCAGTCCAGGTTGGAGCACTGGAGGGTTTATTACACAGATAACTGGTCTTAAAACTTTTCCAGAACCTTGAGTCATTAACCCGGTCGAATACATCCAGGATATAGTCTGTGGAGCGCATGCGCTGAAACTCTCTGTCTCCGGCAATATCGCGCTGCATACCAGGCAGATTCTGATAAACGGACGGATAATACAAATGCACCTGATTACCATACCGACCCTGGGTAGCCGTATTGTCAGAGAATTGAGCCGCCAGGATGATTTCACTTAGCTGTTCATTCGGTCCGTCAACGGATTCAAAATCCCAAAGGCTGCTATAATTGGGAGCCAGGCTGTAATGCCCGCTGTTGATTACTATATCTGCATATTTTACTGCATTTTGCAGGTCAGATTGTTTGGTATCACTGTTCCAGTCATCGTTCAGCTCACTGGCCCTATACAAATAAGCCTTGGCCAGAAAATGTGCTGCTGCATACTTGGTTATACGACCTGTAGCTTCGGGTGTTTCCGGTAAATCATTATACGCTTGCGTAAAATCATCAATAACCTGCTGATAGGTTTCCTGGGCTGTATTTCTGGTAAATTCTCTTTCCACCGAGGTAGAAGGCGTTAATTTAAGTGGCACACCGCCATATTGTTTCACCAGCTTAAAATAATCAAATGCCCGCATAAAATACCCTTCACCCAAACGGGTATTCTTATTCTCTCCTTCTCCATAATAGAGCGGTACATTCTGAATCACAATATTAGCAGAGTTAATGTTACCATACATATTATCCCAGATATCCTGTGCATGGGCAGTCTCAGAATTCAGATTGGAGTTATAAGAATTCCACATCTCCATTGTCCGGTCACCGCCTACTTCAAATTCATCGGTTCCATACTCTGTAGTCGTATAAGCCCACTCATAATTGAAGTGAAATCTTAAAGACTGATACATACCCGTTACCAGCGCATCCAGCCCTGTCTGGGTTTTAAAATCATCCGTGCTCAGAGAAGTTACTAAATCCTCCTCCAAAAAACCTTTCTTACAGGATTGCATGGTGCATAGCCCCAGGCTAATCCCTAAAATGCCATATCTTATATATCGGTTCATGATCATTAATACTTTAATTGTTAGAAATTCAGGTTTGCGCCAATAACCACCCCTCTGTTATACGTAGAACCCCCTAAATCAGGATCAATCCAGGATACGCCGGAATAAATCATTCCGGGATTGGTTAACTGTGCGTAGAATTTCAGGTTAGAAACATGTAATTTATCCAGCATAGACTGTGGCAGCCTGTAGCCTAAGGAGATATTACGAATCTTTATAAAAGAACCATTTTGATAGTTCATGGAAGATTTATAAGGATCCCCGGCCGCGCTACTATAATCTGGAGAAGGATAATCATTGGTAGGATTACTTTCTGTCCAGTAGTCTACCAGACGCTGTGCATACCTACCCTGCAGGGACTCTGCTCCTGTCGCTATGGTATATCCCATTCGGCTCACCATAAATACGGTCAGTTCCCAGTTCTTATAAGTAAAGATATTTTGCAAACCGCCTGTCCAGTTCGGGCTTGAATGACCTACAATGGTTCTGTCATTATTAGCATCAATTTTATAGTCGCCGTTTAAATCAGCCACCTTAATATCACCCGCTTCAAAAGTGCCGCCATTGGCATTGAATTTAGCCATTTCCTCCTGATCAGCAGCCGTGTTTTGCCAAATTCCGACTTTTTTATAGTCATAATATACACTTAAGCGCTGTCCTATAAACCAGAGGTTTGATAAATCATCTTCTTTCCCATTACTGAGTTCCACTATGCGGCTTCTGTTGCCCGCCAGCGTTAAGGTCGTATTCCAGCTAAAATTACGGGTCTTGATATTTTGTGTATTTAAAGTGATATCAATCCCTTTGTTAGCCGTTTTCCCGATATTAGCCCAGGCTGTTGTATAACCGGTTAGGGACGGGATACTCATTTCCATTAAGATATCGCTGGTCGTGGATTTGTATACATCCACAGAACCACTGATACGGTTATGTAAGATATCAAAATCCAATCCTACGTTAAACTGCGTGGTACGCTCCCATCCCAGATTTTCATTAGGCATAGAAGCAGGATCTTTTAAAGAAGCGTCGCTGGATACATAACCTGCATCCACCGTACTGCCCCAGGTATAATATAAGGTCTGAACGCCTCCTTTGGTACCATAGGCATCAATAGCCGCATTACCCGTTGTACCGAGGCCGGCTCTCAGTTTTAAAGCATTTATCCAGCTAACTGAACGCATAAAGTCTTCCTGGTCTATTTTCCAGGCAGCAGCCAGGGAGGGAAAATAAGACCATTTATGATTATCTGCCAGCTGAGAAGCTCCGTCCCATCTGCTGGAAAGCGTTAAAAGATATTTATTGTCAAAAGAATAGTTCAGGCGAGCCATATAAGACTTCAGTGTTGATTTGGATAAGCCTGTACTATAACCGCTCAGCTTACTCACAGAGTTCAGCTGATACCATTTCTGGCTGTTCCAAGGCAGATCTTCCGCTGACATATCTGAGGTTTCTGTTCTGTTATAAGAAGAACTCTGCAGTAAGGTCAACTGAAAATTATGCTTCTGGATTGCTTTTTCATAATAAAGCAGATTATCCAGGGTCCAGGAAAGTTTATTACTCTGACTTAACTCGGCAAAATTGGTTGATCCTGGCTCCCCGCCCCCTCTGTTAATAGATAAAGAATCCATAAAGCGGCCATTTTGCCAGTTATAGAATTCAGGGCCAAAATTACTGCGCAGTTTTAATCCGGGTAATATATTCAACTCAGCATAGGCAAGACCAATTGTTCTGGTAAGTTTACGCTCATTGATATTATATTTATCCTCACCGATAGGATTTAAGATATTGATATCACCTCCCGGAAGATTAATACGCGCTCCGGTACTGTCAAACGGAACTGCGAAAGGCAGCATACCCTGAGCCGCAAAATAAAGACTGCTGGCTCCGCTTGCACTGGAGGAAGAGAAACCATAGTTCTGCACACTATAGGTAGTGGATAGACTTCCTCCAAATCTAAACCATTTAACCGGCTGGAGGTCAATGGAGAATTTGCCGTTGTAGCGGGTATAATCCTGACCTTTTTGCGTGCCTGTCTGATCCAGATAACCTACTGAAGCATAAGTCTTCATTTTTTCGGTACCGCCGCTGACACTTAAAGAATGATTCTGGGTAATTCCTGTACGCGTCACCATGCCGGTCCAGTCTGTTGTACTTACCTTAGAGCCATCCCAGCTTCCACTAGCCCAGCCTTTTTCGACATTGGCCCAGGCGTAAGCGTCCTGCCCGAAAATGGCCTTATCATTAGCCTCGGTAGCTTCTTCAGGGTACTGGTCTGCTCTGCGGTAAGCCGCTCTTCTGAATTCAATATACTGCTCCGCATTCATCATCGTAGCCTTGTCTTCTAGTGTCTCAAATGTTGCCGAGCCGTTGTAGCTAACCGTCATTCTGCCGGCCTTTCCTTGCTTGGTTTTTACCAGTATAACACCGTTCGCACCCCGTGAGCCATATATGGCCGTAGCAGAGGCGTCCTTTAAGATATCAACGCTTTCTATATCATTTGGATTTAAAGCCTCCAGACCGCCTGTAGCCAGCGGAATTCCATCCACCACATATAAAGGTGAATTGCTGGCATTTAAAGAACGTACCCCACGAATCAGTACACTACCCGTCTGACCGGGGCGTTCATTGGAAGTAATATCAACACCAGCTGCCTTACCCTGCATTGCTTCCAGAGCATTGGCTACCGGCCGCCTTTCCAGTTCCTCAGCAGAAACACTGACGATCGCTCCGGTTAAATCACTTTTTTTCTGGGTACCATAACCCACCATTACCACGTCCTCCAGCGCACCTGCCGCTTCCTTTAAGGTCACCGTCACATTTGTTTTTCCGGACAAAGGGACTTCCTGGCTTGTATAGCCTATGTAAGAAATCAAAAGCGTTGTGTTCGCATCCGGCACGTCGATGGAAAATTTACCATCAGAGCCTGTTAAAACACCTTTGGATACCCCTTTAATGGTAACAATGGCGCCGATTACCGGCTTCCCTGACTCATCTACGACTGTTCCTGTAACCGTAACCTCCTTCCTGGAAAAAGTAGAGATACTACCTCCTTTGGGTGCAGCCAGAGAAATGGCGGGCGCACTGCCCAGGCACAAAACCGTCAACGACAAAGGAACATAGAACTTCTTCCGATGTCTTTTGATCAGCCCCAAGAGCTGATCCAGTGAACTTTTGTTGTACATTCTTTAAAGATTTTGGTCATTAATCCCGTCATTGCTCCCAGAAGAAAAGAATAGAATATAAGCAGGATTGTCATGCATTTCCAGTATTGAAAACGATACCAGAATAAAATAACTTAAAGCAGCCTGATAAACACATATACAGCCATTATGAAAACAGTATTTAGCTTTATTTAATAATTGTTGTCCAACATTAATTAAAGAATACCTGAAAAAAGCATGACAAAACCACTGCATTTTGTGATGCTAGCTCATGAGTATCAACAGCATATCCATTCAAAACTTTCAAAGAGGTCTAACGAACGTTAATCATTTTTTCAATTCTTAACAAATATATCATGCAGGGTTAACATAACTGTCCTGTACCATCCTGTATAATTTTAAAATCTGACAATTAATTGCGTTAAACTGACATTTTTTCAAGCAGAATTTGATTTGGCCGCAAGCAAAAACGAAAAGTGGCGCGCAGTACCTCTAAAAACTAAACTTTGTAATAGGGTGCAGTTCAATGTATTAAATTAGCATTTAAATCTGTTTTTTCCGGTTTTAAAAACCATTAAAACTTAAACAGGCAAAAAGCTAAAGAAAACAAAAAATAGACGTTTTTCTGAGGAAGTAGGTTAAAATTAAAATCTGGGCATGACAACCTGAATTTATACAAAGGCCCTGTCCGGTCAAGCGTTTGTATATCTATGCATATCCCCTATTTTGGATCTTTCCAGCTGTCAGACAGCCAGATATCCAGTTTTCCTCCTGTTTTAAACAACTCCTTATCCAGGTACAGATGCTCAAAGGGCTGACCGTTTAAAGTCATCCGTTTTATATATATGCAAGGCTTGGGGTTTTGTTGAGTATTAGCTCCGTTATTATGGACGGTCTGTTCAGGCTGTTGACGGTGCACCTGAATCACCAGTTGCCTCACAGATTTACGCCCCGTTTTTTTTCCTGAAGGCGCATTTTCTATGGGCTTCAATTGCATAACCACCCTGTCAAACAAAGGACTGGTTAACTCAAAGCGTCCGCTGACAGGATCTACCGGATAAAAGCCCATGGCGGCAAATACATACCAGGCACTCATCTGCCCTGCGTCATCATTGCCATCAACGCCACCAGGCCCATCACCATAAGCCTCAGCCAAGATTGTCCGTACCCGGAGCTGTGTTTTATAAGGAGCATCCGTAAAATTATACATAAATGGAATCTGGTGTCCGGGCTCATTACCGTGCCAGTAGCCTCCTTTCATGAACAGACTATCCAAATGATTTTCTAACTGCCGGCGCCCACCCATAAATCTGGTTAAGCCTTCAATATCCTGCGGAACATAAAAGCTATACTGAGCCGGGGTTCCTTCCGTGATATAAGGGACGCGGCTATAGGGCGTAAACTCTTTCACCCAACGGCCATCCAGGTAACGCCCTCTGACCATGCCTACCGAAGGGTCCAGAACATGCGTATAATTTTTTGCTCTTTTTTGGAGTAGCTGATAATCCTGGGCATAATTAAATTTTTCCCCATCCCCGGTGCCGCTGTCCCCTGGTTTATTTGCCAGGGCTTTTGCCAGCGTACTTAAAGCATAATCATCATAACTATACTCAAGGGTTCTGCTCACCTGTTCATTTTTATGAAAAGCATCCTCTACTGCATCTTCCAGCGGTATATAACCATATTTCAGGTAGGATTTTAAAGCTCTCCTGCCTTTGCCCTCCAGATAGGCTTTATGATCCGTTGTATCAAAGGCGTTCTTTCTTAGATAACCATAGAGTTTTTTTACATCAAAGTCACGAATCCCCATTTGGTAGGCAGCCGCCACAAAGGCTGTGCTGTGATCTCCGATCATGGCCGCTGTATAACTATTCCAGCAAGGGAAAATAGGCGTCCAGCCACCGGCCTCACTTTTAAGCAGTATAGAACGAACAAAATCCTTCACCGTCTGCGGCTCAAGGAGCATCATCAGCGGTAGCTGTGCTCTATAGATATCCCACATGGAGAAATCATCATAATAATTACCTTCCTTAAGCTGTCGGACCGGCGATTTAAGATTTTTGTAAGCAGTGCCTGGCTGCCCGTTAGTGGCGCCCTTACCGGGCTGCCCTGCAGATGAATTCCCATCAAAGGCAGGATAAGTACCACTTACATCGTTGAATAAACGGGGTTGCTGGTAGGCGTGATATAAAGAGGTATAAAATATACGTAGGTTCCTGTTGGCCTGGCTATCTGCAGGATTGCCGGTCACCTGAATTTTGTTTAAGTGTTGATTCCAGCAATCAATGGCCGAGCTGCGGACACCGGAATAATCCCAACCTGGTATTTCTGCTTTCAGGTTCTCTTCAGCAGCCTGCGTGCTGGTAAAGGAAGTTCCTAGTTTAACACAAAGGCGCTCCCCTTTTTTAAGGGCATATTTCAAAATTACAAGTCCTTTTTGCTTATCATCATCATTCTGAAGGGGCTCCGCTTCCGCCTGCACACTGACGGGTGCCTTACTGAACTCCAGATAAAAATGACCATCAAATCCCGCATACTGCCCCCAGCCCTGATAAATCCGATGAACCGGGTTAAAGCCGGATACGGAAAGCTTATCGGCAGCCACTTTAAGATGCCCCTGATTAAAATCACTATTGGTCTTACAAATTAATTGTAGGGTATCCGTGGTTAGCATGGTAATCTCCAAAATGGCCGAACGTAGGCTGGCGGTTATCCTTGCCCGATATTTCCCCGGAAAAGAAATAGCATATTCATAGGGAGTAGCTGTTTCCAGCCCATGATCCAGTCTTAGATCAGAAGAGTCCCTGATAGCCCCCACAACAGGCAGTATGGCCATACTGCCATAATCCTGCGTACAGGAACCGCTAAGCCAGTGACTGGCTCTGAATCCACGAAAAACAGCTGACTTATACAAATAAGGCGGTATACATTTATTTTCCGACCAGTTGGTTTGAGCCGTAAACTGAGTCATCCCAAAGGGTAAGCCCACGGCAGGGATGGTATTGCCGCTACGTTCACTACCGGCCTCACTATGAGCCAGTGCAGCAGCGGAAGTGGAAGGTGCCGTTCCTGAGAGCGGTTCTACGTATTGTACCGGCCCTAACCGCATTAGTTTTACCTGCTGCGGATATCCTTGCTGCCTCTGCTGGCCATAACCACCGGGAGCCATCAGAAAAAAACTGACAGTAGCTGCCCATATAGCTGCTACCCGTTTCAAAGGCCGGGCGCGCTGAATAGCAAAGACGCCCTGAATCACGCTTACCATAAAACCGTTAAAGGGATACACTTTATTCGTTGCCATAATTATGAAACAGATAAACAGTCAAAAGACTTTTGATTTATAATAGCTGCACCTCGTCTCAAAATAAATGCAAAGGCCGGACTTTTGCAGACCCTGTAAAAATAACACTTCGTTTTTGTTTGTACAAGCAGTTTTAAAAAACATTCATTTTTTTAAAAAGCACTTTAATTAAGGGAAAACCGTAAATCCCGGATGCCGGATAACAAAACATCTTCCCTGGCAGGACACCGGTTGCATGCCCCCAATCCCATTAGCTTAAAAAGTCAGCGGCTTTTTGCATCAGTTGCTGGTAGGCCCTGGTCGTTGTATGCCGGTATTTATCCATTAAAGAAAATGGATGTACATGATCATAGGGAAAATCAAAATCCACCGGCTCTACCCTGGTTGCAATATCCCGGTAATCTCCTTTCAGCGTGGAGATAACTTCCACGGGTGGTATTACGGTATCTTTTTTCAGGGGGACGGCAAGAATCCTGTGGGCAATAGCCGCCATTTTGGCTTCCCTTTGTTCTTTATAAAGATTATAATGCAGCATATACTTAAAACAATCCTCTCCCGGATGCTGATCCATGTAATGAGCCAGTCGCTCGCTGGCCATAAACCGGTTATGCAGCTGCTCACTAAAGTAACTGTTTAAACGATGGCCACCGTTGGAATCAAGGATATATTTAGAAATAGGGAAAGACCTGTCCAGCGTCGTTCCGCCGCAAAAAGAAAACAGCCGCGTCTGACTGAAATAGCCGCAAGGATTTGCCATCAGTAAAATAAGCGATAAAAACGCACCGATAGAATAAGCGAAAAAATCAATGGTACAATCCCCTGCAATGCCTGAGACGCTTCCCTTTTTAATCTTTTTAATCAGCATACATACATCCTGATATGTCTGCAATCCGGACCAGAAGAGTCTGTCCGGGTGATTGCCCAGTCTGATGCTTATCGCTGTATTCACTGCGCTTATATGGGAGTATGCCGGATATTTTACTTTTCTAGCTTCTGCAATTTTTTGCATGGCACGGGTATCCGACCAGCTTTTAGGTGCCCGGTCCATATGAAAGGCTATGGGCAATAAAATGACTGATTTGCCGGTCAGCCTGACCATGGAAACGGCCCAGGGTAAATACTTTTCCCAGCTCTTTTCATTTAAACCGTGAAACAGCAAAATCACCCCCTTAGAGCGTCCGCTTCGTACAGGATGCATGATATAATACGAGAAATGTCTGTTTTCTGCAATGTCACTATCTTCCATCTTTGATGGATGGAGTTTAAATTCAGATCCATTCTCAGTTGCAGCCGGCTGGCTGAAAGGTGGACCGACGGCATCTACCCCATCCTTATCTGACACGGTATCTTTTCCTTTGGGAGGTTGCGCCTCTGTATTTTCCGTAAAGATTGTTTTATGAGATGCACAGTAATACTTGGACTTACCAGGTAAAATCATAGCCCCGGCTGAAGTAAAATCATGCTTTTCCAACCGGATGCCTAGGACCCGGTCTACGCCTCCCCCCTGCTTCATTAAATCCTTAATCTGATAATATAATGTCTGATACTCCATCGGTTATATCCTAAAACGTGATAGCGTTTAACTGAAATTTCTGACCTAAAGCAGATGTTATTGAATCCGCTACATCCTAATCTACGCTGTTTTTTGTGTTATCCTCCCAAAACTAAGGGGAAACCGCTTAGCTTTTCCCTTTCGACTCGTTAAATAAGATTTTAAAAACTAACGATTTTTAAGTACCTTTGCATCAGTTTAATTCAAATCTTTCATAGCAGGTCTGCAATAATTAACGCTACTTCTGAATTGTCCCCAGTCGCATTGCCTTTAATTACGTCCAGAGACGCTTAACGTTATGGTGTTTAACAAGATAAAAGCTGGCAGTAAAAGATTGGATTACAAGTGAGATTTCCAGCACGGGCATGGACTATTTTATATTCATAGCAATTTTTGTTAAATAAAATAGGAACACCTTCCAATATCCCGGCAGCTGGCAGTGATTCAATTAAAACAATTTAGATGACATTTAAGGACTTAAACATTATTCCAACCATTTTATCAGCCCTGAAGGCTGAAGGTTATGAAAACCCGACACCTATTCAAGAAAACTCCATCCCAATTATACTTGACCGCCATGATTTACTGGCCTGCGCACAAACCGGCACCGGAAAGACCGCCGCTTTTGCGATTCCTTTGTTACAGTTGATGGCCCGGGAAGCTGCCTCAGACAAAAACCTCAGCCATTCAAGAAACCAACCGATAGAAGCGCTGATTTTAGCGCCTACCAGAGAGCTCGCCCTGCAAATAGACGAGAGTTTCCACGCCTATAGCAGGAATTTGCCAATTCGTCATGCGGTAATTTTTGGCGGGGTCTCCCAGCATAAACAATTAAACGACCTGAAAGCCCGTCCCGCCGTCCTGGTGGCAACGCCCGGCCGACTGCTGGATTTAATCGGTCAGGGACTTCTGGATATTTCAAAAATCAAATATTTTGTGCTGGACGAGGCCGACAGAATGCTCGATATGGGATTTGTCAATGATGTCAAAAAAGTCGTAAGGCTGATTCCACAGCAAAGACAGACCCTGCTGTTTTCAGCCACCATGCCTGCTTCCATCATGCAGCTGGCGGCAAGCCTGCTACATCAGCCTAAAACAGTTCAGGTAAACCCCGTATCTTCAACCGCCGAGACGGTACAGCAATCCGTTTATATGGTCGGCAAAGAACAAAAAAAGCTGTTACTGGCCCAGTTATTAAAGGAGACTTCCGCGGATAAAACCCTGGTATTTACCAGAACCAAACACGGTGCGGATAAACTGGTCAGGATCCTGGTAAAAAGCGGTATTACAGCGGCAGCCATCCATGGCAATAAAAGCCAGCAGGCGCGTCAGCGGGCACTCGGCCATTTTAAAGCCGGAGAAATTAAAGTACTGGTCGCTACCGATATAGCCGCCAGAGGCATTGATATCGAGCAGCTTCCACAGGTAATCAATTATGAGCTACCCAATATCGCAGAGACCTATGTCCACCGTATCGGCCGCACCGGCAGAGCCGGGAGTCCGGGTCTGGCACTCTCTTTTTGTGATAGGGAAGAAGCGCCTTATCTGAAAGACATCCAAAAGCTAATTGGTTTTCAGGTAACGGTTGAAGAACATCCTTATGCGCTGGAGCAGGAGGTTACTTACCAGCCCATACATCAGGCGCCCGGCCACGCCAAAGGGCGATCACAACAAAACAGCCATAAAAACAGGCAGCAAGGCCAG
>Ga0164242_10006779_pt1 | contig 12579 bp, 14 predicted proteins | sample OricomgcompostMG_FD_108783 | JGI IMG/M metagenome (GOLD analysis project Ga0164242, IMG submission 108783) | Miracle-Growth compost microbial communities from Emeryville, California, USA - Original compost - Miracle growth compost (MG) ... | reverse complement strand
TCCAATTCTTATCTGATTGTTTAGCACCTGCTCTACCAAAATCATGAACAGCATTTTTTAAATCTTTTTTATCTCTTATTGGAAATGACCCATCAGGTTCAGCTTCACCTTCATCAGCAAGTTTTTCTCTTTTTTCAGTGTCAAATTTTTCTGCTTCAGTTATTAAAGATTCAAGGATTGGAATTATTTCTTTATTATCTTCATATTCGGTTGAACAACCCATCTTTGTTTTATCTTCATCTTTTGATTCTTCATCATCAAATATATTTCCTTTATAAGGATCTGTAATTTCATGTGCAATATTTTGCTTTGCATCAAAAGATTTTGGAATTAAAGGATTTGATTCACCTTTATTCACCTCTTCATATAATGAAGTTAATATCTTTGTTATTTTCTTTTCATGAAGAAAATTATCATCTTTTCCTATGATAGTTTTTGAATCTTTTGAAATATTTTGCGCTCCTTTATAAGGATCATAGTTTTGTGTTTTATTCCGCATTAAAGTAATTGGTTGGTCAGATACTGACATATTAGCAGTTGTCATATCTTCTTGTAAAAAGTCATTTAAAGCCTCATATTGAGAATCATTTTCATTTTCTATATCTACATCATCATTTTCATTTTCACCTAGGAAATCAGCCTCATTTCCGTTTTCAGGTTGCCAATAAAAGCCACCATTGAGTTGAAATCTTATATCATTTTCTTTTATGTTTTTCTTCATTCAATATTTTAAAACATTCCTCCAAAATTATCATAATGTGATAAGTTATTTTGAGCATTCAATAAGTCAAATTCTGTTGATTTCCTTTTCCTTTGTGTCTTTCCTAATTTCTTTAATGCTTCTTTCTGATTTTCTTCAGACATTTCAATTGGGAATACAGTTTCAAGATAAGTATCAAAATCCTCTAACATATCCATAATAATTTTTTCATATGCATCAAATGTTTGTCCTGATGTAGGTAAAGCAGTTAAATAAATACTAACATGATAAAGAAATTCTCTTCCTGGTTTCACAATATCAAGAGGCATTTTTGATTCCCAAATTGTTCCTGTAGGATTAAAAAGATCTGTCCTTTTTGCCTGATATATTTCTCTATTAATAAAAGTTCTTTCAAGATGATCAAAACGTTTCTTGATATAATTTACTTGATCGACAATATCCGTATGAAATAATTCATCAGGATAAAAAGGAACATTAAATGAAACAATAAATTTTTCTGGATTATTGAAATGTTTTGGTGCTTCAATAATTATTTTTTTTATGTGTTTTAAATTTCCTTTATATCCTTTCTTACCAGTTCCTTCATCATCAAAATTATGTCTTCTTGAAGTTAAAGAAGAAATCATTTCATCATCTTCATCTTCACCCTCTAAAGCATCATTTTCATCAGGTATTACAATATTATCTTCATCTGAATCAATATTAAATTCATCTGTTGGTGTAATATTGTCTGGTAATTCTTCATAATTAATTGTCGGTTCTTTTCCTACAAGATCTTCATCATCTTCATCATCAAAAAAATTTGTTGGTGCAAATTCTTTTAATTTTTTCTTTTCAACAAGTACACGTAATTTGTAAACCTTGTTTACAGTTTCCTTCAATTCTGAGGGGGCGGAAGTTTTGTTTGTCATAGCTTTTACTTTTTTTAGACTGTTTAGAATAAAATATTTATCCTCTCTATTGACACACTCACCAAGAAATTTTATGATTTTGATTTGCTTTGAAAGCATTTTATTTGCTTTCTTTGAGCCCTTTGACTCCATAATATTAATAAATGTTTTTTTAATTTCGTCTTTTTTGTTTTCTTTTTTATTCACATTTTTCTTTACACCCAAGTATTTTTTGATAGCAACTTCATTCAATTGATCTTTATTATTGAAATCTAATGCTTTATCTATTAAAGAAACATTTAATTCACTTGGGTTAATGTTGAAGTATTCAAGAAGTTTTTTATTTTCTCTCCATATCTTTAATTGAGAAAGTTTATTTTCTTCAATGAAATAAAGGTTTTTCTCTTTTATTTTTTGAATGAATCTCTCTACACCTTCATTAGTTTTTAACTTAATTTTCGCTCTTTTTAAAACATCAATCATTTTAAATTGATAATTTAAAACTGTATTTGATATAATTTGTTCCTTCAAATAATCAAGTGCTGATTCTTGTTTCTTTATATCTTTTTCAGATAAAATCTTTTTATATACTTGGTTTAATATAGAATTAAAATTCATTTACTAAGTTTATTTATTACTTTGTTGTAAAGTTTTGTCCCTTTATTTGTATTTGTTAACTCATTTAATTTTGAAACAAGTTGTTTTATTTCTCTTTCTTCATTCAATCCATTCTTATATATTTCTTCTTTTGATGAATAAGAATAATCCCAATTATGTGTTTTCATCTTTTTAATTAAAGTTTCACCTAATTGCTTTATCTTCATTTCATGCAAATTAGTTTTGCCTACATATTCACAATGTCCTGCTTTTTGTGTATTAACAAAGTTTTTTGCTGTTGATTCATCTGTAAAATATAATTTTGGATTTTTATTTGTATTATAAGGATTAAATGTCATGTCCGCTTTCACCTCATAACAATAATCTCTTGTTGGGAAATTCAAATAATTTTCCTTTATATTCTTTTTGAATGATTCTTTTATCATCAAGAATCTTTTCAATGAAGGCATCAAATCGTTTACTTTTATAATTGAAAGTGCAACATTGATTTCATTTTTACCTGTTGAATTATTTTCCTCTAAATAATCCATCCAAGAAGAATATCCATTAGCATAATCAAAACCTAATTTAGATTTATAATTCTCCCAATCGTTTTCAGCAGTTTCATTTTCTGAATCATGAAAAAATTCATCTAATCTACCTAAAATAAATTCAGGATCAGATGAAAATAATTTTTCAAAAACTTCCTTTGATTCAATTATTTCTTTTTTGTTTTCTTGCATTACAAATTTTTTATCTGAATATAATCCTATTAATTTTACTTCTAATGATGAATCAATATTCGATATTGCACGTTTAAAATTAATTAATTCTTCTAATGGTAATTTTTTTACAATAATTGCATTGTATTCAAAATAATAAGATCTTCTATCTAAATAGAAATTATTTTTTAATACTTCAATTATTTTATCAATTAAAACTGAAGGTATTTTTCCTCTTCTTTTTGATGTAATTGAAACTCTTACTTGTTCCGTAACAAATCTTTTATCCTCAGTAATATAAGGTGCATCAGAATATAACTTCTCAGTTTTTTTATTGAAGTAAGGCGTTTCATCTTCTAATTCATTCAAATTATCTTCAGTCAATGAAATTGATTCTTTTCTTATTTCACCTGAATCTTTTTGATCATTGTTTTGTTGATTAGATTCTTGATCTTCTTCATTATTATTCTGATCATTGTTTTCAATTCCTGAATCATTTGAATCATCATTCTTATTAGGTGTAAAGAAAGAATCAAAATCCTCATCTCCTAAATCTTTATCATCATTATCTTCATGATTTGGGAATTCATTTGATAAATCAAGTGAACTATTATCCGTAGGTGCGTTAGGTGCATAATCAGTTGTTAATTGATTCAAATCATCTAAAAATTTATCAGAACAATTTGTTTGTAGCAACCTTTTATTTTTCTTTTGAAGTTTTTGAACATATTCAGCGCCTTTATCAGTATCTTCTTCAATATTTTTTATATACTTTTTGATTTGTTTTGTAAAGTATATCTCAATATTGTTATGCCAAGGTTCATCAATAAATTCTTTTAATTTATCTTCGAACGCTGATTCCTTTATAACTTTTATAACTGATTCTTGCAATTTACTTTCTTGTGCTTTTATTTTATTTCTCAAAGTATCAATTTCTTTATCTATTTTATCTAATTTTACTCCCCAAATCTGTGCCTGTTTCTCTTGATCATTTTCATTTGAAATCCTAACCAATTCTTGTTCCATATCAGTTCTAAAATCTTGCCTTGTATTTTGTTTATGTCTCAATTCAATTTGAAGATCTCTAATGATTTCCTTTATCTTCTTATTATGTTTATATTTCTTTTGAGTTTTTAATTCTTGTTGTTTTAATTCGTGTCTATGTTTTAATAATTCCTCTCTATTCTTTTTTACTTGTTCTTTCCCATATTTTGTTAATTTTGCTTCATCTAAAGGGAAAACATAAGAGGCATCAACATTATAATTTTTCTCAAAAGCAATTTCAATTGTTCCCTCAATCAATGCATTTTCATTTTTCTTAAAATTCACTTGAATGTCATATGCATCTTCTCCTAAAATATTTTCTAATATATCTTGAATTGTTATTTGAATAGATCTGAGATAAATGCCATATAAAAAGAAATCAATAATAAATGCATTATCATATTCCGTATCTTCTCTTATATCAACAATTTTTAAGTGAGGTAGTTTAACTTGTAAAACCTCAATAATATTATTTAATGATATTTGTTTAAAATTTTCCATTTTGATTAAGAAAGATACGTTACAGCAATCCTATCAATTTTTATATTAAAATAGTGAATTAACATAATCTCAAAAAAGTTATCAGTTTTTGCAAATGAATTGTGAAAGAAATTTCCAATTTTATCCCATTCCTTTCCTGAAATCCAAACATTATATTTTTCAATGCTTGGTAATTTAGGTTGAAAAAAAATTAAAGTCATATCAGATTTTAAAAATTTTAAATTATTATTATGATCTTGATTGATAATGTCTACAATAGGATTTTTTCTGTAGAAGACAGGTTTTGAATCACTAAATATCTTACAGAATTCTTGTTGCATTTCTGAATCAAAATTCTTATAATGCCAATCTTTTGAAATCTTTATAATTCCTCTTTCAAATATTTCTCGTATTTCTTCTCTTTGCCTTAACACTTTATTTACATAAACCTCATTTTCTCTTTCAAATTTTTCCTCTCTTGATTTTAAATTTTTTGGTTTAAAAAAATCATCTATATCTTCTTCTGATTCTTTCAATATATCTGATATAAACTTATACATTTTGAGAATTAGAGATTACCAAGCATATATGATTGCTTTGAATACATTTGCCAAAACAAATATTTCAATTGAGTTCTTATCATATCTTTTACTTTCCTTTCATCCTCAGAAGTCAATGATTCATTTAATCTAACAAATGATTTATTTGAAAGAAAATGCTTATTTTTCTTTATTTCAATTCCATCATTTAATTCAGAAATTTCTTCTTTTAAAATAGTTCCTTTTTTATAATGGAAAGAATCTTCAACTATCAATAATTCAACTTCCTTCATTAAAACACATAAAAAGTTTATGATAAAGACTCATTTGTCTTTAAATATTTTAATGCCTTTAAATGAAATGATTGATTATTTTCTTTTAATCTTTTCTTATAGTGTATCAAAAAAGGCAGTAGTTATTGTAAATTCATCTAAATTGAAATATTTGTCAAACATTTCTTTCATAGAAGTTTGAACGTTTAGATAATGTAATTCAAATTTATTTTCGAAAACATCCCAAATGTGTTTAGTTGATATTTCAAATAAATTCCACTCTAAATCTAACAAGCACATGCTTTTGTTATGAGTATTTACTAAAAAGTAACCATTTTGAATTTCATCATATTTCTCATCAACATGCAATTGAGAAAATATTTCTAAAAATAATTCTTCAAATTCTGAATGATAATTCTCATTTTCATAATCAGATTTTATTCTTGATAAACCTGATTTTAATTTATTCACGTATTTTTGCCTTCCTTTTTCTAATTTTTCCTCTCTTGATTTTAAATTCTTTGGTTTAAAGAAATCATCTATACTTTCCTCAGATTCTTTCAATATATTTGAAATAAATTTATTCATATATCAAACTTTATCGGTTGATTTAAAATAAGCAAATCTATCATCATCTGGCACATATGAATTATTTAAAAATGATGAATGCAACAAACATCTAATCCCATCAACACCTATGATATAAGTTCCATTTTTTTCTTTTCCTAATATTGTACATCTTTCACCATTTGAAACATTCATCACACCTTTTAATTGCTTCAGTACAATACCTTCATGAACACATATAATTTGATTATTTTCCATATTCTTTATTTAAAAGTTATCTAATCTTTAAATATTTTTATTTTATTTAAACCTCTAAAAATGAACCCAAATATAAATAAACCAGATTATGCGAAGGCAAAAAACTTATTCATCTCAATTGATCAGACAATTCATAAGGAAAAGTATATCCATACAATAAAGACTTTAAAGAAAGATAAAAATGTAAAATACATATTATGTATAGAGGGTATTTTCATATTCGACTATGCATCAAATGAAATAACTTCATTATTAAAAAAGCAATTCGAACATGATAATTTTAAGATTGAATTAACTGATCATAAGCCAATTGAAAAACAATCAACTTTTGACAACATTTATATCTTATCTTCAAATTACTATGCTTTACAAAGAAATAAACCTGATTTTGATATAAGAAAAACTTTTTATCGATTTTTCAATGAAATAAAAGGAGATTATGAATACGGAATAGATATTGATTATAATTCTTTATCCATAAACCATAACATAGAAGATGGTAATGTAACAGTTGTTTTCAATTATAAATTGTCAACTGGCAATAAAAATAACATCGAAGGTGTTCAAAAATTCTTAGAAAAAAATTATGAATCACTATTAAAAAAATATCATTTGATTCTATAAAGCATTCTTTGATGATAAAAGTACTTCCCATCTTCATAATAGTAAAACCCAGGATATAAAAAAGGTGTGATCACGATTTCTAACCAAGAATGCCTTTGAAATTTATTTCTCTTTTTATATGAAACTAAAACTTCAGTTTCATTTGTTCCGCCATATACTATATAATGTGTAGAAATACAAGATGAAAATGTGAATATAATCAAGAGAAATAAAATAATTCTTTTCATAAGAAAAAATAATCTTTTTATGCTATTTGTGTATACTTTTCTTCCTTTGATAAATTCAATGAGTATTTATATAAATCTTTCATTTCATCTAAGTGTGAAATCAAAATGATATTTTTATAGTAAGACATCAAAGATTCAAATAATTCAGGTATCTTTTCTATATTTTGCTTGTCTAATGTCCCGAATCCTTCATCTACAATCAGGGATTGAAGTTTAGGAAGAAATGAAATTTGTGTTAACCCAACTTTAATGCATAAGTTGATTACGAATGTTTCAGCCCCTGATGCTAAAGAAATATCATTCTTTTCAATATCTTCATCATATACAAATTCTAAACTCAATTCACCATCATCTTCATTTACAGTAAATACAATATCAAAATCAAAAATCTGATTTACAATAATATTTATTTCAGTATTGATGGCATCTATCTTTGTCTTCAAAATATACAAAGGCAATCCATCTTTATTTACTAAGTTCCTATAGATTGAAAGTAATCTTTGTTTCTCTTCAATTTTTTCTAATTCTTCTTTCTTTAACTTATATTCTTTTATTTGTTTATCAATTGAAAGAATCTCATGTGATAATTCATTCTTATCATATTTCTTTTCTTCAATTTTATTTTTTAGTTCATTTGATTTTTCTTTGATTGGTTTTATCTTTTCAAGATATTCCTCAATCAATTCTTTTGCCTCAATAATTTCTTTTATTTCTTTTATCTTCAAATTATTTTCAACAGTTTTGTTTTTTGTTTTTTCAATCTTCAAATTATTTGCTTCAATCACAGATTTTATTTGATTGATAGAGGAATGTGTGTTTGATATGGTTAAATCTAATTTTGACAGGGCATCCTTCGCTTTATTTGTTATATCTGATATAAGTACATCAATTCTTCTAATCAGGTCATTACACGAAGATATTGCAGTTTCTTTTAACTTTTTATTGTTAAAGTATGTATTCTGCTTTTTTTGCTTCAATTCTTCATTTTCATAATACTTTGAAATCTTATTCTGCAAAGAAATCACTTCTTTTTCATCTTTATCAATTTGCTCTTGCACTCTTTTTTTATCTGTTTCAGTAAATGGACGCCCACAATTGTAGCAAATAACTAACATCAATTGTTTATGTTGCTTCTTTAATTCAGATTGCAAAACAGCAACTTTATCTTCTTCTTCTTTTATTGATTTATAATCAGGCTTCCAATCTTCTATCTTATCGTCAATGAATTCATTTAAATCTTGTTTCAATGCTTCTAATTCTGCTTCAACTCCCTTTTTCTTCTTTGTTTCTTTTCTTATTTCACAAGAAGTTTCTTCATCAATCTCAATCTTTTGTTGCTCATATTGTGTTATTTCATTTTTCTTTTTATCAATTGATTCGTTTAATGAATTTATCGTTTCTTTTATCAATTCAATTTGTTCATCAATTGTTTGAGAATCCTTTTCAATTTTAAGAATGTCTTCTTCTAATTCCTCAATATCTTTTATTGATTTATCAGAAATTGATTTATACTTTTCAAGTTTTGAAAATATCTTTTGATATTTTTCTTGAACAATTTCTAATTCTTCATTGAATGTTTCAATTGATCTTATTGTCTCTTCTAATTTTTCTTCATTTACAATTCTCAATGTCTCTAATTCAACATCAGAAATCAAATTTGAAAATTCAAATGATTTTTCTTTTAGTGAAGCGTTTTTAATCTTTAAATCATCTTTTACTAATTTTTCTTTTTCTTCAAAATTCTGTAAACCTAAAAATTTATTTACCAACTTCAATCTTTCTGCATTCTTACAATCAATAAATTCAACTTGTTTCTTTTGTGCTGAAAACAAAGAAAGTATATGAAACATGTTTTCTAACCCAAAATATTTTTGAATGATTGGTTCTGTTTTAGGCCTTGATTCATCATGTAATTCCTCTCCTGTATCTAAATTGATAAATTCAAGTTTCAATGAAACATTATCATTTGACTTCTTAGGTACAATTGTTCTTGTAATTTTATAATGAACATCATTTTTTACAAGAATCATTTCAACATAGCCTTCTTTATTTCTATTATGTTTATTTAATATTTTCTTTGTTGAAGTTGTATTTTCAGGAATTGAATTAAATAAGCAAAAATCAATAATCTTTACAACATTGGTTTTACCTGATTTATTTTTACCATTTATTCCGACAATATCATCATAATCTAATTTGATAAATGTGTCTTGTGGAGGAAATGAAAATAAATTATTAATCTTTAATGATTCAATATAAAAATCTCCTTCTTCAAATTCAGATTGCACATTCAAACCTGAATCATATTGTCTATCTAATTTTAATACTTCATTAAAATCATCATCAAAATTCTTTACATTTAATTTTTCAGAAAATCTTTTCATGAAATCTTTAATGTAAAAATTTAAATCTAATTTATCAGTTGATTCATTTAAATCTTTATTATCTTCCTCTCCTAAAACAACATTCTTCTTTGATTTAGTTATAGGAATCAATAATACTTTATTATTTGGATATTGTAACTGTATTTGTTTCTTATAATCAATTGCTTGTGATTTTGAAATAATATTCCTATCATATTCAATCCTCAACAATTTTTCCTTTGGAATTGAATTCCCAAACACATTATCTTCAATCACATTTATATCTGAAATTCTATGAATCAAAATAGAAAATTTATTTTCTACTTTTTTTACATGAATATCAAACTTATTCTCAATATAATTCCAATCTAATTGAAGAAAAGACCCCTCAGCATTTTCATTTGATTTCGTTTGAATCAAACTTCCTGTATATACAACTTCATTATTTCTAAATGATTGCTGAGTATGAATGTCAGACATAATAGTTATATCTGTTCCATCAAATTCTGACACTTCAATCCCTTCAGTCAATCTAAACCCATTCTCACCAACACATCCCTTTACGCTTCCATGATATAATCCTATCGTATATAATTCATCATTCTTATCATTTATTTTAAAAGGAGACATTTGATCATCTAAACATGACCATACAGCAAAATTTATATGAAAGTTCTCATATACTCCTGAATGCTTATAAAAATATAAAGGATATAAAGACTTCTCTTTAAAAGAATTAGCAGTTTCTTCAATCAAATTCCATCTATCCTTATTATTCAAATTCAAATCATGATTTCCTAATATTTGAATGACAGGACAAAAAGATAACAATTTAGATAAAAACTCTCTCAATAAAATAACTTGTTCAGTTGATATATTCAATTTGGAATCAATGATATCTCCTGTCAATATAATGAGGTCAGGTTTTTCTTCTTCACACTGCCTATATAAGTTTTCAAATACGTATTTATGTTCATGAAATCTCTTATTTCTAAACAAATGAACATCACCAATACAAAATATCTTTTTTACGTCAGGTATCTGCTTTATCATAAAAAGAAAAATAAAAATTATTTTTTAAAAGAAAAGAATAAAATATTGAGGAGTGAAATTTATTGATTTATAGAATAAAAACAAAAGAATTTGAAGTAAAATATTTATATTTGCATTTAAAATTAAGCATTATGATTCTTTGGGAAGAACCATTCAAAATAACAGAAAAGATAAAATCAGAAAAGGGTAATAATTATAAGGGACATGATATTGGCCCTTTTATCAGGTTATGTAATAAATGTAAGATAAATAAAATGGAATACCTTTCTTATGATGCAATGTTAAAAGCGGAGCAAAACAATTATAATTGTTCTAGTTGCAACAAAGGCACAAAAGGAACTGAAGGTAAATTTTCTAAGAAATGCGGGAATGATGGATGTGAAAATCTAATTTTTTATAAAAGAAAAGGTGATTTAACTGCAGCAATAAAGTCAAATAGTACTTGTAGAGAATGTAGAACAAAAGAAATAAAAGAGAAAAATAAAAATGGAATTTTTAAGAATAAAACAGAAAAAGAACTTAAAGAAATAAAAGAAAAGAACACCATTTCAAAGCAAAAATATTGGGATGAACATCCAGAGGAATTTAAATTATTAAAAGAGAAAAGAGCAATTGCTTTAAGTAATAGAAATATGAATAAATTTCAAACTGAAGAATATAAGAAGAAAATGAGTGAAATCATGAAAAATGTCAAAAAGAAAAAGGATGATAAATGAATACCATCCTTTAAATAAATTATTCAATAAAAGTTAGAAAATTTGTTCGCAGAAATCGTAAGCAATGCTCAATTCAACAGTTGCATAATTCCCATCATCTTCCATATTCAAATTTCCTCCATTTAAATCAGCAATAAAACATCCATAATAATTCCATTGTTGAACAGGATTCCCACATTCATCTTCCATATATAAAGTCAAATTCTTCTTATAAATTGCAGGATATGCGCCGCAACCCGTCAATGGATCATAATGTTGACGCTGCCAATCCCATAGTTTTTGCATAACAGAAGGTCCTACAACATCTCTAAATCTAATTGTGATGTTTTCAAATTTTACAGGCCCTTTATACTTGAAATTTGCATTCTTATATTTTACTTCTTTTACAGAATTTGAAATCCTTGGCCTTTGTGCTTCAACTTCAAATCGTTCAGAAATGTTCATTTCAGGAGGAAATATCAAGGACCATAAGTCAGTGCGAAGTACAGTAAATTCGTTCGGAATACCGCTGAACATGCTTGTTGCCATTTATTTTTATATTTAAGGTTCTTTTTAAGTTTTTTCTTAACTTATTTAAACTTTAAATATTCTTACATAGGCTCATCCTAAATAAAAAAAGATTATTTTTTATAAATGCTTTTTGAGAATAAATATGAACCCTTGCTTTCTATTTATGAATATAGAAAAAGGATAAAGAGAATGTCATTGATTGCAATAACATCTACAATTATTTGTTTATTGATTGGGATTGTGGGTTATCATTATTCGGCAAACATATCTTGGATAGATTCTTTGTTGAATGCCTCAATGATTTTATCAGGTATGGGACCTGTAAATGAAATCACAACTTTTATGGGAAAGTTGTTTTCTTCTTTTTATGCAATATTTTCAGGAGTGATGTTTGTAACAAACATTTCTATTTTTTTTGCACCTATCATTCATAGATATTTACATAAATTGCATTTAGAAGAATGATTTATTTCTTTTGGTGATTTCAGCCCAATAAAGTCTATTTTCAGGAGTATCATGCCAATAAAACCCACAAAAAATTGCCTCTGAAATTGTTTTAGGAATAGGACATCTCATTGCAAAATCTATATCAAAATTATCTTTTGTTTGTGTTTTATATGGCTCAGACAATTGATCATAAAGTGAAAAATAAACCTTTTGTAAAGTTATTTTGTCTTCTTCTAGTTGAAGTTTCCTTTCTTCAATATTTTTAGGTTTGAAGAATTTATTCATAATCTAATGAATAAGGCATGGAAGAATTTCTAGGGGTGTAAATTCATACAATTTGAAATGTTCATTCAACCATGTTTAACATAAAACTACGTACGATGATGGTGTAAATTCATACAATTTGAAATGTTCATTCAACCGGCGAAGTGACGGAAGAAAAAATGACGGAGGTGTAAATTCATACAATTTGAAATGTTCATTCAACATATCTTTCATAAATGATTGAGTCTCATTATAATTCCAATGAAATTCATCTTTAAAAATCTG
>Ga0164242_10006778_pt1 | contig 12580 bp, 15 predicted proteins | sample OricomgcompostMG_FD_108783 | JGI IMG/M metagenome (GOLD analysis project Ga0164242, IMG submission 108783) | Miracle-Growth compost microbial communities from Emeryville, California, USA - Original compost - Miracle growth compost (MG) ... | reverse complement strand
GGAGTTCAGCCTGCCGTCGGCGCTTGGCATTCTGGCGAGCGTGCTCTTCGGGTTTGCGGCCATCTCATTCGTCGCGGCACATTGGGAAGAGATGCCCCGCTTCGCACGGCTTTTACTTTTGCTGGCGACGATCTGGTTCGGGTATGGCGTTGCTGGCTGGCTTGCGGCGCGTGGGCATCGCGCCTTCGCCGATGCAGCGATACTTTTTTCCGCGGCGATGTTCGGCGCCAGCATCATGCTGATCAGCCAGATGTACAACATCAGCGGAGATCCGGCGGACGGCGTGTTGATGTGGTGGATCGGTGCGCTGTTCGCAGGCGTGCTTCTGAGGTCCAATCCGGTGTTGGCGCTATCGCTGGTGCTCGTCTGCGTGTGGTCGGGGATGCAGACGTTGGAGAGCAACGAGGTGCACTGGCCGTTCCTTATCGGCTGGGCCGCCGTTTCGGCCGCGTTTATCTGGCAGCGGTGGTATCCAGGTCTGCACCTGTCGGCGCTGGCGTTGTCCCTGTTCGTCGTTTCGCTCGGATACCTTTTGGATAACGGTCATCAGCACGCGCTTGTTGCAATTCTCGGGCTGGTGTCGGCGGGCGCTGCGATTGCGGCGGAGAAACCCGCTGCGGGTTACGAGCATGTCGCGTCTCCCATTCTCGCCTATGCCGTCGCCGTTGCGTTCGCCGGACTTTATGCGTTGCAGTTTTTCGAAAACCCGTCGCTCGGCACGCTGGTTGCGCTCGCGGCGCTGACGCTGATCCTGTTGCTCGCTGCGATCAGTTACGCGCTGGCGACGGGCAATCGCGGCGTGTTGTGGCTGGGTTATATTGGCTTTTCGCTAGAGATATTGTCGGTCTACTGGAAGACGGTCGGATCGATCCTCAACACCTCATTGTTCTTTCTTGTCGCCGCGCTGCTGGTCGCGGGACTCGCCTATATGGCGCTCCGCCTTGCGCAGCGGGGACAGGGCGGGGAGGTGGCCGCATGAGCAGCGCACCGCGATACTTCTTGCCGCTGCTGATCATCGTCGCTCTGGTGCAATCGGCGGCGCTGTTCAAGATGGTCTACGACAAGGACCGCCTTTTGAAGACCGGTCACGAGATCACGATGCCAGTCAAACCGCTCGATCCGCGCGATCTCTTCCGCGGCGATTACGTGACGCTCGGCTATGACGTCTCGACGTTGAACAAATCGAACACGCCCGAGGGACGTATCGCCGAGCTTCGAGCCGGGTCGGCTGCATTCGTCACGCTAAGTCCGAAAGCGGATGGCGGGTGGACGGTCAAGGACGTTGCTCCGGCGTTTCCAACGCAGGTCGCAGCCGGAGATATCGTTTTGAAGGGCCGGGTCAGGAATGCCTGGGCGCAGGCGGGCGGATCGGAAAAGACCGTCAGCGTTCGCTACGGCATCGAAAGTTATTTCGTGCCGGAGGGCACCGGGCGGGCGCTCGAAAACCAGGTTCGGGACCACAAGATCGAAGCTATCGTTGCCGTCGGCAGCGACGGAACAGCTGCGCTCAAGGGCCTCGTCATTGACGGCGAGCGTCACGTCGACCCGCCGCTGCTTTAAGCCTTCAGGCGCGTGCCCCGGCCTGCTATGAGGCGCGGGTTCAGCATCTGGGAGGCACCTGTGACCGTCAAACGCTACGAAACATCTGCAGTTTATTCGAAAGTCACCGAGGCGAACGGCTTCGTCTTCACGGCGGGGGTCATTCCGGCGGACCTGTCGCGCGATGTCGAAGGGCAGACCGCCGAAGTTCTGACTGAGATCGACAGGCTTCTGGCGCTGGCGGGTACGGACAAGTCAAAGGTCGTGCAGGCGTCGGTATGGCTCAGCGATATCCGCAACCGCGACGGCATGAACAAAGCCTGGACCGCCTGGCTCGGCGGCAAGGACGCTCCGGCAAGGGCGTGCGTCGAAGCGAAGGTCATCGACCCGCGCATGCTCGTCGAGATCTCCGTCGTCGCGGTCAAATAGGCCGGCGTGCCGATATCCTAAAGTCCGGCATTTAATGGCCGGGCAATCGATGGGCGGGGTGCATCTGTGCCCCGTTTGCCGCTTTCTGAGAATTTCTTGGGCCAGACCCTCGACAATGCTTCGATTGGCGTTCTGAATCTGCGAGATATCCACCGGGGTTCCGCCCCAAGTCGTTACCGGGGGGTCGACAATGACAATGACGGGATGTGTTCGGTTCGCTCTGATAGCAGCCGGATTTGTTGCTCTTGCTGCGCCAGCGATGGCTGACGAAACAGGAGTTGCGGTTATTCACGAGCAGCGACGCGAGCATGGCCGGACCTGTTTCGTCGACCACTATCACTACGGGTCCAGCGCCGGACTGGCGACGAAGAAAGCCGCGCTTCGCGCAGGAATAAAGTCGTGGGCGGACTTCACCGACTTCGAATACGGCTCGGATTGGGCACACTGGCGCAAGGCGGCCAGCAAGCGCGTCAAGTGCTCGCAAGCCGGAATCCACGGCCTTTGGAGTTGCGATATCAGTGCGCGGCCCTGCCGATAGACGCTTGAATCGAGAGTTCCTGGAGGCCGCGTCGAACGCGGCCTCTTTTTGTATGGTTCGTCAGCTAGCGTCGCGCCAGCACGCTCGAGAATAAGCGGCGCGCGAGAGATGCAAGCCAGCGGATCAGGAAAAGCTGGATCATCGTTCCGATAACGCCGCGATTTGATCCGAGCACGCTGCCGAAAATCGAACGAATGATGTTCTCCAGAGAGCCATCGCCTCCGGGGACTTGCTGGCCGCCGCGCCGGACGATGTCGGGAAGCCTCTCGTAAGGGTTTTGCTGGTCGGGATATTCATGAGGTGACGATCGGCCGAGGCCCGGGATGTTGTCTCCGGGAATGGGTAGCGGCTGCCCGGCGTCGATGGGGCCGCGTGGCGCGAACTGGGAACCAGACGGAGAAGAATTCCAGGTGTCCGACGTCCGTGGGGAGGGCGCGTCTCCCGGTAACGGCAGCGGACTGCCTCCTGCGCCGAGGAGTTCCGGGGCTTTGCGGAGAAGGTTTTCGAGACCCGGCTGCGATTGGCGCTGAAGCTCGCCGATGACGAGGCTGGCGACGGCGGGCAGCAATTTCTCGACCGTTCCGGTGTCCATGTCCGCTCGCGACGCGGTGCGTCCTGCGATTTTCCGGCTGATGTGCTTGTTGCCGATCAGAACGTTGAGGATGTGGTTGCCAGCTTCGGCGGCTGCGGGAGACGCCAGAGCTTGCGGGTCGGACAGAGTTTGTCCGGCGGCTGGATTGGTCACGAGCTTGGCGACGTCGGCAACGCCACCGCGAGACAACATGGTTCTCTGGATACGGGCGTTGAGCTCGTCGGCCAACATGCGGACGGCTGCGTTGGCTTTGTCGTCGTTAATATTAAAAGCGTGCGCAACTTGAGCAATCAACGCGTTGCCCTTTGGGCTTTGCAGGCTTCCCTCAATTGTCATGTCGGCCTCCGCAATACAATCAGTACCGGTCGCGCATGACTATATGCCTAGCACGAGCCGAAGATACTGACAGCTCTCGCTGGGCATCGCTGTCCATTCCTTCCGCAGAGCGTAAGGAAACATTCACCCCGTCCAAGCATTCATCGGACGTTCATGCGCTCACACTTTAATTTTTTCGATGGAAGCGCGGGTTCCTGCGCGCTCGTGCAACCGCAGCGGCTTTTCGAAGTTATTACGGCGCGTCGCGTCTCCGAGGATGCATCCAAACCGGATACCGAATGTGGAGAGTTCCATGCGAAAATTTTTGATGTCATTGTCCGTTCTGGGCGGACTTCTATTTTTTGCGGGAACGCTTCCCGCACCCGCGCACGCGGCGGCTGGTTTGACGCCCGCGCACGTTGGAAAGACCTCGAACCTCGTAACGGAAGCCCGCTGGCATGGCGGATGGGGCCATCGCGGGTGGCACCGCGGCTGGGGTCACCGTGGCTGGGGCTGGCGTCGTCGGTGGTGGGGCTATGGCATCGGCTGGGGATGGCCCTACTACTACGGATACGACTACTACTATCCGCGCTATTATTACGGCGGCTACTATGGTGGCTATGGCTGGCGCCATCGCCACTGGCGTCACCGTGGCTGGGGCCATCGAGGCTGGCGCCATCACGGATGGGGTCATCACCGGGGTCACCGCGGTGGATTCCGGCATCACGGTCATCACGGCGGCCATCATCACCGCTAACGGTTGAATGGCGAAAAGACCGTTTCCCTTGAATAAACGTGGGTTCGAGCGGCCCGAGGCAAGAGCCTTGCGGGCCGCTTTTATTGGTCCAGCAAGACCTGCCCTTGTTGCAACGTAAGTGCACATTTGGCATGGTCCCGCGCGACTTTCGCTGGGCGAATCTGTCTGGGGAGCAGTCTGGGTCTGCCATCCTGGCAGAAGCTGTGTGCGCAAATAAAAAGCGGGCCAAAAGGGACCACTCCATGAGCAACATACTTTGGGGGATCATCGCCTGCGGGGCGCTGGCAATCCTCTATGCCTTCGTTACTTCGAACGTCGTGCTAGGCGCCGACCAAGGCAATGCACGGATGCAGGAGATTGCCGCGGCCATCCGCGAGGGCGCACAAGCTTACCTCAGCCGCCAATATCGAACGATTGCCATCGTCGGCGCCGTCATTTTCATTTTGGCGTGGCTGCTTCTCGGACCGTTGCAGGCGTTTGGATTTTTAATCGGCGCCGTTCTATCCGGTCTTGCAGGTTTCATCGGCATGAACGTGTCGGTGCGAGCCAATGTGCGGACGGCACAGGCCGCGACGGTTTCTCTCGGCAAAGGTCTCGACATCGCCTTTAAATCCGGCGCAATCACAGGGCTGCTCGTTGCGGGGTTGGCGCTTCTCGGCGTCGCTGGGTATTACGCTTTTCTGACGGCTGGCCTCGGCAAGGACGCTGGCGGCCGTGAGGTCGTCGACGCGCTCGTTTCGCTCGGTTTCGGTGCTTCCTTGATCTCGATCTTCGCGCGTCTCGGCGGCGGCATCTTCACCAAAGGCGCCGACGTCGGTGGCGATCTCGTCGGCAAGGTCGAAGCCGGAATTCCGGAAGATGATCCCCGCAACCCCGCGACGATCGCGGACAACGTCGGCGACAACGTCGGCGACTGCGCCGGCATGGCAGCCGACCTCTTCGAGACATACGCAGTGACCGTCGTTGCGACGATGGTTCTCGCCGCAATCTTCTTCGCGGGTCAGGCGAATCTCGCAGCCCTGATGCTCTATCCGCTGGCGATTTGCGGAGCCTGCATTATCACGTCGATCATCGGCACCTATTTCGTCAAGCTCGGCACCAACGGCTCGATCATGGGTGCGCTCTATCGGGGCGTCATCGCTTCCGGCGTGCTATCGATCATCGGTCTCTGGGCGGCGACGCAGTACGTTCTTGGCGGCTTCGGCGATGTCGGAACGGCGGCCGGCCAGACGATTTCGGGCTGGCATCTCTTCCTCTGCGGGATCGTCGGTCTTGTTTTGACCGGGTTGATCGTCTGGATCACCGAATACTACACGGGCATCGGGTACCGCCCCGTGAAGTCGATCAGCCAGGCGTCGGTGACGGGGCACGGCACGAACGTCATCCAGGGACTCGCGGTTTCGCTCGAAGCTTGCGCTCTGCCGACGCTCGCGATCGTTGCCGCCATTATCGCGACCTACCAGCTTGGTGGTCTCTTTGGGACGGCGATCGCGACGACGACGATGCTCGGTCTGGCCGGCATGATCGTCGCTCTCGATGCTTTCGGCCCGGTCACGGACAACGCGGGCGGCATCGCGGAAATGGCGGGGCTTCCGAAAGAAGTACGCCGCTCGACGGACGCGCTCGACGCGGTCGGCAATACGACGAAAGCCGTTACCAAAGGCTACGCGATCGGCTCGGCAGGTCTCGGCGCTCTGGTGCTGTTTGCGGCTTACAATTACGACCTGCATCACTTCATCGACGAAGCGAACAAGGCAGGAGCCACCGGCTACCAGTTCTTCAAAGACGTGCAGGTCAACTTCGGTCTCGACAATCCGTACGTCGTCGCCGGGCTTCTGCTTGGCGGCCTTATCCCATTCCTCTTCGGCGGTCTGGCGATGACGGCTGTCGGACGTGCGGGCGGCGCCATTGTGCTTGAGGTTCGCCGGCAGTTCAAAGCCAAGCCGGGCATCATGAAGGGAACCGAGAAGCCGGACTATGCGGCAGCGGTCGATCTTCTAACCAAGGCGGCGATCAAGGAAATGATCGTGCCGTCGTTGCTGCCGGTGCTGTCGCCGATCGTGCTGTTCGTCGTCATCAACGCCATCGCAGGTAAAGGCGCAGCGTTCTCGGCGGTCGGCGCGATGCTGCTTGGCGTCATCGTTACCGGCATCTTCGTCGCCATTTCGATGACATCGGGCGGCGGCGCATGGGACAACGCCAAAAAGAGCTTCGAAGATGGCTTTGTCGATGTCGACGGTGTCAGGCACGTCAAAGGCTCGGAAGCCCACAAGGCGTCCGTGACGGGTGATACCGTCGGCGATCCCTACAAGGATACCGCCGGTCCGGCCGTCAACCCGGCGATCAAGATCACCAACATCGTGGCGCTGCTGCTGCTCGCGGTGCTGGCGCACTGGTAATCGCTCATCACGTATCGAAAAACGGAAGGCTCCGGATCGCTCCGGAGCCTTTTTTTTCATTGCGTGACGCGAGAACGGAAAAGCCCGCCACGGCGTCGTCAGCCCGCCAGATCGGGATCCTCGCTGTCATGGGCGTGACCGACGGCGATCAGCAGGCGTCTGTCGAGGCGGTCGGGCCTCAAGATCACCTTATCGGAATGCACGTCCTGGACCGCCGAGCGCGGCACGACGAACTCGCCCGCGTTCTCGACGTAGACGATGATCGAGGTGTCGTTGACTTCGCGGACGGAGCCGATGCCTTCCTGGCCGTCGGCGATGAACGCCATGAAGCCTTCCTGGATATTTTCGGTCATTGGGGTGCTCGCGCGCTGGTTTGAACTCGTCACAAATAGTGACGCCGGACGAGACTTTCACCTGCTGCGCTGAATGATGCAATGCTGGCAAGGCCCCTTGGGGGTCCGCCCGTGGCTCAGCCACCAAACAACACCCGCGCGTAAGGATTAATACTGACCGTTTCCGAAGGGGCTGTTGCCGCCGAAGAGCTGCTGCTTCCCGAGATTGCGGAAGAGCTGTTTCAGGATGCCTTCGTCCTTGCCGCCGGGGGCCGGGGTCGTCCGGCTGATGAAGTCGAACACCTTGCCGTCCTTCAGCCCATAGTTGGCGATCTTGTCGACGGTGCCGCCGTTATTGAAGTAAACGGCGACGACCTGGCGGCTTTGCTCGGTCGGAAGAAAGAACGATGCCTGAGAGTCGGTGCTCGAAATGTAGTAGTAGGCGTTGCCGTCACCGACGACGGCGGTGGTGGCTGGCGTTCCGAGCGCGGCGCGGACCTGGTCCTTGCTCATGCCGGCCTGCACGGCTTGCAGGTCCGTCTCGGTCAAAAGCTGACCATGATGGGTGATGGTTGCGCCGCAACCTGCGAGCGCGACGAGCGACGCAAGGGCCAGTTGACGGCAAAGAGCCATCCCGTACCGTCCGATCTTGCAATGCTGTCGCATTCAACCCTTCACTCGTTGAGAATCGCTTCGATCTCTCGCGCGGTGTGTTTAGAATGTGCTGTAGAGCCGGGCAACATCGCGCCCGTGTTGCCGCGATGTGCGATCCCCAGACATTTTCCCCCTCGACTTATCGGCGGACCAAGGACCCTTATCCAGCATGATGCCATGGTTCAGGAGGCGCGCCGCAGTCGGCCGCAGAGCAGAAAAGCTTTATGGCAGTGTCGTGGCCACGGCGCGGCATCCGGCCTTTTACCGGGATAACGGCGTTCCGGACACACCCGAAGGCCGGTTCGAATTGATCGCACTCCACCTTTTTCTGGCCCTCGACTGCTGGAGGGAAAAAGACGCGGCCGCGACGGAACTCTCGCAACGCACAATCGAGACCTTCGTCACCGATATGGACGACTGCATGCGCGAGATGGGTGTCGGCGATATGGCCGTGGGGAAGAAGGTCAAGCGAGCCGCCGCGGCGTTTTACGAGCGCGCCGGAGCTTATCGGCGAGGGCTCGCCGCGCAGGGTTCAGATCTCGAGGCAAGTCTCAGCGGTTACGTGTTCGGCGGGGCTGCGGAAGCGCAAGCTGCGAAATGCAACGAGGCGGCCGTGCTCGCCCGCTACGTCCGCGCTGCTGCCGAGGCGCTGGCGCACGCGCCTTTCAACGAATTGGCAGCCAACGGCGACTTCGACAATCTCCTAACGAGTAGCAGGACCTGAAGCATCGTGACCGAAACTTTGAACGACTGGACACATAACGTTACGGACATTCCTTCCGGCGGCCTCGATCGTGAGCGCGAAGCGACGGAGAACGAGCGGGCTGCCATTGCAGGCGCGCTTCACCTCTTGCAGCTGCCCAAACTCGTTGCGCGCTATCGCATCAAGTCCCTTTCCGGAGGCAGCTACCGGCTTTCCGGAAAAGTGATTGCTGACGTCGAGCAGCCCTGCGTCGTCACGCTTGATCCGGTGGCGGCGAAAGTCGAGGCGCCTTTCGACGTCGAATTTCGGCCCCAGGTCGAGACCGCCGACAATGACGAGGACGCAAGCGTGCTCTCCGGACCTGACGTCGATGTTCTGGAGCGAGGCATCATCCCGGTGGGCCGCATTGTCTTCGAAACGGTTTCGGCATCGTTGGATCCCTATCCGCGCCGGCCCGATGCAGAGTTCAATTGGCGTGACCCGCACGCTGGCGAACCTGAAAAAACCAGCCCTTTCGCGGCGTTATCGAAGCTTCGGGACAAGACGTGAACGGCCGCTGCGGCAACCGTGCATGAGCCGCGTTTTCGCCTTGTTCCAGAACTTCAAAAGGCTATGGTCTCGACGAATTTCGGGGTCAAACAGGGTCTATGATCCGGTTCGGCGCATAGTCGTGCCGGACAGGGGTTCATGGGCAATCGGCAAGCATGGCGAGCCAAAAGGTAATCGCACTCGACGCAATGGGCGGGGATCATGGACCTGAGGTTCTGGTTCCTGGAGCGGCACTCTCGCTCGAACGCCAACCGGCGCTGAACTTTATTTTTTTCGGGCAGCAAGCGCGTCTCGAAGCCGTGCTCAAGGCCTATCCGAAGCTCGCCGCTCGATCCCGCATCGTGCACACCGACCATGTCATCGCGATGGACGAGAAGCCCAGCCAGGCGCTCCGCCGTGGCAAGGGTTCGAGCATGTGGCTGGCTCTTGACGCCGTAAAAACAGGTGAGGCCGACGCCGCCGTGTCGGCAGGCAACACCGGGGCGCTGATGGCGATCGCCAAGCTCCTGTTGCGGCCCATCACCGGCATCGAACGGCCTGCGATCGCGGCGCTCTGGCCGACCGTCAAATCGGAATGCATCGTCCTTGACGCCGGGGCGAACATTGGCGCGACGGCTGCTCAGCTCACGGATTATGCGCTGATGGGCGCTGCAATGGCTCGTGCCGTCTTTCATATCGAGCGGCCATCGGTCGGTCTGCTGAATGTCGGCACCGAGGAAATGAAGGGCAACGAGGATGTGAAGGCCGCGCACGCGCTGCTGAAATCGGCGGAGTCGCTGCCCTTGGACTACAAGGGGTTCGTGGAAGGCGATCAGATCGGGCAGGGGGCTGTGGATGTCATCGTGGTCGAGGGGTTCGCGGGAAACATTGCTCTCAAGACGGCAGAGGGCACGGCGCGCCAGATTGGGACATACCTCAGGGCGGCCATGACGAGTTCGTTAATGAGTAAATTAGGCGCCCTATTTGCGCAGGGCGGATTCCGCGTGCTCAAGGAGAAAATGGACCCACGGCGCGTTAACGGCGGGACGTTTTTGGGGCTCAACGGCATTGCGGTGAAGAGCCACGGCGGCGCCGATGCCTTTGGATTTGCGAGCGCGGTCGATCTTGCTTACGAAATGGCGGATTCCGGCTTGATCGCGCGGCTAACGGCCGACATCGACGGTTTCCATCATCGGCTGTCGGCGGCCGGTCCCGGCGGCGTGCCGTCCGAACGTTCTGCCGGCGGCGCGCTCGGAAAGGGCTAGGCGTGGTCGCAGTTCTTCGTTCTGTCATTCGTGGCGTAGGCGCCCAATTGCCCAAACGCGTCGTATCGAACGAGGATCTTTCGAAGATCGTCGATACGAGCGATGCCTGGATTCAGGAACGCACGGGAATCGTCAATCGGCATATTGCGGATGAATCGGAGAAAACGTCCGATCTCGGCGCGGCGGCGGCGAAGCAAGCTCTGGTGCGCGCCGGAATCGATCCGGTCGATATCGATCTCATCGTATGCGCGACGGCAACGCCCGACCGAACGTTTCCGGCGACCGCGGTTCGAATTCAATCGATGCTCGGCGTTACGAAAGGCGCGGCCTTCGACGTGCAGGCCGTGTGCTCGGGCTTCGTCTACGCGCTGACGATAGCCGACAACTTCCTGAAGACCGGGCAATCGAAACGCGCGCTGGTTATCGGCGCGGAGACGTTCTCACGTATTCTGGACTGGTCGGACCGTTCGACGTGCGTGTTGTTTGGAGACGGCGCCGGAGCGATCGTACTCGAAGCTCAGCCGCAGCACGGAAGCAGGGACGATCGCGGAATCCTCGCGACGCGTATCAGGTCGGACGGCCGCTACGAGGATCTGCTTTATGTCGATGGCGGACCGGGATCGACGAAGAGCGTTGGACACCTGCGCATGAACGGCCGCGAAGTCTTCCGCCATGCCATCCAGAAGATCTCGGGCGTTATCGAAGAGACGCTCGTTGAAACCGGATACGCGGCAGACGAAATCGACCTTTTCATTCCGCATCAGGCGAACAAGCGCATTCTCGACGGTATCGCGAAAAAACTGGGCGTCGATCCCGAGAAAATTGTGATGACGTTACACAAGCACGGCAACACGTCGGCAGCATCGATCCCGCTGGCGCTCAATGATGCCTTCGAAGCCCATAGGGTCAAGGAAGGCAGCCTGATCCTGATGGAAGCCATGGGCGGCGGATTTACCTGGGGCGCGGCGCTGGCGCGCTGGTAGCCACGCTGCGGGCTTTGGAAAGCGCACTTCTCAAAATTATTTCGCGTGTTTCTTCAACGCATTACGTTGACCCCGCGACCAACTGCCGCTACCAATATAGGTCGACGTTGCGTTCGGTAGGAGAAAACAGATGGTCGGCAAGACGTTGACGAGGGCTGATTTAGCCGAGGCCGTCGTTGCAAAAGTTGGGCTGCCGCGAAACGAGAGTCAGGATCTCGTGGAACGCGTGCTCGACGAAATTTCCGGCAGCCTCGCCGAAGGCGATGCGGTCAAGCTCTCATCGTTCGGCTCGTTCGGCATCCGGCAGAAGGGCGAGCGCGTCGGGCGCAATCCCAAGACAGGCGAGGAAGTGCCCATCACACCGCGGCGCGTTTTGGTGTTCCGGCCGTCGAACATCATGAAGGATCGCATCAACAAAGGGCATGTGAAGCGCTAACCCCGTTGCTTCAGGCAACGGCGGTTCGGGGACCATTCGGGGCGGCCGCAAATCGCGTCCGCGGCACAGTTCGGTAAAATCGGAAAGGCAAGGGCGATGAACAAATCGGCGGAAGCATTTCGCACGATCGGAGAAGTCGCCGACGAGTTAGAGATCCCGAAGCACGTTCTGCGCTTTTGGGAAGGGCGCTTCCCGCAAATACGGCCCATGAAGCGCGGCGGCGGCCGGCGCTATTATCGTCCCGAAGACATGGAGCTATTGCGCGGCATTCGGGCATTGCTGCACGCCGAAGGCTACACGATCAGGGGCGTGCAGAAGATTTTGCGCGAGCACGGCGTCGATCAAGTCAAGGCCGCTGCTCATAGGAAACCGGAGCCGGAAGCGGCGGCTTCGCCTGCGCCCGTCGCGCGCAAGCGTGGCCGCAAACCAATCGCCGGCCGCGGGGCGGGCGCATCGGCGCAGCCGTCATCAGCACCACCAGCGGCGGTGCAATGCCCGGCGCGAGATGCGAATGTTCTCGTTTTTGCCGCCATTCGCGAGCTTCAGATCGCACGCGCTATCTTGCTGGGGCAGCCGCTCAATCAAGTCGGTGCCGGTGCACCGGCCGAATTGAAAAAGGCGCGCGCCGGGCGGACGTAAGCGCGCGGACTTCGGAAAATCCGGCTCGATTAAATCTTGTGTTGTTCAATCCGGGCGCGAGCCGCGTGGTCGTTTCAGATCTTGAAATCGTTTTCGTCGATCTTGATGCTTCGTGTGCCCTCCTCGAAGCGGAAGAGGCGCGCACGCCGCGGCTGGGAGCATCGGATATCGTCCGTGCCGCGCGCCTTGCGGGTGATCGGAGAAGGCAGCAGCTTTGGCGCGGGGCACGCATTACACTGCGCGTCGTCCTCGAACGCATGGCCGGTCCAGAAATACGCGGCGTCGATTTTGAAATCGCAACGGGCGGGCGGCCGGCGTTGGGTGCGGGGCGGCCGCATTTCAGCGTCTCTCATACCGATGCGGTTGGGCTGATCGCCGTGTCGCGTCTGGTTCCTGTTGGAGTAGACATCGAGAGAGTGCGGGAACTGGCGATGAATGCCGACCGCCGCAGCCGGATCGTTGCGGCGGCCG
>Ga0164242_10006777_pt1 | contig 12580 bp, 11 predicted proteins | sample OricomgcompostMG_FD_108783 | JGI IMG/M metagenome (GOLD analysis project Ga0164242, IMG submission 108783) | Miracle-Growth compost microbial communities from Emeryville, California, USA - Original compost - Miracle growth compost (MG) ... | reverse complement strand
CGGCGGCAAGTCGTTCCAAGCCTTGAGGTTCAGCGTCAGCGGCAGACCCGTCGAGGCAAGATGCATGTTGGTCGTCATCCACTTGCCGAGCTCGTAGGCCCTGTAAGAGACAAAGGCATAGTATGGCAGGGCTACTCCGTTGATCAGTCCGCGCTCCAAGGCAACATAAAGCTCCTGCGGCGGCATGTTGCTCGGCACGGCCCCCAGCTTCGCCAAGGCCGCACCGTTTCCGCCAAGGGCGCGGATGCGCATCTTGTTGATGTCGGCGAGTTTGGTGGGGATGTCGTTGACGCCCATGAGCTCATAGGACGGCAGCAGGCTCGACATGAAGGGAAAGGCATTCCAGGCGGCGAATTCCTTCAAGATGGCGGGCTGCTTGTCGACCGCGTCATGAACTTCCCGCTGTTGTTCCTCGCTCTTGATCGGTAGGAACGGCAGATCGAGCACCGTATAGAGTGGCAGCCGATCCACTGATACAGACGCTTGTATGGTGGCGCCTTGGACCGCGCCGATTTTGAGCAGATCAAGGAACTCCTTGGAGTCGCCGAATGTCCCGTAGCCGATGGTGATCGTGAAGCGGCCATCAGTCTCTGTCTCGACATATTTCTTTATCGCTTCCATATGCGTGGTGGCAGCGCGCGGCTTGCCCATTGTGGCAAATCGCCAGTTGATCGTCGGCCCGTCGACCTTGGCCTGCGCCGCAGTTGCCAGGACTATGGCTGCAATCGCAATCAATGCGAAGTTCAATGTCTTCATGACGACACCTCCCAGTGCGCTATCCCGCCGCCCCTACGAAAAATAGCTAGATAATTAGCGGGGCCGCTTCTCAACTGCTGTCACGCCCAACCATGGTGGCCGCTATTTTTTGTTGGCTTCGCCGGCTTCCTTCAGCACAAAATCGAGCGTTGCCTGACCGTCGAGGCCCCGACGATCCATATCCTTGACCCATTCCTCCCAGACAGGCTTGCCTCCGATCTCGCGGAACCGGGCGAGATCCTGCTCGCCGAATTCGACGAGCTTCAACCCGGCATCCTTGATCGTCTGCAATGCCTTGTTGTTCTCATCGGTGACTGCTTCCTTTTGCGCCTTGTATGCGATTTCGCGCGCTTCCTTCAGAAGAGCCTTGTATTGCGGCGGCAGATCGTTCCAGGCACTTAGATTAAGCGTGAGCGGAAAAGCGGTCGTCCCGAGGGAGAGGTTCGTCGTCATCCATTTTCCCAGCTCATAGGTCCGGAACGAGATATAGGCGTAGTATGGGAAGGCAACTCCACTAAGCAGGCCACGGTCCAACGCAACATAGGTTTCCGAGGCGGGCATGTTGTAGGGAACAGCACCGAGTTTGGATAATGCATTTCCCGCCCCTCCAAGGGCGCGCACGCGCAGCCCCTTGATATCCTCCAGGGTCTTTGGAGCAGTGGTCGTCCCCATCAATTCGTACTGCGGCAGCAGGCTGGACATGAAAGGCATCGCGTTCCATGCCGCGAACTCCTTGAGGATTTCGGGCCGTGCGTTGAAGGCGTCATGGACCTTTCGCTGCACATCTGGATCCGCCAGCGGCAAAAATGGGAGATCGAGAACCGTGTAGAGAGGCAGGCGATCGACCGAAAGCGATGCCTGCACCGTGGCGCCATGAATCGCTCCGATCTTCAGGAGATCCAAGAACTCCTTGGGTTCGCCAAACGTCCCGTAGCCGATGGTGATCGTGAATTTGCCGCCGGTCTTCTCTTCCACATATTTCTTGATCGCTTCGAGAAGCGTCGTCCCGGTGCGTGGTTTGCCGAAGGTCGCAAACCGCCAATTGATGGTCGGGCCATCCACTTTCGCCGCCGCCGGAGTCGCCAAAACGGCCACCAGCATCGCAATGCATCCCAATAGTCTCATCAATTCCTCCCGTGGACCTCCCCCTATGCCATACGCAATTCTGCGTACCGGCGGCTACGGCTGGGCCAATATTGTATAACTATTATGATACCAACGCTCGCACCTGGTCAATAGCCGTGCCGGGATACCGCGTGGGATCGTTCGTCGGCCAGGCCAAGCGAGTCGAGCGGCCCCTGCCTAGTCTCTCCAGTTCCTGACGATTTCATCGTTCGTCAGGCCGTCCCACGCATGCATGGGCTTTGGAACATCCGGCACCGAGCGCGAGAAGCGGGGTGCCGGTGAAGGTTGCACAACGCCGTCGATCGTCACGTAGGTCTCGCGTGTCTTGAGATGGTCGTTGCCAGGTGCTTCGCTAAGCGTAAGGACGGGTGCGAAGCATGTTTCTCGGTCATTGAAAAGCGCCGCCCACTCAGCGCGCGTTCTGGTGCGGACCCGCTTCGCGATCGCGTCCCTGATCTCTTCCCAGCCGCCATGATCCCATTGGGCGGGCAGTTCATCTTCATCGAGCTCCAGCACGCGCAGCATCTCGGTATAAAATTTCGGCTCGATCGCACCGAAGGAAACGAGGTGCCCATCGGCACATTCGTAGACGTCGTAGAACGGCGCGCCCGAATCGGTGATATTGGTGCCGCGTTCATGTTGCATAATGCCGGCTCCCAACGATCCCTGGGTCTGGGTCATAAGGGACGCGACGCCGTCGACGATCGCCGCATCGACAACCTGGCCAAGTCCGGAATGCTTCGTTTCATGCAGGGCCGACATGATGCCGAAGGCGAGGTAGAGGGCCCCTCCTCCGATATCGCCAACGACATTCAAGGGAACGGACGGTAGCTGTCCGCGTCGGCCGATCGCGTGCAGTGCGCCAGTAAGTGCAACATAATTAATGTCGTGCCCAGGGGAATGTGCCAGCGGCCCTCCCTGTCCCCAACCCGTCATGCGGCCGTAGACGAGCTTCGGGTTATGCTTCATGCACGGTTCCGGCCCCAGCCCAAGACGTTCAGCAACGCCGGGCCGAAAGCCTTCGATCAGAACATCCGCTCGCGAAACCAGATCAAGCACACCCTGTTGGTTCGCTGGGTCCTTCAAATTTATGCGAATGGCGGGTCGATTGCGCAGTAGCAGATCGAATTCTCGGGGCCGCCGGACGCCAAGGTCACTCGGCTGCTCCCGGTCTATCCGGAGCACCTTGGCGCCGAGGTCCGCCAGTAACATTGCGCACATCGGCCCTGGTCCGATACCGGCAAGTTCGATGACACGCAAACCGGCGAGCGGTCCCATTTACAGCTCATCTCCGCGATTATTATTGGTTTCGTTGGTGGGGTGCGCATCCGCGAATCGTGCCCGGAGTTCACCAAACACTATGTCGGTGTGCTCGCCAAGGCCGGGCGGGGGGCGCGTGAAGCGTGCAGGGGTTCCCGAAAACCGCGTGGTCGGATCGACACTGACCAAGCTTCCCTCGCTCGGGTGCTCATAGCGCCGAAAGAACCCCGCCCGGTTAAGGTAATCGTCCTCGATCAGGTCCTCGAGCGAATTTGCCGGCCCATACGGCAGATCGGCGGCCTCGAACACAGCGCTCCAATAAGCGGTCGATTCCCTTGCCAGTTCCGCTGCCAAATACTCAAACGCTTCCGCAAAGTGGAAGGTCCGGCGCGCCATCGTCGCGAACCGCTCATCGTCGGCCAGATCCGCTCGCCCGATAGCCTTGAACAGACGCATCCATTGCTGGTCAGTGGTGGCCGCGACACAGATGTGGCCATCTTGCGTTCGAAAGGGTCGGCGCTCACGAGCAAAAAGGCGACTATATCCTGTTCCTTCGACGGGTGGATCGAAAACATGCCCCCATAGATGCTCGATGAAGTTGAACGCGACCATCGTCTCGAACATAGGTACGATTACCTGCTGGCCTTGGCCGGTTCGCTCGCGGGCGAAAAGGGCCGCGACGATAGCGGCGGCAAGCTCGTGGCCTACGATTTTGTCGGCCATGACGAAAGGAGCGTAGCGCGCCTCGCCACTCGCTCGTTCAAACAGAGAAGCGATCCCGCTCGCTCCCTGCACGATCTCATCATAGGCGGGCTTGTTCGCAAGGGGATTGTCGCCCGCATAGGCGCAAGCCGACGCGTGGATCAATCGCGGGTTCGAAGCGGAAAAAGCCGGATAGTCGATGTTCAGCCTGCGCGCGGCTTCCGGGCGCATATTGTGAACGAAAACGTCACTGCCTGCGACCAGTTCTCCAAGTGCGCCACGGTCGGCGCTGTCCTTCAGATTGAGCACGACGCTCCGTTTGTTGCGGTTCAGCGCGAGGAACATGGCCGCCATGCGGTCGTGCCTTGAAGGTCCCAGCCCCCGCATGGGGTCACCCTCGGGCGCCTCGACCTTGACGACATCGGCACCTAGGTCGCCCAATATGCGGGTTGCGAGCGGACCAAGTACCGCAGTCGTCACATCGATGACGCGAATTCCGTCAAGTGCGCCCTTTTGGATCACCTGCATTTTCCTCCGGAATGAAGCGACCGGCCGCTTCAAAATTCTGGCTTGGCAAATTATCTTACTATTTATAGGATCAGAGCCTGTCAATTCGCCAATGCAGGGCTTAGGAGCGCGTTATTGCCAGCTAACAGTGAGATATTTTTGGCGTGCAATGCTGTTCTATCGGGATGGCGGCCGATATCCGATCCTGACGAATTTTCGCGCTTGGTCGGTCCGGTGCTCGAACGTACAGACGGGGATCCGACACGGTATGCCATGATAACGGACCGGCGACATAGAAACCGCAACGGCGTGGTCCACGGCGGCGTCCTGATGACTCTGGCGGATACAGCAGTAGGAACTATAGCACGCCGCTCGGTCAAGATTGCTAAGGCAGCGACCATTCAGCTGGACCAGCACTTCGTACGCAGGGTCGATGTCGGGGATTTCGTCGAAGCGCGATGCGAAATCGTCCGCGCAGCACGCTCGCTGATATTCATTACTTGTCTGCTGTCGGTACGATCGGAAATCGTCGGGACAACCTCCGTGATCCTGAACTATCGACGTGCTGACGCCGATGCCGAAACGGCCGGGTAAATGACAGCTCTGGCTCGCGCAGCACGCTGACGCACCCGACGGAGTTCCGCGGCGACCGATCGGTTGCGCCGGCATGATTCCGGCTTTGGAGATCGCCAAGCTACTTTTGTTCGGATTAATCCAGGGAGGAATAACATGAAGGGAATTGCCGCTTTTATCTTCTCTTGCGCGCTCTGCTTGTTGTCGGCCTCTGCGGGCTGTTGGGCAAGCGAATTAGATGGGCCAGTTGTCAAGTGGCGGGTCGCTACCTATCCGCCGCCACGTGCGTCAACTACCGGCATCCAGACGATTGCCGACTATGTGAAGGAAAGGACTGGCGGCAAGTTCACCATCGATATCGGCTATGGCACGTTTGGCGATCCAAAAGACTTCCTCGACCTGTTCCAGATCGGCGCCCTTCAAGGCGCGCTGGTTCAAACGGCCATCACCGGGGGCAAGCTTCCGCTCTATACCGTGCTTGACCTGCCATTCCTTCCACTGGGCGACGTTGAGGTGCAACAGGCTGTGCACGAGGCGGTCGACAGTCACCCGGCGGTCATCAAGGAATTCGCAGCGTGGAACGCGATCCCGTTCATGAGCAGCCTCATTCCACAGTACGAGTTGACTGGCAAAGGGAAGGTACCCGAAAAGCCGTCGGATTTGGCTGGGATGCGCATCCGTGCGCAGGGGGAACTCGGTCATGCGCTCGAGAAGCTGGGGGCCACGCCGACCACGATTCCAGCCCCCGAAGTGTATGTCGCGCTCGATCGTGGCCTTGTCGGCGCAGTGGCTCAGCCCTTCTACGCCATCAAGTCGTACAGACTTGGAGAAATTTCCGATTGGATGACAACGAATCTGTCCCTCGGCACGACAGGCGTACCTTTCGTCATCAACAAGAAGGCGTGGGAGGCTCTCCCCGAGCAATACCAGCAGCTTCTTCGTGACGCCCGCGAAAAGGCCTACGCCGCTCAAAAGGCGGCATTGGGGGCAGAACAGAGGGCCGCGCTCGATCAGCTCAGGACACAGATCAAGCCGATCGAGTTTTCTGATGACGCGCTGGAGCGATTTCGCGAGGCGGGTGGGAAGCCGGTTTGGGCCGAATGGGCGGCAAGGCAGGATACGGCCGGCCTGCCGGGGCAGGAAATCCTGGACCTCGTTCTGCAGACCGCGGCTAAGGCCACCAAACGCTGATTTGCCGATGTAGTGGTCGGGCGCCGCGGTGACTCGGTTTGAAAGAAAAGCGCGCGCCAGAAGTGCGCGCTTTGATGGGTGACGTAGGGAAAGCAGCCCGGCCGCATCAGCGGCCCAGCCGGTAGATAGCTTAGAACGGCGCGTATTGCCGCCCGAGCAAGTCACGGGCGATGATCCCGTGATGAACTTCCCGCGGTCCATCCGCCGATTCCATTCCTAAGCAGTCGCGAAGACGCTGCTCGAAGGGGAATGATTTCGCCCACCCATAGTGTCCATGAAGCCGCATGCATGTGTAGAGGGCCTCGTTGGCAACCTTCACGCCCCACCATTTGGCCATGGAGGATTCCGCGTCGTGGCGCATACCCCTATCCTTGAGTGCCAGCGCGCGATAGCAAAGAAGCCGGGCGGCCTCGAGCTGGGTCGCATGTGTGGCCAGTTCCGTGGCCACTGCCTGCCATTGCGACATCGGCTTGCCCATGATCTGTCGCGTCTTGGCGTATTCGATGGTCTCATCGAGCGATTTCTGGGCGGCTCCGATACAGGCGAGCGGTACGAAGCAGCGATTATATCCGATAATAGTCATCGCCCAGATGAAGCCGGTGTCCTCTTCGCCGACCATGTTGCGCTTGGGGATGCGCACGTTGTCGAAAAAGAAGCTCCCGGCGCCGTCGAGCCGTTGGCCCATCCTTTCGAACTTCGAAGCCGTCACTCCAGGAAGATCGGTCGGCACAACGAAGAACGAGATACCCTTCGAGCCTTGCCTTCCTGTGCGTGCCGATACGAACACGACTTTGGAAACGCCGCAGAAGGTGATGCTCGTCTTCTCGCCGGAGATCAGGTAGTCGTCGCCATCCTTCACGGCCTTGGTGATGATATTGCCTGCGTCGGCGCCACCACGCGGCTCGGTGAAGGCAAGCGACATCATTTCGCCCTTCGCGATGCGTGGGATCCATTCTTCGCTCAATTCAGGGTGCATGGACGGCGCCATTTCGCCGAGATGGATAGCGTTCGACACGATGTATCGAACCTGGTGATCGCAACGTCCGATCTCTTCGCAGATGATTCCGCAATCGACAAAAGAGGTGGCCTGGCCACCATACTCTTCAGGCAGCCTCAGGGTGAGAAGCCCCATGTCGATCAGCTTGTCGAGATAGGATTGCGGCAGGAATTCTCCGCTTCGGTCCCAGTGCTGGTACTGCGGCAGAAGTTCCGCCTCGCAGAACTTTCGCATGGTGTCGCGCAAGGCGATCTGATCCTCGGAAAAACCGAACTCCATTCCTCATCTCCTTCTTGTCGGTTGATCAATGCTCCGGCGTGTTGCCGAAATACGGTCCTGAAATCGCTTCCCGCCACGGCCGAAGTTTCGAATTCGCGTAAGCGTCGGGGCCCAGCCGGAAGTGCCTCGCCTCGAGCAGCGTCTCTACGCCGGGCATGTTGGCATCGTAGAATTCGGAGGGCGACAACGGACGGGGCCCGGCCTTGGATACATGGCCGAAGGCCGGCCGACCGATGATCTCCTCAAGCATCCAAACACAATCGATCAGCTTACCGAGGTCCACGCCCGTACGGATCCCCATGCCCTCCAGCATGTGCATCACGTCCTCAGTGGCAGCCATTCCCGACGCACGTCCGTTGCCGCAATACTGACCGCCACCGATCCCGCCGAGGGTCCCGTCCAGCATCAGGACGTAGCTCGAATCCAGACTGCGCAGGCCGGCATAGATCATCGGCAGCGCCATGCCGCGCGCGTCATGGAGGTGCAGGTGGATCTGTTTGACGGAGGGCCAGCGACGCCGAATCTCGGCTAGGTCGAACTCCAACTCATGGGGCAATCCCCAGCTTTGCGAATCGTGCAGCCCGATCTCGACAACGGGAATGCCGGCCGAATCTAGAATCTCAATCTGCTTTTCCAGCATCGAAAAACGGTACTGCTGCGAGAACTTGCCATGGAAATTCGACCCCCACGCTGATGCGATCGCGACGTGCCCGGAGTCAATGCCGCAGTCGCGCGCTGCGCGCGCCATCTCCGGCCAGTGCGCCATGATCTGCTCGATCGAGCGATTGACGTTGCGGCGCTGGTGAACGTCGCAGATATCGATGAAAAGCGTGCATGCTTCCTCGTTGAGCGTCAGCGGGGGCGAATATCGCTGCGCCATCTGCCGTGCTTTCTGGTTGTGCACGAATGGCAAATAGCTGACACCTGGCCGTGGTTGAAAACTTTGCAACAGTTCCTCAAAGCAGGCCATCTGCGGAACGTAGCGCGGGCTGACGAAGGCGCCGACCGTGATCCGGTCAAGGCCCGTGTCGGACAAAGCATGAAGGAGCCTGACCCGGGCCTCGATCGGGATACGGACGTCTTCGATCCCGAAGCCCTCCCGCATGATCTCTTCGTTGTAAATAACTGTCGGCCAATCCATTCGTACGCTCCCTTAAGATCGTACACAAAGCGCACGGACGACCGTCAGCAGTCCGATCTCACACAAGCGTCCGACTTAATTGTATAACTATTATTGCATACACAGTCGACCCGTCAATACATGATTGCGCCAAGGGTTGCGTCGACCCACAGATCCGCGCAGAGGATGGCTCTCGATATTCCAGCGAATGACATCTAAGCGCAGCTTTCTCCAGAAGCGCCGCAATATCTTGCGGAGCAAAGTCAGTGCGGAGGGAAATCTTTTTATATTCCGTGTAAACTCACCCGTTTAAGCGAATGCAGCGCGGCCTTTGATCTGCCCAGAGCAGGCACCGAGTAATCCAGATTGCCAAAGCGAAATAGGGCACGAGGGGGCGCACCTCCGTCGTTCCATCAGAAGCGCCGGACTGGATATTCAATCAAAACGCGCTGAAGGTCGTTGAAACGCTTGGACAAATGGTTATACATTAACTTTGGCACGCGACCTCAGAGAAGGGTCACCGCACGCGGTAACACGCCTTGCCGATGCCAGGCGGGATATTTCAGAAACAAAGCGGCAGGAATAACATGACCGAGGCTCAACCCATTCCCACTCCCGCGCCCGCGCTGCAGAATATCCGGGTAATTGAACTGGGGACGTTTTTGTCTGCGCCGTTCGCGGCGATGCTGCTCGCCGATTTCGGCGCCGACGTCATCAAAATCGAACTGCCTGAGGGAGGCGATCCGATGCGCACGTTGGGGGCCTTTCCTCCCGATGGTGATAACGGCTATTGGTGGTATTCGATCGGCCGGAACAAACGTTCTCTCGCCATGGATATCCGTACGCCTGAAGGCAGGGAAATACTTGGCAAGCTGCTCGAAACCTCCGATGTCCTGATCGAGAACTTTCGCCCCGGAACGCTGGACCGTTGGGGCGTGACGAAGGAATGGATGTTGGAGAAGCGTCCCGATCTCATCGTGGCGCGGATAAGCGGCTATGGCCAGGAAGGCCCATGGCGGGACGTACCAGGCTTCGATCGGAACGCACAGGCATTTTCCGGCCTGGTCTACCTCACCGGCGAACAGGCTACTCCGCCACAGCAGGCAGGTTTGCCGGTGTGTGACTTTACGGCGGGGCTCTGGACGGCCTTCGGCACGGTCACGGCTCTTCTGGGGAAATTGCTAAACAAGCACGATGGCGGTGAGGAAATCGATCTGGCGCTTTACGAAACGATGCTTCCTTTCCTGAAAGATGTACCGCAAAAGTACCGGCACCAGGGGAAGGTGACCGAACGCACGGGGAATACACCAGACTACGTTTCTCCCGGCGGAGCCTACCAGGCCGGAGACGGCGAATGGATATTCATCAGCGGTACGGGCGATCGCGTCTTCAGTCGCCTCATGAAGCTCATCGGCAGGCCGGAATTGGTCGACGATCCGATTTTTCGCCAGAATAAGGATAGGGTGTCAAACCGTCCTGCGCTGGACCGCCTCATCAACGCGTGGCTGCAGGCCCAGACCGCCGACGAGGCATTGAACGCCTGTCGCGAGGAAGACGTTCCTGCTGTAAAGATTCAAAGCATTGCCGACTTAATGAACCACCCTCAAGTCATCGCTCGCGGAAATTTCGTCGATGTTGCCAATCTCGAACGTGGCGAGGTATGCACGACCGCACCACTGCCCCGTCTCGCCAGAATGCAGGGAAAGATCCGCTGGGCGGGACAGGAGCTCGGGGAGTCGACTGATTCCATCTTGCGAGACGAATTGAAACTGCCGGCTGACTATCTGGAGAAGTTGCGGCAAAAGCACATCGTGGGCTGCTAGCCCCACGTTTATCAGAAGACGTTGTCCTGTGGACCATGACACGATAATCAAGGCACACAATGTAATAGGGAAAAGCAGCTTGGCTCCACGTCCAGCAAAGGGTAGCAAATTGATCCGAAAGGAGACGGCTTCAAAGGCTAGGCCCGCCAATTCTCCCAAGAAACCCAGGCAGCGCCAAAAGGCTGCGGTCGTCGTAGCCGCGGAACTGCGCAGGCAGATCGCGACCGGAACGCTCAAGGCCGGCGACAAGTTGCATCCTGAAAATATTCTTCAGACGGAATTTGCGATCTCCCGGCCCACACTCCGCGAAGCGCTGCGGGTGCTGGAATCGGAGTCACTCATCACAATAAGCCGCGGCAAACATGGTGGCGCGAGGGTCTGTTCCATAGACCTGCGGCCGATAGCTAGCCAGGTCGGGGTGTTTTTGCAAATCGAGGGCACCACGCTGCAGGATCTGTGGTTTGCGCGAACGGTAATCGAGCCTCCCGCCGCTCGCCTTCTGGCAGAATACAGAGACGAGGACGCGTTCCGCGAAATGGAGATGAACATAGCCCAAGCGCGTGAAGCGTCGAGGCATGATTTGATTCGCTACGCTGACCTGAGCGCTGAATTCTCCATGCTGCTCACCAAGCATTCGGGGAACAAGACGATACACCTGCTGGCCTCGCTGATTTACAACCTCATTCGTCGGCAACATGAGGACGTCACCGAAAGAACCCTGTCCCATGCCAGTGTGGATCAGCTTCGGCAGGCAAGCATAAAAGACCGAGAGCTTGCAATCGAGCTTATGCGCAGGGGGGTTCCGCAGGCTGCGGAGAACTTTTGGCGGGCGCATCTGGAGAGAATGCGCGACCTTGTTATGCCGGTCTACAAGGGCGCGATGACCATCAATGCGCTGCACGAGCAATTTGTAAATTCACCTGAGCTATCAAGGGCCGAACGAAGGTGAGATAGCCAAAGCTGATTGGTCGCCCTATCGCTCTCACATGGTGCTTTCAGCATAGCCATAGCACCGGCCCGCCGATGTCGTGCCCAACTACATTCCACTACTGCTGCTGATCGCATCAGAGATGCGTGGCGTACAACAGCTAGCCGATAAGTCTTTCGGTGACGTGCTCCCCTTTTTGTCCGCGCCTATAAGTTAGCCCTGTTCACGTTGTGATCCGATCTGGACCGGGTTGCAAATTTGTTCGGGGTGAGCCCGTCGAGGCTCGTTTGTGGGCGGTTCACATTGTAGTCGATCCTCCATTCTTCGATGCTGTCTCGGGCGTGCCGATAGCTGGTGAAGAGCCGTTCGTTGAGACACTCATCGCGCAGCCGACCGTTGAAGCTCTCCACGAAGCCGTTCTGCATCGGGCTTGCCCGGCGCGATGTAGTGCCACTCGACATGCCGGTCCCCCTGCCACGCCAGGATGGCATTCGAGGTCAGCTCGGTGCCGTTGTCCGACACAATCATGCAGGGGTAGCCGCGATGCTCGGCGATGAGGTCGAGTTCACGGGCGACACGTTCTCCCGAGATCGAGTTGTCGACGACAGTGGCCAGGCACTCCCGGCTGAAGTCATCGATGACGCACAGGATCCGGAAGCGGCGACTGTCGGTCAGCGTGTCGGAGACGAAGTCGAGGCTCCAGCGCTGATTGGCATCCTGCGGGATCGCCATCGGTGCCCTTGTGCCAAGCGCACGCTTGCGGCCACCGCGTCTGCGCACTGTCAGCCGCTCTTCGCGATAGAGCCGGTAGAGCTTCTTCCAGTTCACCGCAACGCCTTCGCGCTTCAGCAGAAGGTGCAGCCGGCGATAGCCGAAGCGCCGGCGCTCGGCCGCCAGTTCCCGCAGCCGCTTTCGCAAGCCCGCGTCGTCCGGTCGGCTCGAACGATAGCGGTAAACCCGCGGCTCCAGGCCGACGAGCCCGCAGGCACGACGCTGCGTATAGCCCTTATTCTCGATCGCCCAGGTCACGGCGGTCCTCCTCGACCCAGGCGTCAGACGTCTTTTCCGAGCATCTCGCGCAAGGTCGAGACGTCGAGCATGGCATCGGCCAGCAGGCGCTTCAGCTTGCCGTTCTCCTCCTCGAGGCTCTTCAGCCGCTTCGCCTCCGATACGTCCATGCCGCCATACTTCGAGCGCCATTTGTAGAACGTCGCGTCGCTCACACCGTATTTGCGGCAAAGCTCCGTCGCCGAAAGCCCCGCCTGGTGCTCCTTCAAAATGCCGATGATCTGTTCGTCGGAAAATCTCGATCGCTTCAT
>Ga0164242_10006776_pt1 | contig 12582 bp, 13 predicted proteins | sample OricomgcompostMG_FD_108783 | JGI IMG/M metagenome (GOLD analysis project Ga0164242, IMG submission 108783) | Miracle-Growth compost microbial communities from Emeryville, California, USA - Original compost - Miracle growth compost (MG) ... | reverse complement strand
GGCAGGCTCTGCGGGCTGGCGTGGTGGGCCTTGCGGGTGAGGGCCAGCGCGTCGTCGTCGCGGCCGCACGCCTGGTACCAGGACGAGAGCTGCAGGACGCTGTCCACCGAGCGCAGCGAGCGCCCCACCGACTCCTCCAGCTTGGCCACGTAGGTCTGCTCGATGAACCTGCGCAGGGCCTTGAGGGCAGCGTCCGAGCTCCCGTCGAGGGAGAGCACCGTGCCATCGTCGGCGGGCTCGCCGGTGACGGTGGCCGAGAGCAGCGTGGGTCGGTCCTTGTCGCCGAGGGTCGCCTTCAGCTCGAGCACATCGCCCTCGGCGAGCCCGCGGGCTCCGCGCAGGACGAGCTCGGAGGTGCTGACGTGGGAGGTGAAGGAGAACGTCGGGCGGCCGGCGGCGACGTAGTCGACCCGAATCATCCCGGCAAAGCGGACGAGGGGCGCGCTCTCGCTCGGGCCCGGGGAGTCCGGCCTCTTTTCTTTCGCGGGCTTGCCCAAGACGCTGAAGCCATCCTAGCGGGGACGTAAGGATGCGGCGAGGGCACGGACCGCCGTGGCGCTCGACGCCGCTCGCCACCTGTGCGCGCTCGGCCCCACTTGCGTTCCGCCAGGCGACGCGCTACACACTGAACCACATGGTTCAGCATTCAGATGCCCGCCTCGATGCCTCCTTCGCCGCGCTCTCGGACGCGACGCGACGTGGCGTGCTCGTCCAGCTCGGACGCGCGGACGCCTCGATCACGGAGCTCGCCGAGAAGTTCCACATGACGCTCACGGGCATGAAGAAGCACGTCGGCGTCCTGGAGCAGGCGGGGCTGGTCGCCACGGAGAAGGTGGGGCGCGTGCGGACCTGCAGGCTCGGTCCGCACCGACTCGAGGACGAGATGGCCTGGCTCGAAGGCCACCGCCAGCTCTGGGCCGAGCGCTTCGAGGCGTTGGACCAGGTGATTGAGCAACTCAAACGCAAGGAACAGATCCATGGACGCAAGAACCGAAAGTGAGCGCACGCCGATGAGCAACCCAACCACTGTGGAACGGAAGTCCGAGCTCGAGCTCGTCATCACGCGAACCTTCAACGGCCCGGCGCGCCTGGTGTTCGACGCCTGGACCAAGCCCGAGCTGCTCATGCAGTGGTGGGCGCCGAAGTCGTTTGGCGTGTCCTTCATCTCGTGCGAGGCCGACGTCCGCCCCGGCGGCAAGTACCGCTTCGTGTTCAGCCACCCTTCGGCTCCCGAGCCGGTGGCGTTCTTCGGCAAGTACCTCGAGGTGATCCCCAACGAGCGCCTCGTCTGGACCAATGAGGAAGGCGCCGACGGTGGCCAGGTCACCACGGTCACCTTCGAGGCGATCGGCGGTCAGACGCGGGTGGTGATGCACGATCGCTTCCCGACGAAGGAGGCCCTCGAGGCCGAGGGGATCGACGCGGCCGAGGGCATGAAGATGACCTTCGGGCAGCTCGACGAGTTCCTCGCTGCCCACGGCGCGAGCGCCGGACGCAACTAGGTCGGCGCGCGGGGAGGATGCGCGTCGAGCGGTGTTCGCTAGGCGCGCGTCCATCCACGCGAGGAGGTCGGCCATCACCGGCGCGCGCTCAGGCTCGTGCCGGATCTGACCAGCTGGTCGGTGGCGTTCTGGCTCCCATGGGATTGACCACGAGCTTCATGCCTCGCAGTAGGCGCGCGCCTGTGGTTCACGTCAGTTGTCATCGATCCGGCTCAAATGCCGGAGTTGATGATTGCTGTTGATGGACCAGCAGTCCTGTGCGCCCCCATCGAGCGCTGTTGCGACGACAAGCTCGTATTCGGTCTCGCTAAAGTGTGACTCGCGACCGGCGCATCGGTTCAGAGCGTATGGCCGAATGTCGCTTATGATTTCCTGGGCGAATTCGTAGTCGTACGCGCCGTTCTGCGTGAACACCGCCGACTCCAGTGCGCTCACATCGGCGAGCGCCAGAATTGTTCGGCCCTGAGGGTCGTGAGCCGAGCCATCCGCAATGCCCCACATCCACGAATACGAGAACAGCAGGCGGTGCCAGTCGTCCTGGCAGTCGCTGAGGGGCGCAAACGGTTCGAGGCCGGTCGCATGAAGAGCATCTTGGGCCCTGCTTCACATCGTTTGAAGACTGAGAATCGAGTCGTGCACGACCGAACGCGACCACAGGTCCCGTTGTAGTCGATCTCGAAGCCCTCGAACGGAAATCTCGCGACGACGAAGGCCACGAACGCGAGGAGGGTGAGGAGGCCGGTCGCCACGCCCAGGATGCGTATCGCCCTTCCCTTTGCGCCTCGGCTCTTCATCATTCGGCGTGCTCCGTTCTGTTCATTGCGTGTGACCGCGAGACGCACCAAAGCCCAGCGACGCCAAACGGCGCATGCTCAGGGACGCGCGCGTTCGAGGACTGCGCGAACGCCAGCGCGTCGTCCACCTGCCTGAACAAGTGGTGCTCGTTCAGCTTGGGTGCCCATTGCGCGCGCGCGCGATTCAGCTCGACCGTCTCGTATCCACAGTTGGAGAGCCCGCTGATGCTGCCATCGGTCACGTCGTAGCCGAGGAGTTCCCACGCCGGATCGCGGGCGGCTGGCGAAGGCGGCTCGAGGTACGGGCCTCCCAGACCTCGGGCCGTGCTCGCGAACTCCCGCCAGGTCACCGCGATGATCCAGAGCGGCGGCCGCGCAGACGAATCGGCGGCCGCGATGCAGTCCGTCAGCTTCTCCAGATTCTCCCAGAGTGGAGCATTGGGGCCGATCCATTCGGGTCGGGGCAGCGGTTGAGGCGGAGTCGTCCGTGAACCCGGAGCGGGCACGACTGGCTCGAAGACGCTTGGCCACACGCGCAGATCTGCCGAGAGCGGCTGCGCGACTTCAACGAGGAGAAACGAGCGACGACGCTCGGAATCCCAGAGCGCTGCGCCCCATTCGCCCACGCGCCGGGCGTCGAAGCCGACCAGCGCCTCGTGATGACCTAAATCGACGTTCATCGGAAGCGGCCCCGCGTCGCGCAGTGCGGCCAGCGAGCCGCGCCTTCACTGCGATGTTTCTACTTCACAGCGCTTCGCTACGCCGCGGATGAACGAGTTGCTCCTCGACAGGAAGACCCAGAATTCGAATTCATCTTCGCCTCGTCCGAGCGGCGCGAGCTTTGGCGGCGTACCTTGTCCGCCGTCGATCATCTCCGGAGCGAGCTCAGCTTCATCCGCACTGGCGATGCGTTCGATGATCAGCGCACGGAGAGCGAAAAGCCGGACCCGCGCGCGCCGACGCTCCTCCGGATCTTCGAACTCGGAACCACCCCAGCAGGCGTCGACCTCCAAATTCAGTTCGGCGCGCTCGAGATCCACCTTCAGGCTGAGAAGTTTGGCGTCATGGAGCCCGTTGGGCATTTGGCGCAACGCGCTCTCGAAATCATCGTCGGTCATGTTCCTCTCGGCGGCATCACGAGGCGGCGGAACCCGTGATCTGGAGCTCTCCCATTACCCGCCCTTCGAGGCGGCGCTGGAGGACCCGCATTCGTCCGGCCGCGCGCCGCGCTCAGTCGATGCCCAGCTCGGCGCGGACGACCTCGATGGGTTTGTCGAGCCAGGCCCAGTGGTCCCAGTGCTCGGAGAGATCCACGCGTACCCGCGAGCCGCGCTCCAGCGACTTGAAGATCACGTCGGCGAGGCCCGGGCGGGCGAGGATGCCGTGGGTGTCGGGCTGGGCCAGCGGGGTCACGTTCACGCCGGCGCTGAAGGTCAGGAGGGTGAACATCACCACCAAGTAGGGATTCACCTTCTTGAAGCCGGCGATGAACGCGGAGACCTGGAGCTCGCCCTCGGGATCGGTGTGGTAGCCGCCGAGCACGTGGCTGAAGTCGTGGTAGATGCCCGCCTCGGGGAAGCCGCCCTTCTCGCCCGGGAAGCTGAAGCCGTTGGTGCGGATGTACCGCGCGTACTCGCGGCCGAAGGTGCGATCGGGCAGCTGCTCCAGCGCCCGGTAGCGCGCGGCCAGCTCGGCGTCCTCAAGCATGCCCCGCAGCCCGAGCACGGCCTTCACCACGCCGAGGAGCCCGTGGTCCTCGAGCTGGTTGTGCAGCATGTCCCTGAGGTGGCCGCGCCGCAGGAAATCGAGGCGAAAAAGCAGGAGGTGCCGGTCCGCGAGGAGCTTGAGGTCCTTCACCGCGCCGTTCTCGACGCCGAGCGCCTCCGCATAGCGCTCCACCGCCTCGCCCTGCGCCGCGCTGGGCTTGCCGTCGGTGAGCGAGGCGGTCAGCAGGCCCATCACCAACTGCTCCCGAAACCCGGGGTCGCCGACGCCCGACGCCAGCTCCTCGGGGGTGATGGGCGTCAGCGCCTCGAGGTCGAGCGAGGTATGGAGCACGTTGCGCTGCGCGGCGCCCAGCAGGCCGCGCGCCGCCGGGCTGAGGCCCGCGGGCCCGGCGGCGATCACCGTCTTCATGGCGCGAAGCCCGAGCGCAGCAACCTCGGGCGGAGGCGTGACCAGTCGCATGACGATTCTCCGAAGCTTGGCCGGCGATTATGCGACCACGCAACGTGGCAGGACAGGCCACCGCGTGGAGCGCCCGCGGTGGGAGCAATGCGCGCGCCGGATCGCCTCGGTGAGCTCGGCCGCTGCGCACGCACTGAACGCTGCGGAAGGCGCCAGCCCCGACCGCGGATAAGCTACCCCCCGTGTTCTACGCCTTCGTCCGCGCGGTGGTCGGCTTCGCGCTGCGCCTTTTCTATCGGGTCGAGGTGCAGGCTCCGGAGCGAGAGCCGGACGGCCCGGTGATGTACGTGGCCAACCACCCCAACGCGATCATCGACGCCGCGCTGGTCTTCGTGATCACGGGCCGGCACGTGACCTTCCTCGCGCGCGAGCCGCTGTTCCGCAAGCCGCTGCTCGGGTGGATCCTCCGCGGCATGGGCGCGCTGCCCGTCTTCCGCAAGCAGGACCAGGCCACCGCGACCCAGCTCGCGGCCAACGAAGGCACCCTCGAGTCCGCCGGCCAGGCGCTCATCGGCGGCGGGGCGATCACCATCTTCCCCGAGGGCGTGAGCCACTCCGAGCCGCACCTAGCTGAGCTCCGCACCGGCGCCGCGCGCATCGCGTTCCGGGCGGCCCGCGCCGGCGCTGCCGTCCGCATCGTGCCCATCGGGCTGACCTACTCGGACAAGCACCGCTTCCGCAGCCGCGTGCGGATCGAGGTGGGCGCTTCGCTCGCGGTGACGTCGTGGCTGCCGGCGGAGGGAGCTCCGAACGACGTGGAACAGGAGGCGGTGCGCGGCCTCACTGCGTCCATCGCCGACGGCCTGCGCGCGGTGACGCTCGATCTCGAGCGCTGGGAGGATCTGCCGCTCATCGAGACCGCCGAGCGCCTCTACGCGCTCAACCTCGGCGACGCTCCGCGCGACCCGGCCCGCCTTCGCCGCTTCGCCAACGGCCTGCGGCTGTTCCGCGCCGAGCAGCCCCGGCGCTACGCCCAGCTCCGCGACGAGTTGATGGCCTTTCGCGCGCGGCTGATGCTGGTGCACGCGAGCCCCGAGCACCTCCAGCTTCGTTACGCCCGGGCGCAGGTCTGGGGCTTCGCCCTGCGCAACCTGGCGCTGATGCTCATCGTCCTGCCGCTGCTGGTGGTCGGCTTCGCGCTCTTCGCGCTGCCGTTCCTGATCCCACGCTGGACCGCGCGGGTGGTGCGGGTCGATCTCTATCGCCAGGCGACGCTCAAGTTCCTGCTCGCGCTCGCGCTGACGCCCTTGGTCTACGTCGGGCTCTTCTGGCTCGGCCATCACTTCAGAGGCACCGGCGCCGGCCTCGCCGCCTGCGCGATCGGGCTCCCGCTTGCGCTCCTCACCCGCTACGCCATCGAGCGCTGGCAGCGCATCTGGCGCGACGTGCAGGTGTTCTTCACGCTCGGAAATCGCACCCGGCTGAAGCGGCGGCTGCTCGCGGAAGGCGAGCGCCTCGCTCAGGAGATCGAAGCGCTCGCCCAGGAGCTGGGGCCGCGGGTCGGAATGCCGATGCCCGCGTGAAGCGCCGGCCCACGATCGGGCAGCGCGCCGCGCACCGTTTCCCGCGCGGTGCTGCGCTCAGGCGGCGGTCTTGGACAGGGTGAGGATCCACCGTCCGTACATGTAGATGCCGATGGCCGAGACCACGCCAATCACCCCGAGCAGGATCCACAGCGCGCCGACGTGGTGCGACTGGTAGAGCACGTCGGTCAGGTGCGAGGGCGCCTCGTGGGTGAAGGCCACCAGCTTCTGGAACGCCTCGCCCTGCTTGATCGCCCCGACCTGCGCCGCGGGCATGCCGCGCTGAAGCAGGAGCTCGCGCGCGAACCGCTCTTTCGAACCAAAGTGGTCGTAGAGCGCCGGGCCGACGAAGCCCTCGAGGCCCCAGCCCACCGCCAGCGGGATCTGCGAGAAGCCCAGGTACATGGCCTTCTTGTCGGCCGGCGCGAAGTTGCCGATGAACTCGCTGAACTTCGGGCTGGAGAGCATCTCGCCCACCGCGAAGACGAGGATGGCTATCACCATCGTCCAGCCGGCTATCGAGAAGCCGATCATGAACATGGCGGCGGTGGAGAGCAGCGTGCCCACCACCATGCTGGTGGTCGCGCGCATCTTTCCGCTGATCCAGGCGAAGACGAAGCAGGTCACCATGATCATCCCCGCGTCGAGGTTGAGCATGCCCTCGGGCTGGATCTGGGTGCCCGCCTTGTTCATCACCACGAAGAAGTTGATGACCGGGTTGGTCGAGCCGTGGGTGCCGAAGAGGGAGCGGACCACGTCGGAGGTGTCGACCCAGTCGTCGATGTGCGCCGGGAGCACGTCGAAGAGCGCGTTGAACATGAACCAGAAGCCGCTGAAGATCGCCAGGTAGAGCCAGACGTGCTTCTTCTTCAGCTCGGTGAGCGATTCGCGCCAGAGGCTCTCGCGCTTGGCGGTGCCCTCCTTGAACTTCTGGTTGCGCGCGAGGCGCTCCGCCTTGTCCGGCTCCTTGTAGACGAGCAGGAAGAGGAAGTTGATGCAGATGATCGCCGCGCAGGCCAGGAAGACGTAGCGCCACTCCAGCTTGCGCATAAAGCCGGCGACCAGCGGCCCGATGTAACCGCCGATGTTCACGGTCTGGTAAAAAACGCCCCAGGCCATGGAGCTGTTCTTCCGATTGGTGGCCTTGACCAGCGTGCCCTGGATCCCCGGCTTGAAGATCGCGGTGCCGGTGGCGAGCAGGATGGCGCCGGCGAAGAACCCGTAGAAGCTCGGGAACGCCGCCATGGTGAGGTAGCCGGAGATCTTCACCAGCGTGGAGACGAAGATGGTCTCCTTGTAGCCGTAGCGGTCGGAGAGGCCGCCGGTGAAGGCGGGGACCAGCGTCTGGGTCCAGGCCCAGCAGGCCAGGATGATCCCGAACGAGGTCATGGTGATGCCCAGCCCGCCGTGGCTCACCGGATCCTTGGCGTAGAGCGTGGCGACCGCCTTCACGCCGTAGTAGGCGAGGCGCTCGATCATCTCCATGCCGCCGCAGACCCAGAAGACGTAGCTGAGCGAGCCCAGCGCGGCGAGCAAGCCGAGCTGCTCGACATCGGCGAGGCCGAACCCTTCGCCCTCGGCTTCGACGGTCGCCGCGGTGGGCGCGCCGAGGTCGTGGGCGGGGCCCTCGGTGGTGGGAAGGACGTGCTTTTCGGGCTCGGTCATCGTCGCCTGGAGGTGTGGGCCAAGGAGCGTCGGGATGCGGTGCGACCCGACGGGCCGTGTGCGTTGCGGGCCGCACGATACCCGGTTCGCCGCCGGCACCAACCGCCGAGCGGCCAGCGTGGAGGTCCGCCCTATTCGTCGAGCAGCTTCGGCGACTCGCGTTCGAAGAACAGCTTGATTCGCTTCCACAGTGCAGGCGTCAGGCCGATTGGCTTGCGCGGATCTGTCTCGGCGTCCTCGAACCAGGTCAGGGCGCGCTGGACGTGGTACAGGTCCGACTCGGCCTTTCCAAAGCGCTCGAGATAGGCGCGACCTGCGTCGCCCAGCGCGATTCCTGACCCCAGCAGCTCGTACAAATCCCAGAAATCGCGCGCGATGCCGCGCCGGGCAATGGCGACGAGCTTCATCGCCGCGAGATCGAGCCGGCCCGCGACCGGATACCCGTGCGGCCCAGGTGTCGGCTTCTCGAGGAGCGCGTAGGGATACTTCACCATGTCGATGGGAACCCCATCGAGCTCGAAGGCAACGACAGCATCAGTCGTGTAGCGCAGGTGGGCTCCCTCGAGGTTCGCCGCCGCCGCTTCGACTTTGGAGAGCGAGACCGTGCCTCGAAGCGAGAACAGGTCGAGGTCCGTCGAACGCCTGTGGCCTAAGTGCCAGGTGATGGCCGACGCGCCGGCCAGGTAGAACTGTCGCGCAACGGGAAACGCGGTCAGTCGATCCAGGGCGCGGAGCTGCTGCGGCGCCAGGCGGGTGGTCTTGGCCATTTCTCTTTCTTTGCATGGAAGACCGCCCGCCAGAAGGCCACGGTGCGGTCGCTCACCTCGGCGCTGCCCACGTTCTTGAAGAAGGCGTGGATCCGCTCACGGCCGTAGAAGGCCAGCAACCAGCGGACATGCTCGTGCAAGCCAAACTCGACGACGGTCGCGATCACCGCGTCGGCGTCGCGAATCGCGTCGAGCCGCTCGAAGTCCATGTTCCAGAACAGCCACTTCATCCCGCTTGGAAGTGGCGTTCGCTTGGAGCGCACCATGGACGGCATTCTAGCAAACGCCGACCGGACGGGCCTCGGACATGAACCGATCGGCCGAAGTCGTGGCGAATCTCTCCACGGCCCGTTGAGTCCGGCGCGCGCTGCGGTATCAAGCGCACCATGATCGCATTCATCACCGGCGCGACGGCGGGCTTCGGCACGGCGATCGCGCGTCGATTCGTGAAGGAAGGCTCCAAGGTGGTCGCGGTCGGTCGACGCGCCGAGCGGCTGGACGCGCTCCGCGCCGAGCTCGGCCCTGCGCTTCATCCGCTCACCCTCGACGTCACGGACCGCGAGGCGGTCGGCCGCGCGGTGGCCTCGCTCCCGCCGGGCTTCTCGGAGGTCGACGTGCTGGTGAACAACGCCGGCCTCGCGCTCGGGCTCGAGCCGGCGCAGTCGGGCCGGCTCGACGACTGGGAAGCGATGGTGCAGACCAACATCAACGGGGCGCTCTACTGCACCCACGCGCTGCTTCCGGCGATGGTCGCGCGCGACCGCGGCCACATCGTGAACCTCGGCTCGGTGGCCGGCGAGGTCCCGTACCCCGGCGGCAACATCTACGGCGCGACCAAGGCATTTCTGCACCAGTTGAGCCTCAACCTGCGCGCCGATCTCCTCGGCACGAAGGTGCGGGTCACCTGCGTCGAGCCCGGGCTCTGCGGCGGGACCGAGTTCTCCGAGGTGCGCTTCAAGGGCGACCGCGAGCGGGCGGCGAAGGTCTACCAGGGCACCGAGCCGCTGCTCCCGGAGGACATCGCCGAGACCGTCTTCTGGGTGGCCAGCCGTCCGGCGCACGTGAACATCAACGTGATCTCGATGATGCCGGTGTGTCAGGCCTTCGGGCCGCTGGCGGTGAAGCGCGAAGCCTGAACGGGCGCGACGTCGGACCGCTCAGAACGCCCTGCCCTGCGCGCCGTCGACGGTCACGCACCCGCCGGTGACCCAGCTCGCCCGCGCCGAGCAGAGGAAGGCGATCACATCGGCGACCTCGTCCGGCGTCCCGAAGCGGCCCCAGGGAAGCTCGCGCGCCTTCATCTCCTCGATGCGCACCGGGTCGGCCTTCTGCCGCCGGTCCCAGCTCCCGCCAGGGAAGAGGATCGAGCCGGGCGCCACCGAGCTCACCCGGATGCGGTGCTTCGCCAGGTCGACCGCCATCTCCTTGGCGAGGCCCACCATCGCCGCCTTCGCCGCGGTGTACGGCGCGCTGGTGCAGTACTCGCGCCCGCAGATGCTCGAGACGTGCACGATGCTGCCGCCGCCGTGCTCCTTCATGAACGCCACCGCGGCCTGGCTGCACCACACCGCCGACATCAAATTCAGATCGAGGATCTCCCGCCACTGCGACGCAGTGGCGGCATCGAACGACCCGGAGCCACGGCTGCCGCCAGCGTTGTTCACGAGGACGTCGAGCCGGCCGAACGCGGCGAGCGCCGACTTCACCGCCCGGGAAGCGCCGTCCTCGGTGGCCAGGTCGCAGCTCGCGGAGGCGACCGTGGCCCCGGCCTCGCGAAGCTCGCGCTCGGTGCGCGCGAGATCCTCCGCGCCCCGGGCGACCAGGAACACCTTCGCGCGCTCGCGGGCCAGCGCGAACGCCGTGGCCTTCCCGATGCCGCGGCTCGCGCCCGCGACCAGCGCCACCTTGTCTTCGAGTCCGAGATCCATGCGGGGAGTTTAGGCGTCGCGCGAAGGCGTGCGCATTTTGGTTTCGCGCAGGAGATTCGGCGCGCAGCATGCGGCGCACCTGGAGGCAAAACATGCTGGCAAAGCGGAAGCTCGGACGCTCTGGACTCGAGGTCTCCTGCCTCGGCCTGGGCTGCATGGGGATGAGCTGGGCCTACGGACAGCCGGACGAGAAGGAATCGATCGCGACGCTGCACCGGGCCATCGAGCTCGGCGTCGACTTCTTCGACACCGCGGAGGTCTACGGGCCCTTCGAGAACGAGAAGCTGTTGGCGCGCGGGCTCGCCGGCAAGCGCGACCAGGTCATCCTCGCCACCAAGTTCGGCTTCAAGATCGAGCACGGCAAGAACGTGGGCCGCGACAGCCGGCCGGAGCACATCAAGCAGGCGGTGGAGGGCTGTCTGCAGCGCCTCCAGACCGACCGAATCGACCTGCTCTACCAGCACCGGGTCGACCCGAATGTCCCCATCGAGGACGTGGTCGGCACGATGGGCGAGCTGGTGCGCGAAGGGAAGGTGCGGTTCCTCGGGCTCTCCGAAGCCGGCGTGAAGACGCTCCGGCGCGCGCAAGCGGTGCATCCCATCGCCGCGCTGCAGAGCGAGTACTCGCTCTGGGAGCGAAACCTCGAGCCGGAGATCATCCCGACGCTTCGCGAGCTGGGCATCGGGCTGGTGGCGTTCAGCCCGCTGGGGCGCGGCTTTCTCACCGGCACCGCCAAGCGCGCCGAGGACTACCCGGACGGCGACTACCGCCGCGGCGACCCGCGGTACCAGGGCAAAAACTTCGACGCCAACATGCGGGCGGCCGCCTCCGTGCGCGAGCTGGCCGAGAAGAAAGGCGCGACCTCGAGCCAGGTGGCGCTCGCGTGGCTGCTGCACAAGGGCGAGGACATCGTGCCGATTCCGGGGACCAAGCGGCGGAGCTACCTGGAGGAGAACGTGGCCGCGGCGGCGCTTTCGCTCAGCGCCGAGGAGATGGCGAAGCTGGATGCGGCGCTCGCGCCGGAGCACGTGGCCGGGCCGCGCTACAGCGAGCGGATGATGGCCACGATCGATCGCTGATCACGGTCCGCTCGCTCCAACTAATTTGTTTGTGGGAGCGGTCTCCCGAGCGCGACCGGTCCGGTCGAGGCTCGCCAAAGGGTCGATGACGGCAGCCCGCTCCATCATTCGAAGCCGTCCGTATCGCGTGGTCGAAGTAGCCGTCCTGCCAAAGCGGGCCGTGCAACCCGCGATGGGCCTGGATCCGCCGGCCGCTGAATCCCTTGAGGCTCTTCATCACCTCCGGGAGCAGCGAGCCCGCGGTCGGCGCGATGACGGCGTGCAGGTGGTCGGGCATCACGACGAATGCGTAGAGTCGAATGCGTCCCTCGCTGCGCAACCACTCGAGCGAGGACGACCTCTCCTGCCACGGCGTCGAGGACCGGCTCACGATTCACGACTGTCGTGGTCACCGAGTACACGATCTCCGGCGCGACGACTCGGTACTCGCGGAGGTTCCGCGAGTGGGGATCTCGCGCCATGCGTGCTCCCGACGCCGGTCGCGGTCAGGAGACCGCTCCCACAAACGAAGGCTCGAACAGAACAAGGGTACACAAGCCAAGGCTTCGCAAACCAAGGCTCCACAACAAGCCAGCAGCGCAGATCTTTAGTGCGCCAGCCGCCGACTCAGCAGCTTCACCACCGCGACCTCTTCGGCACGCAGCGCCCGGAGTCGCCGCACCAACCCGCGCTCTTCGCCCGCCGCGTGCGCCACCAGATCGCCCTCGAGGTACGCCTCGACGATCGCCGGGTGCACGTAGCACTTGCGACACACCGCCGGCGTGTTCCCCAGCCGCGCCGCGACCCGCTCGATGGCCCGGACCACGTTGCGCTTGCCCTCGCGCACCGTCCCGAAGGTGCAGACCTCCCCCAGCTCCAGCGAGGCCAGCACCGTCGCCGCCCAGGTGCGGAAGTCTTTCGCGGTGAAGTCGTGCCCGCTGATGCGCTGCAGGTACTCGTTGACGTCGCTCGACCCGATCGCGTGCGGCTCGCCGGACTCGTCGAGGTACTCGAAGAGGTGATGGCCCGGCAGGTCCTGGCACCTGCGCACCACCCGCGCGACCTGGGGATCGCGCACGTCCACGACGCGTGCCTTGCCGCTCTTGCCCACGAAGCGGAAGTGCAGCACCGCGCCCTGCACTTTCGCGTGCTGGTTGC
>Ga0164242_10006775_pt1 | contig 12583 bp, 12 predicted proteins | sample OricomgcompostMG_FD_108783 | JGI IMG/M metagenome (GOLD analysis project Ga0164242, IMG submission 108783) | Miracle-Growth compost microbial communities from Emeryville, California, USA - Original compost - Miracle growth compost (MG) ... | reverse complement strand
CGGAGCCGGTACGCCTTCAGCTCGTCCTTCGTCGCCCAGGCGGTGCCGTACACGCGCTGCAGCTGGGCGTTGGCCTGATTGCCCCGCCAGTAGGCGCCGGAGACCCGCTGCAGGCCCCAGCCGTTGCCGAGGTACCGGGTGGTCGGCACGTGCGGGCCGCGGCAGAGGTCCTTCCAGACCGTCTCGCCGGTGGCCGGGTCGACGTTGTCGTAGATGGTGAGCTCGCCCTCGCCGACCTCGACCGACTCGCCGTCCTTGCCCGCGGCGGCCGCGCCCTTCAGCCCGATGAGCTCGAGCTTGAACGGCTCGTCGGCGAGCTCGGCACGGGCCTCGTCCTCGGTGACGACGCGGCGCACGAAGCGCTGCCCCGCCTTCACGATGCGCTCCATCTGCTTCTCGATGGCGCGGAGGTCCTCGACCGAGATGGCCTCGGCGACCTGGAAGTCGTAGTAGAAGCCATCCTGGATGGGCGGGCCGATGCCGAGCCGCGCCTCCGGATTGATCGCCTGGACCGCCTGCGCCGTGACATGCGCGGCGGAGTGCCGGAGGATCGCGAGACCGTCCGGCGAGTCGATCGGCACCGCCTCGACGACCTCCGTGCCGGTCACCGTCGTCGCCAGATCCTTGAGGACGCCGTCGACGCGCATCGCGACGACGGACCGATCGGGGAAGAGGTCGAATCCGGTGGGTGCCACGCCCCAAGCGTAGTCGCGACACCTGGCCCGCCTGCGTGACGCGGATGCCCGGAGCCGCTAGCTTTGGCCATGTCCGGGACGCCCGCACGGCTCGGACGAGGTGGGTTGCTATCGACGTCGACGTCGGGTGCTTTGGGGGGTACTGGCAATGGTGGATCGGCATGCGATCGGTTTCGACCGGATCCTCGGCGAGGTCCTCGCGGATCTCGCCGACGACGTCTCGATCGTGCTCGGCGGTGCGCACGGCTCCGGCCGGACGTTCCTGATCGCCGAGGTCCGGGAACGGCTGCTGCGGCTCGGTCGAGAGGTGCGATCGGTGACGCCGCATGCCGCGCAGGCGGCCAGCGAGACACTCCGCGGACCCGCCGGCGAGGGCCGCCCCGAGGTGTGGATGCTCGACGACGCGCATCTGCTGCCGCCGGCGGCGCTCGACGAGGTGTATCGACGCATCGATGCCGGGACGATCGTCGCGCTCTTCGCCGTCGAGACGCGGCTCGATGGCGGCCTGACGCCGGCCGCGGCGCATGCGATCGGGCGCGGCGACGTGGTCCTCGACCGGGTCGGAGCGCGCCGCCATGACATCCGCCGGCTCAGCATCGCCGAATCGCACGAGCTCATCGCGGCGACACCCGGCAGCGCCGCGCTGCCGCTCGGCGTCCGTGCGCTCATCGCGGCGAACGCCGCCGGGCTGCGATCGGTGATCCGGGAGCTCGTCGGCGCCGCCTCGGAGCAGCGAGGCCGGGAGCAGTACCGGGTCGTGGAGCACGGCACGCCGGCCGTCATCACGGCCCTCCATCGGATGACGACGAGCCTGCCGCCCGCCGAGCAGCTGGCACTCGGGGTCCTCGACGGCGTGCCGGGACTGCGCCGCGAGACGCTCGCCGGCCTCATCGCCCCCGGCATCCTCGACCGCCTCGTGGAGCACCGTCTCGCCCGACACGTCGGCGGCTCGATGCGCGTGGTGGCGAACCCGCTCGCCGTCGCCGCGGCTCGGCGTGCCCTCGATCCGGCGGCCGTGCACCGGATCCTCGACGACTGGCTCGCGTCGAGCATCGAGGCCGAGGCGTTCCGCGAGGACGGCGCCCTCGCCGTCGCGATCGTCGACCGCGCCTTCCGCGACGAGGACATCGCGACGCGGGTGCGCGCCCTCGACGACGAGGCCCGGCATGCGCTGCTGCTGCTCGCGGCGCAGCGCAGCAACGACGGGCAGCGCTCGAACCGTGCGCTCGCCGTGCTCGGCTTCGATCCGACCCTCGCCCGCACGCCGGAGTTCGCCGTCGAGCGGTTCCGGGCCCTGCTCGGCCACGCACGGCCGGATGCCGCGGCGACGGCGATCGAGGCCGCCGATGCCCAGCAGACGGATCCGGCGACGCTCCGCCGGTTCCTGCAGCACGCCGCCCTCGCCTCGACCTGGGCGCCGGCGGTGGGGCCGGCGATCGAGCGCTTCGTCCGGGCCGCCGCCCGGCGGCACATCGACGTCGAGGGCGAGCTCGAGCTCATCCGGCTCGTCGGCCTGGCGACCGACGACGACTGGCAGGCCGTCGTCGACACGCTCGATCTCGAGCGGATCCGTCGCAGCGAACGTCCCGTCCGCCTCCGCGCCTACGAGATCGCGGCCATCGCGCATGCGCTCGTCGGCCGGCCCGACACCGCCCGCGAGCTGCTCGTCGAGGCCTCGCAGCTGACGATCAATCCGGTGACGCTCGCCCCGCATGCCGCGCATTCGGAGCTCTCCGTGCTGCTCGGCAGCGCCTACATCACGAGCATCACGGGGCTCGAGCCGATCCCGGCGGGATCGCGGCTGCGGGCGGCGCTCGAGCTCGCGGCGGCCGCGCAGGACATCGACGCGCTCGTCTTCGCGACGCAGGCGCGCGGCGTCGTCGCCCACGCCCGCGGCGACTGGCCGGTCGCGGCACGCGAGCTGCAGGGCGCCGCCGACGCCGGGCGACGCTCCTGGTGGATGCTCTGGTGGCTGCCCCAGACCTTGGGGTGCTACGTCGATGCGCTGCTCCGCGTCGGCGCCGTGGCGGAGGCGGAGGAGGTCGTGCAGCAGGCCTCGTCGACGGTCGCCCCGATCGCGCGACGATACTGGCACGCCGCGGTCGCCGCCGCCGCGGAGGTCGCGTGCCGCCGCGGCGACGACGCGCTCCTGGCGGCTCGGCAGCGCGAGCTGCTCGCCGGGCCGCGGCGGGTGCCGCCGGTGCTGGAGCATCGCATCCAGCTGCGCATCTGGGACCGCAGCGGAGATGAACGAGCGCGGGACCGGGTGCTCGAGCTGGCGGAGCGACTGCGATATCCGCTCGGGGACGAGTTCGCCGAGACGGTGCGTCGGCGGGAGGAGGACCCGGAGCACGCGGTGCCGAGTCCTGCGGTCATCGCGGTGCTCGGCCGCACCGCCGACGTCCCGCCCGCCGCCCGGCTCAGCGAGCGGGAGCAGGAGATCGCGCAGCTCGTCGCGCTCGGGCTCTCGAATCGGGCCATCGCCGAGCGGCTCTACCTCTCGGTGCGCACCGTCGAGTCGCACATCTATCAGGCGAGGGGGAAGCTCGGCGTCGCGAGCCGTCTCGAGCTGGGCCGGCTCGCCGGCTAGCTAGACCGAGAGCTCGCTTCGGACGATCTCGGCGCCGGCACCCAGCGCGGCCAGCTTGGCGCGCGCGACGCCTCGGCTCAGGGGCGCCATGCCGCAGTTCGTGGACGGATAGAGCTTGTCGGCATCGACGAACTCGAGGGCGCGTCGCAGCGTGGCGGCGACCTCCTCGGGGGTCTCGACGACGGTGGCGGCCACGTCGATGGCCCCCACCATCACCCGCTTCCCCCGGATGAGCTCGAGGAGCTCCATCGGGACACGGGAGTGGTGGCATTCGAGCGAGACGATGTCGATGCTCGACGCCTGGAGCTTCGGGAAGGTGGCCTCGTACTGGCGCCACTCGTGCCCGAGGGTCTGCTTCCAGTCGGTGTTCGCCTTGATGCCGTAGCCGTAGCAGATGTGGACGGCGGTCTCGCAGGCGAGTCCCTCCGCGGCCCGCTCCAGCGCGGCGACGCCCCAGTCGTTCGCCTCGTCGAAGAAGACGTTGAATGCGGGCTCGTCGAACTGCACGATGTCGACGCCGGCGGCCTCGAGCTCCCTGGCCTCCTGATTCAGGATCGCGGCGAACTCCCAGGCCAGCTGCTCGCGACTCCCGTAGTGCGCGTCGTGGAGGGTGTCGATCATCGTCATGGGGCCCGGCAGCGCCCACTTGACGGGCTGATCGGTCTGCGCGCGCAGGAAGCGGGCGTCGTCGACGAACACCGGCCGATCGCGACGCACCGCGCCGACGACGGTCGGGACGGAGGCGTCGTAGCGATCGCGGATCCGGACGGTCTCGCGCCGCTCGAAGTCCACGCCCTGGAGGTGCTCGATGAAGGTCGTGACGAAGTGCTGGCGCGTCTGCTCGCCATCGCTCACGATGTCGATGCCCGCCGCTCGCTGATCCGCCAGCGAGAGCCGCAGGGCGTCCCGCTTGCCCTCCGCCAGCGCCTCGCCGTGCAGCTTCCACGGGGACCAGAGCGTCTCGGGCTGGGCGAGCCAGGCGGGCTTGGGCAGGCTCCCGGCGGTCGACGTGGGCAGCAGCCTCCTCATGACCATGCTCCCTGTCGATCGTGGTGGCGCGATCGGCACTGCGCGGACCATGCCGCCAGCATCGCCCGATGCGGCGCGATGAACCGCTCCTCGGCGAGCCTGCCCTGCTCGATCGCCAGTCGGCCGCGCTCCTCGCGGTCGTAGACGATCCGCGTCGTGGAGTAGTCCGGATTCGTCAGGCTCGGCCGGTAGCACTGCCCGGCCGCGGAGTTGGCGTTGTAGATCTCCGGCCGGTAGATCTTCTGGAAGGTCTCCATCGTGCTAATCGTCGCGATCAGCTCCAGGTCCGTGTAGTCGCCGAGCAGATCGCCGAGGAAGTAGAACGCCAGCGGCGCCGCGCCGTTCGGGGGCATGAAGTAGCGGACCCGCAGCCCCATCCGCCCGAAGTACTCGTCGGTCAGCGAGCGCTCGTCCTGCCGGTACTCGACGCCCAGGACGGGGTGCCGATTCTCCGTCCGGCGGTAGGTCCTGCTGCTGGAGACGCTCAGACAGATCACCGGCGGCTTGGCGAAGCGCTCCGTGTACGCACCGGAGTGCAGGAAGCTCTGGAACAGATGCCCGTGCAGCTCGCCGAAGCCGGTGGGGGTGCCGGACCCGGATCGGCCCCGGTTGTATTCCGGGAGGAGGACGCTGAAGTCGTAGTCGCGCACATAGGAGGAGAAGTTGTTCCCCACGAGGCCCTCGATGCGCCGGCCGGACCGTCGATCGGCGATCGTCGTCTGCAGCACCTCGATGAGGGGAAAGACGTCGCGACCGCCTGGGCCGTCGAGATCGACGCTCACGGTGACGATGTCGAGTCCGACGGAGTAGCGATCGCCGTCCTCGTTGTCCCAGTGGGCCAACTGGTTGAAGCGGTTGTCGATCATCCGCAGCGTGTTGCGGAGGTTCTCCTGACGGGCCTCGCCCCGGGCGAGGTTGGCGAAGTTCGTCGTGATGCGGGTGTCGCCGAAGGGTCGATAGTGCTCGTCGAAGCGGGTGCGCTCGACGGAGAATGCCGGAAATGCCGGCGAAGTCGGATGCATGACGGCCGATCTTGTTCGGGCGAGCCGGGCGGCCCGCTGAATCGATGTCCAGGAGCCGCAGCGCGTGCCCGGTGTCGTCCTCCGGGCGCGAGGCTTCGCGTCATGCTGCGAGCACCACGATCATCACGGCCGGGGCGCGCGCCCCGCAAACCGGGACGTAACATGACGGGCCCCTCGGGTTCGAGCCGGACCACGGCCGTCGCTACTGAGGCCGCTACTGAGCACTACCGGTTCCCGCGCCACGACTACTTGATCGCGCCGATCGCGCTGCCGAGACACGGACGGCCCCTGCCATCGTTGCGACCGAGCCGGTCGTCCGGCCCGTTCCGATTCCGCAACGGATGCCCAGGGGGGACCATCATGGAAGAAGCCACCGAGTCGCGCCGCGATCGCCGCTCCCCGGAGCCGCGCCGCCGGACCGCGAAGGTCATCGCGATCACCTCGGCCGCGGCCGTCGCCGCGATCGGCATCACCGGCACGCTCGCCGCTTGGAACGACACCGAGTGGGTGCACGGCGCGCTGAGCGCCGGCGGCGACGAGCCGGCGATCGGCACCTCCACCTTCGAGGTGCAGCAGAACACCGGCACCGCGGGCGCCTGGGTGGACCAGGAGACGAACCCCGGCGGCGCGATCGTGTTCAGCGCGCCGGCGAGTGCGCTCACCCCCGGCGATACCACCTACGCCGAGGTCGCGCTGAAGACCACCGCCGCCTCCGTCGCCGGCGATGTGACCCTCGATCCCGCCGTGCTCGCCACCGGCATCACCGCCACCGACCCGAACGGCCTGCTCTTCGCCGCCCTCGAGGTCCGGGTCGCCACCGCGACCACCGCGTTCAGCTGCGACGCGACGGCCTTCGACGGCACCCAGACCGGGCTCACCGCGATCGCGGCCGGTGCGCTCAGCAGCACCGGCGGCAGCGCGAGTCAGCACCTGGACGCGGCGGGCGGCTCGACGCAGTACTACTGCTTCGAGATCTCCCTCCCCTCGCCGCTCGTCCCGGCCAGCGGCTACGCCATCGACGACTACATGGGACGCTCGCTCTCGCCGGCCTGGAAGTTCGACGCCGTCTCCGACTGATCCCGCCGGCGAGCGCAGCAACGCATGAGCGTCCTCACCGGATCCCCGGCGACCACCGCCGACGCCCCGACGCGCCGCCGCGGTCGGCACGCCGGACGACGGCGGTACGGCGTGCCGCGGCCGCAGCAGCTCTGCATCGGCCTGCTCGGCACGATCGGCGCCATCGCCATCGTCTGGCTCGCCCTCTCGGCGGTGCTCGGCCTGCGGCTCGTCGAGTTCCTGACCGGCTCGATGGCACCCGGCATGCCGGTCGGCGCCGTCGCCGTCGAGCACGTCGTCGACGCCGCCGACATCCGGATCGGCGATGTGGTGACCGTCGCGCGGTCGCACGACGGCAAGCCCGTCACCCACCGCGTCGTCGCGATCGCGGCCGGGGCGAGCCCGGCGGAGCGGACGCTCACGCTGCAGGGCGACGCGAATGCGGCGCCCGACACCGAGACCTACCCGGTCACCGCCGCGGGGCGGGTGCTCCTCGTCGTGCCGTGGCTCGGCACCGTGCTGGAGGCGGTGAAGTCGCCGATCGGGCTCGGCGTCACCGCGATCGTGGTGCCGCTCGGCGTGCTGTGGGCGCTATGGCCGGCGCGCCGCCGCGAGCCCGCCCGCCCCGATCGGAGCACCCGTCGTGCGTCGGCGGAGTAGCCGCCGCATCGCGCGGCGTCGGCTCGTCGTCACGACGGGCGCCGTGATGCTCGCCGTCGCCGGCGTCCTCGGCGGGGCGCTTCCGGCGGCCGCGGACGACGCCGGCGACCTCGCGCTCAGCGTCGTCGTCGCGCCGCCCGACACCCTGGTGAGTCCCGGCGACCCGATCCAGTACGAGCTGGAGGCGACGCTGACAGGGGCGCCGGTCGGCACCTTCACCGTGCAGCTGACGAAGTCGGGCGCGCTGGCGGAGCACCCCCGAGGGCTGACCGTCGCCGTCGATCTCTGCACCGCGCCCTGGGACGGCGTCGGCTCGGCCGGCGCGAGCTGCGCGACCGGGGCCGAGCACGCGTTCACGGCCGGCCCCGCCGACGACGACACGGCCGGCAGCCCCCTCTTCGTGCTCGACGACATCACGAGCACGCAGCCGCGCTACATCCTCGTGACGCTCAGCGTCGAGGACAGCCTCGCGGCGCGCTCCGACACCACCCTGATGGGCATCGCCGCCGACTACGACCTCGCCTTCACCGCCGCCGGCGACGACACCGCCGTCATCGATCTCGGCCCGGAGCCGGGCGGAGCGGATCCCGGCGGCTCGGCCCTGCCGATGACGGGCGTGGACGCCGAGGGGCTGCATGTGGCGCTCGCGATCGCCGGCGCGGCGATCGTGCTCGGCACGGCGCTGCTGCTGATGCGACGACGATCGGGGACGCGCCGATGAGGCGGCGGGACGCCGTCGTCCGCACGATCGCGGCCGGCGCCGCCGCCGCGGTCTGCCTGCCCGTCGTCTGGATGACGTCGCTCGCATCCTGGGACGACGAGGAATGGGTGCATGGCGAGGCCGCGACGTCCACCACGATCGGCACCGGCTCGCTGCGCTGCGACGCGGCGACGACCGGCTTCGGCGGCGACGCCGCCGCCCGGCTGCTGCAGGCGGGCGCGCTCGGCCTGCCCGTCGACGACGACGGCGGCCTCACCGACCTGAACGGGCTCAGCCTCAGCCGCGATACCTCCGGCGGCGCGACGGCGGAGCCGACCGGCGCGCTCGACACCTCGACGGCCGGCCGCTCGGTCTACCACAACGAGCTCGCCTCGCTCGGCGTCCTCGGCGGCACGGTGCAGCTGGAGGTGCCGCAGCTCACCCTGCCGCTGCGCATCGGCGACGACCTCGGCGCGCTGAGCGAGTACGCGGCCTTCGGCGCGGACGGCCAGGTGCAGGCCGCGAGCGGTCTCATCACCGAGGACGGCGGCCTCGACGTCGCCGCGGAGCCGGTCGGCGACGACATCCCCTACATCGCCACGGTGCAGCTGTCCGACCTCGTGCACGGGGTGCTGCCGACCGGCATCGAGCAGATCGCGGACGTCGCCCTCGGCATCGGAGCGGTCGAGGGGCATGCGGCGATCGACGGCTGTGCGATCGCGAAGCAGCTCATCTGGGGCACGGCCGCCACCGTGGCCGACCGCGGCTACTGGATCGCCGGACTCGGCCTCGACGTCACGAGCCCGCTCGTCGGCTCGCTCGTCACCCCGGTGGCGAACGGCCTGCTCCCCGCCGTGACCGGCGCCGTGAGCACGCTCACCGGCGGCACCGGCTCGAGCGGATCGATCCTGAACGCGCTCACCGCCTCCGGCGGCCTCCTCGACACCGTCCTGCACGGCAGCGTGCTGAGCTCCCTCCCGGGGCTGAGCCTCACCTCGGTGACCGGCACCACCACGATCACCGGCATCGATCTCGCGCCGCTCCAGGCGTTGCTCACCGAGACGGTGCGCGATCCCGACGGACTGCTGTCGATCGATCTCGGCACCGGCGAGGTCCACCTCGACCTCGCAGCGCTGCTCGGCGACCTCGACCCGACGACCTCCGCCGAACGGCTGAACGGGCTCGCGCCGAACACCGAGCTGCTGCTGAACCAGGACGTCGTCGACACCCTGAGCGCGCACGCCGCCACCGCGCTCGACGCCTGGGCCGCGACCGTCGTCGACACGCTCCGGACCGCGATCCGGGGGGCGAGCGTCACCGTGACGCTGAACGTCGGGCTCGGACTCCCCGTCCCGGCGCTGCTCGGCGGCGGGACGGTGCCGCTCGCCGACATCACCGTCGGAGTGATCGGCGCGCTCGGCTCGATCGTGGACGGCGACGCAGCCGATGTCACGCTGACCCAGTCCGTGAGCCTGCTCGGCAGCAGCCTGCTGAACACGGTGCTGGGCCTGCTCGGCATCACGAACATCCTCAACACCCTCACCACGGGCGTGGTGAACCCGCTGCTCGCCGGCCTCACCGGGGCGGTCGCGGCACCGCTCACCAGCACGCTGCTGTCGATCCCGACGACCCTCTCCGGCACCCTGCTCGGCACCAGCGGCGTCGTCCCGCAGCTCGTCGACGGCCTCGTCGCCCCCATCGCGCAGACCCTCATCCCGACGCTGTTCGGGCCGGATGGTCTGGTGAGCCTGACCGTGAACGTGCAGCCGGACCAGCCGGGCGCCCCCGAGGGCACCGCATTCACCCCCGCATCGGATACGGCGACGGCGCAGTATGCCGAGAGCGCGCTCCGGCTCTCGGTCGGCGACGTCGCGAGCGGCGCTGGAGGTCTCGTGATCCTGACCTTCGCGAGCGCGAGCGCCGGCCCGGTGCTGCTGCCGTGAGCCGGCTCAGCCGGCGGACGATACGCTGAGCCGATGGCTGATTACGAGGGCGCGAAGTCGATCTGGCAGCGCCAGGTGGGCGTCCGCGAGGAGCTCCCCTGGACCCGCGGCGCGGTGATGCTGCAGGTCCAGCCCTTCGTCTTCCTCGGCGCGGCGATCACCGGCGGCGTGCAGGGCTATGTCGGCGTGTGGATCACGGCGGCGATCATCCTCGCCTTCGGCTATGCGATGTGCTGGGTCGACACCATGCAGCTGCCCTCGGATCTGCAGGCGCCGGCGGGCGAGACCGTGGTGTCCGCGATCATCCCGTTCGCCTATCTCGGTCGCCGCGGTCGACGGCTCGGCGCCGCAGGGGTGCCGCGGAGCCGGCTGCCGTTCTGGGTCTATGTCGGGTTCTGGGTCGCCATCGTGATCGTCTGGCTGGTGCTGTGGTCGATCACCGGGACCGGCTGGGCCATCTCCCCCTGGGGCTGACCGGAGCTGAGCGGACGCGAGGCGCCCGGGGCTCCCGCCGTGAGCGCATCGGGCACGATCCCCTCGCGGGGTGTGTGCGCTCGCCGGCCGGCGTCCCGGACGCCCGTTCCGCTCGCCGCGGCTAGCGGAGATCCTCCTTGACCTCATTGCGCTTGCGCACGGACTCGGCCTCCGCCTCGGCCTGCTTCGCCTTCGCGTCGGCCGTCATCTCGTCGACCTTGTCCTTGACGCGGTCGACGCCGTCCTCGACCGCCCGGCCGACCTTCTTGCCGACGGCCTCGGCGCTCTCCTTCGCGTCATCGAGCATGTTCATGGTGGGCCTCCGTTCGTAGGGTGGCACCACGGTACGCAGGCGAACGCCGGGCCGCCCCGGGATTGCCCCGCGGCGGCCGGCATGCGAGGATGCCCGCCGCGCTATGTGGTCGGGCGGTCGTAGATCGCGCCGGAGGGCCGCGACTCGGTCAGCAGCAGGACGAGCAGGATGATGCCGCCGGCGAACGGGATCAGCCCGAAGAAGTAGTAGGTGCCCGGATAGCCCACGTCATGCAGCCGGCGGACGCCCACCGCGATGAGCGGGATCATGACCAGCACCCATGCGGCGAGCAGCAGCAGCCCGAGGATGCCGGCGACGATCCCGAAGCCGGCGCCGGAGCCGCGACCCGCGTTCGAGGCGAGCCCCGCCATGATCCCCATGAAGACGCCCAGCACCAGATAGCTGCCGAACATCAGGATCATCGCCCAGAGGTACGAGAACCAGTACTCCGAGCGGGAGGCGCGTCCCGTGAAGTCGGTGTACTTCTTCCAGAAGCGGTGCCAGGCCTCCCCCATCGTCGCGCCGTAGAGCGGCGCGCTCAGCGGCACCGGCCCGCCGGATCGCGTCGGCTGATACACCGGCTGCACAGGCGCCGCCTGCGGCGCTGCGTAGGCCGTCGCGGTCGCGGTCGTCGCGGCGGGCACGGCGGCACCGCCGGCCACGCGCCGATAGTCGGTCCAGCGCGCGCCGTCCCACCAGCGCTCACCGCCGGCGACCTGGATGTCGGGATACCACCCCGCGGGGGGCTGCACGGGAGGATTCGTCATCGGTCCAACATAGCGATGCGAGCGGACGTGCTTCGCCCGCAGCCGGTCGGGCGTCGGTGGCGCAGGGCGGCTATCGCACTCGCGTCACGGCAGCAAAAGATCGGGTCGGATCACATGTGCCCGGATCGAGGCCTCGATATTCTTCGGATCCGGATTGAACCCTGACCTGCGCCGGACCTCCTTCCGGATCGCGTCGACCACCGAAGCGGATTGGATGACCTTGGCCAAGGCGGACGGGGCGGTGGCGGCTTGCTCCCGCCACAATTCGCCGATCGTCGCACGCTTGAGCGCGGATCGATGCAGATGGAAGAGCTTGGCCACCTTCTTGGACGGGGCCTCTTCACCGAGCAGATCGACCTCCAGCGCCAGGGTCGTCGACACCTGCTGGCCAGTAGCCGCAACCACGTGATAGGCCTGCCACACACGACCATTCGTGAGAATGAGCCACTCAAGTCCTTCCTTGACCGCGTACGTCTCGACCTGCCGAAGATGCCGGGCTCCAAGGTCTTGCGCGGCTCGCTTCACCTCGATGAAGGCGATGAGTTGCTTATCGATGCGGACGCCATAGTCCGCGAACTCGCCTCGCACCTGAAACTCTGTCGTCAGGTCGTCGTACTTGTCGTAGCCCAACGCTTCGCAGAGAAAATCAGTGACTAGAAGGCGAGTGTCGCCTTCATTCGCGTCGCGCTCCAGGAGGTCAAGAAGAGGTTTCTGAAACCGGCGAAGCCCCGCCTTGATGGACTCCTTGGCATCCGTCTCCCACTTCGGTCCCGATGTCTTGACAGCAGTGTCAGTCATTGCGCTCCCCTCGCTGCCGTCAAGTATGGCTGCGAATAGCGCCCCGTGGCGATCGCAAATTGCGAAAGCCCATAAACGAGGTGGGCACGCGTATTCGATAAAGTGCCGAGACGGTCGCGGTCAGCGGCATCCCGTACAGTCGGCCCGACATCACGTCGGATCGGGAGGACCCATGAGCGACAGCGCCGTCGAGCGACTGAACGAACTGCTCGCCGCGGGCGACGATGGGCGCGTCCTGTCCCGCGACGTCATCGCGAGCCTCCGCGACGATGTCGCCACGAATCCGTTCCGGCACGCCGCCGACGACGTCGCGCAGCTGGCCATCGCGATCCTCGATCTCGACGAGCGAATCCGGGCCATCGAGCACCGCCTCGGCTGAGGGGCGACGGCCCCGCTCCGGGAGCATCTCCTCCGGAAACGCAAAAACCCTGAGTGATCAGGGGTTTTACGAGTGGGCGATACTGGGATCGAACCAGTGACCTCTTCCGTGTCAGGGAAGCGCGCTACCGCTGCGCCAATCGCCCATGTTCAGTTGT
>Ga0164242_10006774_pt1 | contig 12583 bp, 12 predicted proteins | sample OricomgcompostMG_FD_108783 | JGI IMG/M metagenome (GOLD analysis project Ga0164242, IMG submission 108783) | Miracle-Growth compost microbial communities from Emeryville, California, USA - Original compost - Miracle growth compost (MG) ... | reverse complement strand
CGCGTGGCGTACGGCAGGTCATTGACGTAGTGCAGGCTGTAGCCGAGCCGGGCCGCGATGTCGCTCACCGTCTGCTGGGAGACCGGTCCGCCGGTGTGGCCGGCCGCCTCCAGCAGATCGGATGCCTGCCGCTCGAGCGCTGGGTAGTAGTTGTCGCGAGCACGCATCTCTGCACGCAACTGGGCATTCGCCCGGCGCGCCTCCTCTGGCGTCGAAGCGCGCTCCCTGTGCAGTCGCTCGATCTCGCCGTGCAGCCCGAGCAGAGCCTTGAGCACGTCGTCGCTCATCGACTTCGCGGCACGGATGCCCGGCAGCCCGAGTGAGGCGAAAACCGGTCCCCGCACCGCCCGTTCGACCGCGATCTCCAGCGCCGCACGCTCGTTCGGCGCCTCAGCGCGCACGAGCTCGTCCACCGAGGTGCTCAGCGCATCGGCGATGCCGCGCAGCATGGAGAGACGCGGTTCTCGCTTGCCGTTCTCGATCATCGACACCTGCGACGGTGCCCGCCCGATCGCCGCCGCGAGGTCGTCGAGGGTCATGCCGAGCTGCTGCCGGCGCTCCCGGATGCGGCGGCCGAGAGTGAGGGCGTCCAGCTCGTCCGGCTCCGTCGAGCGCGCAGTAGCGACGACTCCGGCTCGGACCGCCCGGGCTTCGGCGCTCCGGCTGCGGTGGTCCGTGGCGGTGATCATGTGCCGATGCTGTCACTCCGCGGAGTCCGCGTCGGTCTGGAGTCGGCAGAAGAATGCCGGTTCTTCTGCGATTCCAGAGGAAGCCGTGGATTTTCCGGCGATCAGAAGTCGTGCACACCTTCTTCTTCCGAATCCGGGATCGCCGGCCGTCGCTGGGCGCAGTCTTGTCGCAACGCATCCGCTGGTCGCAATGAACGCGACCAGCACGTGACCACCAGACGCGAAGGAGACCACGATGACCGAGCAGAACGCGAGTGGACCGCGAGACGAGCGGCGGAGCATCCGCCCCGGCGATCAACGGCAGACGGCAGCGGAGCTGCAGCTGGAGTGGAGCGCCGACCCACGCTGGGACGGCATCCGCCGCGACTACACGGCCGACGACGTCGTCGCGTTGCGCGGTCGCGTCGGCGAGGAGCACACGCTGGCCCGTCGGGGCGCCGAACGACTGTGGGAACAGCTGCAGCGCACGGAGATACCGGCTCCCGACGGTACGTGGGCCAGTGACCCGCACTGGATTGCCGCGCTCGGTGCCTTGACCGGGAACCAGGCGGTGCAGCAGGTGCGGGCGGGACTGCAGGCGATCTATCTCTCCGGATGGCAGGTCGCGGCAGACGCGAACCTGTCGGGCCACACGTATCCCGATCAGAGCCTGTACCCGGCGAACTCGGTGCCTGCGGTCGTTCGGCGTATCAACAATGCGTTGCTGCGTGCCGACCAGATCGACGCCACGAGCGAGTCGCCGTCCGGGACCGACTGGATGGCGCCGATCGTGGCGGATGCCGAGGCCGGCTTCGGCGGGCCGCTGAACGCCTACGAGCTGATGCGCTCCATGATCGAGGCGGGTGCGGCCGGCGTGCACTGGGAGGACCAGCTGGCCAGCGAGAAGAAGTGCGGGCACATGGGAGGCAAGGTGCTCGTGCCCACCTCGCAGCACATCCGCACCCTGAACGCGGCCCGTCTCGCGGCGGACGTGTCAGGGGTGCCGACCATCGTGATCGCGCGAACGGATGCCCTCGCCGCCACACTGCTCACCAGTGACCACGACGAGCGCGACCGGGAGTTCCTCACCGGCACGCGCACGCCTGAGGGCTTCTACGAAGTGCGGAACGGCATCGATCCGGTCATCGCCCGCGGGCTCGCGTACGCGCCGTACGCCGACCTGTTGTGGGTGGAGAGCTCGAAGCCCGACCTCGAGCTCGCCAGAACGTTCGCCGAGCGCATCCACGAGGACTTTCCGAACAAGCGGCTGGCGTACAACTGCTCGCCGTCGTTCAACTGGAAGCGGCACCTGGACGACGACACCATCGCGCGGTTCCAGCGTGAGCTGGCCGCGATGGGATACGCGTTCCAGTTCATCACGCTCGCCGGTTTCCACGCCCTCAACCACTCGATGTTCACACTGGCCCGCGACTACTCGCAGCGGCAGATGAGTGCGTACATCGAGATCCAGGAGGCCGAGTTCGCATCCGAACGCGACGGCTACACCGCCACCCGCCACCAGCAGGAGGTGGGCACCGGCTACTTCGACCGGATCGCCACGGCCCTGAACCCGGCCAGCGCAACGCTCGCGCTGGCCGGTTCGACCGAGCAAGCACAGTTCTGACATCGCAAAGGAATCGACCATGAACACCAAGGAGACCCACGAGCCCCGCATCGAGGTGACGGCGCCGCTCGGCGACCGCTACGACGAGATCCTCTCGCCGGGAGCGCTCGGCTTCCTCACTGAACTGCACGATCGCTTCGCCGGCCGCCGTCATGAACTGCTGGCCGAGCGGATGCGCTGCCGCGTCGAGATCGCGAACGGTCGCGATCCGCAGTTCATGCCCGAGACGGCATGGATCCGCGATGACCCGAGCTGGCGTGTCGCCGGGGCCGGTCCTGGCCTGGGGGACCGCCGCATCGAGATCACCGGTCCCACGGATCGCAAAATGACGATCAACGCGTTGAACTCGGGCGCGAGGGTGTGGCTGGCCGACCAGGAGGACGCCACCAGCCCGACCTGGCCGAACGTGATCGAGGGACAGCTCTCGCTGTACGACACCGTGCGCGGCACCATCGGCTACACGAGCCCAGAGGGCAGGGAGTACCGCGTCACCGCCGAGCGCACGCCGACCATCGTGATGCGCCCGCGCGGCTGGCACCTGTGCGAGAAGCATCTGACGTTCGTCGACCGGCAGGGACGCAGCCTGCCGGCATCCGGAAGCCTCGTCGACTTCGGCCTCTACTTCTGGCACAACGCGCAGCGGCTGGTCGACGCGGGTCAGGGCCCGTACTTCTACCTGCCGAAGATCGAGCACCACGATGAGGCTCGTCTGTGGGATGACGTCTTCCGCTTCGCGCAGGAACGCATCGGGATGCACGTCGGCACCGTGCGTGCGACCGTGCTGATCGAGACGCTGCAGGCCGCGTTCCAGATGGAGGAGATCCTCTACCAGCTGCGCGAGCACTGCGCAGGACTCAACGCCGGTCGCTGGGACTACCTGTTCAGCGTCATCAAGACGTTCCGCTCTCGCGGCCGCGCGTACGTGCTCCCGGACCGCTCGCAGCTGACCATGACGGTGCCGTTCATGCGCGCGTACACCGAGCTGCTCGTCTCCACCTGCCACCGGCGAGGCGCATATGCCATCGGCGGCATGAGCGCCTTCATCCCGAATCGTCGCGACCCTGAAGTGACCGAGCGTGCGTTGGCCAAGGTCGCAGAGGACAAGCGGCGCGAGGCGGGAGACGGGTTCGACGGCACGTGGGTGGCGCATCCGGGCCTGATCGCCACGGCCCAAGCGGAGTTCGACGCTGTGCTGGGTGACAAGCCGCACCAGCTGGAACGCACGCGCGAGGAGGTGCGGGTGCAGGCATCCGATCTGCTCGGCTTCGGCGCAGCAGGCGCCGAGGTGACGCTGGCGGGCGTGCGCGACGACGTCTCGGTGGCGCTGCGATACGTCGAGGCGTGGCTGCGCGGCACGGGCGCCGTCGCGATCGACAACCTCATGGAGGATGCCGCCACCGCGGAGATCGCACGGTCACAGCTGTGGCAGTGGATCGAGAACGCAGTGGTCACGCGTGAGGGGGTGCTCGTCGAGGTACCTCTCATCCACCGGCTGCGCGACGAGATTCTCAACGAGTTGCCTCGCACTCCCGAAGACCGGTTCGACGACGCCGCCGAGGTGCTCGAACGGGTGGCGCTGCGGCCGGAGTACCCCGCCTTCCTCACCGTGGTCGCATACACGCGATACCTCGACGAGCACGGTGAAGCTCAGGCGATGCCGGAACCGGCGCAGGAGGTTGCCGCCGCTGCATGAGCGGCCTAATCGCATCGTACGATCGGCCGGGTGAGCGGCGGAGGCGTGCAGTCGCTACGCACGGTTGGCCGGAAATGATCCGATCCGCCGGACGACGGCGACGTTTCGTTCCGGCCGATCGTGCGATTTCCGGCCTACCGCGTGAGCCCTTAATGTTTCTGCATGAGCGAAGCGACGATCCGACGAGCGACGTCAGCGGATGCCGACCGGCTCGCGTTCGTCGCGGCCGTGACCTTCCCCTTGGCGTGCCCTCCGCACACGACGAGAGAGGATGCCGCGGCTTTCGTCGTCGAGCACTTCGCCGCCGACGCATTCCGCGGATACCTGGCCGATCCCGATCGCATACTGCTGATCGCGGAGGAGGACGGCCATGCCGTCGGCTACACGATGCTCGTGCTGGGCGAGCCGCACGACGAGGATGTCGCCGCCGCGATCACGTTGCGCCCCACGGTCGAGCTCAGCAAGTGCTACGTGCTGCCCGGGCACCACGGGCGCGGTGTCGCGGCTCGCTTGATGCAGGCATCCATAGACGCGGCCCGCGAGCGCGGGATGGCTGGCATCTGGCTCGGGGTGAACCAGGAGAACGAGCGCGCGCAGCGGTTCTACGCGAAGAGCGGGTTCCGTCGCGTCGGCATCAAGCGCTTCCGGGTGGGTGAGCGCTGGGAAGACGACTACGTGTTCGAACAGCCAGTGGTGCCGGCGATCGCGGTGTGAGTCGCCTTCCGGTCAGTCGCGTTCCGGCTCAGTCGCCCGACCAGGGACTTGACGCACCGCGGCCGGGGCCCACGAGTCGTTCGAGAGCGTCCTGCATGTCGCTCACGCGATCACGGCCGACGAGCGACTCCCACTCGGTGCGGAGCTCGTCGAAGACCGCTTCCCCCTCGTTCATCAGGGAGCGGCCGCGGTCGGTGATGGTGAGTTGTGCCCGCCGGGAATCCCTGGGGTGCGGGGAGCGGAGCACGTAGCCGCCCTCCTGAAGAAACGCGATCGTCTTCGCCGCTGCCTGCTTGGAAGTGGAGGTGCGCCGCCCCACTTCGGACAAGGAGCCGGCCCCTTCGGCGACGGCACGTAGTGCGAAATCGTGCCCGGGACGCACACCGGGGTAACCCCGTGCGGCGAGCCGGTCGTGTGCAGCTTCGGCCATGAACCGGAACCCGCCGAGGAGCAGTAATGCCAGGTCGGCACCGCTTCGAGACATGTTCCGATGGTAAGACGCCTCAGAGATCGACAACCAGGTTGCTTATCCGGTCCCATCGTGACAACCTGGTTGTCTTGCCCGGGTCACCCGGCACTCACACGCAGGAGGCACTCATCATGGCGATCCGACAGGCGAGCATCGCCGGAATCCGACACGAGACGGCGCTGGTGAACGGCACCCGATTGCATTACGTCTGCGCCGGCGACCACGGAACCCCGGTCCTCCTCGTTCACGGCTTTCCGGAGACGTGGTGGGCCTTCAGGGGACTCATCCCGCTGCTCGCCGAGGATCTCCGGGTCTACGCGGTGGACATGCGCGGCTTCGGGGACTCCGACGTCGCCGACGAGGCCTATACGGCTGCCGTCGCGGCCGAGGATCTGCACGCTCTGATCGAGCACGTGGCGCAGGGCCCGATGCATGTGCTCGGGCAGGACCTGAGCGGGAGCGCGGTCTTTCGACTGGCCGCCACCCACCCCGAAGACGTACGGAGCCTGACCGGGGTCGAGACGGCGCTCGCCGGTTTCGGAGCAGAGCGGCTCGCCGATGTCACACACGGCGGAGTCTGGTACCTCGGCGCGCTGGCTTCACCGGGCGTCGCGGGTCTGCTGTTCGAGCACGCGGCGTCCGCCTTCATCGGTGGCTATCTCTACCCGCTCTACGGTGTGTCCGGCGCCAGCGTAAGCGCAGCCGACACTGCCGAGTTCGGCCGTAGCTACGGTCGGCCCGGAGGCTTCTCGGGTGCAGCGGGGCTCTACCGCAGCATGCTCACCGAGGGAGATGAATTGCGCACCATCGCCCGGGATGCGCCGCTGCGCATGCCGGTGACCGCCGTCGGATCCCGCGGAGGTGAATCGACCGCGTCCGCTTTACAGGCCGTCGCGGCCGTCGACGTGAAGGCGGTCCGGCTGGATGGAGTAGGCCATTACGTCGCCCAGGAAGCCCCCGGGGTGCTCGCGGCGATGCTACTGGAGGCCTGGGCCGGACGTCGTCTGTCGTGAGCCGGTTGAACCGGAAAGCGAACGCCTAGACCCTGCCGGATGCGAGCACGCCGATGAGCTGGCCGGCCAGCCGCACCAGCAGCTCGATCTCGTTCTCGTCGCGGTCGACCCAACGGCACTGCGGGTCGCCGACCGGCACGAAGCCGTCGTGTCGTTCCCAGACGAAGAGGGTGCGCTCGGCGCCGAGCACGTATTGCTGCCACCACACCTGGCGAAGATAGTGCCGAGGGATGCTCCGCCACGGCTTGTTCGTCGTCTTGATCTCTGCGAGCTCGAGACGTCCGGTATCGCGCGCCGCCAGCCCGTCCGGTGTGGCGAGATGCCGGCGATCGCGTACCGCATGAAACAGCGCATCACTCGGCGAGATGCCGTGCTCCCGCAGCACCCATTCGGCGATCTTCGGTTCTCTCGCCTTGCCGTGCTCCGTGAAGACGTTGCCGCTGAAGCCCGACCCGTGCACCTTCTGCCGCGCTGCAGCCAGCACGGATGCCTGCGTCGACAGCTTCGCGACATCCGTCGCCGTGATGCCTCGGGCCCGGGCGCGCAACCATGCGACCCGGTCGGATGCGTGCGCGAGGATGCGACGCTCATGGGGCAGAAGCGGCGGCGTGACCCGCGCGGCGTCCGGCGTGGTGCCGCCCGGGCGCAGCGTGGCCTCCAGCTCCTCGTCGAACAGAGAGAGCATGGTGTCGGTCACTGCTCCATTGTGCCGCGTGCCCTCTGTCATCGGCGCCCCGCTGAACGCGCGTCGAGCGATCGGACGGTCTCCTTAAGACCAAGCCGGTGCCGTGAGCGAAGGAGGTCGATCAGCCCTCACGCCGGGTCGAGCAGGTGCTGGGCGACCATGATCGCCGCGCCCAGCACGCCGCCCGTCTCCCCGGCGGAGGCCGGCACGATCTGCAGGTGCTGGGTCGCCAGCGGTGTGGACTGCCGGTACACGACCTCGCGCACCCCGGCCAGCAACTGCTCACCTGCCCGCGCGATCGAGCCGCCGACGACGACCACCGACGGATTGAACAGGTTCACGCACGTGGCGAGCACCTCACCCAGGTCTCGTCCGGCCTGTCGGATGCCCGCGACGGCATCCGCGTTTCCCGCTCGTGCCAGCGCCAGCACGTCGGCGCTGGAACCAGCCGGTGTGCCCCGTTCGGCGATGTACCGCGCGATCGCCGGGCCGCTCGCGAGTGCCTCGAGGTCGGCATCTTCGTCGCCGTGGCGCGGGGTGTCACGGGTGAACGGGACGCGCACGTGGCCGAGGTCGCCTGCCGAACCGGCCGCGCCTCGCTGCAACCTCCCGCCCGCGATGATGCCGAGGCCGATGCCGGTGGACACCTTGACGAAGAGCAGGTCGCTTTCGAGCGGCCACGACACGGCGTGCTCGCCGAGTGCCAGCACGTTCACGTCGTTGTCGACGAGCACGGGAACGTCGAACGTGCGCCGCACGTACTCCGGAACATCGAAGCGATCCCAGCCGGGCATGATGGGCGGGTTGATCGGCATACCCGTGGAGTGCTCGACCGGGCCGGGGAGTCCGATGCCCACTCCGGCGAGTTCCGAACGGGGCCTGCCGCTCGCCTTCACGAGACGCTTGGCGGTGCCGAGCGCCCAGTTCAGCACCGGCTCGGGACCATCGGCGATCGTGAGCGGCGCTGACTCCGAGGCGAGCACGCTGCCGGCGAGGTCGGCGATCGCGATCACCCCGTGCGTGGCTCCGAGGTCGATCGCGAGGACGAAGCGCGCTCCCGCATTGAACGCCACCCGCGCGGGCGGACGCCCGCCGGAAGACGCTGCATCGGGCGCAGGCACGATGAGACGGGCATCCATGAGCGCATCGATGCGGGATGCCACGGTGGAGCGGGCGAGGCCGGTGCTCTCAGCGAGCTGAGCCCTGGTGCGCGGGATGCCGTCGCGCAGGATCGCGAGCAGGTCGCCGGCATCCTTCGGCACGAGGCTCCCCGGCGACGAGCGCGCCGCAGCCGTGTGGGGAGAGGGCGCCGACATAGACCGATTGAAGCACACGCGGCGAGCACAAGGCAGAAGTCGGCGGCAACGGCGCGACTTTTGCTTGACTGACGACAGAAGTGTGATTCAATCGATTCGACCGCGGAGATGCCGACGAGAGACATCCCTGACACAGCGGCCTCACCGCAACGAGGAGAAACGTGACCACCTCACCTCTTTCCGTGCAGCTCTACACCGTGCGTGAAGCGCTGCAAGATGACCTCCAGGGCACCCTGAACAAGCTCGCCGAGGTGGGCTTCACGCAGGTCGAGCCGTTCGCCTTCACGAACTTCCCGGGCCTCGGCGAGGCGCTGTCGTCCGCCGGGCTGAGCGCGCCGACCGTGCACGTGCACTTCCTCGGCGAGAGCGACGAGGAGATCGGCGCGATCTTCGACGCGGCCCACGAGCTGGGCATCCAGACCGTCATCGACCCGCACGCCCCCGACGAGCTGTGGAAGACGGCCGAAGGCGTCGAGGGCATCGCGGCGCAGCTGAACCACGCGGCGAAGCTCGCGGCGGAGCGCGGACTTCGCGTCGGCTACCACAACCATGCGCACGAGTTCGAGAACAAGATCGACGGGCAGAACGCACTGGAGTACCTCGCGTCCAAGCTGGACCCGGAGGTCGTGCTCGAGCTCGACACGTACTGGGTCGCCGTCGGCGGTGAGAACCCGGTCGAGGTGCTCGGCCGGCTCGGTGATCGGGTCGTGGCTCTGCACATCAAGGACGGGCCCGCGACGAAGGAGACCAAAGACCAGGTCGCCGTCGGCGCAGGCACCCTGCCGATCCGCGAGATCATCGAAGCCGCACCGGGCGCGCTTCGCGTCATCGAACTCGACGACTCGCGCGACAACCGTTTCACCGCTGTCGCCGACAGCTACGCATTCCTCACGAAGGAGGGTCTTGCATGAGCGAGTCCACGAGCGCCGCAGAAAGCACTGCCGGGTCTGCGAAGACCGGCCCCGTCGGAGTCGGCGTCATCGGCGCGGGCAACATCTCGACGCAGTACCTCACGAACCTCACGTCGTTCCCCGATGTCGACGTGCGCTTCGTCGCCGACATCATCCCCGAGGCTGCAGCTGCTCAGGCGGAGAAGTTCGGCATTCCGGCGCACGGATCCACCGAGGAGCTGCTGGCCGACCCCGAGATCGAGATCGTCGTCAACCTCACCCTCCCTCGGGTGCACGCCGAGGTCGATCTGCAGGTGCTCGCCGCGGGCAAGCACGTGTGGAGTGAGAAGCCGATCGCCCTCGACCGCGAGAGCGGCCAGCGCGTGCTCGCCACCGCGAGGGCGGCTGGACTGCGTGCGGCGTGCGCGCCAGACACCTTCCTGGGTGCGGGCATCCAGACCGCGAGACGAATGCTCGAGGCCGGAGCGATCGGCGAGCCGCAGACCGCGCTCACCATCATCCAGAACCCCGGCCCGGAGTCGTGGCACCCGAACCCGGCCTTCCTGTTCCAGGAGGGCGCCGGCCCCCTGTTCGACATCGGCCCGTACTACGTCACAACGCTCATCCAGCTGTTCGGGCCGGTGAAGCGCGTGGCAGCGGTGGCCTCGAAGGCGAAGCCGGTGCGCACCATCGGCTCGGGCCCGCTGGCCGGGCAGACGTTCGAGGTGACGGTGCCGACGCACGTCACGGCCGTGTTCGAGTTCGAGAGCGGCCAGACGTCGCAGAGCATCTTCAGCTTCGACTCGAAGCTGGGGCGCACGCTGTTCGAGGTCACCGGTGTCGACGGCGCACTCGAACTGAACGACCCGAACATGTTCGTCGGCGACCTCGTGCTGCATACCGACGGCGAGCCGGAGACGATCACGATCGAGGGCGAGAAGTCGGCGCGGGGCACCGGCGTCGTCGAGCTCGCGCGGGCCATCCGCGCCGGCGTTCCCGAGCGAGCGAGCGGAGAGCAGGCGCTGCACGCGCTGGATGTGATGGTCTCCACGATCGAGGCTGCGGAGCGCGGCGAGTGGGTGGATGTCGAGAGCACGTTCACGCCCACCCCTGCGCTGCCCGAAGGGTGGGACCCGGCCGAGGCCACGCTCGTCTGATGGCGGCGAACGCGCAGAGCGGGGCCGGCGCCGGCCCGATGGGCGTTGGCATCGTCGGCGGCGGGTTCATGGCGACCGTTCACTCCAGGGCGGCGCGAGCCGCCAGGGGGCGTCTGGTGGGTGTGGTCTCGTCTCGTGCTGAGCGTGCGGTGCGCGCCGCGGAGGAGCTGGGCATCGAGCACGCCTTCGGATCGCTCGACGACCTGATCGCAGACAGGCGCGTCGGGGTGGTGCACATCACCACCCCGAACGCCGTGCACGCGCAGCAGGCACTCGCCGTGATCGCCGCCGGCAAGCACGTCGTCTGCGAGAAGCCGCTGGCCACGACGGTCGACGACGCCCGATCGCTGACGCAGGCCGCGGCCTCCGCCGGCGTCGCCGCCACGGTGCCGTTCGTGTACCGGTACCACCCGCTCGTGCGGGAGGCGCGCGCCCGCTTCGCCTCGGGCGAGACGGGCCGGCTGCTCACGATCGCGGGTTCGTACCTGCAGGACTGGCTGCTGGAGACCGGCGACGACAACTGGCGCGTCGACCGCGCGGCAGGCGGCCGGTCCCGCGCGTTCGCGGACATCGGATCGCACCTCGTCGACCTGATCGAGTTCGTCACCGGCGACCGCGTTTCGAGGGTGGCGGCCACGAAGCGCACGTTCTTCGAGTCGCGCGCCGAGCACACGGCGATCACGACGGAGGATGCCGTCGCCGTCGCCGTGCAGACCACCGGCGGAGCGATCGGTACCCTGCTCGTGTCGCAGGCGGCGCCCGGACGCAAGAACCGGCTGCACGTGGAATTGGCGGGATCCGCGGAGTCCGTCGTGTTCGATCAGGAACAGCCGGAGACGTTGTGGGTGGGCCGCCGTAAGGGCTCGCTGCTCATCCCCAGGGACGCCGACCAGCTCGCCCCCGATGCCGCGCGCCTGGTGGCGACTCCCGCCGGGCATCCGCAGGGCTACCAGGATGCCTTCAACGCGTTCGTCGCCGACAGTTACGCTGCGATCGCCGGCGAGGCGCCAGAGGGACTGCCGCTCTTCGCGGACGGACTGCGCGCCGCGATCGTGGCCGAGGCGGTCATGGACTCCGCCGATACCGGCGCCTGGGTCGAGGTGTAGCGCCCTTCTCGGCGGCTCGTGCCCCCAGTTCGGAGGGTAACGGCCGCGCTCACCGTCTCATCCGGCCGAAAAGCGCCATCGGCCTGCTAGGCCTGGTCACGATGGATCGCCGCGTGTTCCTGGCCGGGCTGGCTGCCACAGCCGTCACTGCGCTGAGCGGATGCTCGTTGCAGAAGAGCGAAGCCGCAGGCACTCCCGCACCGACCTCGTCCCGGCCCGCGCCGACAACGACACCCACTCCACGGCCAACCCCGACGGATTCGCCGGCGCCGGTGCCCATCGTGAAGAAGTATCCGATCACTCACGGCAAGACGATCACAGGTCTTCCCGGAGACGGAAATCTGATGGCGTGGACCGTGGACGACGGCGTCTCATCGAACGTGGTCGGCGCCTATGCCCAGTTCGCCCACGACAGCGGCATCAGGCTGACCTTCTTCCTGAACGGGGCCAATGCCTCGTGGACCGATAACGCGCCGGCGCTGCGACCCCTGGTGGAGAGCGGGCAGGTGCAGATGGCCAACCACACCTGGGATCATGCGGACCTCACGGGTCTGTCGGACGCCGGCATCGCACAGGAGCTTCAGCACAACGCGGAGTTCATCCGCAACACGTATGGTGTGGAGGCCGCGCCGTTCTACCGGCCGCCGTACGGGTACATCAACCATCGCGTCGCCTCCGTCGCCTCGTCGATCGGGTACACCGCGCCGGTGATGTGGTACGGGTCGCTGGCCGATTCCGGACTCCTGACCCCCCAGCAGATCGTGGCGAACGCGAACCAATGGTTCCTGCCGCAGCACATCGTCATCGGGCATGCGAACTACGATCCCGTGACGCAGGTGTACGGCCAGCTGCTCGACATCCTCCGAGAGCGCCGGCTGCGCACTGTGACGCTGCGCGACGTCTTCGCGGTCTGACCCTCACTTGAACCGGAAGTGCACGAAGATGCGCCCGAAGTTGTCGGAATCCTTCTCCACGCGGTGGTAGAGCGCCTTGATCTCCTTCTGATCCAGAAAGCGCAGCACCCGCTTCTTCAGCTGACCCGACCCCTTGCCAGGGATGATCTCGACAAGCGTCGCCTTCTTCTCGATGGCCTCGTCGATGATCCCCCGCAGCGCGCGATCGATTTCGCCGCCGCGGTTGTAGATGTCGTGCAGGTCGAGCTTCAGCTTCACGGGCGCCACCTCCACCACATGCAGTCACGGTACGCCCTGCGCTGAGCGGGTGGTGCTACGCGACCTCCTTCACCTT
>Ga0164242_10006773_pt1 | contig 12584 bp, 14 predicted proteins | sample OricomgcompostMG_FD_108783 | JGI IMG/M metagenome (GOLD analysis project Ga0164242, IMG submission 108783) | Miracle-Growth compost microbial communities from Emeryville, California, USA - Original compost - Miracle growth compost (MG) ... | reverse complement strand
GTGGAAGTCTGTTCGAGCCCGTCGCGGGAGAGTCGTTCGACCACATCGTGTCGAATCCGCCGTTCGTGATCACGCCGCGCGTCGCCGGCGTTCCCGAGTACGAGTACCGGGACGGCGGCCTCACGGGAGACGCGATCGTCGAGGCGGTCGTGCGCGGCGTGCGTGACAGGCTCAACCCCGGCGGCGTCGCCCAGTTCCTCGGCAACTGGGAGTATCGAGGCGAACAGGAGGCCTTCGACCGGGTGCGCGAATGGCTCGGCGACGAGCGGGAGCAGGGCGCGCTCGACGCGTGGTTCGTCGAGCGCGAGCTCCAGGACGCGCCGCAGTACGCCGAGACGTGGATCCGGGACGGCGGCACGCGGCCGGGCACCGAGGACTTCGAACGGCTCACGGATGCCTGGCTCGACGATTTCGCCGCCCGCGATGTCCGGTACGTCGGATTCGGCTACGTGACCCTGCGCCGCCCGGCGGACGGCGTCGTGACCTTGCGGCGGTACGAGTCCGTCGAGTCGAGCGGCTCGCAGGAGAGCGGGCTCGGCGCTCACCTGGCGCGCGGGCTGCGTGTCGGCCGGTGGCTGGCATCCGTCGACGACGAGCAGCTCGGCCTCGCCACGCTGATCGCCGCCCCGGATGTGACGGAGGAGCGGCACTACTGGCCGGGCAGCGACGATCCCGCCGCGCTCGCACTCGTGCAGGGCGGTGGATTCGGCCGTCGCACGGCGGTCGAGACCGGACTCGCGGGCTTCGTGGGCGCGTGCGACGGCGATCTCCCCGTCGCGGTCATCGTCGGCGCGCTTGCCGACCTGCTCGACGTCGACGCGGCAGATCTCGCCGCCGAGCTGCTCCCGCGCGTGAGGGAGCTCGTGTTCACCGGGGTGCTGGAGCCCACCGCTCTGGACTGAGCCGGTCGGCGGCGTCGCATCCCTAGACTGGCGTTCGTGACCGATCGCTCAACCGCTCCCGCTCGACCGACCACTGCCGCCATCGTCCTGGCCGCCGTCATCGACGTCGTGCTCGTGCTCGCGTTCGTGCTGATCGGGCGCGGCAGCCACGGCGAGAACGTCGTCGGCGGAGCGCTCGTCACGTTCTGGCCGTTCGGTGCAGGGCTCGTCGTCGGATGGCTCGCCTGCGCGGCTTGGCGCCGGCCTCAGGCCGTGTGGCTGACCGGGGTCGTCGTCTGGGCGGCCATCCTCGTGGTCGGCATGCTGTTGCGCGTCGTCAGCGGTCAGGGGATCGCATCGTCGTTCGTCGTGGTGGCGGCGATCGTGCTCGCGGTCTTCCTCATCGGGTGGCGCGCGGCGGCGCTGCTCGTCCGCCGTGTCGCCTCGCGTCGTCGCGACCGCGCGGCCGTTGCGGGCCACCGCGGCTGAGCGTTCCGTGTCGCGTCTCACCGAACCGCTTCGCGCCAGGCTCCAGGAGACCCTGAGCGGCCAGCAGACCGGCGTGCCGGAGTGGGTGCGAGAGTTCGAGTCGGGCACCGATCGCGGCTTCTTCGGTCCTGACTCGGCCGTGTGGGCGGTGCACGGCGGGATGCCGACGCTCGTCGCCGGCATCCGCGCTCTGCTCATGCAGGCCCTCCACCCCGGCGCGCTCGCGGGCGTGTACGACCGATCGAGGTTCAGGGAAGACCCGCTCGGACGGCTGAACGGCACCATCCGCTGGATCTTCACTGTGAGCTACGGCGACACCACCCAGGCCGTCGCCGGATCGAACTGGGTGAAGCGCCTGCACGAGCACGTCGTCGGCGACTATGTGGACGGCCACGGACGGCCGGCGCGCTACGCGGCGAACGATCCCCACCTGTCGACGTGGGTCCATCTGGCCTTCACCGACGCGTTCCTGACGGCGCACGAACGGTGGGGCGGCAGGATCCCCGGTGGCTCGGACGCCTATGTCGAGCAGTGGGCGAAGGCCGGCGAACTGATGGGTGTGCCGGATCCTCCGCGGAGCAGGGCCGAGCTCAAGGCGGGTCTGCACGGGTTCGCCGATGCAGGGGAGCTGCGCTGCGACGACCGCACGCGCGAGGTGGTGCACTTCGTGCGTCACGCGCCCGTTCGGCGCAGCCTGCGGCCCGCTTACGCCGTGCTGTTCGCGGGCGCCGTCGCGTCCCTCGAGCCCCGTTTCCGTGACCTGCTCGGCCTGCGGATGCCCAGGCTCGGCCCGGTCCCGCCCCCGGTCTCCTCTGCCACAGGTGTCGTGCTCGCGGCGGCCGGTGGCCTGCTCGGGCCGCAGACGGCGGGAGAGCAGGCCGCGCTCGTGCGTCTTGGTCGGCTGGATCGGCTGGGCCGGCCGGATCGGATGGACGGCTGAGCGGCGGCATCCGCGTCGGCTGTTGCGCGGGGTAGCCGCGCCGGAGGGCGGCGACGGATCCGTCGCCGGCTCGGTGGCGGGTTCCGCCGTGCGATGAGAAGTCGAGTCAGAGCGTGAGCCCCGCCACCAGGTTGACGGTCGAGGCGAGCACCACCGATCCGAACACGTACGAGAGCAGCGTGTGGCGGAGGATCACGGAGCGCAGCTGCGTCGTCCTGATGGTCGTGTCCGAGACCTGGAACGTCATGCCCAGATCGAAGGACAGGTACGCGAAGTCCACATAGCGCGGGTCCTCGTCGTTGTTGAAGTCGATGCCGCCGACCGGCTCCGTGTAGTAGATGCGCGCGTAACGCAGCGTGTACAGCGTGTGCAGCAATGTCCAGGAGAGTCCGACGCTGAGCACCGCCGCTGCCGCTCCGGCGCCCTGCGCCACGCCGTGCGTCTTGCTCGTGTGCACGAGCAGCACGGCGACCGCGAACAGGCTCGCCACCGCGATGAGCAGGATGAGCAGTTCGCTCATCCCGCTGCGAGGGTCCTCGCGCGTGGCGTGCAGTCTCGTCGTCGCGCCGTCGAAACGCCCGATCACGAGCCACACCCAGGCGATGTAGACGGCGCAGGCGGCAGCCCATCCGCCGACTGCCGCGTACCACCAGGAACCGGTCAGTCCGATGGCCGTGCCCACGACGACCCCGACGATGAGCATGACGATGAACCGGTCCGTCGAGCGGTTGCGACCGTTCGGGTCGAGCTTGGCTGCCACGGCATCATGGTGTCATCGCGCCCACGATCGTCTGTGCTCGGCGCGCCGCGCAACGCGCGAGGCTCGCCGGCGCCGGCAGGTCAGCTCGACGAGCGGGCGGGAGGGTCCGACTCGAGTCGCGCGGTCAGCTGCTCCACCACCTTGCGACGCAGCACCTTGCCCACCATGGAGCGCGGCAGCTCGTCGACCTGGAAGACCCGGCGAGGAACCTTGTACGGCGTCATCGCCGAGCGAGCGTAGGCGCGGATGGCCGCCTCGTCGAACGGTGCGCCCGGCTTCATGATCACGACCGCCACCACGTCTTCGCCACCGCGAGCATGCGGCAGCCCCACCACGCAGACGTCCGCGACACCGTCGCACGCCCTGAGCTCCTCCTCGACCTCGGTCGGCGAGACGTTGAAGCCGCCGGTGATGATGAGCTCCTTGATGCGGTCGACGATGCGCACGAAGCCCTGCTCGTCCATGGTGACGACGTCGCCGGTGCGGAACCAGCCGTCGGCATCCAGCACCTTCGACGTCTCCTCGGGTTTGCGCCAGTAGCCGCGGAACACCTGCGGCCCTCGCGCCTGAAGCTCACCGGCTTCACCGAACGGAAGCACCCGATCCCGGTCGTCGGGGTCGACCACCCTGATGTCCGTGCTGGGCAGCGGCAGTCCGACGGTGCCTGCCTTCCGCGTGGACCCGACGGGATTCGCCATCAGCACGGGGGAGGTCTCGCTCAGCCCGTATCCTTCGACGAGATACCCGCCCGTCTCCTTCTCCCACAGGTCGACGATGCTCTGCGGCAGGCTCATCGCCCCCGAGATCGCGATCCGGATGCCCGCCAGCGGCACGTCCCTCTTCTTCGCCGCCGCGACCAGACGTTCGTAGATCGGCGGCACGGCGGGCAGGAACGTGGGCGGCCGCTTGCGCACCACCTGCAGCACCATGTCGGGGTCGAACGAGGGGAACAGCACCAGCCTCGCACCCATGCTCATGGCGAACGTGAGGCAGAGGGTGAGGCCGTAGGCATGGAACAGCGGCAGCACGGCATAGACGACGGATGTGCCGCGAGGCACGGTGGGAATCCAGGCGCGTGCCTGCGCGGCGTTGGCCACCAGGTTCGCGTGACTGAGCATGACGCCCTTGGGCGAGCCGGTCGTTCCGCTCGTGTACTGGATGAGGGCGAGGTCGTCGACCTCGGGACGGGGCACGGCCGCCGGCACGGGTTCGGCTTGCGACAGCGACCTCCACCTCACGACGTCGCTCACCCTGGCCCGCAGCCGCTCACGCGACTGGCGCGCCTTCTTCAGCGGGAGCCGAAGCGCGAAGCGGATCCTCGCGGGCATCGCCTCCACGATGTCGACCGCGACGATGCGTCTCAGCCCGATGTCGTCAGGCAGGTCCTGCAGGGTCGCGACCACGTTGGTCCACGCGATCGCCACCGTCGCCCCGTGGTCCTCGAACTGGTGGCGCATCTCACGCGGCGTGTACAGCGGGTTGTGCTCGACGACGACGGCCCCGAGACGCAGCACCGCGTAGAACGCGACCACGTGCTGCGGGCAGTTCGGCAGCACGAGCGCCACCCGGTCGCCCGCCTTGACTCCGAGCGCCGCGAGTCCGCCCGCGACGCGGTCGATCGCCTCCCCGAGCTGCCGATACGTGGTCGTCTTGCCGAAGAACTCCAAGGCGACATGGTCGGCGTACGCTGCGACGGACTCCTCGATGAGGTGCGGCAGCGCACCCCGAGGAGCCTCGATCTCAGCGGGAACGCCCTCCGCATAGCTGGACAGCCACGGGCGTTCGGCGGAATCGCTCATGCTCACAGCGTAGGTGCGCACGGCCGGCGCTCGCAGGACGAAGGCGCGCCGAGGCGTCGCCCTTCACCGGGTGCGACCGCCTCTACGGTCGGGGTCAGGCCGCGACGCGGTCGTCACGCCCGGTCAGTGCGAGAAGCCGCGACTGCAGCGGGGCATTCTCGTCGATGGGCACGGGCGACTCGAACAGACCGCTGGCCTCCAGGGTGTCTTTCTGGGGCTCGAACACCGTCCATGCGGCGGCGACGAGCGTCTCACCGAGATCTTCGTCTGCCCCGACGGCCCTCGCGAGGTCCCAGGTGTGCACGATGACGTCGGATGCCTGCTCTCGCAGATACGCGCTCGCCGGCACTCGGTCGTACGACAGGTTCACCCGGGCATCGGGATCGACCGCCGCCCATGCCTGGGTCGCGGCCGCGGAGTAGCGGCGCCACTCGGCGGCGAGGTCGTCGCTCAGCGGCTGAAGCCTCGAGCGCGCCTCCCCGACCGTGCGTCCTGCCAGAAGCAGCGGCACCCACTGCTGCTCCTCGATCACGTGCCGGACGAGCGCGGCGACGTCCCAGTCGGTGTCGGGCGTCGGCGCGCTCCAGTCGCTCACCAGCTCGAGACGCTCGCTGAAGGCCGCGTGCGCCTGTTTCTGAACGTGAAGCCAGTCGGCGAATGTCATCTTGTGGCCTTTCTTCTCGGTCACGTCGGAAGCAGCGGCATCCGCGTCGCCGGCGCTGGACGATCCGGCGGCGTGCCCCTCCCTGTCGTTCGGCTCTCGTCTGTTCGGGTTCTCTGCGCTGTCGCGCAGCGCTTCATCGTGCGTGTTCCAGAACCGGGGATCGCGCTCGTTCATTCCTGCTCCGCCCACTCCGTCTCGGTTGCCGCCGTCAGTCGTCGGACGCCGGGCCGTTCGACCCCGGTGCCACGCCGGCAACGGCCACGTCGATGGGCGTCTGCCCGGAGATCACATCGAACTGGGCATGCACGGTGGCGGGGGTGCGCAGGGCGGCGGAGATCACCCGGGCGACATCCTCGCGCGGGATCGATCCGCGCTGCAGCCGCCCGCCCACCTCGACGAGGCCCGTGCCGTCGTCGAGCGTGAGGGAGCCGGGCCGGATGATGGTCCAGTCCAGTCCGCTCCCGCGCAGTTCGGCATCCGCGTCGCGTTTCGCCGCGACATACGCCGTCCAGGACTCGTCAGAGCCATCCTGCACCGGGTCGTCGACGCCCATGGCGGAGACCTGGATGAACCGGCGCACGCCGGCAGCCTGCGCCGCCTTCTGCGACTTCACCGATCCCTCGAAGTCGACCGTCGTCTTGCGCTGCGGGCCCGAGCCCGGTCCAGCACCGGCGGCGAACACGACCGCGTCGACGCCTTCGATGGCGTGCGCGAGGTCGTCGGCCTGCGCCTGCTCGATGTCGAGCAGCACGCCCTCGCCGCCGAACCGGTAGATGTCGTCGGCGTGGTCCTCGTTCCGTACGACCCCGATGAAGTCGTCGCCCTCGTCGTACAGCACTCGCATGAGCTGCTGCGCCACCTTGCCATGTGCACCGATGATCGCCACGCGTGTCATGTACCCATCATGCTCTCCCTTGCCGTCGCGCGCAGGCGCAGGCCGTCCGCCGGAGGACGTGGCGGGAGTAACGGCGGATGGGACAATGGCACGCGTGTGGAGGCGACGGGACAAGAGCGATCAGGTCGACGCCGAGGGCTCCTTCGGCGTCGGCGTACAGGTGCACGTCATCGACGACGAACGTCAGGGGCCCAAGGGCTGGGTCGGCGATCCGACCGGCGTGATCGTGGCCAGCGCATCCTCGCTGGCGCACGGCGCCTTCGAGGTGGAGGCCCTGTCCGGCAGGGTGTGGACGGTGGCCTTCGACGAGCCGCAGTTCCGGGCGGACGGAACGGGGCCGGTGGAGCGGGCGAACATCCCGGAGTACCTGCTCATGACGGCGCCCGTCGCCGAGGGGTTCGACGGGCAGGCCGACGACCGCGGTGCCGGATCGTGACGCACCTGCTGTTCTCCTACGGAACGCTGCAACTTGCCGCCGTGCAGGAGGCCACGTTTGGCAGGAGGATGCCTGTGCGCCGCGCTCTCCTGCCCGGCTACGTGCTCGACACGGTCGCGATCACCGATCCGCATGTCGTCGAGCTGAGCGGAAGCGCCGAGCATCCGTTCGCCAGGGCGACGGGGAATCCGAGCGACCTCGTGGAGGGCGTCGTGCTGGAGCTGACCGACGACGACCTCGCCGCCGCCGACAGGTACGAGGTGGATGACTATGCCCGCATCGCCGTCCGGCTCACCTCGGGGGAGACGGCCTGGCTGTACGTGGATGCCGCGGGCGCGGGAGCTTCCGCATGCGCGGATCCGAGCTGATTCGCTGTCAATCCCGTATCCGTCTTACGGGCGGGAATCTATGCTTTTCTCATGCTCGTCGAGGGCACACTTCGATGGCGGGTCACGGAAGACTGCCCGTTCGACCTGCTGATCGGTCTGTGCCTGCGCGACCTCGCCGGGCTCGAAGGCGTGGGCGACCCTGTGCTCCCCGCGGTGGTGCCCGCCGTGCAGCGCGAGCCTGCCTCGCACCGCGTGCTGGCCAAGGCCGCTTCGACCGGATGGGAAGCCACGGCACCGGCGGCGCTTGCTCAACTGGGCGAGGAATGGACGCGCTGGTGGCGCAGGGCGGTCGTGCATGCCAACGCCGTCGCATCGTGGAGCACGGCGTTCGTGCCTCCGCACTTCGCCGAGTTCGACCGTGAGATCGCGCTGCAAGACCTGGTGATCGAACGCGTCGAGGATGCCATCGCGTGGGCGAAGGAACGCCGCGCCGAGTACGTCGACGACGACCGCGCGCACAGGCTCGAGTACTCGGCCGACATCGTCGACATCGTGCGCGGGCGCGAGCACGAGCTGCGACGGCAGGCCGGCTCGTTCCGCCTCGACATCGAGGCATTGCCGCTCGCGGAACCGGGCGCCTGGGTCGTCGGTCCCGACACCGTGGTGATCAGCTGGAGTCTGCGCGACGACCACGAGGCGTTCCGGCGCTGGCTGGCGCCGCTCGTCGCGGCCCTCGTCTGAGACTTCCGCGCGAACGGCCGTCGCCGGATCGCGCGCTGAACCGCACTGGCTCCGAAGGCGGGCGCGGCGCGCCGCGCTTGGGTGACAGGACTCGGGCGCAGAGGGGGCGAGGTCGCCCTGCCCGCCCTCTCCGGTCAGGCGGCCCCGCCGACGCGGACCACCGGCCCGGAGAGGGCCGGGTCGGCGGTCAGGCGACTCGCGTCTCCGGCGACTTGGTGTGCGACGGGTCGGTCTCCGCAACCGGCAGGATCACCTCGTCGATGCGGGTGAGCGTCTCCGCGTCCAGCTTGACTCCGGCGGCCTTCGCGTTGGAGGCGACCTGCTCGGGACGCGAGGCGCCGACGATGGCACCTGCCACGTTGGGGTTCTGCAGCACCCAGGCAACGGCGAGCTGGGCCAGCGTCAGCCCCGCCTCGTCCGCGATCGGCTGCAGGTTCTGCACCGCCGCCAGCACGTCGTCGTCGAGGAAGCGCTTGATCGCGTTCGCGCCGCCCTTGTCGTCCGTCGCCCGGCTGCCCTCCGGGAACTCCGCGCCGGGCTTGTACTTGCCGGTCAGCACGCCCTGCGCAACCGGCGACCAGACGATCTGGGAGATGCCCAGCTCGGTCGACGCGGGAACCACCTCCGCTTCGATCACCCGCCACAGCATGGAGTACTGCGGCTGGTTCGAGATGAGCTGGAGGCCGAGCTCCGTCGCGAGCGCGTGACCGGCACGCAGCTGCTCAGCGGTCCACTCGCTGACGCCCACGTACAGCACCTTTCCGGCCCGTACGAGATCGGCGAACGCCTGCATCGTCTCCTCGAGCGGCGTCTCGTAGTCGTACCGGTGCGCCTGGTAGAGGTCGACGTAGTCCGTTCCGAGACGCTGCAGCGAGCCGTCGATCGACTCCATGATGTGCTTGCGGCTGAGACCGGTGTCGTTGTGACCGCCGGGGCCGGTCGGCCAGTACACCTTGGTGAAGATCTCCAGAGACTGACGACGCTGGCCTTTCAGCGCGTCGCCCAGCACCGTCTCCGCTGCGGTGTTCGCGTACGCGTCCGCCGTGTCGAACGTCGTGATGCCGGCATCCAGTGCCGCGTGCACCGACGCCGTCGCCGTGTCGTTCTCCACCTGGGAGCCGTGGGTCAGCCAGTTGCCGTAGATGATCTCGGAGATCTTGAGTCCGCTGTTGCCGAGGTACCTGAAATCCATGGGATAACGCTATCCGGCCTGCACCGTGCGCGTGGTCGTCTTCCGCCGGGACGGTGTCGGACGAGGATGCGACACTGGTGCCGTGGGACGCGGCGACGGAAGGGACAGGCAGGTCACCGTCGGGCCCGTCGACGACACGGGCGCGACGAAGCTGCACGTGGACATGGATGCGTTCTACGCCTCCGTCGAGCTGCTCGACCATCCGGAGCTCCGCGGCAGGCCCGCCATCGTCGGGCACGCATCCGGACGATCCGTCGTCTCGAGCGCGACCTACGAGGCCAGGCTGGCGGGCGTGCGCAGCGCCATGCCCGTCGCACAGGCTCTTCGGCTGTGCCCGGACGCCGTCGTGCTGGAGCCGCACTTCGACAAGTACGCGCACTATTCGTCCCGAGTGCTGTCGATCCTCGGCGATGTCACGCCGCTGGTGGAACAGGTGAGCATCGACGAGGCGTTCCTGGATGTCTCGGGGGCCGTGCGACTGCTCGGATCGCCGTCGACGATCGGGGCAGGCATCCGGAGCAGGGTGCAGGCGGAGACCGGGCTCACGTGCTCCGTCGGGGTCGCAGGCACGAAGTTCATGGCGAAGCTCGCCTCGACGAAGGCCAAGCCCGACGGCATGCTCGTCATCCCGGTCGACGAGACGCTGTCGTTCCTGCATCCGCTGCCGATCGGCGCGTTGTGGGGTGTCGGCCCGTCCACACAGGAGACGCTGCACCGTTACGGGCTCCGTACGGTCGGCGATGTGGCCGGGACGCCCCTCGATGTGCTGCGCCGCTGGGTGGGCGACGCGTCGGGCGTGCGGCTGCACGAGCTGGCCAACGGTGTGGATCCGCGGTCCGTCGAGCCGGAGTCGCGGGAGAAGAGCATCGGGCACGAGCAGACGTTCGAGCACGACGTGACGGATGCCGCCGTGCTGAGACGCGAGCTGCTCCGGCTCTCCACCCAGGTGGCCGCCCGGCTGCGCTCGCATCGACTGACGGCCCGTACGGTCGCCCTCAAGCTGCGGTACGCCGACTTCCGCACCATCTCCCGTTCGCGCACGCTCGGCGATCCGACGAACGTCGGGCGCCGCATCTACGAGGAGGCCGTGACGCTGCTCGAGTCGGCGCTGCTGCCCTCCGACGCGATCCGGCTTCTCGGGGTGCGCGCCGAGCAGGTTCCGCCCGACGGCTCGGGAGCCCCTGCGCTGTGGGACCCCGACGAGGACTGGCGCGATGCCGAGCACGCGATCGACCGGGTCGCGGCGAAGTTCGGCGCCGGGGCCGTGACATCCGCCGCGCTGGTCGGGACGCAGCCGCGTCGCGTCGGCGACACGGCTAACGCGCGCGTCATCCGGGAGAGGGACGACAAGTCTGGTCCTCGCAGACGCGAGACGCGAGGCGAACCGGGTCGGCAGGCATCCGACCCGTAGGGGGGCCGGGCGGAGACCTCGCGGCCGCTGGAAACGACTCCCGGGACGCGGCGACGCCCGGCCGCGCGGCGACGGCGGGCACGAGACGTCGCCGTCCGCTCACCGAAGCGCGACGTCGATCGCCCTGTGGTCGCTGCCGTTGGCAGGCAGAACCGTGCTCGACACGGTGGAGAACCCTCGGGTCAGCACGTGGTCGACGCGAGCGAACGGGAACGATGCCGGCCAGGTGTATCCGAATCCGAAGGTGGTCGTCGGGGATTCGGACACCGTGGTCTCCAGCTGCTGGAACTCGCGATCGGTCGAGGCCGAGTTGAAGTCGCCGACCACGAGGGCACGCGGGTCGCGATCCTCGGACAACACGCCGGCGAGCGAGGAGAGCATCGTGTCCCGCTGCCGGTATTCGCCAGGCCGCACGGATGCCATGTGCACCTCGACGACGCGCACCGGGCCGCCCGGGGTGGAGACCAGAACGCTGAGGGCGCGGTTCCAGCCGAGCCCGAGCTCCAGCGGCTTGCCCTCGCTCAGCGGGGTCTTGCTCCACAGCCCGATCGTGCCGACGACGTAGCTGTGCGGATACGCCGAGGCGAGCGTGTGCTCGGCGAGCGGCCGGGATCGGCCGTCGAGCTCCTGCAGGGCCACGACGTCGGCGCCGCGGGTCAGGAGCGAGTCGATCGTGGCCTGAGGGTCGGGGTTGTCGGCATCGATGTTCTCGCTCACCACGCGCAGGCTGGCCTGCCCGGTCCCGTGGTGCGGCAGCAGAGTCGGCACGAACAGCACGAGCCACACAGCCGCGGCGACCAGCGTTCCGATCCAGGCGAACCCCGATCGGCGGATGATGAGCGCCGCGAGCAGCAGCACGGCGATGGCGACCCACAGCCAGGGCAGGAACGTCTCGAGCAGCGAGACGTAGCCGCCGGCATCCGGGATGGCCGAATGCGCAACCAGCACCGCGGCGGTCAGCAGGCCGAGGATGCCGACGACGACCCCCGATCCGGAGGAGCGGCGTCGGCGGGTGGGCATCCGTCGATTATGGCCTGGCCCCCGCGCACGAAGATCGGTATCCGCCGTGAGGATGCGCCGCGATGGCGTGCCCCGGCCCGGCCGTCCTCGTCGCCTGAGCCCTGGTCACGCCCTGCCACTCACGGGTAGCGTTGCAGCATGGCTGACTTCGTGCTGAGGCTCGCTGACTCCGTGAAATCGACCGCAGGCGTGCGCACGGCGTACGGCGAGCCGGTGACGCTCGATGACGTGACGGTCATTCCGGTCGCCCTGGCGTGGTTCGGGTTCGGCGGGGGAGAGGGCCCGCAGGAGCCCGCTCTCGGGTCAGGGGGAGGCGGTGGCGGCGCGAGCGTGCCGATCGGCGCCTACATCAAAGACAAGACCGGCGTGCGATTCGAGCCGAACCCCATCGCCCTGCTCGCCGTCGCCATTCCGTTCGCGTGGGTGGCCACGAGGGGGATCGCGCTCGTCTTCAAAGCTCTGCGCCGGCGTCGACGCTGAGCGCGGGCGTGGCGGCTCCGCGCAAGATCTGAAGCCGCTGTCGCGCAGGCGTCGAGGCGGCCGTCGGCTCTACGCGCCGGCGTCGATTCCGCTGCCCGACTCGAGCTCTCGCGCCCTGCGCGCTGCCGCCTCGTGTGCCGCCCTGGCGGCGGCGAGACGAGCAGCCTCGGCACGGCGTTCGGCGAGGATTCGCTCGAACTTGCGCTGCCGCATGATGAGCAGGCGCAGCATCAGCACGAACGCCAGCGCGACGACGAGCAGCACCCACATGATGAGCATCCGCTGCCTCCTCGCTTTCGCCTGGCCGACACCGACCGTCTGAGACCTGGGTCAACACTACGCGCTCTCCGCGGGCACCTCTGACGCTCCCGGTGCGCGTGCACCCGCGGGGGCCTCGGTCACGCGGGCCCCTCGCTATAATCGGGACTCGAACACGGGAGTCCGGTGAGCCGGGCTGAGAGGAAGGTACTCCAACCTTCGACCGTCGAACCTGATCTGGATCATGCCAGCGCAGGAAGGCCATCTCTGGGGCGCTTCGCACCGTGCG
>Ga0164242_10006772_pt1 | contig 12584 bp, 6 predicted proteins | sample OricomgcompostMG_FD_108783 | JGI IMG/M metagenome (GOLD analysis project Ga0164242, IMG submission 108783) | Miracle-Growth compost microbial communities from Emeryville, California, USA - Original compost - Miracle growth compost (MG) ... | reverse complement strand
TAGGGAAAGGAGACCCATGAGTCAGTTGATCATTCCTATCCCACAGCCGTGGCACATTCGAACGCCTGCTGTCGTTCGTTACCTGGAAGCTCAGTACGTCGATGAGTTTTTCACTGATGGCAAACTCAGGCTTACCTCGTTCGCCACATTTAGGACATACGAGGACGAGCAAGCCGGCGATCCGCACGAGGGGCGAACCTATCAGGAAGTTACGGGCCCCAATCACCATGGCGTGGTTGTGGCCATCAACGGTGCAGCAAACTATGTACTGTGTAGTAGCACTGTCGAGAGCGATGCAATGGCGGATCTGTGGCGGAGGGATGCCGGTATACGCATCTTGGACACCTTTGGGTTCGCGCGAGCAGTCGCCCAACGTATCCCCGGATTTCTTTTCGGTATGGAGGGTCCGTGCACTTACGTTCATAACCTCACCGTGAGAGTCCGCGACGATCGCACCTTTGTCCCGCCGGCCGAGAAGGACATCGAGGCCTGGGCTGCCCGGATGGATGCTGATGTGGCCGAACGCGGCAAGGAGAGCTTTTTCCGCAAGCGACTCCTGTACTCGCCCCAGAGCGAGTATCGCTTCGTGTGGATAGGTACGGGCGCCGAACAGCCGTACCTCAAGGTTGAATGCCCCGAAGCTCGTCAGTACTGTCAGCGATGGTCTCGCTAGAACTGGGTGGCATGTCCGCTTGCGACCCGAAGCGGACGTTTGCACCCGCCACTGCAAGAGCTGGTCCGCAATGCGATCCTAAGACCTAGCAAGTTGCGGCAAACTGCCGATATAGACATGTGGCAGCCGGGGATGAAAATGATCAGCGACGAGGACTTGGAACAACTGCGCTACAAGGGCGAAAGCGCCGACTTGGATTTCAAACAGGCCCAATATCCCTTCTCTGGGGCGACTGATCACCAGAAATCTGAGTTGCTCAAGGACATCTTGGCAATGGCCAACGCTTACCGGGCTGGACCGGGTTACATCCTGATCGGCTTCAAGGATCGGACACCACACCCGGCAGAGGTAGTCGGGATCACGGACAACGACCACATCGACGACGCGGCACTTCAACAATTCGTACGTAATAAGGTCGATCCTCTGCTGGAGTTCCAATACGAGGAGCGATTGTTCGAAAACAAACACGTCGCGATCATCACGGTTCCAAAGCAAGCTCGGCCCTTCGCACCCAGCAAAGACTACGGGAAGGTCAAGAAGAACGCTGTCTATGTCCGTCGGGGTAGCTCTACTGACGAGGCAGCCATGTCCGAAATGTCCAAGATGGCACTGGCTGATGCTGGCTCGTCGAAGACCGCCCGTGTTGATTTGCAAATCGAGACCGAGAAGAACGAACCCCTTTCTGCCCATCTGACACTGAGTTTTCTAGAGTTCAACGATCTTCCAGACTATGAGGAGGAGAATTGGCTCGACATGGGACATGGGTTCAAGATGCCTGTAGCGCCAATGCGATTAGTCAACCGCGATTACTACCGCGATGGCGCGGACTACTACTCTATCGCCAACCGAACGGTGCTCATTCGCCTGTCCCTGGCGAACCAATCAGACTTTCCTCTCGGAGAGGTCAAGCTGGAACTCGCGTGCTCAGCGCCCCAAGGAGAGAGCGTGCGGATGTCGCGCTCCGACGAATTACCTGACGAGCCGGAGTCTGGGGAGCTGGCATACGTGGGCCGAGGATTTCATGGCGTGATAGATCAACTCCGGCAGCGGGTCATCGTCGACGAGCGCGCTAGTGAGCCGGTATGCCACGTGCTTCTTGGTACCCTCCGACCCGGAGAAACCGGTAAGGCGGAGACCGATGTTGCCCTACTGCCTTCCGGCCCAGGCGATTACACGCTCAGCGTAAGGATACTGGCCAAGGAAATCGCCACGCCCATCATCAAGGTGCACGCTGTAACTATCGAAGGCGAAGTCAGGCGCATGGGTCTGGAGGACTTGATGCCGTTGCTCTACAGGAAATATCCAGGCCAAGAGAAATAGTGCGAGTAACCAAGTGAAAATTAGCGCACAGCAACTTGAAGATTTTGCAGCCAAAGAACCCGCGAGGGGCCTCTTGCCAGAGTTGGTTCGCCGACTCATCCAGGCAGGCGCCGATCGGGTAGGCGATGTCCGCTTTCCATCCGGCGAATCTACCTTTCGGCCAGGCGCCGATGGACTGCTGCAGGCCGTGGGCAGCCCACCCTATGTGCCATCTGGCGTATCGCTCTGGGAGCTCTCGACCGAGAGGCAGCCCCATCAGAAGGCGAAGGACGATATTGAGAAGCGAAGCAAATCCGAGGCGCGGGATGCTTATCTAGATCATAAGCGTGCCGACATTACCTATGTGGCGCTATCCCTTCGCCGTTGGCACGGCGAAAAGGGGCAGGATCGAGGTCAGTTCGAGAGTCACTATCGAGGTCTCGGCATTTGGAAAGACGTCAAGATCATCGACGCAGATGACCTAGAGAATTGGCTGGATCGCAGTCCCTCCGTGAGCGCTTGGCTCGCGCGGAAAATGCAGATCGTGTCGGAAGACATGAAGGGCATAGAGGCTTATTGGGACGGCTACAGCCAGGGGGTTACCCCTGCTATGAGCGAGAAGCTGCTGTTGCTCAACCGGAAGGAGAAGGCCGAAGCGTTGGTCCAAGCTGGGCTGGGGGGCGGTGTCATTCGCGTCAAGGCGGACTCGCCGAATGAAGCGGCAGCATTCGTGGCGGCAGCGATCCTCTTATTGCCCAGCGAGGATCCAAGACGCAGCGCCTTACTTGCCAAGGCGGTTGTCATCACCAAGCCGGAAGCTGACGCCTATCTCACGGATACCAATCAGAAGCTATTGGTCATCACCTTGGGGCGAGCCACCGAAATCGCCAATCGACTGGCTACGCGAGGTCATACAGTCATTGCGGCGTATGGTAATTCCCATTCGGGCTCCGGGGCTGGCAGTCCGCTGATCGATTTGCCGCGCGCTCGAAGGCAAGAATTCACCGATGCGTTGCAAGAAATGGGGATGCGGGACGTCGAAGCCAGGACTACCGCCGGCGAATGCCATAGCAGTATCACTGTGCTCAGTCGCATTCGTGATCTGGCTCGATCCCAACGCCCCGGATGGGCGACCGCTAACGATCTGCGGAAACTGGCCGCTCCCATCCTCTGCGGCGCATGGCGGCACAACGAGCCGGCAGATACGAAGGTGGTCGCTGATGTCGCCGGCATTTCTTACGAGCAAGTCGAAGAGGCCGTTGTCGATGTATTGCTTCTCGACGATGCGCCGATCCTGCGCGCAGGAGATCTAACCTCCCTGAGCGCGCCAGCGGACATCTGGCAATTGAGTATTGAGCATCGGGTGATCACTAAGCCGATGCTGGAACGGTTTCGAAATGCCGCGCTTGAAGTGCTGGGTGAACGTGATCCGGCGTTTGACCTATCGCTGGAGCAGCGTGTCTATGCGGGCATATACGGAAAAGAGAGGAAATATTCGAGCGCGTTGCGGCGAGGAATAGCGGAAATCCTGAGGCTGATTGCGATCAATGAGCAGAACCTCTCCTACATCGGCAATGGCTTTTCTGCTCAGGATTTTGTGGATGGTGTTTTGCGCGACATCCCGGACTTGGCCTCGGACTATCAAGCCTTGGCAAGTCTGGACTCCCTTCTCTCTGATTTGGCAGAGGCAGCGCCAGACCCTTTCCTTTCAGCCCTCGAAACCTTAGCCGCGGGAGATGGCGCACTACTGTCCCCGATTTTCGAGGGCAGCGATGACCCCATGTTTGGCCGCACCTACTATCTCGGGGCCTTGCGTGGGCTAGAGGTGCTAGCTTGGGATCCCGCTCTCTTGGGTCGTGTAACCCAGATCCTGGCGCGCATGGCGGAGCTGGATCCGGGCGGGAAGCTCAGCAATCGCCCGATCAATTCGTTGTGCCAAATTTTCCTTCCATGGAAACCACATACGAATGCGCAAGAGGAGCTCCGGCATCATGCCTTGGAGCAAGTCTGTCGCAAGTTCTCTGGGATCGCCTGGGCTTTGCTGGCGAAACTATTGCGGGAGCACCACGCGATTTCGTTTGGCACGGCTACGCCTGAATGGCGGGAATTTGGATCATCTTCCCGGCCCACGCCAACTTATGGCTCGTTGGCGCGCGATCATGCCTTCATTGTGCAAACGGCGCTGCCCTTGGCGGGCCATGAAGCAAGCCGATGGATGCAGCTGGTAAATGCCGCTGTGGCGAGTCAGAACGAAGCCCAATTGGACATGTTGCTAGAACGGATTGAAGGCTCCAAGGACACCTTCGTATTCGCTGGACAAGCGGCTCTTCTGTGGGAGGCCCTGGAAGGCTTGGCTGCCAAGCACCGCGCGTCCGCAACCGCAGGCTGGGCTATGCCTGAGTCAATGGTTCAGAAGGTCGAAAAGTGTGCTGAACATTTCCGCCCAGATGACCCGATGGGGCTTTATCGACCACTTTTTGACCATTCCCTTATTGAGCGTGCGGCTCCGGATGAAACCTACGAGCAGCGCAATGAGCGAACAGGACGGGAGCGCGATGCCGCCATTGCCAAGATTGCCGAGGGTGGCGTGGAGCCGGTTCTTGGCTTCGCAGAGCGGGTAAAGACTCCTGGACTGATGTCCCAGTCGATTGTCAGGGCGACATCCGTCGAGTTTGCACGCAAATTCATTCTTGTGGCATTCAGTGGCAGTGAGAAGATCGCTTGGCTAGCCGCATTGGTAATGGGGCATGGTGCAGCGCACTTTGGGTTCGAGTGGGCAGCAGAAACTATTCGCTTGGCTGAGCAAAAAGGGGCATCTGCTGCGCAGCTAGCTGAATTGCTTCGGGTCTGGAACGATACTCGGGAACTGTTCGATTTTGTGTCGGAACAGTCGAGCGGAGTCCAGAAGGCCTATTGGGAAACGCGAGATACGTTCGTTCGAAGCGATGACGAAGACTTGATCGTCGCTGGCGTTGCGAAGATGGTCGAATACGGGCGCAGTCCGGAACTGTATGAGTTCCTTGGGGCCAGGCTGAAAAAGACAGATAGCCAAACCCTTCTACGGGTACTCGATCTTGGTTTCAACAAGGTTGTCGAGAATACGGAGTATCTGCGCCGGGTCGATGGTTACTGGCTGCGGGAAATTTTTAAGGCGCTCCGCAGTCGGGAGGATGTAGACCGCGAAGCCCTGATGGGGCTGGAATATCGCTGGTTCCCTGTTCTCCACTCGTATGGGGAGCCGGAAGTGTTCGCGCTGCACGACTACATGGGTGAGAACCCGGACTTCTTTGTGCAGGTCCTCAGCGACCTATATCGCTCAAGCAATGATGTAGAGAGCAAGCAGGAAGACGAGGAGGCCAAGGACGGGGCGGAGGAAACGACGGGCGATGATAGTGAAGTGCGATCACAAGCACGCGCCAAGGCTGACATTGCCTACAAGCTCTTGGAGTCATGGCAGAAGCTTCCCTGGATGGATAATCAAGGAACCATTGATTACGCGCGGATGCTGGATTGGATTAGAACAGCCATTGATCTGGGCACGGAGGTGGGGCGCTATGAGGTCGCATCCGCTGAAATCGGGAAGCTACTAGCGTATGCACCAACCGATCCGGACGATGATGTTTGGCCAACTAAGCCTGTCCGCGATGCCATAGAAGAACTGGCTAACTCCGAGCTTGAATCGAGCCTTGTCATCGAGCTTTTCAACAAGCGCGGAGTGCACTCCCGCCCTATTGATGGCGGCGGCGAGCAGGAGCGTGCGCTTGCCGAGAAGTCCAGCCAAGCTGCCGATCAGCTCCAGCACAAATGGCCACGGACTGCTGGCATGCTTCGCGAGAATGCCAAACAGTGGCTAAGGCATGCGGAACGAGAGGATCGCAGGGCAGCGGAGCGCAGAATCCAACTTTGATTTTTACTTGCTGATGTGGCGGTACGCGGTTTAACAGTGAAAACTGGATTTCCGGTCTGGCGGCCAAGGCGAAGTCTCGGAATCAACATTTTCGAGGACCGCTTCTGGCCGATCACCGACTGCTCAGTGATCGGCCAAGCGAAAGCTTAGACTTCGGTCTGCTCCGCAATCTCCAGTGCGTCGTCGACTTCGATTCCCAAGTAGCGAACAGTGCTCTCGAGCTTGGTGTGTCCCAACAGCAGCTGCACGGCCCGCAGATTCCGAGTCCTGCGATAGATCAGCGATGCCTTCGTCCGTCGCATCGTGTGGGTGCCATACAACCCGCCATCGAGACCGATTTCCTCGACCCACCCATGAACGATTCGAGCGTACTGGCGTGTTGAAAGATGAGGAGACGCATGGAGTCGACTGGGGAATAGGTAGTCCGTGGATCGAAGTTGCGCTCGCTGTATCCACGCCAGGAGCGACTCACCAGTCATCTCTGTGATCTCGAACTGGACAGGCCTGTGTGTCTTGCGTTGCATCACAACGGCCCGTCGTCCGATCTTGTCGCCATGGGCCACATCGGCCACGTGTAGCCCGACCAGGTCGCATGCGCGAAGCTTCGAATCGATTGCCAAGTTGAACAGTGCGAGGTCGCGCACCTTATGATTGAGCTGCAAGCGGACACGGATAGCCCAGATCTCCCTGAGCTTGAGCGGGGCCTTCTGACCGACAAGCTTGCCCTTGTTCCAAGGGAAGGATTGGCGATGGGATGCAGAAGTAGCCATGATGGGCTTCAGTAGTTGGGACCATCAGTGCTACCACTGGCTGTGGACGGATGCGAACGACCCATTTCAGCCGTTCGCAAACGGCCGCGTTGCGGTGATCAGTTCCAGTCGGGGCGCGGCTCCTTGAACCGCCAGGCGACGACCGGCAAAGCGGCCCAATTTCGTTCATCCATTTTTCGTAGTCGTCCTGCCTGCCATCACGCGCCCGATGAGTGATGACCACCGTTGCTCCCGCGGTGTCACGGGTACTGGTAAGTACCGCGTTTTAGCTCATGGCGTCGTTGGCGTGATGTGGCATCCATGCCGACGCCCCTGCGGGCCTGTCGTCCACGGCTCACCGCCTCACAAGGGGGCGAGGGTCGAGATCAAAAGCAAGGGCCAAAGTGGGGGCATTGAAGTGCAAGCCTCTCCGTAAAGCCAGCGCAACAGAAACCAAGATCAGGACAGGTTCACTTTTTCACGACCTTAAGTGAACCTGACCCCGATAGTTGGACCCCGATAGTTGCCGATATTCCTGTGATCGTCCTACGTGAATGGCTTGAGTAGCTTTGGCGGCGGCACCGATCGCCGCGGAAAGCGCGCACGGACGCGGCGGGACACTTCACCGAGCGCGTCGGTACGCGGCAGTGTGCGCTCGATCAGCCAAGCCGCACTTTCGCGGTCGGCGCGACTCTGGAGCCGGTCGCTGCCAGGCGCGTGCTGCCTTGCATCCGTACTCTGAAGTGCCGCTGTCCAGCCCGCCTCGGCTCCAGCCGGATCGATCCCCGCCATGATCCGCTCGAACGCCACTGGCGCTAGCTGCCAAGCGAGCCGCAGGAAAAGTAACGGCTCGTCGAAGAAGGGCTGGGACTTCCGGCCCAGCTGTTGGCTTGCGACGGCGACATGGGGCGCGATCATGGTTTCGATTAGCTCGGGGTGGGAAATGACGAGCTGTGCGACGACCGAAGCGCTCATCCGCCAGTGGAAATGGCCATAAGTAGCTAGGCCAACCGTCTTGCTGGCCCTGACCTGACGAGCCGTAGCATCAGGTGCCAGCATCGCGAGTCGCACCGACAGCGGCTCCATGCCGTCGAGATGCGTCGCGATCATCGCGCGGATCGGCGCCTTGGCCGATGGGGCCAGGAAGCAGACCTGCAGGAACACCTCGATCTCATGGTACATCGCGCCCCAGGCGTCGCCGATCGTCCGGTCGATCTGGGCCCAATCGATGTGAGAGACAGTCGCCTCGAACTGTCGCTTGGAGACGTCGCCGACAAAATCTAGCAGCCATGACGCGGGCTGGAAATCGCGGCGAGTGATCGCGGAGATCTGCGCGGCGAGTCCCTTCGGCGTCCAGTTCGCCGCCAGCTTTGCCGCGACGGCCCGCATCCGCGCGGTCGGGCCTTTTTTGCCCGCATAGATGCCGAGCACGTCCGACAGCCGTAGTGCATGCCACACCATGTCGTGAAGCTCGTGAAAGCTGTGAAAGGGCCGCGCACGCAATTCGTCGCCGATTGCTGGGAGCAGCGCCTCGACGAGATCGAGGCCGAACGCTTCGTCGTCCCGGGTGAAAAGCTCGCAAAAGCTTCCAGCGGCGGAAAGATAATGGCCGCGCGGCCAAGCCCGCATCGTCGCGAGGCAGGCGTCCCGATCGATCGCGGTGAGGTAGCGTGCCCGCCAGTCGTCGGGACGATGGCGCATGCATGAGGAGACCATACCCGCCGCTTCGCAGGCCAGCACCGCATCACGCTGGCTGACGGCCGCCGCCACCTTGACCGGATCGGCCCGCTTGATGACCGCCAGCGCCAGCGCCGCGTCCTTCATGCCGATCTGTCCAATCAAATGCCCGATGCTGTAGCCGGTGCCGGGCAAGGGAGCGCTGAACCAGTCGGCTGCGACCTGCTCATATCCTCGCGTGATCGTGGTCGGCCATTCATCGGCATAGCTTTGCAGTTCGGAAAGCAGCCAGGCGGCGCCTCGCCGCTCCTCCGGGGTATTGGCTGCCCAGCAGCGCGCGATCAGGAGTGGCAGAAGCGATGCATCAACTAGATGAATCCAGCGCGCTGGGTAGTTGCCCATCATCCGCAGCTCGGTGAGCAGCGCTGAGGTCCCTGACAGCGGATAACTGCCGGCCGCAACGACGTGATTAAGCATCGCGCCAATCGCGGCGCGTCCCTCCTTGGCCTGCCCCTCCAGAATCCGCGCGATCAGCACGGTGGCTAAACGCTGGTGCGGGCAGCGCAGATCGTCCTCAGCCAGCAACAGACGCCGTTCGATCAGCCAGTTAGTCGCCTTGCTCCACTGTTCGGGATGTATTCCCGCGGCGTCGAACAGTTCCGCCAGATCGTCCGGCTGGGCGCGGGCGTCGCGCGTGGCCAGCTGGCGGATCGAGGCCGCGACGAGAACTAGATCCGCATGGGCGGCGCGTGCGTCCTCGGCTGCTTGTTGCGCCCGGCGCCAGCCGCCGCCGAGGATGAAGCAAAATTGCCAAGGCCGCTGCGCCGCAGCGGCGGCGGCCAGCCGGTCTTCGAGCGCTTCCTGTCCGATGGCATCGCCGATCCGGTCGTCGATGCGCTTGACGATGCGCAGTGTCGCCGGGAGATCGGCGCGCAACCCGGCAGCGATGACCGCCACGGCCTGTTCTGGATCGATCCGGATCGCGCCGGGGGGCGGCGCTTCGTCGTCCGCGATCGTGTGGGCGCTCAATATCCACCGTGTCGCCCCTGCTGCTTCCTCCGCACGGCGCAGGAACTGCGCGTCGGCTAGGTGGGCATCGTCTATGAGGTGCAGCGTCGGCTGGTCACCGGTTGTGAGCGCGAGCGCGCCGCCTCCAGGATCCTTGAGGCGGAGCACGCGCCAGCCCTTGTCATGCGCGCGCTTCGCCAACTGCAGTGCGCAGACCGACTTGCCGGCACCGGCGGTCGCCACCAGTCTGGCGCTGAACCCGGCCTCCAGTTCGCGCCACAGCCGGTCGACCTGCGGCAGCTCGGGGCAGGCGCTGGCATCGGCTGGACCGAGCGGGCGCCCGAGCAGCGCCGGACCGAGATCGCGTGTCTGATCGAAACGCTCCTCGATCCACTCCTCCTGGGCACGTTCCGGCAGCGCTACCCCGAGCGCGCCGATCACGCGGTCGGGCAGTGCGGCGAGCGTCGCGATCAACTGAGGCAGCTGTACGCCGAGCTCGGGATAAAATTGTTCGATGATCGACGGGTGCTGGGCCAGCTGCGATACCAAGCTGTTCCAGCCGAGGGCCCTCACTGGGAATTTTCCGGCGGTGATACGCTGCCGCGACACCGCGAGCGCATGCGCCTGGAGCTTAGCGTCGTCGGCAAAGGTCGTGACGAACGTCCAGTCTCCTAGACTAGGTAAGAAGCCTTCCGCTTTCGCGAGCTCGTCATCGAATTCGCGGGTCGTCGCTTTCTTTCCGAAATTCCGATCCTTGCCTTTGCACTGGACACCGAGTGTGTCGCCCGGGCGTTCAGGCCTCGCTCCGTGGATGTCGACGCCATGTTGCGCCTGTCCGCTTCGGCCGTGGCGTTGTGCCAACGGATCGTTCCAGATGGCCGCGAACAATGCCCGGCAGAGTTCCTCGAACTTCTCCCAGGACGCTGGCGGGTTGATCTGCAGATCGAGGAATTCCATTGCGCCATCGTAGCGGATCGCCCTGCCGGAGCCAGTTCAGCGCCGCACTGACGGCGCCTTCTGGCCGGTCACAGCCCTTGCAGGTTCGATGGCACCACGGCAAGCTTCGGCGGGTGAGACCGACCCAAAACAGTCCATCGGCAACGCTCTGACAGCCCCCTCCCTTATTCGCGATGAACGGGACAAGCGATCAATGCTGACCAGCTCTCATGCGAGTCAATTCATCCACCACTAACTGCATTGGTAGTTCAAAGAAGTCAAACAGCGCGTAAAGAGGGAGCAGGAGGGGGTGGACTATTTCAGGCAAGTTCGCATCAATTGCCTGGGAGTCAACGTGAGTCGTCAACGTGATTGTGCCTTGTCGTGCGATGTGTTGGTCCAAGATGAGACGGCGGTTACCGATACTTGCCAGCGACCTGCCGGCCAGCCCTTCATAGCAAACGACGAACCTGATCGTTGTCGGTCCTTCGAAGAGATTGGCTGCGAGGCTTCGGGCGTGCAACAAGACTTCGCCTACTCTCCAGACTGGCAGCGAAACGTCAAATACAGTGCCTGGTGGTGTTGGGCCACGTCCAGGCATTAGTTCTTCTGACGAATCTTCTTGATAGCCCCGAATGAGGAAGGCCAACCCTTCAGGATGGATGCGCCAGAAATCAGAATGCGCAGCATCACGGTCTCCGTTTGGGTCTTGAGGATCACTCGCCAAAGAACACTCGACTGCGCCGTGAATCGGGTACGGAGCTATCCCCGCACGTGTCGGATACCAGAAGGGCGGCCAACCAGTGTGTCGAACGACACTTTGTCTAAGAATGTTAGGCAGTTGGGCAAGTGTTATCTGCCTACGATCCCCGACAATCTCATAGCCGAAGGAATATCTTCCGTGAGGTAGCCGTGGGCCTGAGCCCTCGGGAAGCGGATTAACTACTTCCTGCCAGCGGTCACGGCTTTGTCTCATCCATTCATCGAGCCGATGCGGTTTGGGTGGTTCTTCCACTTGCCGCACGGCACCCGTGATCAGATCTCGAATCTGATCGAACATGTCGTCGCGCTGATTCCGAAGACACCTAGCGAGGAGCGCATCCCATTCTTGAGCGCTTTGCGGTTCTTCGCTGCGTGGTCCCGGCTTTCGAATGTAGATGGCGTTGTTTTGAACAGTGTTTCCGTGCGGCCCTGCTCGGCGTGCACGCACTGGCATCCGATGGCCGCCAGGAACTACCACAATGGGAAAGAATGCTCCCGCTGGATCTGGAACTACATGCACCGCGCAGTGAAATGGAGGGTCACAGTAGTTTTGCACGATGCCATTGATCAAATCTTGGCTATAACTATCGAGAACTGCAGGCCGGCCTTCTGCTTCAACGACGCCAGCATTCGTCTCTACCAGTCCAAGAGCGATAAACCCACCACCGTGATTGGCGATAGCGAGTACAGCCTTTGCGAACGTTGCTTTGTCGTCATTCGAATGCCGTAGATCTAGCCAGTTCTTAATCTCGAAGTTGAGATCCTCTCGGGGATCGACCAAGAGATCAGCGAGACGTTCGCGAGAAACCATTGTGTGCTCACCCCTTTGCAGTGCACATCAAGATTACTCGGTCCGAGCCAGGCGTTCACGCTCGCCTTGGGACAAGTAGCAAGCTGCGCAGTCAACGGCAGCTCCTGGCCGATTTCAGCCGATGGCCTCATGACGGCCAATATATCGGCGTGCTAATCGCAAGCAGCCGGTCCTGGGACCAGTGCATGGATCCAGCTCGTTCCGCCGATCAGGTCAGCCATCTACACGACTGTCGCGATAGGCCGTCCATGGCCTACCTGATCCTCTCGACACCTTTCGAGATGCTTTTTTGCGCCGTGAAGTCCTTGGCTGAAGGCGCTGGATCCCAGCTTGACCAGCCCTTCGGCTGTCGAGAACCGCTGGGATGACGAGATGAAGAAGACTTTTATTGCACCGTAAAATCCTTGCTGGACACCGGCTGCCCGTTCAACGAAATCTCCACCTTGTAGCTGCCGGCCGGCCAACCGTCGGGCTTGCTGATCTGGAATGCGGTGGTGGCCGGGCCGGTGGGGGCGATCGACTTGCTTTCCTGATGCACCGTCTGGCCGTCCTGGTAGGTCCACTTGGCCGCCAGGGCGGCCGTGCCGGCGCCGGACGTGGTGACTGCGGCGTAGATGGTGTCGGTGGGAGCGAAGCTGGTGCTTGGCGTGGATACCGTCTGGTCGGCGCCCACCGCATTGCCCAGCGTCACGTTCGTCACGCTGACGGCCGTGGGTGCCTGGGCCGGTGCGGCGCCCGTGTCCGGTTGACCGGTCGGTGCCG
>Ga0164242_10006771_pt1 | contig 12584 bp, 8 predicted proteins | sample OricomgcompostMG_FD_108783 | JGI IMG/M metagenome (GOLD analysis project Ga0164242, IMG submission 108783) | Miracle-Growth compost microbial communities from Emeryville, California, USA - Original compost - Miracle growth compost (MG) ... | reverse complement strand
CGCTAACATTCACAAACCAGTTTACCCATCGGCGAATTTCCGCCGCATCATCCATCCGAAAGGAATCCGCTGTCCATATGAGAGCAGTCACTGTCGTAAAAAATTGGAGCCGCTCACGAAAACCGCTATCCAGCGGCAACTCATAGTATTCCAATACCTGCTTGATAAAATCTGCGCCCAGCCAATGATGTAAAAAAATAAAATCTACACACGGATCACCCAGTGCCGAATCCGCCCAATCGATTACACCAACCGCGCGCCGTGTCGCAGCATCTAATAATAAATGATCATCACCCAGGTCATTATGAGTCAATCGTAACGGGCCACAATAAGCTGGCGGAATTGTCACCTCACGATGCAACCATGATTCCCAACGTTTTGCCACATCCAGCCCGACTGCGGCGCGGAAGCTATCAGCCACTTCCACTAACTCCGCCAAGCGCTCAGCCGGCGACTGTGTCCAGGAAACTTTCTCATCACCTGGCGGCAGTTGATGCGCAGGAATAGAATGGAGTTGCGTAAAAAATTTCCCCAATTGTTTTGCCAAAACCGGATGATCCTGCGGCGTCAATTGCACCGCTGCCGATCGAGTTCCTGGCAATATACGATATCCACCGAATAGATAAGGAAATAGATCATCTGCTTCACCCACAAACTCATATTCCGGCACAGGCAAATCAACTGCCTCCGCAATTACCGGCATAATCGCTATTTCCCGTTGCACCCTACTCACCGCATTGGCACGGCGCGGAAAACGAAAGACCCATTCAGCGTTCACTAAATAAGCATCGTTATCCCAGCCGCTGCCCAAAAATTCCAAACTCACCGGCGCCAACCGAGGAAACTGCGCCGAGATTATTCGCGCTGCAAGGAAAGCATCCAATTGCCGATCTGTATCCCAGGGAAGTTGACTCATCATTAACCCGGCCAATTCACCACCGGCCAACCTGTTTCTTGTTCTATTTCCAACAACCGGTTATATTTCGCCAATCGTTCTGACTGCGTAATTGACCCGATTTTAATTTGATCCGCATTCCAGCCCACGGCGAGATCGGCCAGCCAATTATCTTCCGTCTCGCCGCTGCGCGCGGAAACGGTGACTTTCCAGCCGGCGTTTTTGGCGAGATGTAAGGCCTGCATCGCTTCGCTGAGCGTGCCGATTTGATTGACTTTTAATAATAGCGCATTAGCGGAATTTGAATCGATGGCACGTTGGATGCGCGCGGGATTGGTACATAGTAAATCATCGCCCAACACTAAAACATCCGGAGAAATTGTTTCCAAACGCTGGCGCAACTGCGGCCAGTTTTCCCAATCGTTTTCCGCCAGACCATCTTCCACGCTGACCACACCAAATTGATTCACCCAATACTCCACTTGTGCAATCATCTGCGCGGCGCTTCCACCCTGCGCGTTATAAAAGTACTTTTCATCGCGATAAAAATGCGACGAGGCCACATCCACCGCTAATGCCACATCTTGCGGACAACGCAATCCGGCATTTTTAATCGCTTGAATAGCATCCTCAAACATCTGTTCCATCTGGTCAAACGCCGGAGCCAATCCGCCTTCGTCAGCGGTCAACGAACGCATATCATATTTTTCGAAAATCAGTTTTGCGGCGCTTTGATAAACGGCCGCTGACATCGCTAAGGATTCATCGATATTTTTCGCAGCAGCCGGCACCATTAATAAATCCTGAATCGGCACTTGCCCACCGGCGTGTTTGCCGCCGCTGAATAAATTGATGGTAAGACGCGGCAAATGCGTTGCTTTTATTTGGGCTAAATTCGCAAAATGTTGATAAAGCGGAATCCCCTGCTCGGCCGCTTCGGCTCTGGCGAACGCTAACGAAATTGACAAAATGGCATTAGCCCCCAGACGCGATTTATTCGCCGTACCATCTAATTGATTCATCGCGTCATCAAGACTTTGTTGACTCCATTCTTTTCCGCAAAGTACTTCTGCCAAATTTTTATTAACGTGTTCCACAGCTTTGCGCACACCAAAACCGTTATATCTTTTTTCATCGCCATCACGTAATTCATTTGCTTCATGTTCTCCGGTGGAAGCGCCGGATGGCACAGAAACCTGCGCAATGATACCGTTTTTTAATTCGCAGGTCGTTTTTAATGTGGGCCGCCCGCGACTATCCAGAATTTCCAGGCTATATAATTTTTCGATAATTGGCATATACTTTTCCTTTTTCCGAATATCCCAGTGGGGGCAGGCCTCCGTGCCTGCTCATCAAATGTCAGCTTTGCTGACTCCTTATTTTTAAAAACAGCAATAAGGACTAAATTCTGTTTAAGCAGGCACGGAGGCCTGCCCCCACTAAATAATATAGTTCTTCACAACACCACAATGTTCGACAAACGTATCAACTAACAATGATATCTCTCGCGGTGGATTTTTCATCATTCGCACAACTATATCTTTTTGAACCTGACGTTGCGAATCATCCAAATACTCCAACGGAGAACGCCCTGCTACCCGCGCCAGCAAACACGCTAATGTATGGCACACCGCGCGTTCTTCCAAACTATGTTTCCATTCGACATCACCTAATCGATCTATATAATTTTCCCAATAAAATAGCGCGGTTTGAGCAAATTCCTCACGATGTTTTTTCAAATAATGTGCTTTGCTCAATAAATGCGTCAGGGAAAATCCTATATCAAATGCCGGATCGCCCCAGTGAATCACTTCGTGATCTAATACAATTAATTTGCCGTTATATTTTAAAATATTTTTCGGGCTATAATCACCATGCACCAACGTTAATTTTTGGCGCCGCGTTTCTGTAATTAACGCCGTTAAAAAATCCGCCGCCTGCGGAACTTGCTGCGCGGCGAAGGCGTAATACGGCTCCAGACGCAACGACTCAAAATACTGATCATCATCAAAAGTACTTTTAAGCTGCGCACGCTGTTCCCACGCATTGCGATGAATTGCCGCCAGAATTTCCGAGAATTGTTTAACATCGTCCTGATCTATTTCACCCTGCAATAAAAGTACTTTCCAATTTTCATGCGGCTGTGGAACGGCTTCCATCGCCAGAATATATTTTTTTTCGTCTTCAAAAATAAGCGGCGTAATGCTACCCGCAGGCGCGAGATGATATAAGTACTTTATACCCAATGCTTCACGATGAATGCGCGCCGGATCGCTAAACCAATCCACCGCCACGCGCAATTTTTCCAATGCCTGTTTGACCACCCAACCGCGGCCATCATTTAAATGCACCAGAACCGCGCGATTAGAAACGCCGCCGGGCAGATTTTGCATGGAAAGTACTTTTGCGTTTCCGAGGCGATGGGATTCTACCAGATACTTTTGCAGATCTTCGTGATTTTCAATATCTAAATTCGACATGATCATTTTCCGTTATTAGAATGGTACTACATTATAGCCAGTGGGGGCAGACCTCCGTGCCCTGCCCCCACTGGTTTTGTTACATAAAAAACACCGGATTCCAAAATTGGAACCCGGTGTTATCAAAACGAAATATCTTAAAACCGATATCCAACCCCGGCATTAACCGTATTGATATCCTGCCCGCTCGCAAAGGTACCTTGATATCCGGCAAAACCAATCAGATTACCGTGGATACGTCCATAAGCGCCCAGGCGCACCACTGCTGAATTGCTTGCCAACGGGGTGCTCTTCACGGCAAAGCTTCCGGGAGCAACATTAATTCCCATATTCGCAGGAAGTGCTGTATCGCCGCCTTGATGCATCCAGGACAAACCAGCCTGCCAGCCACCTTTCACGGAATTATCTTTATCGAACATGCGATGGTTGTAGCGCAACCCCAGTTCAGTGGTAAACACATGGTTGGAACCGTCTGCCAGCGTTGTATAGACTTCTTGACCGTTATCGAATGCCGCGCCTTCCTGTTTGACTTTCGTCCACAACACGGATGCAAAGGGCGTAAAGCCGCCTTTCTTATCGGTGCAAAGATGTTTGCCAATTTCCAATGACAGGGAAGTTGCCTTATTCTTAAAACTGCCCGTTCCGCCGGAGCCGTAGGTGTCATTATCATAATCACCATAGCCCAAAATCCCCGTCAGATACGCGCTTTTATGTTTCAAAGAACCATACAATCCCAGGTTCCAGCCTTCCTGATTTCCATTGGCATCAAGGCCGGCAAAACTTAAATCGCTCTTTTGGTGGCCGGCCGCCACGCCCCAACTAAACCCCTCATTGCCGCCGGTGTAACCTAATGTAAATCCATTGGTTGAAGAACTCCAGGCATGCGAACCCACTCCACGATCGGCATCGGTGCTTTGGTGATTACCGTTATAAACCGCCCACACACCATTCGCAGGAAGAGTATTATTTTTCGCATCCAGCCGGTTCGCTTCATCTGCCATATTGCACCCTACGGCAAAATTACTTCCATTGTCTAAATTAGCATGAATGCTATCCACGAAGGATTTTTGATTCCAATAAGCCTGCGTATTATGCGCGGAAAAATTATCCGGCATGCTAGCATCAAGCAAATTCAAATTGCCGTCAACAATCGTTTGAGAAATTAACTGTTGCAGATATTGCCCCGCCGGTGTCGACATGTCTATTGTATTGGGATCGAGTTGTTCGCTGTTAAACCAATCACTGAGAAACGCTCCTTCCGATGTTGCATTTTCACTACCGGGGAGATTTTCGAAATGCAAATGGTTATCTTTCAAATAGACCTTCACAACGCCCGATGAATAGGAATCGGAAGTAATGCCAAAGTTCAATGGCGAAACCACTGTAGGATTAAATGTCCCGCTTACATCATCATAAATAAGCACCGGAATCGCATACGCTTCACCGACCTGCGGCGGAGTCACTACACCGGTATTAAACCAAGGCTCCAGATTCGAGTTATTTAAAACGAGATTATGGACAGTTAACGGATCGGAAAGCAAATCCGGCGCGAATGTCGCATTGGCTGTAAAGGTGGTCGTGCCAGTACCATTATTCATCACATTGCCATAAGAATTGCGCAACACCGATGAATCGTTGAAAAGCGCATCGCCGTAGATAGAGACGGGATGAATACTATTGTTAAATGCGTTTATACCAATCAACTCTATCTCCGCAGTGTCATTCGCAGTGATATTACCAGTGCCGGTTTCCGTGACTCCGCTTATCAGATTGCCAACGGTGGAAGAATATTCGATGATGATCTTTGAATTGTCGTTTGCAGTAGCATTACCATAAGCCTTAGCTTGCTCCATATCGATAATTCCGCCATGGTCCGCCGATAGATCGCCTGTGCCGTCTTGTAAACTGCCGGAAATTAAGTTGCCAATTATGGCGCTCTTCTTAAGATCGATCAGCGAATGAGTTCCATTGCTGTTGATGCCATCTGCAAGGACATTGCCGTAAACATGATTATCGCCGGCAAACCCAGCTTGCACGATGATATAACCACCGTTAGTGGCTGTTATGTCACCGGTGCCTTCTTGCAAACTACCATCCAGAAGAAGATTGCCAACGCTGGATTTATTATAAATGTTAATTCGCGAGACCTCTCCAGTGAGGCTGCTTACACCGTCCGACACGGCGTTGCCATAAATGGAGGAAATATTAGTAACATTAACAAAACCGCCATTGGTGGCCGTTACATCACCAGTGCCGTCTTGTAAATTACCTGAAATAGGGTCAACGTTTCCCACGAAAGATTTGTCAATATCAATCCTTGAGGCAATTCCAGTGACACTACTTGTGCCATCTGCCGTAGCATTTCCATAGAGATAAGAACTATGGACATCAATATAACCGCCATTAGTCGCCGTAGCATTGCCGGTCAAGGTAAAACCTACGTCGATCCCCATTTGGGAGTCCGTATCTGCGATAAGATTGGTGGTAATGCCATAACCATCCTGAGTTGCATTGCCATTAAGTTGCAAATGCCCATTTGCTGTTGCAGTAGTCAATCCCTGTGTTACCAAAAAATGATTTAAGCCGCTTTGGTCAGTGCTAACGTCGCCAACGATGACTGGCAATGGGGAATCAAAAGTTGTTCCATCCGTTAACCCGGAAAAAGTGATCTGGCCGCCATCAGTAATGGCCTGCGAGAGTGATCCTGGGCCGCTATCGTTGGTGTTGCTAACAACAGCGTCGGCATGCGCCGGCAATGCAATTAGTCCTATACCACACACAGCACCAGCCATCGCAATCTGAATGTGACGTCGTAAACTTCTGTGCGATTTTGAGTAAATGTCTTTGTATCTTTTTATAGTACAACTCCTCAATAAAATGTATGCATCCTTGATCCGTAAGCAGGAAGCACCGCACCATAGCCTATACGACTGCTGCTACATCTGTCAACTTGATTTATGTATTCATTTTTCTTGCACGTTTATGGTATGCATTTTTTTTACAGAGACGATAAAAGTACTTTTAAGGGTGACAAAGTCATTGAGTGAGCGTTGACGAATACCGAGCGAATCATTTGAAATGTGGTGATTCACATTAGCCGAAACCCTTCCGTTTTGCCAAACTACACGTAATGCTGATCGTCCAAAATCACCTTACCAAACCCGAAGAGAATCTTGCTTGTGATGAAATTTTGCTGGATTTTTGTGAATCAAATGATGGGCCGGAATTGTTGCGATTCTGGGAATCGTCCTCTTATTTCGTGGTTTTGGGATATACAAAATCATTACAAAAAGAAGTAAATGTCGCTGAATGCGCAGAGCGCGACATTCCCATTCTACGTCGTTGCAGCGGTGGCGGAACGGTGCTGCAGGGAACGGGTTGTTTGAATTATTCGCTTATATCTAAAATTCCACCGGAAGAATTCCCTCATAATATTCCCGCCACCAACTGCCGCGTCATGCGCGCGCAGCGGGATGCGTTGCGCGCCTTATTGCCAGGCGATGTAGAAATTTGCGGGCACACGGATTTGACCTGGAACGGCTTGAAATTTTCCGGCAACGCGCAACGCCGCAAGTCGCGTTATTTTCTGTTTCACGGAACGATTCTTTTAAACTTCGATATCGACTTAGTGCAAAAAGTACTTTTGATGCCGGAAGTGCAACCGGCTTATCGGGAACTCCGTCCGCATCAATCCTTTATCACTAATTTGCCGTTACATAAACAGGAAGTCGAAACGGTGATCGCAGCCAAATGGAATGCCGATGGCGTTTTTAGCGAACTTCCTTTGCACGACATCCAAACGCTGGCCGCCGAAAAGTACTTATCTCCCCAATGGAATGAAAAATTTTAAACGTATCGCCTTATTGCCGTTAGATAATCGTCCGCCCAACTATTTATTTCCCGCTCAATTAGCGCAAGTCGCCGGTGTAGAATTGCTAGTGCCGCCGCGTGAATTCCTGGGCGATTTGCACCGCAGCGCGCAGCGCGACAGCCTGGAACGTTGGCTGTTGCAATTGCCGGATGTAGATGCGTTGATTGTTGCAATCGATACATTCGCCTTTGGCGGCCTGGCACAATCGCGGCAATTAAAAGAATCGCAAGCGGATGCGATGGCTCGTTTAAAAGTACTTTTGCAATGGCGCGAACAACGTCCGCATGTGCCGTTATACGCATTTAATGTGTTGATGCGACTTGGCATTACGATGGATTCGGACGCAGTTTCAATCAATCATTTTAATCTGCAACGTTATTCGCGTTTGGTCGATGAAGCGGCGCATTTTGATTCGGATTATTTGCGCAAACAGTTGGCTGAAGTGACGGCACAAATTGCTCCAAAAGTACTTTCGGATTATCTCGCAACGCGCGCGCGCAATCATCAAATCAATGCAGAAATGCTGCGCTGGCTGGCGGATGAGAAATTTGATTTTCTCAGTCTGGTGCAGGAAGATTGCGCGGAATTTGGTTTGCATCGCGGCGAACAAAAAGTACTTTTGGCGTTAATCGACGAATTCCATTTACAGGAAAAAACTTCCCTGCATCCCGGCGCGGACGAAGCTGGAATGATTTTGCTGGCGCGCGTATTGAATACCAAAAGTACTTTTACGGCACACTGGAGTTCTCCTTCCGGAGCATCGCAAATTCCGCCTTTTGAAGACCGGCCTTTCAATGAAACTTTGGCGGCGCAATTGCGCGTGGCAAATTGTGATGCAACGGAGACGAATGCGGATTTTGAACTATTTATTAACGCGCCCGTGAGCTATTCGCGCCCGCAACAAACCGATGAACAGGCAGAGGAACATCGAAAAATTATCACACAATTTGTGCAGCAAATGAAAAACGCAATAGAACAAAATCAGCGTGTCGCGCTTTGCGACGCCGCCTTTCCCAACGGCGCGGATGATGCGTTGATGAAATTATTGGATGAACAAAATTTGCTGGGAAAACTATGCGCCTTCGCAGCGTGGAACACCGCCAGCAACACGCTGGGGACAGTGATCGCGCAATGCGCCGCTTTCGCCGCCGGTGATTTTGAGCAGAATGGGTTTAATCACCATTTTGTGTTAGATCGCATTTTGGATGATTGGATTTATCAAACCAGGCTGCGCCCGCAAATGGAAAAACGCGCGCGCGCGGCAGAAGTTTCCCCGCTGAATCTGGGCGTTTATCAGGAAGAATTGCAAAAGCAAACCGAGCGCGAAATGAAAGGTTATGCGCAATTAATCGCGCAACGGCATTTTAAACGGCGTTTGAAACAATGTCATATCCGTTTTCCGTGGGGGCGCACTTTTGAGGTGGAAGTGCGGACGTAAGTAACGGAAAAGTACTTTTGTCAACGCAACGCCTGCACAAACGCCTTCACCTTTTCCGCGTCTTTCACGCCGGGGCGCTGCTCTACTCCGCTCACCACATCGAGCATCCACGGCTGCACTTCGCGGCTGGCCTGCAATGCGTTTTCAGGATTTAATCCGCCGGCGAGAATAACGCGATATTTTTGCGCGATTAATTCTTTAGCCAATTCCCAATCGCTGCGCAGTCCCGTTCCGCCGTAAATGGTTTGCTGATGTTGTCGCGCCCGGGAATCCACCAATACGGCTTCCGCGCCGGCAGCGATTGCCGTTTGCGCCATTTCCCAGGCATCTTCACCAGAAACGGCTTTCCATACGCGGATATTTTCTTGCACTAATCCGCGAATAATTTCGGCGGATTCATCGCCGTGCAATTGCATCGCATAAGGATTTAATGCACGGTGGATTTCCAATAATTCGTCCAATGATAAATTTACGGTGACCGCGATCAAGGGCAACGGTGATTTCATTTGACGCGCTTTTTCCAACGGAACGTGGCGCGGCGACGGCGGAAAATTGATAATCATGCCCGCGAAATCAGCGCCGGCTTCCGCCGCCAAATGCAGATCTGTTTCGGAGGTGTTGGCGCAAATTTTTATCAGCGGAGAATGGGTTGACATGGGAAAAGTATTTATTATGCGACGTCATTCTGAAGGAGCTTGCGACTGAAGAATCTCCCCAAATTTCAACGCACTTCGTCGTAACCTGGGGGATCCTTCGACTTCGCTCGTTCCTCGCTTCGCTCAGGATGACACAGTATTCGTCATCCATTAAAACGATTCATCGCCGTTGCGGTGCCATGCTGGCAAAACGCCGCAACGCAGTCGGCGGCGCGTTCTATTTCTTCTTGCAACACACCAGCTTCATCCGGGGCAAATTTGCTCAGCACAAAATCCACCGTTCCGCGCTGCTGGCGCTCTTCTGTGGGCGGCTGTCCCACGCCGCAGCGCAATCTGGCGTAATCTGTGGTTTTTAGCGAAGCAGCAATGGATTTCAAACCGTTGTTCCCACCGTCACTACCACTGCCGCGCAAACGCAAACGTCCCAAATCCAAATTCAAATCATCGCAGATAACGAGAATATCTTCTATCTCAATATGATAATAATTTTTCAATGCCGCCACGGCGCGGCCAGACAAATTCATAAAGGTTAACGGCTTCACTAAAAGTACTTTTTGCTCGCCGATTTGTCCGCTTCCTGTCAGCGCTTCGAGTTGACTTTTGAGGATGAGGATCTGATGCCGACGCGCCAATTCGTCCAGCACCATCCAGCCAATGTTGTGGCGGGTGTGTTGATATTGCGTTCCTGGATTTCCTAAACCGGCGATTAAAATCATGATAATTATGCAAACGGCACGAATGAAAAATTCATTCGTGCCGATGTGGCTGGCCACTGCGGTGGGAGTAAAAGTACTTTTACTCCGATTCTTTGGCTGGAGTTTCGCCCTCTGCAGCGGCTTCTTCACCTTCAACGGCTTCTTCTGTCTCTTCTTTCTCAACGCGAGGTGGAGCAACGGACGCAACAATTTCTTCGCCATCGGTTTCTGCTTCCACGCCTTCTGGGAATTTGATGTCGCTCACATGCAAAGAACTGTTTAATTCGAGGTCCGTAATATCCAAAGTAATGCTTTCCGGCAGATTCTGCGGCAACGCGGAAATGTGAATTTCATGCAGAGACTGCGTCAGCAAACCGCCATCCTGACGAACACCAATTGGCTCGCCTTCCAAAACCAGTAACGCGGTGGAAGAGACTTTTTCGCTCAGCGAAACATGCAGGAAATCCAGCGTGCGCACCTCGTTGCGGCGTGGATCGATCTGAATTTCTTTCACAATCACCGGCAAATCTGCTTTTCCATCCGTGAATTTCAGTGTAATTAATCCACCAGCGCCCTGATGCGAAAGCAACGTGCGGAATTCGTGAGCATCCACAGATAAATTGACGGGATCTTTGCCGCGTCCATAAGCCACTGCCGGCAATTGCCCGGTGCGGCGCAACCGCTTCACAGCGGATGTTCCCACGACTTCGCGTGAGCTGACGGTTAATACTTGTGTCGTTGATGACATTTTTTTCTCCTAAATTTGACAACTTTGTAAAAGTACTTTTTATCGTGTTCTAAGTTCGTTCGAATGAAAAACCGCGCGCATAAGTAAGCGGCTCATTCGTAAGATCACAGCTATTTCCGCTTGCTTACGCGCGCGGTTCCTCATTACACATCCAATCTTTCCCACGTCCCAAACATGGTGCTCACCGAATCATCGGTGTGAATACGCAAAATCGCATCGGCGCATAACTGCGCCACCGAAAGAACCGTAATTTTGGGAATCATGCGTTCAGGCGGGATGGGGATTGTATCCGTCACAATCAATTCCTTGATGCACGAATCCTGCACGCGCCGCACCGCGTCGCCGCTGAGCACCGGATGCGTGGCGCAGGCGTAAATTTCCTTGGCGCCGCGCTCGGCTAATTCATCGGCTGCGGCAACCAGCGTTCCAGCAGAATCAACCATGTCGTCGATCATCACGCATGTCTGATTTTCCACTTTGCCGATCACTTCAATCACCGCGACTTTACCGGGTTCGGGACGGCGTTTTGCCACGATGGCCAATTCCGCGCCGATGCGTTCGGCCATGATGGAGGCGCGAACCACGCCGCCAACATCCGGCGAAACTACGGTGATGTTATTTTCAAAGATTCCGCGCTGAATCAGATGTTCGGCAATCAAGGGAAACGCCGGCAAGTGATCGACGGGACAATCAAAGAATCCCTGAATTTGTCCGGCGTGTAAGTCGATAGCAAAAAGGCGATCCGCGCCGGCATGCGAAATGAGATCCGCTACCAATTTCGCGGTGATGGGTTCGCGCGGACGGACTTTTTTATCCTGACGCGCATAACCGAAATATGGCATGATGGGCACGATGCGCCGCGCCGATGCGCGCTTGAACGCGTCGCACATAATCAGCAATTCCATCAAAGTATCATTAACCGGCGCGCAAGTTGGCTGAATGATAAAGACATCATTGCCGCGGATACTTTCATTGATGGCGCAGCGCGTTTCGCCATCCGCGAAGCGCGTCACGGTCATCGATCCTAAAGGTGTTTTCAGCAAACGGGCGATCTCGCGCGATAATTCAGGATTCGCTCCACCCGAGAAAATCTTAATTTCCGGCGTGGCGTCCAACGGCCTTCCGTCGGCGCGATGGGTGCGTTTTAAATGCGAACTGATTTGTTCTGATGGAAAAGGGCCTTCCAATGTGGTGCGCAATTTTCGCGCTTTTGCCGTCTCTTTTTTGGAATCGTTTTTCATGGGTGCGTCCAGACTTTTTTCCAATGTGAGCAACTGATCTTTGGTATTGATGCCAGCCATTTCGCGTTCGTCCACAGACAAAGAGTCTATCTGTTCACCAGCATCATTCAACAGCCCGATAACATCGGTGAGATATAATTCACCGGATTTATTATTCGCATTCAAATGCTTCAGCTGCGCCCACAACCGCGCACTGTCAAAACAATAAGTTCCCGCATTGACGCGATGTAACGCTAATTCTTCCGGCGAAGCATCTTTGGCTTCAACAATGCGCTGCACCTGACCATTTTTGTCAGTCACCACGCGGCCGTAACTGCCGCCGTCCGGCAAATCGCACACCATCAAACACGCGCCGGCTTGATGTTTTTCACGCGTTTCCACCATTTTTTTCAAACTGCCGGTGGAAATCAACGGCACATCGCCGCACAAAACGGCAATGTCACCTTTGAAATCGCCGAGCAACGGTTTTGCCTGTTGCACGGCGTGACCGGTTCCCTGCATTTTTTTCTGGCGCACAAATTCGATATTGGCTTGGGGAAATAATTCGCGGATCGCCGATT
>Ga0164242_10006770_pt1 | contig 12585 bp, 6 predicted proteins | sample OricomgcompostMG_FD_108783 | JGI IMG/M metagenome (GOLD analysis project Ga0164242, IMG submission 108783) | Miracle-Growth compost microbial communities from Emeryville, California, USA - Original compost - Miracle growth compost (MG) ... | reverse complement strand
GTCACGCGCTCGCCACCCATACGGCCGGCCATGCGCATGCCCTTGAAGACGCGGCTCGGGGTGGAGGCCTCACCGATGGAGCCGGGCTTGCGGTGGTTCTTGTGCTGGCCGTGGGTGGCGGAGACGCCCTTGAAGCCGTGACGCTTCATGACACCGGCGAAGCCCTTGCCCTTGGTGGTGCCCACGATGTCGACCTTCTGGCCGGCCTCGAACTGCTCCACGGAGAGCTCCTGGCCGAGCGAGTACTCGGCGGCATCGGCGGTGCGCAGCTCCACGACGTGACGACGTGGGGTGACGCCGGCGGCCTTGAAGTGGCCGGCGAGCGGCTTGGTCACCTTGCGGGGGTCGATCTGGCCGTAGCCGATCTGCACGGCGGTGTAGCCGTCCTTGTCCTGGCTCAGGAGCTGGGTGACAACGTTCGCATCGGCCTTCACCACGGTGACGGGGATGATGTTGTTGTCGGCGTCCCAGACCTGGGTCATGCCGAGCTTCGTGCCCAGCAGGCCCTTGACGTTACGGGTTGCGGTCATAGTTTCTCAGCACCTCCCTCTTAGAGCTTGATCTCGATGTTGACGTCCGCCGGCAGGTCGAGACGCATGAGCGAATCGACGGCCTTCGGAGTCGGGTCCACGATGTCGATGAGGCGCTTGTGCGTGCGCATCTCGAAGTGCTCGCGGCTGTCCTTGTACTTGTGCGGCGAACGGATGACGCAGTACACGTTCTTCTCCGTCGGCAGCGGCACGGGTCCGACAACGGTGGCACCCGCACGGGTGACCGTCTCCACGATCTTGGTCGCGGACTTGTCGATGACCTCGTGGTCATACGACTTCAGCCGGATGCGGATCTTCTGTCCCGCCATGGCTTGTGGCCTCTTCTCTGTTGTTCAGCACTGTCTTCATGTGGTGCCTTCACGGGCCCGCGTCAAGCGGACCGGCACGCCTGCGACGGACCGAATCCGGGCTGTGCCCGGGTTCCTCGCCCCGCCGTGGCTCCGACCCCCGTACTCGGGCGTGTCGCGCTGTCTCCGACAGCAACGAACACACACGTGTCCTGTGGGATCGTGTTCCTGGTCCCCGCCGTCGTGGCCACGGCCCCGTGAGGGCCGGATCACGCCGCCCGGGCGCACCAGAGCAACCCCACCATTCTGGCAGAGACGGCCCGGATAAGCCAATCGGACCTTGCTCACACCCCGCGCGCGTGAGCCAGTGCACGACGCCGGGTGCGCGCCTGACGTGCGCGCCTCACGTGCGCGGCGCCTGGGGCAGGGCACCGCGCCGGCCACGCGGCGTCGGGCAGCGCCCCTCCGCCGCGCACCCGACAAAAGGGCTCCAGGAAAGACGAAGGGGCCCGGCACCTTGCGGTGCCGGACCCCTTCGGTCCTACGTCAGCCCTTGCGGGCGAAGATCACTTGATGATCTTGGTGACGCGGCCCGAGCCCACGGTGCGGCCACCCTCACGGATGGCGAAGCCGAGGCCCTCCTCCATGGCGATCGGCTGGATCAGCTCGACCGTCATCTCGGTGGTGTCGCCGGGCATGACCATCTCGGTGCCCTCGGGCAGCGTGATGACGCCGGTGACGTCGGTGGTGCGGAAGTAGAACTGCGGGCGGTAGTTCGAGTAGAACGGGTTGTGACGCCCGCCCTCATCCTTGGAGAGGATGTAGACGTTGCCCTCGAAGTCGGTGTGCGGGGTGATGGAACCCGGCTTCACGACGACCTGGCCGCGCTCGACGTCCTCGCGCTTGATGCCGCGGAGCAGCAGACCGCAGTTCTCGCCGGCCCAGGCCTCGTCGAGCTGCTTGTGGAACATCTCGATACCCGTGACCGTGGTCTTCTGGACGGGGCGCAGGCCCACGATCTCGACCTCGGAGTTCAGGGCCAGGGTGCCACGCTCGGCGCGGCCGGTCACCACGGTGCCGCGACCGGTGATGGTGAAGACGTCCTCGATCGGCATGAGGAACGGCTTGTCCTTGTCACGCACGGGATCCGGGATGAAGTCGTCCACGGCCTCCATGAGGTCCTCGACGGACTTGACCCACTCCGCGTCGCCCTCGAGGGCCTTGAGCGCGGACACGCGGACGACGGGGGCGTTGTCGCCGTCGAAGTCCTGCGAGGAGAGGAGCTCGCGCACCTCCATCTCGACGAGGTCAAGCAGCTCCTCGTCGTCGACCATGTCGGACTTGTTCAGCGCGACCAGCAGGGCGGGGACGCCGACCTGGCGGGCGAGCAGCACGTGCTCGCGGGTCTGGGCCATGGGGCCGTCGGTGGCGGCGACCACGAGGATGGCACCGTCCATCTGCGCCGCACCGGTGATCATGTTCTTGATGTAGTCGGCGTGGCCCGGAGCATCGACGTGAGCGTAGTGACGCTTCTCCGTCTGGTACTCGATGTGGGAGATGTTGATGGTGATGCCGCGCTGGCGCTCCTCCGGAGCGGAGTCGATCGCGCTGAAGTCGCGCTGCTCGTTGAGATCCGGGTACTTGTCGGCAAGCACCTTCGAGATGGCGGCGGTGAGCGTGGTCTTGCCGTGGTCAACGTGGCCGATGGTGCCGATGTTGACGTGCGGCTTGGTCCGCTCGAACTTTGCCTTCGCCACTGTTCCTCCTAGAACTGTTCTTCAGCAGGCTGATCCCGCCCGCGGTCTGCGGACAAGCTCGTCACAGTCTACTGATGGCTGGGGGTGTTGATGAAATTTCTGCTCCGGGTGCCTCCGCGTGGGCGAAGGACCCGTCTCGTCCGGCCGACCCGTGAGGGTCCGGCCGGTGAGGCCGGGGCGATGCAGGCACCGCCCCGACCTCCCGACCCGGGCTTACTCGCCGCGGGACTTCTGGATGATCTCCTCGGCCACGGCCTTGGGGACCTCGGCGTAGGAGTTGAACTCCATCGAGTACACCGCGCGGCCCTGCGTCTTGGAACGCAGGTCGCCGATGTAGCCGAACATCTCGGACAGCGGGACCAGGGCCTTGACGACCTTGACACCCGCAGCGTCCTCCATGGACTGGATGGAGCCACGACGGGAGTTCAGGTCGCCGATCACGTCGCCCATGTACTCCTCCGGCGTGCGGACCTCGACGCTCATGAGCGGCTCGAGCAGCACCGGGTTGGCGCGGCGAGCACCCTCCTTGAACACCTGCGAGCCGGCGATCTTGAACGCCATCTCGGAGGAGTCCACGTCGTGGTACGCGCCGTCCAGCAGGGTGGCCTTGACGCCCACCATGGGGTAGCCGGCGAGGATGCCGAGCTGCATGGCGTCCTGGATGCCCGCATCCACGGAGGGGATGTACTCGCGCGGGATGCGACCACCGGTCACGGCGTTCTTGAACTCGTAGAGCTCGCCCTCGGCCGTGTCCAGCGGCTCGAAGGTCACCTGGACCTTCGCGAACTGGCCGGAACCACCGGTCTGCTTCTTGTGCGTGAAGTCGACCTTCTCGGCCTTCTTCTTGATCGTCTCGCGGTAGGCCACCTGGGGCTTGCCCACGTTGGCCTCGACCTTGAACTCGCGGCGCATGCGGTCCACCAGGATGTCCAGGTGGAGCTCGCCCATGCCGCCGATCTCGGTCTGGCCGGTGTCCTCGTTCAGGGAGACCGTGAAGGTCGGGTCCTCGGCCGCGAGCTTCTGGATGGCCGTGGAGAGCTTCTCCTGGTCACCCTTCGTCTTCGGCTCGATCGCCACGTAGATCACGGGCTCGGGGAACGTCATCGACTCGAGGACGATCGGTGAGTCGGACGCGCAGAGCGTGTCACCCGTCGTGGTGTCCTTGAGGCCGATCACCGCGTAGATGTGGCCGGCGTGCAGCTCATCGATGGGCTGCTCCTTGTTGGCGTGCATCTGGAACAGCTTGCCGATGCGCTCCTTCTTGCCCTTGGTGGAGTTGAGCACCTGGGCACCGGAGTCGAGGTGACCGGAGTACACACGCACGAAGGTCAGCTGACCGAAGAACGGGTGTGCGGCGATCTTGAAGGCGAGCGCGGAGAACGGCTCGGAGTCGGCCGGCTTACGGGTGAGCTCGACCTCCTCGTCCTTCGGGTCGTGACCGATCATCGGCGGCACGTCGATCGGGGACGGCAGGTAGTCGATGACCGCGTCCAGCATCGGCTGCACGCCACGGTTCTTGAAGGCGGAACCGCAGAAGACGGGGTACGCCGCGGAGGTGATGGTCAGCTGGCGGACGCCGGCCTTGATCTCCTCGTTGGTGAGCTCCTCGCCCTCGAGGTACTTCTCCATGAGCTCGTCGGAGGACTCGGCGACCTGCTCCACGAGCTTGGCGCGGTACTCCTCGGCACGCTCCTTGAGGTCCTCGGGGATCTCGCGGGTCTCGTACTCGGCGCCAAGGGTCACGTCACCCTTGGAGTCGCCCGGCCACACGAAGGCCTTCATGGAGAGCAGGTCGACGACGCCGACGAAGTCGGACTCCGCGCCGATCGGCAGCTGCATGACCAGTGGGGTGGCACCCAGGCGGGACACGATCGTGTCGACCGTGAAGTAGAAGTCGGCGCCCATCTTGTCCATCTTGTTGACGAAGCAGATGCGCGGGACGTCGTACTTGTCGGCCTGGCGCCACACGGTCTCGGACTGCGGCTCCACGCCCTCCTTGCCGTCGAAGACAGCCACGGCGCCGTCGAGCACGCGCAGCGCGCGCTCGACCTCGACCGTGAAGTCCACGTGACCGGGGGTGTCGATGATGTTGATCTGGTTCTGGTTCCAGAAGCAGGTCACGGCCGCGGACGTGATCGTGATGCCGCGCTCCTTCTCCTGCTCCATCCAGTCGGTCGTCGAGGCACCGTCGTGCGTCTCGCCCAGCTTGTGGTTCACACCCGTGTAGAACAGGATGCGCTCCGTCGTGGTGGTCTTGCCGGCATCGATGTGCGCCATGATGCCGATGTTGCGGACCTTCTTGAGGTCGGTGAGCACGTCCTGTGCCACGATGTCTCCCTTTGTTCAGGACCGGCGCGGGTCCGGGGATGTCCCGGACCCGCGCGCCGGGGCTCTTACCAGCGGTAGTGGGCGAAGGCCTTGTTGGACTCGGCCATCTTGTGCGTGTCCTCGCGGCGCTTCACCGCGGCACCGAGGCCGTTGGACGCGTCGAGGATCTCGTTCATGAGCCGCTCGGTCATGGTCTTCTCGCGGCGGGCCTTGGAGAAGCCGACCAGCCAGCGCAGGGCCAGCGCCGTGGCGCGCCCCGGCTTGACCTCGACCGGCACCTGGTAGGTGGCGCCACCGACGCGGCGGGACTTCACCTCGATGGCCGGACGGATGTTGTCCATGGCCTTCTTCAGCGTGGCCACGGGATCGGTGCCCGTCTTGGCCTCGGCGCCGGCGAGGGCTCCGTAGACGATCCGCTCAGCGGTGGACTTCTTGCCGTCCTGCAGCACCTTGTTGATCAGCTGGGTGACCAGCTGGGAGCCGTAGACCGGGTCGTTGACGATGGGGCGCTTCGGCGCGGGTCCCTTGCGAGGCATTACTTCTTCTCCTTCTTGGCACCGTAGCGGGAGCGGGCCTGGCCGCGACCCTTGACACCCTGGGTGTCGAGGGCGCCACGCACGATCTTGTAGCGCACGCCGGGGAGGTCCTTCACACGACCGCCGCGCACGAGCACGATGGAGTGCTCCTGGAGGTTGTGGCCCACACCGGGGATGTAGGCGGTGACCTCGACGCCGCCGGCGAGGCGCACGCGGGCCACCTTCCGCAGCGCGGAGTTCGGCTTCTTCGGGGTGGTCGTGTACACGCGGGTGCACACGCCACGGCGCATGGGGTTGCCCTTCAGGGCAGGCGCCTTGGTCTTGGCGACCTTCGGCGCGCGGCCCTTACGGACCAGCTGCTGAATAGTAGGCACTTTCGTGTCCTCCGTCATTGTCGTTTCTGCCCACTCCCCCGGGCGGACCGGGGCGGTGGACGCGGTCGTTTTCCTCGCCATGCCGCGGGGTGAGACCGTAGGCGTGCGAAAGTGTGGCGTACGTTGCGCAACCAGCGCGCAACACGGACAGGGTCCACTTCGCCACACGAAAACTCTCAGTGGATCACTCTACCAGATTCCGCGCCAGGACGCGGACGTGATGCTCCTCGCAGGGAGGCTTGACAGCATCCTGTCGTTGTTGTGGCGGCCAGCGATGACAGCCTGATGCCCTGTGTTGGAGCGCTATGTTGGAGCGCTGTGTACCGCAATTTCTCAAAGGAGCGTCCAATGGACGCGCACGTGAGAAGCCACGGTGCAGATCAGCGCCGGCGAGTCGTCAGGCGCAGGGCAGGAGGAGCCGGGCCCGACGGCGCGGGGTGACCTCACGCGCGCGAGGTGACCCCGCGGCGTCGGGCAGCGCCCCCCCACACACACAGCGCTCCCTCACTCGCATGCCCCACACGAATGCCCCGGAAACGGGACCGGCCCGCCCTCCCCTGGTGTGGGGAGGACGGGCCGGCGTGCGGCTTAGGATCAGCGGAAGTCCTGCCCGAAGCCGTAGTCGTCCATGGACATGGCGCTGAACTCGCCGTTCAGGCCGTCCACACCCGCGTAGTCGAACCCGGAGAACGCGCTGGGGCCGGAGTAGAAGGCGGCCTTGGCCTCCTCCGTCGGCTCCACGTCCACCTGCGTGTAGCGGTCCAGGCCGGTGCCGGCCGGGATCAGCTTGCCGATGATGACGTTCTCCTTCAGACCCAGCAGCGGATCCGACTTGGCCTCCATGGCCGCCTGCGTGAGCACGCGCGTCGTCTCCTGGAAGGAGGCGGCCGAGAGCCACGAGTCGGTGGCCAGCGAGGCCTTGGTGATGCCCATCAGCTCGTCACGACCGGACGCCGGACGCAGACCCTCGGAGACGGCCTTGCGGTTGGCGTTCTGGAAGGTGGAGCGATCCGTGAGCTCACCCGGCAGCAGCGTGGTGTCGCCCTGGTCGATCACGGTGATGCGACGCAGCATCTGCCGGACGATGACCTCCACGTGCTTGTCGTGGATGCCCACGCCCTGGGACTGGTAGACGTCCTGGACCTCGCGGACCAGGAACTTCTGCGCCTCACGCGGGCCGAGCACGCGCAGCACCTGCTTCGGGTCGATCGCACCGGCGGCGAGCTGCGTGCCCACCTCGATGCTCTCGCCGTCCGCCACCAGCAGCCGCGCACGGCGCAGCACCGGGTAGGCCTCCGGCTCCGAGCCGTCGTCCGGGGTGACGACCACGCGCAGGGCACGGTCGCCGTCCTCGATGGACACGCGGCCGGCGACCTCGGTGATGGGCGCCAGACCCTTCGGGGTACGGGCCTCGAAGAGCTCCTGGATACGGGGCAGACCCTGCGTGATATCGCCGGAGGAGGCGACACCACCGGAGTGGAAGGTACGCATGGTCAGCTGCGTGCCCGGCTCACCGATGGACTGGGCGGCGATGATGCCGACGGCCTCGCCGATGTCCACGAGCTTGCCGGAGGCCAGCGAGCGGCCGTAGCACAGCGCGCAGGTACCGACGGCGGACTCGCAGGTGAGCACGGAGCGCACACGGATCTCGTCCACGCCCGCCGCGTACAGCTGATCGATCAGCACGTCGCCCACGTCCTGACCCGCCTGGGCCAGGATCTCACCGTTCGCGTCCACCACATCGGTGGCCAGCGTGCGGGTGTACGCCGAGTTCTCCACCGTCTCGTGCAGGTGCCGCACGCCGCCCTCGTGGGAGGCGATCGGCACGGTGAGGCCGCGCGTGGTGCCGCAATCGTGCTCGCGCACGATCACGTCCTGCGAGACGTCCACGAGACGACGCGTGAGGTAGCCCGAGTTGGCGGTCTTCAGCGCGGTGTCGGCGAGGCCCTTACGGGCACCGTGCGTGGCGATGAAGTACTCGAGGACGGACAGGCCCTCACGGTAGGAGGACTTGATGGGCCGCGGGATGATCTCACCCTGCGGGTTGGCCACCAGGCCACGGATACCCGCGATCTGACGCAGCTGCAGCCAGTTACCACGGGCACCGGAGGTCACCATGCGGTTGATGGTGTTCAGCTTCTCCATGCCGTTCTTCATCGCCTCGGCCACCTCATCGGTCGCCTGGGTCCAGATGTCGATCAGCTCGGAGCGGCGCTCGTCATCGGCGATGAGGCCGTTGTCGTACTGCTGCTGCACCTTCTGCGCGCGGTCCTCGTACGGGGCGAGGATCGCGGGCTTGTCCATGTTGGACGTGACATCCGAGATGGCCACGGTGACGCCGGAGCGGGAGGCCCAGGAGAAGCCGTAGTTCTTCAGGTTGTCCAGCGTGGCAGCGGTGACGACCTTGGGGTAGCGCTCGGCCAGGTCGTTGACCAGGTCACCCAGCGCGCCCTTGGTGGCGACACCCTCGAACCAGGGGTAGTCCTCCGGCAGGGTCTCGTTGAAGAGGACCTGACCGAGGGACGTCTCGATGAAGGCCGGCTGACCGGGCTCCCAGCCCTCGGGGGCCGGCTGCTCGGCGGAGGGCACGAAGCCGTCCACGCGGATCTTCACCACGGCGTTCAGGTGCAGATCACCCTTGTCCAGGGCCATGAGGGCCTCGGACACGGAGGTGAACGCGCGGCCCTCGCCTGCCACACCCTCGCGCTTGGTCGTCAGGTGGTGCAGACCGATGATCATGTCCTGCGCGGGCAGGGCCACCGGGCGGCCGTCGGACGGCTTGAGGATGTTGTTCGAGGAGAGCATCAGGATGCGCGCCTCCGCCTGGGCCTCGGGGCTCAGGGGCAGGTGCACGGCCATCTGGTCACCGTCGAAGTCGGCGTTGAATGCGGCGCACACGAGCGGGTGCAGCTGCAGGGCCTTGCCCTCGATCAGCTGCGGCTCGAACGCCTGAATGCCGAGGCGGTGCAGGGTGGGTGCGCGGTTCAGCAGCACGGGGTGCTCGGAGATGATCTCCTCGAGCACGTCCCACACCTGCGGACGGAAACGCTCCACCATGCGCTTGGCGCTCTTGATGTTCTGCGCGTGGTTGAGGTCCACGAGCCGCTTCATGACGAAGGGCTTGAAGAGCTCCAGGGCCATCTGCTTGGGCAGACCGCACTGGTGCAGCTTCAGCTGCGGGCCCACCACGATCACGGAACGACCGGAGTAGTCAACGCGCTTGCCGAGCAGGTTCTGACGGAAGCGACCCTGCTTGCCCTTGAGCATGTCGGAGAGCGACTTGAGCGGGCGGTTGCCCGGACCGGTCTGCGGGCGACCGCGACGACCGTTGTCGAACAGGGAGTCCACGGACTCCTGCAGCATGCGCTTCTCGTTGTTGACGATGATCTCCGGCGCGCCCAGCTCCAGCAGTCGCTTCAGGCGGTTGTTGCGGTTGATCACGCGACGGTACAGGTCGTTCAGGTCGGAGGTCGCGAAGCGGCCACCGTCCAGCTGGACCATGGGGCGCAGCTCCGGCGGGATCACTGGGACCGCGTCCAGGACCATGCCCTGCGGGGAGTTGTCCGTGGCCAGGAAGGCGTTGACGACCTTCAGGCGCTTCAGGGCGCGGGTCTTGCGCTGGCCCTTGCCGTTGGCGATGGTGTCACGCAGCGACTCGGCCTCGGCGGCCAGGTCGAACGTGGCCAGGCGCTTCTGGATGGCCTCGGCGCCCATGCAGCCCTCGAAGTACAGTCCGTACTTCTCGCGCATGGTGCGGAAGAGGCCCTCGTCGCCCTCGAGGTCGCCGACCTTGATGTTCTTGAAGCGGTCCCAGACCTGCTCGAGGCGATCGATCTCGGCATCCGCGCGCTTGCGGATCTGCGTCATCGTCTTGTCGGCGGAGTCGCGGGTCTTCTTCTTCTCCGCAGCCTTGGCGCCCTCGTCCTCCAGGCGCGCCAGGTCCTTCTCGAGGTCCTGGCCCACGGCGGCGATGTCGGCGTCACGCGTGTCGGCGATCCGCTTGATCTCCAGGTCGTGTGCGGCCTGCAGGTTGGGCAGCTCGGCGTGGCGACGCTCGTCGTCCACCGCGGTGATCATGTACGCCGCGAAGTAGATGACCTTCTCCAGGTCCTTCGGGGCCAGGTCCAGCAGGTAGCCCAGCCGGGACGGGACGCCCTTGAAGTACCAGATGTGGGTCACGGGCGCGGCCAGCTCGATGTGGCCCATGCGCTCGCGACGCACCTTGGAACGGGTCACCTCGACGCCGCAGCGCTCGCAGATGATGCCCTTGAAGCGCACGCGCTTGTACTTGCCGCAGGCGCACTCCCAGTCCCGGGTGGGGCCGAAGATCTGCTCACCGAACAGACCGTCCTTCTCGGGCTTGAGGGTGCGGTAGTTGATGGTCTCGGGCTTCTTGACCTCGCCGAAGCTCCACTCACGGATCTGATCCGCGGTGGCGAGGCCGATCTGCATGAGGCCGAAGGAGGGTTCGTTGGACATGTGGTCCTTGCTCTCTCTCGCTTAAATCTTGAGGAAGTCTTCACTTGGGCGGTGCGGGCTCTACTGCCCGACGCCGGGTGGTTGGGGCCGGAGCGGGAGGGCGCCCTTGACGGCGCCCTCCTTGCGCTCAGACCTCGTCGACGGAGCTCGGCTCCACGTTGGAGAGGTTGATCCCCAGCTCCTCGGCGGCCCGGAAGACTTCCTCGTCCGCGTCCCGCATCTCGATCTTCTCGCCGTCGGTCGAGAGGACCTCGACGTTCAGGCACAGCGACTGCATCTCCTTCAGGAGGACCTTGAAGGACTCGGGCACGCCCGGGGCGGGGATGTTCTCGCCCTTGACGATGGCCTCGTAGACCTTCACACGGCCGTGGATGTCATCCGACTTCACGGTGAGCAGCTCCTGCAGCGTGTACGCGGCGCCGTACGCCTCCAGCGCCCACACCTCCATCTCACCGAAGCGCTGGCCGCCGAACTGGGCCTTACCGCCCAGCGGCTGCTGCGTGATCATGGAGTACGGGCCGGTGGAGCGCGCGTGGATCTTGTCGTCCACCAGGTGGTGCAGCTTCAGGATGTACATGTAGCCCACGGACACGGGGTCCGGGAACGGCTGACCGGAGCGGCCGTCGAAGAGACGGGCCTTGCCGGACTCGCCGATCAGGCGCACGCCGTCGCGCGTCTCGTTGGTGCTCTCCAGCAGCCCGCGGATCTCCTCCTCGTGCGCGCCGTCGAACACCGGGGTCGCGACCTTGGTCGGGCCCGTGGAGCGCGGCAGGTTCGGCAGCTCGGCGATCCACTCCGGCTCGCCCTGCACGTTCCAGCCCTGCTTGGCGGCCCAGCCGAGGTGGATCTCCAGGATCTGGCCCACGTTCATGCGACCGGGGACACCCAGCGGGTTGAGGATGACGTCCACGGGGGTGCCGTCCGCCAGGAACGGCATGTCCTCGACCGGCAGGATCTTGGAGATGACGCCCTTGTTGCCGTGACGGCCGGAGAGCTTGTCACCCACGGTGATCTTGCGCTTCTGGGCCACGTAGACGCGGACCAGCTGGTTCACGCCCGGGGGCAGCTCGTCGTCGTTGTCGCGGTCGAAGATGCGCACGCCGATGACGGTGCCGGACTCGCCGTGGGGCACCTTCAGGGACGTGTCACGCACCTCGCGGGACTTCTCGCCGAAGATGGCGCGCAGCAGGCGCTCCTCCGGGGTCAGCTCGGTCTCACCCTTGGGGGTCACGCGACCCACCAGGATGTCGCCGGCCTCGACCTCGGCACCGATGTGGATGATGCCGCGCTCGTCCAGCTGGGAGAGGACCTCCTCGGAGACGTTCGGGATGTCCCGGGTGATCTCCTCCGCACCGAGCTTGGTGTCACGGGCATCGACCTCGTGCTCCTCGATGTGGATCGAGGTGAGCACGTCGTCGGAGACCATGCGCTCGGAGAGGATGATCGCGTCCTCGTAGTTCAGGCCCTCCCAGGACATGAACGCCACGAGGAGGTTCTTGCCGAGCGCCAGCTCGCCGCCGTCGGTCGCGGGACCGTCGGCGATGAGGGACTGGAACTCGACGCGGTCACCCTCGGTGACGACCACGTGCTGGTTGTAGCCGTTGCCCTGGTTGGAGCGGGCGAACTTCATGATCGGGTAGTGCGTCTCGGTGCCGTCGTCGTTCATGACGGTGACCAGGTCCGCGGAGACCTCGGTGACGACGCCCGGCTTCTTGGCCATGACGGCGTCGCCGGAGTCGACCGCGAGGTACTTCTCCATGCCGGTGCCGACCACGGGGGCCTCGGTCTTCAGCAGCGGCACGGCCTGACGCTGCATGTTCGCACCCATGAGGGCGCGGTTCGCGTCGTCGTGCTCCAGGAACGGGATCAGGGCCGTGGCGGCCGAGACCATCTGGCGCGGGGAGACGTCCATGTAGTCGATGTGCGCGGGCTCGGCGAGCACGGGCTCGCCGCCGCCACCACGCTCACGGCAGAGGACGAGCTCCTCCTCGAAGTGACCTGATCCGTCCAGGGGCGCGTTGGCCTGGGCGATCTGGAAGTCCAGCTCCTCGTCGGCGGTGAGGTAGTCGACCTTGTCGGTGACGACGCCGTCCACGACCTTGCGGTACGGGGTCTCGATGAAGCCGAACGGGTTGATGCGCCCGTAGGTGGCCAGCGAGCCGATGAGGCCGATGTTCGGGCCTTCAGGGGTCTCGATGGGGCACATGCGGCCGTAGTGCGACGGGTGGACGTCACGGACCTCCATGCCGGCGCGGTCGCGGGAGAGACCGCCC
>Ga0164242_10006769_pt1 | contig 12585 bp, 9 predicted proteins | sample OricomgcompostMG_FD_108783 | JGI IMG/M metagenome (GOLD analysis project Ga0164242, IMG submission 108783) | Miracle-Growth compost microbial communities from Emeryville, California, USA - Original compost - Miracle growth compost (MG) ... | reverse complement strand
TGAACATGTTGCAGGGTGTCGGTTTTTGAGTTTGGCGACTCCGGTATACGCCGGTAAATCACACCCTGCAACACCTTCAGCGGTTTCTACTCGAATTATTCCGGACAGCAGTGCGCCTTCGCGAGAACGACGGCGCGATGCTGGCGTGTGCGGGAAGGCGGTCAGGCCGAGTCATGGCGAATGAGCATGGCTTGCAAACCGTGACGCGTGCCGTGAGAATCCGGAAAGCGTCCGCGGCATGCCGGAAGCGGCGGGTTACGATGTCGGATGATCGCGCCGCCCGCCATGATCTCATTGATGCAAAAACTTCAATAAGATCAACGATATACGACAAGCGCGCTATTCCGCAGGAAGCGCTTTTGGTCGTTTGCGGCCGATTTTTGACTCCCCCCGAGAGGAGCGGCCGCTTTCTGCTAGTGCTAAATCAAACACAAAGCCACATCGTCGGTAAAAGGATCTTGCCATCCTCGGCTAGATCCTGTTTAATCAATTCCAATTGAAATGCCGGCGGGGGAGAAAATGAGCAAAAAGCAGTTACGGGCAATCGATTTGTATTCTGGCGTTGGCGGATGGGCCCTTGGATTGCGCTTAGCGGGCATTAATGTCGTCGCCTCTTATGAGCGATGGGGTATGGCGAATGAGACCAATTTCAAAAATAATTTGCATCAAGCCCAAACGGTAGATATTCGGCGCTTAAGCCTAGTTGATTTGCCACCTAATATCGATATCGTGGTCGGCAGTCCTCCTTGCACGCAATTCTCTTTTTCAAATCGAGGAGGGAATGGCAATATCGACGATGGCTTGGAGGACATTATTAAATTCCTCACAATCGTCGACTACTTAAAGCCAAAATTGTGGGTCATGGAGAATGTTCCACGGGTCGCAAAAATCCTTGAAGTAGAAACGCTCCCTGGTGGTAGGCTGGAGAAATTCAAGCATCTCGGCATTATTCCCCACGTGGTTAGCATGGAAGACTATGGTTTACCTCAACGGCGACAGCGCTGCATAGCAGGCAATTTTAATTTCGATTTGCTTGCGTCCTATCAGGGACTGGAACCTAAAAGAACATTGGGGAAGGTCGTCAAAGCGTTAGCATCAAATCCCATAGTCGACCCTATTTACGGTATTTCGCTAGACAAATCCTTGGTGCGTGACCATGTCGAAGAACTTCCACTTAATGAGGAAGAAGTTCGGATAAACATGGCCGGCAAGCTCATGCATCCAGTCTACAACTCGATGGCTTTCCCGGATCGAATGGATCGCAGTGTGCGGACGATTACAGCAACCTGTACTCGAGTTTCGCGCGAAAGTGTCGTGATCGAAGACCCTAAGAAAAAAAAAGCCTATCGCCGGTTGACAGTTCGAGAGCGAGCATCTCTACAAGGCTTTCCCATAACGTTTCAATTTTATGGGGACTCTTATGGACATAAATTACGCATGACGGGGAATGCGGTGCCACCTTTGTTTTCGTACTATGTAGGCCATACGCTGCTAGGAACCAAAACAGATAAGGTCGAACCTCTTTCCAAGTTCTCCAATACTTTGGCAGCCCCAATTCCTCCTGCAGAAGATGCTGTACCCGATCGTCCTGGCTCAAAATATTCATCAAGTCGAACGTTCCGATTCGCTATTCCGAGCCTGCGGTTAAAGAGCGGGGTTCGATTTGAATTCGCAAACTCGACCGTGGATACCCAAACAACTTGGGGCATTTCATTTTATTTTGGAACCTCAAAGTCAATTCAGTCACTGCCGTTAACGCATGACGTGCTAGTTAACATAAAAGATGCTTTGCCTAGCGATGTATTTAGCCTGTTGGCGGCAGAAATAACGGAGCTATCGAAGTTTGTCCGAAATGCTGATGTCAAAAACATGCAGCGAGTGTGGAGTCACAACGGGCCTGGGCTGACGAGCCCATTCATGTTTTTGGATCGCCTCGACAGTAGCGGTGCCAAACTTTTAAGAATCCTTCAGGCTCATGAAGTCTTAGCGCAGACATTGGTTGGGAAAACTGTCTGGGCCGCATATGGAACAAAGTCTGATGAACTTCGCGGTCTGAAAAAGCTGGCGAGGAATGCACCGCTCATACTCAGTGGCTTAATCATCGGATCTTTGGTCAATACAGAACTGGCTAAACATACAAAATCCTCACCAATGGGGAAACTAGCAGCTGGATAGCCCGTCCCGACAATGCGCATTGGCAATATGAGAAGATGCTAGTAGGCAGTATGCAGGCATGCGGCGTTAATACTGGGGGAGCAATGGAGGCAGAATTTCTTGGCTCTGTACATACAGACCAAAGCAAGTATTTTGCAGCAGAACGATTTGTTCGCTGGCTAGAGCAGCAAGTCCTAATAGAGGCTCGGGGAGATAACAAATACACCTCCCCCGTCGACCCAACAGGTCGATATTGGCTTGGTCGCTTAGGGCCAAAGGATTTTGTCACCTTGCCCGACGAGCGAAGTGATCGCCTCGAGCCGTGCGCAATCGGAATACGGGTACGACCTAGGGACGTCGGTCCTTGGTCGTTTACTGTTAAAGCGAAGTTTTGTCTTTGGCAGCGTCGTAAATCAGCGGAAGACAATGGGCTACGTTGGGCCTACGATAAAAGCCAATTTATAGAGATTCAGCTTCCAGTAACTGTAGCAGCAGATGCTGGAGACCAAATATTTGGCGAGACCGAATTTTCTGCTGCCTTAGCAGCATTAGGCGCTCACGGCCTTTCCGCCGATATACGAATACGGTTTACTGGGCGAACTTCTGCATCTCGCGCGCTTGAGATAAGTCTTGTCAACACAAGCCAGGAAATCAAAGAGTTTGCAGATGGCAGATTCTTCGAGGCGTCACTTTGTATCGTCGACTTGGCCACCCAAGAGTTCAATCTTGAGAGTTTGCCGGACAGTTTTCGATTTAATCGGAGAGTTCCCGCGTATGGCTTAAATTGTGGAATCGAGGTTGAAGGAAACGAGATTCGGACCAGCGATGCCCCTGGTGCAACACGGTTTCGGCCTGATTTTTGGGCGTCATCTCAAACAGAACCTGATCTCAGCTTCGAAGGGCTGGCAAAGAACCCAAACGAAAGCGCGGCGGAGCTCGTACGCGTATTTGAAGACTGGGCGGCTGATGTCTGGTCCAAAAAAAACCTGGCGCAACGCGCGGTTGATGAGCAATGGTCTTCCGGTATGCGGGACGAGGCTTCTGAGGCCCGCAATGAATTCCAAAACGAGCTGACGCGCATTAAACGTGGTGTAGAGTTACTTAGTGCCGACGCCACATTGAATAAAGCATTTAGGTTGATGAACCGCGCGATGTCAATTTCTTCCCGCGGAAAATACTTTAAGTGGCGACCATTCCAATTCGCCTTTTTGCTTGCAAACCTTGAATGTCTGACGAGCCACGAAGCTGAAAGCGATATTGTGGATATCGTATGGTTTGCCACTGGGGGAGGAAAAACCGAAACCTATCTTGGTTTGATACTTAGCGCCGCCTTTCTTGATCGAATGAAAGGAAAGGTTTCCGGAACCACTGCTTGGTCTCGGTTTCCGCTGCGTATGCTCTCTCTCCAGCAAACACAACGTTTTGCAAATGCATTGGCGGCCGCGGAATTGGTACGACGCGAAGAGAATATAGAGGGAGACGAATTTTCTCTTGGATTCCTCGTAGGGGGTAGCTCTACGCCGAATCGAATTTTAAAAGACGGCGCAAAAGGCGGTGAAGACGCTGACAAGATTGAGGATCAGGAAAATCCTTATAAGCTACTTGATCATTGTCCATTTTGCCGCGCGCGGGCAGTTTCAACATCGTTCGACAGAGTTCTTTGGCGACTAAATCACTATTGCGGAAATAGCGATTGCCCAACTAATGGGGAGCCGTTGCCTCTCTATGTGGTGGATGACGAAATTTGGCGCTTCCTGCCAACTGTTGTCATTGGTACTCTGGACAAGGCCGCAAACGTTGCACGGAAGACCGGAATGCGCGGTTTGTTAGGTAGCCCGAAGGGCTTATGCACTAAGCCAGGACATGGTTATACCTATGCTCCGCGAGGCAGTTTTCCAAACGGATGTTTGGTTCCGGATTGTAAAGGCGGCGCCCCAGCCAAGCTCCCAATGGCTGAGAACTTCTATCCGGCAACGTTTCGTCTTCAAGATGAACTCCATCTATTGCGAGATAGCTTAGGCGCCGTCGACGCCCACTACGAATGCGCAATGGATGGAATGCAAAAGCAAATCGCAGGAAGTCGTCCCAAAATTTTGGCATCCTCAGCGACTTTGTCTGGTTATAAGAAGCAGGTCGATGTTTTATATCGTCGTATAGCGCGTGTCTTCCCCCAGCAGCCTCCGATGGAGGGAAAAGGATTTTGGGCGACGGACTCGACGCAATTAATGCGTCGATATATTGCCTTGGCACCTCGTCGTCTCACGGTGGAATTTGTTGTAGACAGACTAGTCGTGACGCTACAGGAATCAATCAGGTCTTTAATAAAGAACCCGACGCCAATTTGCGATGAGTTAAATATCGATGTGTCGTATGTTCCTTTTCTTGTGGACCTATATGGCACGAACATTGTGTATGGGAACACGCTTCAAGATATCGACGCAGTTGTACGATCCTCAGAAACGCAATATGCGGAACTCGACCCATTGCCAAATGTAGGAACGCTTACTGGACGAACTAATTTTGAGGAGGTTCGCGGGACGCTGGCTCGTTTGGAGTCACCTGAATCGGACTTTGAAAAACGCCTCCATATCATCGCCGCATCTTCAATGATGTCTCATGGGGTCGATATTGATCGACTAAACATCATGGTTATGCTCGCATTCCCGTTGGGAGTTGCTGAATTTATTCAGGCGACAGCCCGTGTTGGAAGGAAATGGCCGGCTCTCGTGATTGTGATTCCTAAAATGATACGTGAACGAGATGCCAGTGTTTACAGAGCGTTTCCTCAATTCGTCACTCACGGAGATCGCTTCGTCGAGCCAATTCCTATTACTCGAAAGAGCCGCAGAGTTTTGGAACGAACCGTGTCTGGCCTTGAGTTAGCCAGAATAGTAATGATTCATGAACCGAATTCGCCAACGGCAATTACGACCGTCAAGGCGCTCAATGCGCTGGATCGATCGAATCCAGACATGCTAAAGGATGACGAGCAGGCCATCGCAGATTGTTTAGGCCTTACGGACGAAGACGAGTTTATGCGGGCTCAATTGGCGCGATGGTTTGAGGGATTTTCCAGAAATCTTCATGAGCCTCCTAGCGACGCTAGGTTCCTCTCTGACTTGAGCCCTTCTGGCTCGGCTATGACGTCACTACGAGATGTGGAAGAACAAGTTCAAATCAAGGGGGACAGCACCCGATGAGAGAGTACAGAAGCGGATCCCAGATTCTTTTTGGACACCTCCCCGAACAAACTGTAGATGCCGACGGTGGTATTTGGAAAGTTAAGCGCTGGAATAGCCCTCGAGTTGAATCGGCGATTGATATCAACGCACTCAGAGAAGAGCTAATACGCGCAGCATATCCGTGGAAGGAATCCGGTGAGGATAGCGGTTTTGTCAATGATCTGTACTCGCAGAGAACTGTCCGAGTTCAAAAACTGAATTATGAGGACGGTATTTGGTGCGAACCATTTCCAAGGCTATATCTATGCAGAGTGTGTAAGCGTCTTCATGATGAACCTGAAGGACGATGCGAATGTGGATCAAAAGGGCGTAGAGGGCAGCTTCCCTTTGTCGGCTACCATGACGCTTGTGGGTCAATTAAAACTCCGTACGTAGCTAAATGCCCCATCCACCGCCAAAGAGCTGTGCGTTTTCCTGGCACAGCATCCGCTGCTGAATTGGTTTTTTATTGTCCGGTTTGCGATGCCCACATTCAGAGGGGCTTCGGTGCCGCATGTGATTGCCAACAACCCGGAGTTTTGTCCTTCACCGTACACCGTTCCGGTACGGTCTTTAAGCCCCGCGGCATTAGCATGATCAATCCCCCTCGCAGAGAGGTCTTGAACACAATTGAACAAGCAGGCGGTGGGGAAAGAGCCCTGGAGTGGATATTAGACGGGATGTTGGGACGTAATTTAACCGACTCGGCGCCGGTAAGAAATCCAGATTCACTTAGAAAAATACTTGAGGATCGAGGCTTTGATACAGCAACCATTGCAGCTATGGTTGCCGCAATGCCTCCCACTTCCAGTGTCACCACACGACCACCTCTGCCATTAACTCCGACGCTCAAATCAGAGGCTGAGCGGCAGGCAAAGCAAATAGCCCTGGCTACCTTTGAAAGCCGAGTGACTCTTGCCGACCTTCGTGCAAGAGCCGAAAGCTCCACACTCAAAAACCTGTATGACGTTGAGTATCCTAATGCTCTGGCAATCGCCGGCTTAGAGAGGGTTGAGCTAATCGATCGCTTCCCAGTCCTGACTGCTCAATTTGGTTTTACGAGAGGGCCTTCGGCCCCTGGAGCTAGCCGGCTTCGAACTTATCGTGATGCGAACGGCGAATATGACATTTATGGTGAGCTTGCCCAAACAGAGGCTTTACTTATCAGGCTAAATCCGGAGTTGGTCTACGAATGGCTGTTGCGAGCAGGCGTAACGTTAGGTAGGGCTACCGATAAACGTAGTTCAACTGAAGCGATTCTTTTAGCTATGAATGACCAGAACAACCAGGCGACCAGAAAGGTCACGGAGTTGGTTCATTCGTATTCACATGCCTTCATTAAACGGGCTGCTGTTTATGCAGGAATCGAAAAAAGCGCTTTGTCGGAAGTCATACTGCCGATGACCCTTTCGTTCTTTGTTTACGCGACAGCAAGAGGGAGTTTCGTTTTAGGTGGATTGCAGGCGCTTTTAGAATCAGAGCTACATCAACTGTTATCCGGAATAGTAGAAGACGAGTATCGATGCGCCTTAGATCCTGGCTGTGAAGATACAGGTGCTGCCTGCGCTGTTTGCCTTCATTTGGGTGAGCCGTCGTGCCAGATGTTCAATACACAGCTTAGTAGAAAAGTCCTTGCTGGCGGGCTGGGGTATTTCGATGTCACTACGTCTTTATCGGCCAATTAAGTTCGTCACGCATTGCACTGCTTCCAATTACTGCCAACACGGTACGAGCTCGACTCATTCCAACATAGGCTTCGACTCGGTATTCTGGTGACCACCCCGTTGGCAAAACAAGGACGACCGCTTGACTTTCCAAGCCCTTGAATCTGGAGATAGTTTCAACAGGAATTCCTTTACAGCCCCAAGCGCCAAACGAGAATCGCCCTACTGAGCGCTCCTTGAGTTTTTGTACCAAGCTTGCCGATCCACATATAGCGACAAGGTTGTGAGGACCAAAGCCATCATCAATTAAATTTTCAACCACCGTGATGATGTCGGACTCTTTGGATTCTGTCACTGCGACCCAATTTGGCGCTGGCCCCGAAATTCCGCGACTCTTGCCGTTGCTATGTACCGATGCAGTTACGCAATTTGCAATCGGATCGGTATTTCGCATGTTCTTGGACAACGTCCAAGTAAATGAGTCGCTCATATTTGTCCCCCAATTTCGCTTCCAGATATCCTGAAGCGGATCAACAAACATGAAGAACGGGGCGTCCTCTTTTGCGGCGATTAAGCACTGAAGCGAATCAATCCAAAGCGGCGAAAAGTCTTGTCCTTCATCAACGACAACGGCGTCATACATGCTTTCGTTTATGACGCATGCCTCGATAAGCAAATTGGGAGCTTCGTCTTCCCACCATGTGCTTGTTTTCTTCTGCGGAACATCCAGCTTTGCTTTGCGAATCTGCTTAAGACAGAGAGAATGATAGGTACAAGCCGTCAGGTTAAGAGAGGTGCCCTCGACTCTGCTAGATAGCTGCTCACCAAGTAACTCGTTATAGCAAACGAGCAGCGTTCGGAACCCATCGCTTGCAAGCTGTTGGGCTCTCGCGATCGCAAGAATAGTCTTCCCAGTTCCCGCACCTCCAAAAGTGATGCCCCCTCGTCTTGCCCTTAGCCCAGCAAATACATCGACCTGCTCTGCGGTCAAGATAAGAATTTGATCTTCTGCATCCGCGCTTAGGCTTGATAAGCGTGTGGAAATTTTCGTAGTTGGGGCAAGCAAGTCAACCAGACGATCAACCTCAGCGCTAGTCAGGCTGGTATTGAGTTCCCAGTGGCTCATACACGACTCAATACATCCTTGTATTTCGTTTAAATGAACTTTTGTGAAACTGATTTCTGCTGGTGCATTCGGCCCTAGATTTGGCAATACACTCATATGGGGGAAGATGACTGCATGACCCAGCCTGACTTTGCTTAATCCGTGCTCTCCAAGCCAACGAATAAGCGCGTGCTTTGAGTCCGTCGCCTGCTCGTACGGATTTTTTATTGAGTGCTTATCGCCATGTCGGTCGATCGTATACCATCGCCCATCATCAATCTCTACGCCCCCACCTTTAACCTCTATTACAAGCCCCCCACGCTTGGGATGAAAAACGATGAAATCTGCTTCGCCGTCCCCTTGACGACCATTTCGCATTGCCTGCCAACTGACGTGATGAAGAACGACCCAGTCATGGGGTAATTGCTTTAAGGCCTTTGCGACCAAGAATTCAGAGTGTTCTGTCGGTTCATCGCTTGCCAAACCAATGTATTTCGCCATTTCAACTCGTAAGAAACTCAGACATATTTCCGCTCTTCGCAGGCTTTAGCAGCTTCTGAAGCGCCTTGGACTCGATTTGCCGAACACGTTCCCGAGTCAGCCCATATTGCTGTCCGATGCACTCCAACGTGCAGGCTTCTTTAACGTCGATGCCGAAGCGCATTTTTAAGATGTTCGATTCTTGAGGCGTTAGCCGAGCTAATGCTGCTCTTAGCCAAGCATGCAACTCCTGCGTGGCAATCTTATCGAACGTTGACTCTGCGCTATCCGGTAGTAACGTTAACAATGAAGAGCCATCCTCGCTGGGAGCATCACCTGCGGTGCACTCTGTAAGCTGGATGTGCCACAGGGTCTTCATAAGACTTTCCGTTTCGAGTCCAAGCACTTTCGCAAGCTCTTCTAACGTCGGCACACGCCCTAGACGAAGCTTCAGCTTCGCGGTCGCCCGGCGGATTCTAAGCATCTGCCCATGGACATGTGCTGGTAGTCGAATCTCTCGCTCATAGTTCACTATTGCTCGTCGAATACGCTGTTCTATCCAAAACGTAGCGTAAGTTTTAAAACGAAAGCCACGTTCGGGATCAAACTTTTCTGCAGCATGCATTAGTCCTAGGAGGCCTTCTTGCTTCAGATCATCTAGGGACAAATGCTGCTGCTCGCCTATTCGGCGAGCTACATGCTCAACGTACAGAAGATTGGTGACCACGAATGCGTCTTTAGCCTTTTTAGCCTCAGCTAAAACGCGCTGGACGTAATGTGTATCGAGTTCGCTTCTATCTTCAGGAAGCTGTAAAGCGAGTTGGATTTTTCTTCCATAATCTCGCTCTTCGTGTTCAGTGAGATATCGGGCAGATTTTTTTTGAGTGTCCGAAAGCTGAACGCTTTCGTCATCTACAATAACTGCCCCAAAAGCGCTTAGTTTTTCTTCTAGCGCAACACACTCGTCGATCGAGAGGTGTTTTCGGAGATAGGTCCTATTGAGGTCACTACGTTTAAGTTCTCCATCTGCACGCTGAGCGTCTGCAGAGAGCAACTTAAACACTTTGTCGACAACATCAGGCCGATATTGATGGGGGTCGAGATCTTGGGGCGAGCTGCCATCGTTGGACAATGTCTCGGCCAGCTGCCAGTCCGACTCAGCTGACAAATCATCGAAGAAATCTTCATCATCGTCATAGACAAATGCCATCCGAGCCTTCCCCCAAGACGGGCCTCCGAAAATGCGTTGTAATCGTGGGTCATTCTAATGTGGTCTTTTGGTTTGATTGTACCGTTAAATTAAGCTTAAAACCTATAGGGGGCAGAAGTCTCGTTATTCAGGCCAGGTAGGCGTGGATAGACTACCTGACCGCTGCCATGCTGACACTGTGTAGAATAAAAGCGTTGCCATATCTTCCGCGCCCCCGCCGCGCACACAATGCCACTCAAAATATTCATCGACACGGAATTTACCGATTTCATTGACTGCCATCTAATCAGTCTTGGTATGGCAGCGGGATCCGGTGAAGATTTCTATGTGGAAGTACCGTATCCGGACGAGGCCTGCAGCGAATTTGTGCGCGAATCTGTCATTCCGCTATTGGGCAAGATTCCTAACGCGCAGTGCTCGTTCGAAGATTTGCGAGTTCGGATTCTTGATTGGTTGGATATCGTCAGGAATAAAGACGAAGAGGTAGAAATTTGCTTCGATTATCAAGCGGACTGGGACTTGTTCATTGGCGCGCTGGATTATCGGATGCCGGAATGGTGCAAATCACGGCTCGTGGCAAGAAATATCAATGAACTGTTTCTCTATGCATTCCATAAGAAGCATGGGCTGCCGGAACATCATGCCCTCTACGATGCACAAGCCAATCGGTATGCATTCCGAGAACGGCCAAGTGTCACGAGTTAGCAAATTCGTTTGAACGTCAGTCTCCCCTATCTGTTGCCCCTAGTTCAAATCTGCATAACGAAGTCTGGCAAAATCTCTGCAGCCATGCATATCCGCAAGGCATGCCTATCAGCCATTTGGTCTAATCTATGACACTCAACCCATCTGAGGTGAGATCGGAAGCTCTTGTCCTTTTAATCGCTCATAGATCAGCCTCGGCAGCTCGCCGTGCGCCAGTCCTGATACACAATTTTTTCCATAAATAGTCGGGATATTTTGCGGATCAACCTTCAGATCGTGAAGCTTTAGCGCCATATCAACTGACGCCAGCGTTTCCTTCAAGATGGAAAGCTCGTTGGTCAATTCCTGGTATTTTTCGAATTGACGCCGATGCTTCTCCAGATAGAGTTCCATTTTTTTGATGGAGCCATCAATTCGGCCGCGTTTTTCGATAAGCCAATGTAGCGAAGTAGGTAACCTGGACATGCTTTCAAGTTACCATTCCTTGACTTCATTTTAAATTGCAACAGCGAAATCATGGCGGCGCCGCCAACAAAAAGCCCGCCAATGGCGGGCTTTTTGTTGGCTCGTGCAAGGAAAGTCAGTAGGTCGGCGGCACATAGCCGGAAGCCTGATCCGCGCCTTCGCCGAAGAAATGCCGTTCCATCTGCGCCGCGAGATATTTGCGCGCGCGCGGATCGGCCAGGTTCAGGCGGTTCTCGTTGACCAGCATGGTCTGGTGCTTCAGCCACGCGGCCCATGCCTCCTTCGAGACGTTTTCGTAGATGCGTTTGCCGAGTTCGCCCGGATAGGGCGGAAAGTCCAGGCCTTCGGCTTCCCTGTCGAGTTTGACGCAATGGACGATGCGGGTCATGTCGGTTTTCCTTCGGATGCGGCGCGTCTGCGCCGGATGATGTTGAACGAGCTGGAATGGCGCGGCGGTCAGAGCTTCTTGACGAAGACCAGCGACTTACGCTGCCAGTTGTACATATGTTGCCTGTCCTTCGGCAGGTCGTCCACGGTTGCAGGGACGAAACCGCGCTTCAGGAACCAGTGCGCGGTGCGCGTGGTGAGCACGAACAGCTTGCGCAGGCCGGCGGCGCGCGCGCGGTTTTCCATGTGCTTGAGCAGCCGCTCGCCGTCGCCCTGCGCCTGCGAATCGGGACTGACGATCAGGCAGGCCATCTCGGCCATGCCTTCGGCCGGGAACGGGTAGAGCGCCGCGCAGCCGAAGATCACGCCGTCGTGCTCGATCACCGAGAAGTGGTCGATCTCGCGTTCGATCAGTTCGCGGCCGCGCTTGACCAGCGTGCCGTCCGCTTCGTATGGTTCGATCAATTTGATGATGCCGCCGACGTCGTCGATGGTCGCGACGCGCAGGCTTTCGATGTTCTCGAAGGTCACCATGGTGCCGACGCCGTCGTGCGTGAACAGCTCCAGCAGCGCCGAGCCGTCGGTGTGGAAGGGCACGATGTGCGCGCGCTCGACGCCGGCGTTGCAGGCCTTGACCGCGTGCTGCAGGTAGTAGGCGGCGTCGTCCGGGATGCAGCAGTGTTCCAGCACCGCTTCCGCCTGGTGCGAGGATAGCTCGTGGATTTCGGCGCCGCCCAGGTCTTTCATCATCGGCGTCTCGGTGATGAAGATCAGCTTGTCGGCGCGCAGCGCGATGGCGGCGGAGACGGCCACGTCTTCCATTGTCAGGTTGAACACCTCGCCGGTCGGCGAGAAGCCCAGCGGCGACAGCAGCACCAGGCCGCCGGCGTTCAGGATCGGCTGGATGGTTTCATAGGCGATCTTGCGTACGACGCCGGTCAGTTCGTGGTCCACGCCGTCGATCACGCCGAGCGGGCGCGCGGTGACGAAGTTGCCGGAGATGATGCGGATTTCGGAATGCGCCATCGGCGTGTTCGGCAGGCCTTGGCTGAAGGCGGCTTCGATGTCGAGGCGCAGTTCGCCGGCGGCTTCCTTCGCGCATTCGAGCGCGGCGGTGTCGGTGATGCGCACGCCGTTGTGGAAGCGTCCCTCCACGTTGCGCAGCGCCAGTTGTTCGGCCACCTGCGGGCGCGA
>Ga0164242_10006767_pt1 | contig 12588 bp, 18 predicted proteins | sample OricomgcompostMG_FD_108783 | JGI IMG/M metagenome (GOLD analysis project Ga0164242, IMG submission 108783) | Miracle-Growth compost microbial communities from Emeryville, California, USA - Original compost - Miracle growth compost (MG) ... | reverse complement strand
TGCGTTAACACGATTTACGAATTTTCTGAATACCGTTATCCAGAAAAGAAAGATGAAGAAGCAGAAACCAGTACGAAAAACTACGAAACACCGATGAAAAAAGACGACCACACGCCAGAAGCGCTAGGCCGTTTTTTAATGAGCAAGTACCACAGTGCTGCTACTCAAATCGGTGGTGGAACACGAGTTACCAAAGCCAATTTCATTCGTGGAATGCGAGGTCGAGGCGCTGCATTCGCCGATCACGACTGGGGGGCCGAACCGGCAGGGCTTCGGGTCGCGTCGAATCCACGCAATCACGGAACCTGGGGATAGGATGCCGCAATGGGTTACAACCGCAAGCAGTATGATGCTGCAAGAGATTTTGTAAAGGGTGGCGTTGAAAACGTCAGTGACCCATTAGATAAAATGCGCATACAGGTTTATGACTTGTATGAGGATATTTACATTAACTCAACTTTCCAGTTGAGTATCATTTTGCGTGGTGTTGACCAAACCCCCATTTTGATGCCAACTGGCAAAAAGCTTGTCGAAGCAACGCATCGTTTTCTTGGCGTGAATGTCGATTATCTTGTTGAAGGTAAGGGTGACCAAGGCGTACAAGATAATCTTGATGCATGGTTCAAAAGCTTTTTCTCTCGTGAGGCGTTCAAATCAAAGTTTGAATCAACAAAGCGATGGGGACTGATTCGTGGCGATGCGATTTTGTATGTTTACGCAACACCAACCAAAGACCAGGGCGAACGCATTAGCATTGCCGAAGTCGATCCTCGCCAGGCGTTTGAAATTGAAGATGTTAATGGCGATCTATGTGGTTGGTATTTGGTCGATATTGTTCGTGATTGGCGCGACGAAGATCAGCCTAATGCGCGCGTTGCTCGACGTCGTTCATTTCGTAAAGCTTTAGACGATGAGGGCATGGTTATCAAAAATAGCCCTGTCACAACCGATCTTACCTTTTGGGAATTAGGCAAATGGGATGATCGAGGCGACGAAGAAACAAAACAGGTTACCGGTGGACCCGGTGAAATCACTGAGCCTATTGAATTAGGTATTGGTGAAAACCAAATCACTACATTCCCGATTTACAAGTGGCAAAACGCGCCTATGCAAAATACCACTTGGGGAACGTCTCAGCTGGCGGGTTTGGAAACCCTGATGTATGCGCTAAATCAGTCAATGACTGATGAGGATTGCACGATTGTATTCCAAGGTCTGGGAATGTACTGGACCGATGCTGCACCACCGATTGACCCAAATACTGGTGCGCATTGCGACTGGAATATCGGCCCGATGCAAATTATCGAAACTGGTGTTGGAAATAAGTTTGAGCGTGTTTCCGGTGTTAGTGATGTTTCGCCATTTCAAGATCATATGTCTTTTATGGATGAAAAAGGCATGGCTGAATCATCCGGTATTCCAGAAGTTGCAATCGGTCGCGTTGATGTGCAAGCTGCCGAATCCGGTATTTCACTCAAGTTACAGTTCATGCCGCTGTTGGCGCAAAACAGTGAAAAAGAACTACATCTGATTACGCTTTTGGATCAGCTTTTCCATGACATCGTTACTCAGTGGCTTCCAGCTTATGAAAGCGAAACATTTGGTAACGCTGAGCCGATGCAAGAGGCAAGCGTTGTTTGTCTTTTCGATGATCCAATGCCAGTGGATCGTGCTGCAACAGTACAAGAAACGGTTCTGTTGCGTACGAATAATCTAATTCTTGTGTCGATGGCTGTTGCTAAATTGCGTAGTCTTGGTTGGCAATATCCCGCTGTTGATGAAAGGGGTCAACCACTCACCGATGAAGATATTGCACAAATGCTTCAAGATCAGGCAGCACAAGATGCCAGCAACGCCGATCCGTTCGCGCAGCAAGCCGCCTCTGACCTGTCCAGCTTCGATGCTGTGACCGGCACACCGCCTGGTCCTGGCAACCTGGGCACGCCGACACCCCCGAAGAAGCAGGCGATTCCGCTTAACGGGAGCTAGTCTGGTTTCATGGCCCGAGGACGCAAGAAAAAGGGGCATTCAATGCCTCATGGTTTTGTTTCCAAAGCCCAAATGCGTTACTTTTTTGCAAATCCTAAACTGCGAAAGAAGTATGCGCACAAAGAGGCTCACAAAGCCGGTATGAGAAGTTCGATTCGTAAAAGATTAGGTTATTCACCGGCGTATCGTGCGTTACCGCGACGAAAAGGAGCCAAAAAGAGATGAGGCGCTACAGTGGACTCACGCCAGCACGCCGAGCAGCGTTACGGAAAGCCCAGCTTGCCTCAGCGGCCAAACGTCGCAAAGCCGGTCGGGCAGTATCCAAATATTCTAAATCGGGTGGTCGGACAGCCGTTAAATATTCCAAATCGGGTGCTCGCGCTACCGCGAGGACTACTCGAAAAGCGGTAGGCTATACAAAATCTAGTGTCGCTGCCCGTCGTGCTGCCAGTGCAGCGAAATATGGTCCGCGCAAGGGTCCGCGTACGCGAGCACAGGCGTTAGCGCGTAATAAGCGCAATGCGCGTATTTACAAAACAGCTCGTGCAGCAAGTTATGTTGCCGCTGGCGCGTATGCCGCGCATTCATTTGGAGTGGCAACTAAGCCAAAATCTAAATATAAGGCGAGAAGTCCGCACCAAAGTAAATATAACGCAGCATTGCGCAAACAGCAGTCACAAAGAATCAAGGTTGCGACAAAGCGACCTGTAAAGCGTACTTCTCGTAAGCGGCGGCATTTGAAAGTTGTCAGATGACGTATCAAATGACTCCCGCGCGTCGGGCAGCTTTGCGTAAAGCGCAGCTTATTTCTGCGCAAAAACGTCGTCGGCATACTGCGACTCGTGCTGTTTTGCATACAACCCGCCAACGGGCCGAAATTGCTTATCGTGAAGGTCAGCTAAAGCATTACCAAACGCACGAACACCGACAGGTGCTTGGCAATCAGACAAAAGCGTTGCCGAAAAAAGCGGCCAAAGCCGGTACGAAATACGCAGCGAAAAAGGCTTTGAAAGCTACTGCAAAAGCTGGTTTGACTATCGGTGCTGCAACGGCAATTGGTTACACGGCGTATGGAATGACGCCACACGCGGTTTCTGCTCGTCAAAATAGAGCAGCAAGTGCCCATTTGCGATCAATGGGTTATGGATCAGGAACACGGCACGTTACTTCTAGCCGTATTGCTGGTTCTGGTGTTCATGGAAAATCTATTAAGGCTTTGCCGATGGGGCCAAAAGGTCGCAAAACGGTAAGGCAGCGCGCATATCGAGCAAGGAAACGATAATGGCTAAGCGTAAGCATGTCATGACTGCTGCTCGTAGAGCTGCATTACGCAAAGCCCAATTAGCTTCTGCTGCAAAGCGTCATGCAAAAGCAGCGCGGCAGAAACCGACCGTTCGTGTGGGTCGTCGTGGGGTGACTTCTAAATCGACTTCGGCATTTCAGCCGAATATTCGTATTTCTCGTAGAAGTCAGACGCTTTCAACACATGCCGGTGTAGTAATTCCTGGTACAAACCGTCGTCTAGTGGCTGGCGGGTATGTGCGTGTGGAAAATATTAAGAAACGCAGTTCTCTTGTTGACCAAGTTGTCGGGAAACAGGCCAACAAGATTATTGATAAAGCTTATAAACGTCCAAAGCGTGGGGGACGCAATAACGCTACGTAGGAGTCGTGTATGACCGTTAGTTGGCGTGATACGCCATTAAATCCGGCAAATCCGGCGCATTCAGATCACTTGATATCAACAAATGGTCGTCGTGCCGAACGTGTAATGAATCATCTATCGCCATTACGCGATGAAGTTCAAGATATTCTTTTGCGCTACGCAAATGCTTCGGATAATGAGGTTTGCGGCCTTATTACTGTTAAGCAAGAGGTTTTTCCGATTGAAAACGTTCATGAAGAACCACGTCATAACTTCTTCATGGACTTTGAATCATGTAGTGAGGTTCTCAATGAAATACTCAATATTCGCAAAACTCACGTATTGGGTATTTTCCATACTCATCCAAATAACCAACCGTGGCCATCTCCTAGAGATATCGTAGGTTGGCCCAATCCGCAATTGAAATGGCGCTATTGGGTTATCACTCGCAAAGAAGTTTATGAGTGGAGACTAGTCTAATGGCTGATGTTACTGATAATCCAATTCTAACCTGTGAAGGTTGCGGAAAAACGAGCGAAGAAACTCGAATTTTCGTACTTAACATCGCCGGTACCGATGCGCACTCGGTTAAATGGTGTGAAAGTTGTATGGAATTAAACGGTTTCGCAAAGAATCCGGTAGCATGACAACTCCATTTGAAAATTTTGAGAGTAATACAGAAGCCAGGAGAATCTGGTGGGCGCGATACTTGACGGTCCAGAACAGATACGACACGAAAATACGAACAGCTTTAAAAGACGCTGCCGACGATGCTCAAGAGCGAATCAATACACTAGCCAGCAAGTCGACGTTTTCTGCTGCTGTGCGTACCGCGCAGCTAAGGCTCGCAATGCAAGAACTCAAAGACACTCACAAAACGTTATTTGGCTCATTACTGCCAATAATCAAGTCAGGCCAAAAAGATGAAGCTGATGCCGCTTTCGACGGTCTTACAGAAACAGACAAATCATACATTTACGCCGCAGTTTCTGAGATACATGATGCGGAATCTTATCTTAAATCTGCGCGACAAACTGCCCTCAACAACGTTACTGCTGTCGTACAAAGGATTACACAATCCGAGCTACCTTTATCGCATCGAATCTACCGAACCGAAAGTTTGGCGAATCGCTGGGTATCAAATGTAATTAATCGTTCTCTAGCTAGGGGCGACAGTGCAAAAGATTTGGCACAATCGGTTAGGAAACACATTCTACCAACAACCCCTGGTGGTACAAGTTACGCCGCGCTTCGTTTGGGACGAACGGAACTCAATAATGCTTTCCACGCCACGGCCATCGTTAGCGCACAGGATCGGCCATGGATTACAGGTATGCGTTGGTATACCTCGGACACTCATACGCATGATCCGTCAGAGATTTGCACACAACTAAACGGACAAGTGTTTGATCCTACCTCTGTTCCAAAGAAACCGCATCCACAATGCAGATGTTTTGTCGCTCCCGAAGTTGAATCACTGGCTGTCTTTAAGCAGAACTTGACAGCAGGCGTATATAGAGATTGGATGACCAATGCAGCGTGACAATGAGTCGTTTTCATATACAAACCAATCAGGTTCTTCTCTAAATTCTAGGAGTCGTAAAGTGTTCGGTACAGTTCCAGTTGCAAATTTTGCAAATATGCGTGGCGATTCAGATTCAATTTTACGCCATTGGCCGTTTTTTGGTGGAGAAGAAAATAACGGAAATACCACCACGACGACTACTCAGACGCAGACCGATCCTGCAAAGCCTGATCCAAAGCCTTCTGAAGCCGCTGGCGGGAATTCCACTGTTGCCGATGATCCGATTGCAAAGCTTCAAGCTGACCCAAATGCTTTGCGTGATTTGCTCAAGCAGGTTACCGATCTGACAACCGCGCATGGCGAAGCTAAGTCTCAGCTTGACGCAATTGCTCAGGAAAAAGACAAGGCAGAGCGCGCTCAGCGAAGCAAGGAAGAAAATCTTCAAAAGGATTTGGATAACGCTCACAACCAAATTCAGCAGTTGGATGAAATCGTTCGTTCTGTTGTTAAGCAAAATGCGTTCATTACCGCTTCTGGGGATATACAGTGGAACTCGATCAAGCAGGCAATGGCCGAACTTGACGAAAATGCCTACGATATCAATGTTGATTTGACTAATCGAATGGCAGAAGCGACCGGTATTGATAAAGAAGTTGAACGCATTGCCAAGGCATTCCCCTGGTTGGTGAAATCTGCCGCGCAACCCGATCCAAATGCAAATCAGCCGAAAGCACGCCCGACCGGCCAGCCTCCCGCCTCGCCGAAGCCTGGTAACGGCGGCAAGCAAGCGCAGCGTGCGGCCATGGCGAACCGGTTCCCGATTTTGGCCCAGATGGGCTAGGCAACACGCCGGTAGATAGCACCAAGATAAAGTCATCTGCTCTGTAAGATCGCAGGCAGACCCTAACTAGGTGGAGTGAGGACTTCAAATGACTCTCGGAACTAAGCCGCGCTGGGACAAGTACAACGGCTACGTTGGTAACTTCCGCGCTCCGCTTAACTTTGACACAACTGCCGATCACGGCAATAAGGTTTTGGCTGCTGGTGTTAATTCCTCCGGCGCGATGGTAATTGGCGCAGGACAGACCGGGATTGCCGGTTTGGTGATTTTCCCGATGGGAAACGATTACATCACCGGTGCCGTTTTGCCCGAGCTAATTGCCGGTGACAGCCACGATTTCGGTAAGCATGGCGAAATTGTGAACTTTGCGCCGACTACGTATGACGTCGATGACGGTTTCGTTCAGGGAACACCTGCTGCGGGCACCGACTATTACGCTCATGCGGACGGTTCGGTAAATGCAACCAAGGGTGCCGATGGTGTTTATGTCGGACATACCGTCGAAGCGTCACGTTTGATTGTGAATCTTGTTGAACAGGCTGGCGTTGTTACGATTGGAGAGCTTGGCGCGACTGGTACGCCAGATAACACCAAGTTCCTTCGTGGCGATGGTACTTGGTCCGCTCCTGCTTAATCGGTAATTTAAATCGGATTTTCTAGAACAAAAATGATTGAAGGGAATGCCAAAATGCTGGCAACGCATACTCTCAACATTGATGAGAGTGTAATTACGCTTATTGACGGCGTTCCTGTTACCGTAATGTTCGGTGGCACTCAGCCGGTTTACCAAGAGGGTATTCTTACCCACGGTGATTTGGTTACCCAAACCGCCGATGGTATTGACCTTAATGAAATGTGGAACGCATTTGCGGGAAGCATTGCCATTTACAACGAAGCAATGGATAATCTTATCCAATTGCTGACTTATCCGGTCACTACCCCGATTGAACCGGTCGTGCAGGTTGGCGATTTGCAGTTCGAGGACGCGACCGAAATGGGTATCGCACGTGGTGCGGGCCTGCCCATTGAGGTCTTCCAAATGGGTTACGATTTGCGTCACTACGACAAGCGAAACGCTTACACGTGGATGTTCCTGATGGACGCGGATCAGCGTCAGATTGACGCAATTCACAACGCGGTTCTGTGGGCCGACAAGCGTCTAGTGTTCAAGAAGGTTATGGAAGCGATTTTCGATAACCGGACTCGTCGTGCAAACATTCGTAACCACCCGTATCAGGTGTATCCGTTCTATAACGGTGATGGTGTTGCGCCGCCGACTTTCAAGACGAACACGTTCGATGAAACCCACACGCATTATCTTGTTTCTGGTAATAGCGTTGTGGACTCGTCTGACCTTGAAGACCTGATGGAATTGATTGCCGAGCATGGTTATTCTCACCAGGCCGGTACTCAATTCCTGTTGCTGGCAAATAAGGCAGAAACCGATGTAATTCGGACTTTCCGCCGGGGCGTTGTGAACAACAACGGTGTTACTGCGGGATATGATTTTATTCCGTCCCCGACCCAGCCTGCGATGATTCTTCCGAATGCCGAAGGGCTTTTGGGTGAGCAGCCCGCGTCCGTTTTTAAGGGTGTTCCGATTATCGGTTCGTACGGTTTCTGGAACATTTGCGAAGAAGAATACATTCCTGCCGGATATCTTGCCGGTCTCGGTTTTGGTGGAAAGTTCAACTTGGGCAACCCGGTTGGTCTTCGCCAGCACCAGAATCCGCAGATGCAGGGTTTGCGTATTCTTGCCGGAAATAACCAGCGTTACCCGCTGGTTGATGGCTTCTATGCTCGTAGCTTCGGAACTGGCGTTCGCCAGCGCGGCGAGGGTGCGATCATGCAAATCAAGGCGAGTGGTTCTTACACCATTCCCACAATTTACCGTAAGGGCTCTGGCTTCACGGTTTAATTAAAAAACAAGGTCAGGATTCCCAGCGCGTCGAAACGACGATTAGGCACGTAAGCGCGCTGGGTTTCCATTTCTAGAAAGGGAAATGGAATGGGCCGCTTTATTGATTTGAACCAGCCTCTTTCCGAGGCTGATCGGCAGTATCTCAAGTCTCGTGGTCGTGGCTATTTGCTTGCTGCAAATGAGCGTCGATTTGGGACACCGGATAACCCTCGTGAACCAGAAGACCATGAGGCCGCTGGCGCTCCCGCGCAGTCGCCTTTTTATGACACTCAGGAACGGGATAAGGCTGTCTATGACACAGGCGGCGCTCCGCTTCCTGGCGCAACACTCGATTACAATACGGGTCGCGCTTATGACCGGGATAATGGTGTTTTGGTCGAGCCCGCTCAGGCCGGTCATACGCCAGGTGCTTTTGGATCGCGGTATGACCAAGTAGGCGGCGACGATTTCGAGGAAAGCGACGAAGAAAACAGCGATATTGATGATGATATCGCTGAGCACGTCACTTCTTTGGGTGTTCGTGAGCTAGAAGCTGAGCTTAAGGAAAAGGAAATCGCGATTCCGAATCGCGACGAACTTCTCAAGGGCATTACCGGTGTCGATAATCCAAATGAGCTAAATGTGCAGGAGCTTTTGGAGTACCTGACGCAGCTTGAGGTTCAGACCGATAAGGATGACAAAAAGGCTGACTTGGTGAAGCGTTTGCAGGAAAAGGGCAACAAGCTTCGCAAGGAAAAGATGCAAGACCTGCTGGCTATTCATTTGCAGGACGAGCGCGACGCCAAATAAGGATCGGAAATGGCCGATCAAAATGCGATAAATGCTGTCAAAGTCCAGTTGCCGGATGAAGCTTCTGGACTTGGCATTGACGATACTTATATCGGTACGCTTTTAGATGCTGGTAATAACCAGACTCATGCGATTTTGGCTGCATATCGGGCTATTGCAGCCAAAACCATGATGTTAACTGATGTGTCGGAAAGTGGTTCGACACGTAATATGAGTATTTTGAATTCCAATGCGCGTCAAATGGTGACGTATTGGCAGGGAATCGCTGATAAAGAGGATGCTGCAAACGAAACCGGCTCAATTGGCCGGTTTCATTCTCACAGGGCGAAAAGGGTTTGAAATGGTAGCCAGCGCAACGGAACTGGCTATTGCCCGATTAAATACAGAGAAATTTATCTCTCTAGACCCAACGGTCATTACTCTAACACCGAGGCAAGATGTTTGGGTTGCAGGAACCAAAAAGCGACAGTCTTTACCTGACCGAAGCGAACAGATATTTAAAGTCATCTGGTTGCCTGGTGACGGAATTGCATACACCATCGACGGAATCACCATGCGATTCAATTTCATCGTCGTCGGTAACTATGATGCAGAAGTGGCTATCGGCGATTTTTGGCAAGTCGGAAACCAACAAAACGAAATAGATTACGTTTTTCCAAACAATGGATATGAAGTAAAGGCCGGGGGAACTAGTCACGGAGCACACCCAAGTGGGTAGGCTCATGAGTGCTACGGTCACGTATGACACGTCTAAGCTTCAAAAGAATTTAGATGCCATTGATGAGCATTTAAATGAGAAAATCGCACTGATTTTCGCATACAACGAAGCTTGGGGTGCGACATGGATGAAGCTAAATGCTCCCTGGACCGACGATACGGGCGCGGCTCGTGCCGGTTTGACTGCCAAGTCATACAGCGAAGCAAATACTCACTTGATGATTCTGGCTTATTCTGTGCATTATGGAATATGGTTGGAAGTTGCCAACTCAGGACGATTCCAAATCCTGGGACCAGCTATGCGAGCGATCAGCCAGAAGATAATGGCAGATTTGTCCCATATTATTGATGGAAAACCTCCGACAGCAGGTGCGCCGACTCGTGTTATCCCACCTATCGCTAGAAAAACGGCCCGCAAGGGAACAGCGAATAAGTCTGGCTCTCGCAGGAGCCGAAAAGCTTATGGCGCAAGAAATAGAAACCGGAACAGATAATGCAACCGTCGATTATTTACGAAACTCTAGCCAATGATGATCTGCTGGCGGGTTTGCTAGGAACTACTGCGCCAATTCAACCGAATACGAGGATTTTTGAATTACAGTCTCTTAACGAGCGTCCTAATGTTGACAATGGATATTTCATTATCCTTGATTTTCAGGAGTCCGACCAACTTAATCGACACCGATTAGGGCCAAGAATTCTTCAAATTTGGGTGCATACTCCGCTTGAATGGGGCGCAGATTATGACCATATTGTACGAATTCAAAATCAAATTGATCGTTTGATTATGCCATTAGAGCTAATAGCAGGAAATGACGGCGTTCGACTTACGCTAATTGAAAAACACGGTCGGTCGAGAAACACCACTGACCCAGGCTGGAAGACAGCCACCAGGAACGCGCTCTACGGCGTGTTGTACGACGAATCCAGCATATAGGCAGATACGATGGGCCAAGACTCTAGGAGGAATGACATGGCTGGTACCCCCGCCAAGGCGACTGCCCCCAAGGCTGGCGCTGGGTCGGCTGAGCTGACCGAGGCCGAGCAGGCTGAAATTCGCGCGGCTGACGAACGCGATCAGGCTGTGACCGAAAAGGCTGATACTTCTGGAAAGCGCGTTCGCGCAATTCCGGCTATCGTCACGAAAAGCAATCAGCGCTCGACTACGGTCGAGGTTCGCCGGTCGGATTTCAAGACGATTGGTATTGACCACCCGACCGTCGTGTGGGATTTCCGTAAGGATAATTTCACCGTGAAGGTTGGCGAAGGTGCGAACCAGATCAGTGCCGAAGCTGCTAAGGCTTTGACCGAGCAGTTCCCCACTTCTTTTGAGTACATCGCTGAGTAATTGATGTGCCACAAATTCGCTGCGATTTCAGATTGCACGGTGTAACAGACGACAACTGCACAGGGATTTTGGAAATTGTTTGTCACAACAAACAGTGCAAGCAAAAACCAAATGAGGTAGTTACTCACCGTTGGAATTTAGAAAAAGTAGACGAAGACAACATAATAAGACCGTTTCAAACTTTTAGAACAAAACGACCCGAAGGGAACGTAAAATGACCGCAGCGGTTGCAGACGCTTGGGCTTACGGCTGCCGTGATCTTAAGCTTACGGAATACCTCGATGCTTCGGGTATGGTTTTGTCTAACGCTAGCGTTGACCTGCCCTACATTCAGCATTTGAACTTCACCGAAGCCGAGGAATTCGCTGAGCTTCGCGGTGACGACAAGTTGCTGACGACTCGCGGTAAGGGCTCTCAGGTTAACTGGGATTTGGAAGCGGGCGGTATTTCTATTGCCGCATGGGCTGTGATTACGGGTGGTTCCGTAATTGAACACGGTCTTGCTCCCAACCGCGAAATTGAATTGCAGAAGCGTTCGACTCAGGCGCGTCCGTACTTCCGAATTGATGGAAAGATCATTTCGGACTCTGGCGGTGACGTTCTGGTTCGTATTTACCGCTGCCGTGCGAATGGCGATATCACCGCGAATTTCCAAGATGGTGATTTCCAGACTTCGCAGATCGCTGGTGTTGGTCTTCCGCTTTTGGATGACACAAACGACCTTCTGTATTCGATCTTCCGCCGCGAATCGACTTCGGAGCTTTCGCTTACGCCTGACCCGAACCCGGTTCCCTCACCGCTGAACCTGACGGTGGGAACGCTGACTGCGACCAGTGCGCAAGTTTTGTGGAATCCGGTTGTTGGCGCTGATTCCTATGTTGTGGAATCCGGTGCCGGTGCGACTGCTGACGCGGTTTCTTCTTGGACCGAATTGTCTCCCGATCCGACTGTTGCGAATGCGACGATTTCGAGCCTGACCGCTTCTACGAAGTATTGGGTCCGAGTGTCGGCTGTGGTCGGTGACGCAACTTCCGATCCCTGCCCGGCAGTGTCGTTCACTACGCCAGCATCGTAATTTAAAACATAAATCCATACTAGACCGCTAGGACGGCAAAAAATGGAAAATCCAGGTACGACCCCGCCCGAAGATTACATTTCTGGGGAAGGTAATCCTTTCGGGGACGGTCCCAGTCCTGTTTCAGTAGCTGAATTGCGCGGTGATGACGAGCATGAGGCAAAGCGTCAAGAAGTAGAAGCCGCTTTCGGTACTGTTGTGCCGGAAAACCCTGTTCCCGCTGCTCCGCGACCGAAATACGGTTTGGGTCCGAAGTGGTCAAAGGCCAAGGATTTCAAAAAGCCTTTCGATTATTATTTAGAAGGCTCTGACCAGACACTTTTGCTGTCTCGTTGCGATATGGGTGACTTGTTCAAGCTAGGTATTGGCGACCAGATGGATTTTGTTACCAAATCGCTCATGACTGATGCAAAGGGCGAAGACAGCCCGAAGCAAAACGTTACTAATGCCATCTTGAAATCTGACAACTTCGCTTCGATGGAAAAGATGATTAATAAGATTTGTTTGGCTGGGATTATTCAGCCTCCGATTAATCCTGTTCCAATTAAGTTGGTTAAGAACGAAAAAACCGGCGAAGTTGAAGAAGTTGATGATCCTGATTCAAAGAATCCTGATGTGTTTTACGTAGATGATATTCCATTTGAGGATCGAATGGAATTGTTTACGGTAATTTTTGAAACGGATGGGCTTGCCACGTTTCGCGACCAACCGCCCGTTGGTGTGGGAAATATGGAAAATG
>Ga0164242_10006766_pt1 | contig 12588 bp, 12 predicted proteins | sample OricomgcompostMG_FD_108783 | JGI IMG/M metagenome (GOLD analysis project Ga0164242, IMG submission 108783) | Miracle-Growth compost microbial communities from Emeryville, California, USA - Original compost - Miracle growth compost (MG) ... | reverse complement strand
TGGTGATCCTGGTCGCGGTGATGTCGCTGATCGGCGTCACCCTGACCATGCCCGGCATCGCCGGCATCGTGCTGACCCTCGGCATGGCGATCGATGCGAACGTGCTGATCTGCGAGCGCGTGCGCGAGGAACTGCGCAACGGCTACAGCCCGCACGCCGCCATCCGCGCCGGCTACGAGAAGGCCTGGTCGACCATCCTGGACGCGAACGTCACGCACCTGATCGCGGCCCTGGCGTTGACGACGATGGGCACGGGCGCGATCAAGGGCTTCGGCGTCACCCTGCTGATCGGCATCCTGACCTCGCTGTTCACCTCGGTGACCCTGACGCATGCGTTTACCGCCGCGATCCACGGCCACCGCAAGCTCAAGACGCTGTCGGTGTAGGAAAAGCTTTTTGAATAGTGCGGCCAGGGATGGTCGCTTTTTCTGGAAATGGACTTCCATGAAGATATTGAATAATGCGGCCAAGGATGGCCGCTTTCCCCGGAAATGGACTTCCATATGTGCGGCCACGGATGTCGCCGTTTGATTCTCGCGTTCACGGACGAACGCACCAGTAACCAACAGCGCCGCCACGGTTGGCCGCTTCTACCGGAAACGGACTTCCATCAGAGAACCCGCCATGGAAATCTTCAACCATAACGCGAACATCAACTTCCTCGGCATGCGCAATTACAGCATTGCGATTGCCATCTTCCTGGTGCTCGCATCGATTGCGCTGATTGCCGTGCGCGGGCTCAATTACGGCCTGGATTTCACCGGCGGCGTTTCCCTGGTGGTCGACTACGACCAGACCGTGCAGGTGGCCGACGTGCGCGAGGCCCTGGCCAAGGGCGGCATGGACCACGCCATGGTCCAGACCCTGGGCGGTACGCGGGAAGTGTCCATCCGCATGCAGCCGAAGGACGATCCCGCCGCCCTGCAGACGCCCGGAGGCCAGGTCAACCTGGACCGCATCGCCGACGACGTGATGGCCAGGCTGCAGGCCGCGCGGCCGGACGCGAAGCTGAAGAGCCGGAATTTCGTGGGCTCCGAAGTGGGATCGGAACTGCGCAGCGACGGCACGGTCGCGGCGATCTTCGTCATCCTGGGCATCATGGCCTACCTGTGGATCCGCTTCGAGCGGCGCTTCGCGATTTCGGCCGTGGTCACGGAGGTGCACGACGTGCTGGTGACGCTGGGCGTCATCGCCCTGGTGCAGCGCGAATTCGACATGACCGTGCTGGCGTCGGTGCTGGCGGTGATCGGCTATTCGATCAACGACAAGGTCGTGATCTTCGACCGCGTGCGCGAACTGTTCCGCCTTGCCCGCAAGGCCGAGCCCGAGGAGATCCTCAACCGCTCGATCAACAATACGCTGTCGCGTACGATCATCACCTCGCTGTTCACCGGCATCGCCATGGGCGCGCTGTATTTCTTCGGCGGCCCCGTGGTGCACGGCTTCGCCATCACCATGCTGATCGGCATCGTGGTCGGCACCTTGTCGTCGATCTTCATCGCCAGCCCGATCCTGCTGTGGCTCGGCGTGTCCAAGCAGGACCTGATGCCCGTCACCAGGCAGGACCCCGAACTGGCCCGGCGCCCGTAACGGCCGGTTCCCGCGGGCGTCACCTGGCCCGGCCGAGCTCCGCGCGCAGGGCGTCCAGGCGCGCGGGCGTGCCGATGTCGTCCCAGGTGCCGCGATGGTGGACACCGCTCACCTGGCCGCGCCGCATGGCGGCGAGCAGCAGCGGGACGAGCTTGAAGCGCGGCGGCGTGGCCGGGTCGGCTGGCGCGCCGATGACGTCGCGCCAGCCTTGCAGCAGCCCGGGGCGGTAGACGCCGATGCCGCTGAAGGTGAGCCGTGGCTCGCCGGCCTCGTGCACCAGTCCGCCGGCGTCCAGCGCGAAATCGCCGTGCGCGTGGTGGGCCGGATTGTCGACCAGCACCAGGTGCGCCAGCCCGTCCGGCGTCACCGGCAACGCGGCCAGGTCCATGTCGCACCAGACGTCGCCGTTGATCGCGAGAAAACTTCCGCTGCCCAGAAGAGGCAGGGCGTGCAGCATGCCCCCACCGGTTTCCAGCGCGACCGGACCTTCGCAGGCGTAGCGGATGGCGAGGCCCCAGCGCGAGCCGTCGCCCAGGGCGGCGTGGAACTGCTCGGCGAGGTGGGAGGTATTGATCACCACCTGGCCGTAGCCCGCAGCGGCCAGTTTTTCCAGGGTCCAGGCGATCAGCGGCTTGCCGCCGACCGGCAGCAGCGGCTTCGGCGTGTGGTCGGTCAGCGGGCGCATGCGTTCGCCGCGTCCCGCCGCCAGGATCAGTGCGTGCCTCATCGGCCGGCGATCGCGCCGAGGTCGCGCCCGCCCACGTAGCGCCGCAGCAAGCTGGCGAAGGCCTGCAGCTCCGGATGGCGCCCGGCCACGGCGTCGACGTAGCGATGGACGCGCGGCAGGTCGCCCAGGTAGCCCGACTTGCCGTCCCGGTAGTGCAGGCGGCAGAAGATGCCGAGGATCTTGACGTGCCGCTGCAGGCCCATCAGGTCGAACCAGCGCAGGAAGCGCGCCTGGTCCGGTATGCCGGCGCCCCGTGGGGTTTCCAGCAGACGCCGGCGGTAGCCTTCGGCCCATGCCTCGACGCGCCGTTCGTCCCAGGCGATGTAGCAATCGCGCAGCAGCGAGACCAGGTCGTACGTGATCGGGCCGTGCATGGCGCCCTGGAAGTCGATGATGCCCGGGTTCTGCCATGGCGCATCGGCTGCCGGGTCCGCCCCGGCATCGACCGCGAGCAGGTTGCGGCTGTGGTAGTCGCGGTGCACGAAGCAGCGCGGCTGCTCGAGCGCGGCCTGCAGCAGGATGGTGAACGCATTCTCCAGGATGTCCCATTCCTCGCACGACGGCGTGCAGCCCAGGTGGCGGCGCAGGAACCACTCGGGCATCAGCTCCAGCTCGGTGGTCAGGAACGCCCGGTCGTAGGCCGGCAGGTCCCGCGCCTCGACCGCGGTCTGCATGCGCAGCAGGGCCTGCAGCGCCGCGCCGTAGAGCGCGTCCACGCTGGTGTCGTCCAGCAGGTCGAGATAGGTGCCGGAGCCCAGGTCCTCGATGAGCAGGAAGCCCCGCTGCAGGTCGTGCGCGTGCACTTCGGGCACGTGCAGCCCGGCCGCGGCCAGGCGCCGGTCGATGGCAAGCCATGGCCGCGGGTCCTCCTGTGCCGGCGGGGAATCCATCACGATCCAGCTGCGATCGCCGTCCTGCGCGCGCCAGTAGCTGCGCGCACTGGCGTCGGCCGAAGCGGGGGCCAGGCCCAGGCGGTCGTTGCCGAGTACCTGGCGGGCCCATGCCAGGCGTGCCGCTGCGCGGTCTCCGGGCGCTTCTACCGGCGAGGTCATGGCCCGGCCGCACGCCAGGCGCGAAGCCCGCGCGGCGTGCCCGGCTGCCGGCCGCGCCCGGCGCGGGCACGGCGGCGCGCGTTGACGGCGGGGCGGTCAATTAGTACCATTTTGGTCCCGATTGTGTCGTTCAACCCGAGTGTTCCCATGTTACGCGTCAATCGCCTGACCGATTACGCTGCCGCAGTGATGACCTGCCTGGCGGAACACGAGGACGAAGTACTCAGCGCCATGCAGATTGCCGAGGACACCCGGCTGGAATTGCCGACCGTCAGCAAGCTGTTGAAGTCGCTCGGACACGCGATGTTGGTCGAGTCGTTCCGCGGCGTCAATGGCGGCTACCGGCTGGCGCGCAGCGCGCGGGACATTTCGCTGGCCGAGATCGTGGTCGCCATGGAAGGGCCGATCGCCGTGACCGAATGCGGGATCCGCGCGGGGCAGTGCGACCGCGAATCGGCATGCGCCGTGCGCGGCAGTTGGCAGCAGATCAGCAGCGTCCTGGACGACGCCCTGCGCGCCGTGAGCCTGGCGGACATGGCCCGCCGCCTGGTGCATCGGCGGCCGGCACCCGCGGGCCTGCCCGGCGGTGTGCAGCGCGCCGACGCCGGGGTGCAATGGAAACGAAGATGAGCAACGAAGGCAGCGTCACCACCCTGCAGCAGAACGCGGAAGTAGCCGAGGCGCTCGGGCGCGGCTACTCGGCGGGTTTCGTCACCAAGCTGGAGACCGTCAGCCTGCCGCCTGGGCTGAACGAGGACGTCATACGCCAGCTTTCCGCGATCAAGGAAGAGCCGCAGTGGATGACGGAGCGCCGGCTGGAGGCCTACCGCCACTGGCTGACGATGACCGCGCCGGACTGGGCCAAACTCAGGCTCGACCCGATCGATTACCAGGCCATCAGCTACTACAGCGCGCCCAAGGCCCGGCCGAAGTCGCTGGCCGAGGTCGATCCGGCGCTCCTGGAAACCTACGAGAAGCTCGGCGTGCCGCTGCACGAGCGCGCGGCGCTGGCCGGGGTGGCGGTCGACGCCGTGTTCGACTCCGTGTCGGTGGGCACCACGTTCCGCAAGCAGCTGGCCGACGCCGGCGTCATCTTCTGCTCGATGAGCGAGGCCATCCGCAACCATCCCGAGATCGTGCGGAAGTACCTGGGCAGCGTCGTGCCGGTCGGGGACAACTTCTTCGCCACGTTGAACTCGGCGGTGTTTTCCGACGGCAGCTTCGTGTTCATCCCCAGGGGCGTGCGCTGCCCGATGGAGCTCAGCACGTATTTCCGCATCAACGCGCAGAACACCGGGCAGTTCGAGCGCACGCTGATCGTCGCCGAGGAAGGCAGCCACGTGTCCTACCTCGAGGGCTGCACCGCGCCCAAGCGCGACGAGAACCAGCTGCACGCTGCCGTGGTGGAACTGGTCGCGCTGGAGCGCGCGCAGATCAAGTATTCGACCGTGCAGAACTGGTATCCGGGCGACGAGAACGGCAACGGCGGCGTCTACAACCTGGTCACCAAGCGCGGCGAGTGCCGCGGCGACGATTCCAAGATCTGCTGGACCCAGGTGGAGACCGGTTCGGCCATCACCTGGAAGTACCCCAGCGTGGTGCTGCGCGGCGACCGAACCGTCGGCGAGTTCTATTCGGTGGCGCTGACCCATCATTTCCAGCAGGCCGACACCGGCACCAAGATGGTCCACATCGGCAGGGACACCCGGTCGAAGATCATTTCGCGCGGCATCAGCGCGGGGCGCAGCAACAACAGCTATCGCGGCCTGGTCAAGGTCGAGAAGGCCGCCGAGAACGCGCGCAACTACACCCAGTGCGATTCGCTGCTGATCGGCAAGCAGTGCGGCGCGCACACGTTTCCGTACATCGAGGTGAAGAATCCCTCGGCGACCGTGGAGCACGAAGCCACTACCTCGAAGATTTCCGACGACCAGATGTTCTATTGCCGCGCGCGCGGCATCAGCGCCGAGGACGCGACGTCGATGATCGTCGACGGCTTCTGCAAGACCGTGTTCCGCGAGCTGCCGATGGAGTTCGCGGTCGAGGCGAAGAAGCTGCTGGAAGTCTCGCTGGAAGGTGCGGTGGGTTGATTCACGGCGGCCAACAGAATCCCTGTCGTCATTCCGGCGAGAGCCGGAATCCAGCGACTGGATGCATGGTCGCCGTCACCAAGGCAAAAATCAAAGGCACTGGATTCCGGCTTTCGCCGGAATGACGGTCAAAAGCTGAAGAGCCAAGAACATGTTGAAAATCGAAAACCTGCATGTCCGGGTCGCCGGCAAGGAAATCCTCAAGGGCATCGACCTCGAGGTCCGCGCCGGCGAAGTGCATGCGATCATGGGACCGAACGGCGCCGGCAAGTCCACGCTGGGCAACGTGCTGGCCGGCCGCGACGGCTACGAGGTGACGGCCGGCACCGTCGCCTTCAACGGCGTCGACCTGCTCGCCATGGCGCCCGAGGCGCGCGCCGCCGCCGGCGTGTTCCTGGCGTTCCAGTACCCGGTGGAGATCCCCGGCGTCAACAACACCTACTTCCTGCGCACGGCGCTCAACGCGCAGCGCAAGCAGCGCGGCGAGAAGGATCTCGATTCCATGCAGTTCCTGAAGCTGGTGCGGGAAAAGCTCAAGGTGATGAATCTGCCCGACGACCTGCTGCACCGCGCGGTCAACGAAGGATTTTCCGGCGGCGAGAAGAAGCGCAACGAGATTTTCCAGATGGCCTTGCTGGAACCGCAGCTGGCGATCCTGGACGAGACCGATTCGGGCCTGGACATCGACGCGCTGAAACAGGTGGCCGCCGGCGTCAACCTGCTGCGCGCGCCGACACGCGGCTTCCTCATGATCACGCACTACCAGCGCCTGCTGGACTACGTGGTGCCCGACTTCGTGCACGTGCTGGCCGGAGGGCGCATCGTCGAGAGCGGCGACAAGTCGCTGGCGATGCGCCTGGAGGAGACCGGATACGGCGGTATCGCCGAGCGCCGTCCGGCGGGAGCCGGCGCGTGAGCAGCATGGCTTCGTCACCGTTGCTGGCCTCGCTGCTGGAGGCCCCGCTGCCCGAGTCCGGCATCGCCTGGCTGGATGCGGCGCGCCGCGGGAACCGCGAGGCGGCGGCCGCCGCCGGGCTGCCCGACACGCGGGTGGAGGCGTGGAAATACACGTCGCTCCGCGCCCTGGCGCGGCACGCTTTCGCGGGCGGCGACGAGGCGGCGGTCGGTCGCGCCGTGGATCGGGCATCGTTCGCCCTGCCGGGCGTCGACGGCCCGCGCCTGGTGTTCGTCAACGGCGTATTCCGCGCGGACCTCTCCGACCTCGCCGCGTTGCCGGACGGGGTGGTGCTGCAGCCGCTGTCGCGGGCGTTGGCCGAGGATCCCGAGCCGCTGCGTTTCGTGCTCTCGCGCCACTACCGCGACGTCGGCGACGCGTTTGCGCGCATCAACGCGGCCAGCGCGGTCGACGGCGTGGTGCTGCGGGTGGGCGCCGGCGTCAGGCTGGCGGCGCCGGTGCAGCTGGTGTTCGCCGGCGCCGCGGCGGCGCCGGCCCTGGCCTGGCATGCGCGCAACGTGATCGAGCTGGGCGAAGGCAGCGCCCTGGCCCTGGTCGAACAGCACCTGGGCGAAGACGCGCAATCGCACCTGGCGACGCTGGTCAGCGACATCGAAGTGCGCGAACGGGCGACGCTGAGCCATGTCCTGCTGCAGCAGGCGGGCGGGGCCAACCTGATCCGGCGCAATGGCCTGCGCCTGCATGCGGGGGCGCACGCCAGCATGCATGTGCTCGAACTGGGCGGGGCCATGGTACGCCACGACCTGCAGGTGGCGCTGGTCGGCGACGGGGCGCGTTTCGACGGCCGCGGCGTGTTCATGCCGCACGGCCGCAGGCACGTCGATACCCAGCTGGCGATCCGCCACGAGGCGCGCGACACGGCGTCGTCCGCCCATTGGCGCGGCGTCGCCAGCGACCGCGGGCGCGGCGTGTTCCGCGGCGCCGTGCTGGTCGCGCCGGGCGCCGACGGCAGCGACGCGAACCTGAGCAACAAGAACCTGCTGCTGTCGCGCGACGCCGAGATCGACACCAAGCCCGAGCTGGAGATCTACGCCGACGAGGTGCAGGCCGCGCACGGCGCCACCGTCGGCCAGCTCGACGAACGGGCGCTGTTCTACCTGCGTTCGCGCGGGATCGGGCTGGCGGAGGCGCGCGCCCTGCTGACCGGCGCATTTTGCCGGGCGGTGCTGGGCGACATCGCCGGCGTGCCGCTGCGCGAGCACCTGGAGACCTTGCTGATGGCGCAGCTGCCGGCATAGCGCCCCGTCCCCGTGCCGGCCGCGGCGTTCCCCGCGCGCCGGCGGCAACACAGGATCTTCCATGAACGCAGAAACGGCATCGCTTCCAGCAACACCCGCGTTCGACGTGCAGCGCGTCCGCGCCGACTTCCCGCTGCTCGCGCGCAGCGTGCGCGGCAAGCCGCTGGTGTATTTCGACAACGCCAATACCAGCCAGAAGCCGGCGGCGGTCATCGAGGCCGTGGCGGCCCACTACCGCGAGCACAACGCGAACGTCGCGCGTGCCGTGCACCAGCTCGGCGAGGAGGCGACCGCCGCCTACGAAGGGGCGCGGGACAAGCTGGCCGGCTTCATCCACGCGCCCTCGCGCGACGAGGTCGTCCTGACCTCGGGCACCACCCAGGCCATCAACCTGGTGGCCTACAGCTACGCGCTGCCGCGGCTCGGGCCCGGCGACAGCATCCTCACCACGGTGATGGAGCACCACGCCAACATCGTGCCCTGGCAGCTGGTCGCCGCGCGCAGCGGGGCCACGGTGAAGGCGGCGCCGATCGACCGGCGCGGCGTGCTCGACGTCGATGCCTTCGTCGACATGCTGACGCCCGAGGTGAAGCTGGCCTGCGTGACCCACGTGTCCAACGTGCTGGGCACGGTCAACCCGGTGCGGGAGCTGGCCCGGGCCTGCCGGCGGCGCGGCATACCGCTGCTGGTGGACGGCTCGCAGGCCGCGCCGCACCGGCCGGTCGACGTGCAGGCCCTGGGCTGCGATTTCTACGCCATCACCGGGCACAAGATGTTCGGACCGACCGGCACCGGGGCACTGTGGGCGCGGCGCGAGCACCTGGAGGCCATGCCGCCGTTCTTCGGCGGCGGCGACATGATCCGGGAAGTGCGTTTCAGCGGCACCACCTTCGCCGACGTGCCGCACAAGTTCGAGGCCGGCACGCCGAACATCGGCGGCTTCGTCGGGCTCGGCGCGGCCATCGACTACCTGCAGGGACTGGACCCGGGAGCGGCGCGGGCCTGGGAGCAGGGGCTGCTCGCCTACGCGAGCGAGCGGCTGCAGGCGGTGCCCGGCCTGCGCATTCTCGGCACCGCGCCCGAAAAGGAGCCGGTCATCTCCTTCGTCGTGGAAGGCGCCCAGGCCATGGACCTGGCGACCCTGCTGGACCTGCGGGGCGTGGCGGTCCGGTCCGGGCACCACTGCGCGCACCCGCTCATGCAGTTCTTCGGCGTGCCGGCGACGCTGCGCGCCTCGTTCGCGTTCTACAACACGCGCGAGGAGGTGGATGCCTTCGTCGCCGCCCTGCTCGAGGTGCGCAAGCTGCTGGCGTGACGCCGGCGCCGGGGCGAGCGGTTATGCTTCGCGTCTCCCGCTGCCGTGGATCCCGATGCTCGCTTCCCTGCCTGGCCTGATCCGCATCCCGCTCGTGCTGCTGGCCATCGCGGCCAACCTGCTGCTGCACGTGACGCCCCTGTTCGTGCTGACGCTGGTCAAGCTCGTGCTGCCGGTGCGCCGGGTCAGGCAGGCCTGCTCGCGCGCGCTGGTGCACATCGCGGAAAGCTGGATCGGCACCAACAACGCGCTGTTCCAGGTGTTCACCCGGATCCATTGGGACGTCCATGGCCTCGAGGACCTGCATCGCGAGCGCAGCTACCTGGTGCTGTGCAACCACCAGAGCTGGGTCGACATCGCGATCCTGCAGAAGGTGTTCAATCGCCGCATTCCTTTCCTGCGGTTTTTCCTGAAGCAGCAGCTCATCTGGGTGCCGTTCCTGGGCCTGGCGTGGTGGGCCCTGGATTTTCCCTTCATGCGCCGCTATTCGAGCAGCGTGGTGCTGCGGCACCCCGAGCTGCGCGGCAAGGATATGGAAGCCACGCGCCGGGCGTGCCGGAAATTCCGCCACGTGCCGGTATCCATGATGAGCTTTGCCGAGGGCACGCGCTTCACCGCCGCCAAGCATGCCGCGCAGTCGTCGCCGTTCCGGCATCTGCTGCGCCCGAAAGCCGGCGCCGTGGCGTACGTGCTCGACGCCATGGGCGACATCCTGCACGGGATCCTCGACGTCACGGTGATCTACCCGGACGGACCGTGCACGATGCTGGACCTGCTGGTGGGCCGCCTGCACCGCGTCCACGTGCGCGTCCGCGTGCTGCCGATCGGCGAGGAGCTGCGTGGCGACTACACCGAGGACACGACCTTCCGCGGCCGGGTCAAGGCCTGGCTGAATGCGCTGTGGCGCGAGAAGGACGCGTACATGGACCGGTTCGATGCCGCCGGGCGCGGCGGCGACGCAGGAGCTTGAGATGCGCATCCTGATCCTGGGGGCCGGGGCGACCGGCGGCTATTTCGGCGGTCGCCTGCTGCAGCACGGGCGCGACGTGACCTTCCTGGTGCGCGAACGGCGTGCCGAGGCCCTGCGGCGCACCGGCCTGGTATTGCACAGCCCGTTCGGGGACGCGACGCTGGCCGATCCGCCGCTGGTACGCCACGACCAGCTGGCCGACCCCTACGACCTGATCGTGCTGAGCTGCAAGGCCTATGGGCTCGAACAGGCCATGGCCGACATCGCCCCTGCGGTCGGGCCGCAGACGGCGATCCTGCCGCTGCTCAACGGCATGCGCCACCTGGACCTGCTCGACCGGCGCTTCGGTGCCGGGCACGTCCTGGGCGGGCGCTGCATCATTGCCGCGGTGCTGGACGCCGATGGCGCCGTGCGCCACCTCAACGACAGGCACACGCTCACTTTCGGCGAGCGCGACGGCAGCACCACGCCGCGCCTGCGCGCGCTCGCGGCCGAACTGGGCGACGCCGGGTTCGACGCGCGCGCCAGCGGCACCATCGTGCAGGACATGTGGGACAAGTGGGTGATGCTCGCCTCCCTGGCCGGCGTCACCTGCCTGTTCCGCGCGTCGGTCGGCGACATCGTCGCCACGCCCGGCGGCGCCGAGGCGGCGCTCGCCCTGCTGGACGAATGCTGCGCGGTGGCGGCCCGGTCCGGCCACGCCCTCGGCGCGCACGCGCGGCAGCAGGCGCAGGCCGTCCTGACCGAAGCCGGGTCCACGTTGACGGCCTCGATGATGCGCGACCTGGTCGGCGGCCGCCCGATCGAGGCCGAGCAGATCATCGGCGACATGCTGGCGCGCGCGGAAACCCCGGCGGCATGGAGGCCGACCGTGCTCGGCCTGGTGGCGACCTGCCTGCGGGCGTACGAGGCCCGCCGCACCGTCGCCGGCTGACGCGGGCGGATGCCCGCCGGGAAGGCCGGCGCGTGCCGCAGATCAGGGACGGGCGGCGCCGGCGTTCGCTATGATGCGCGCATGGATGCGTCCATCGTTCCCCAGTTCCGCCATGCCGAAGCCGCCGACGTCGAGCGGGTGGTCGCCCTGGTCGAGTCGGCCTACCGCGGGCCGTCCGGGGAACGCGGCTGGACCACCGAATCGGCCTTGCTCGACGGACAGCGGACCGACGCCCGGGCCGTCGCGGAACTGCTGCAGCGCCCGGATTGCCACGTACTGCTCGCCGAGCACGATGGCCGGTTGCTTGCCTCCTGCCATGTCGAGCGGCAAGGCGAGGCCGCCTACTTCGGCATGTTCGCGGTGGACCCGGAACTGCAGGGCGGCGGCGTGGGCAGGCTGGTCCTGGCCAGGGCCGAGCGCCTGGCGCGCGAGGAATGGGGCTGCACCGACATGCGCATGACCGTGATCGAGCAGCGCGGCGAACTGATCGCCTGGTACGAGCGGCGCGGCTACCGCCGCACCGGCGAATCCCAGCCCTTCCCCTACGGCGACGAACGCTTCGGCATCCCGCGCCGGCCGGATCTGCGTTTTACCGTGCTGCTCAAGCACCTCGGCGGAGAGGACGCATGGAAGGCTGGGTAGCGGTCGGCACGCGCAGCGATTTCCTGCCGGGGGAATTCAAGGTGGTGTGGGACGGCGACACCTCGATCGCGGTATACAACATCGATGGCGCGCTGTACGCCATCGAGGATGTGTGCACGCACGACGGCGGCGACCTGGCCGGCGGCGAGGTGTTCGGCTTCGAAGTGGAATGCCCGCGCCATGGCGCCCGCTTCGACGTGCGCACCGGCGCCGTGACCCGGCCGCCGGCCTACGTCCCGATCGCCAGCTTCCCGGTGCGCGAGGAAGACGGCGTGATCTGGACCCGCGACGACCGTTGACGGCACCGCGGCGGGCCTGCCATAGCTTCGGGTGCTCGCCGCCCCCTCTGCGGACCACGCTGCCGACCCGCCTGGCATCGCCGCCGGCGCGGCGATTGGCGTCTTGAACGGGGCTGGAAGCAAGATCGTCCCGATTGCGGACCGGCAGCCAGTCGCGGAAGGAGGGGTCCGTCAGCCCGGGTACCTTACGCAAGTCCCGTCGCTCCAATTTTCCGTGACCTGCAGGTTTTCGTCGACGACGGTGAAGTCGGCGCGGCAGCCGGCATCGATGCGCCCGCGGGTCGCGCCGAGTCCCAGGAAATCGGCGGGATACGCCGAGGCCATGCGCACGGCCTCGTCGAGCGGCAGGCCGAGCATGCGCATGCTGTTGCGGACCGCGTCGATCATGCTCAGCGCCGAGCCCGCCAGCGTCCCCGTTGCCGTCTGGCAGATGCCGTCGCGCGCGCTGATGGTCTCGCCGTTCAGCACGAACGACGGATCGGCGGCGCCCACCGGCGGCATCGCATCGGTGACCAGGAACAACTTCCCCTTCGGCTTGGCCTTCAGCGCGACGCGGAGGCTGGCGGGGGCGACGTGGTGGCCGTCGACGATGATGCCGCACCAGGCGTCGGGATCGTCCAGCGCCGCGCCGACCATGCCGGGGGCGCGGCCGGCCAGCGGCGACATCGCGTTGAAGAGGTGGGTGAAGCCGCGCACCCCGGCATCCAGCGCGGCGCGCACGCAGGCGAAATCCGCGTTGGAATGGCCGGCCGCGA
>Ga0164242_10006765_pt1 | contig 12589 bp, 9 predicted proteins | sample OricomgcompostMG_FD_108783 | JGI IMG/M metagenome (GOLD analysis project Ga0164242, IMG submission 108783) | Miracle-Growth compost microbial communities from Emeryville, California, USA - Original compost - Miracle growth compost (MG) ... | reverse complement strand
CGGCGGGATGAACGACGTGCGCGCATGCGACTCCTTCTGAGGCGACCAGGTCCGGGTCACTCCTACCAGGCGATGCGCGCCACGTCGCCCCTTCCCGCGAGGCTTCACCCGACCGTGGCGCCTACCTACGTCGAGATGTCGCACGCGTCGCGAGCCGTCGAGGAGTCCCGCATGGAGCACCCCGGCCCGGTCGACCTGCACCGTCGGCCGGCGACGTGCGGCGCGGGCGGACCGTCGCCCTCGAAGTACGCTGCGCGCCGTGAGCTTCGAGTTCTGGCTGTGCGGCGCGATCACGGCGATCAGCGCGTACGTCAGCCTCGGCTACTCCGTCGTAGGCCTGCGCGACGCAACCGCCGAGGCGAAGGTCGGCTACATGTACGCGCTCGCCCGGAGCGGCGCCTTGGCGGCCGCAGCCACCGTCGCCCTCGTCACGAGCTCGATCGGCTTCGTCGCCGCCGTCGCGGTCGTGATGATCGTCGTGCAGGGGGCCGACGCCATCGTCGGCACCCGCATCCACGACCGACTCAAGACCTACGGACCCGCCGCGACCGCCGCGGCGAACGCCGCCGCGCTCGTGTGGTTGCTCGCCACCCGCTGACCGACGCTGCGCAGGAGGTGCACGTGACCAGGTACGCCATCGACGCCGCCGTCGCCCTGCGGCTCGTCGAGGCGGGGTTCGTGCCCGCGGACGACGACCAGCTCGTCGGCCCCGCCGTGCTTCGGTCCGACGTCCTGGAGCAGCTCTTCGCCGACGTGCGCGAGGGGCGTCGCACGGATCGCGAGGCCCGCGCCCTGCTGGACGGCCTCACCGCTCAGCGCATCCGGCTGCTCGGCGACCGCGTCTCCCGCGCGACGGCATGGCGGGTCGCCACCGAGCTCGGCTCGGCCCGCATCCGACCCGCCGAGTACGTCGCGGTCGCTCTGCTCCAAGCCGACGTGCTCGTCACCGACGACCCGCTGCTCGCCGCGGACGCGGGTCGGTACGTCGCGACGGCGCCGAGCTCGGTACTGCTCGGCGGACGATGAGCACCGGCTGGGTGGGACGAGGACCCGTTGCCCCTGCCCTTGGGGCAGGGCCTAGCGTCCCGACCATGTCGACCGCTGCACGAGGACTGACCACCGGCGAGCTCGGGGCCGCTGCCGGGCTGAGCCACAAGGCCGTGCGCCTCTACACCGCTCGAGGGCTGCTGACCGCGTCCCGCGAGGAGGGCAACGGCCGGCGCAGCTACGACCCGCTGCAGGTGCCGCGTGCGCGCTCGATCGCGCTGCTGCGGGGACTGGGCCTGTCCTTGGTCGACGTGGCCACCGTGCTGGACGGGGACGACTGCGTCGCGGCCTTCGACGCCCACTGGAGTGGGCACCGGAGCGAGGCGCAGCGACTGCTCGGGGCCGGCGAGTACGTGCGGTCCGTCCTCGCGGGCCGACCGTCCCTCGACGTCGACGTGCAGATCCGTACCGCGCCCGAGCGGCTCACCCTGACCCGCGAGGCGCATGCGCGCCTTCAGGACCTGGCGCAGGTCGTCCCGGCCACGACCCAGCTCCTGTTCGGCGAGGTGGCCGACGCCGGCAACGAGCTCGCGGGTGCGCCGTTCGTGCAGTACCACGAGCGCGCCACCGAACAGTTCGCCGCGCGCATCAGCCTCGGCGTGCCGATCGCGCGGTTGCAGCGGCCGGCACCCGGCACCCGGCTGCAGACCGAGCCGGAGCGGCTCGAGGCGTTCGTCAGCCTGGACCAGGCGCACGCCGACAGCCAGCCGTTCGTCGTCGCGGTGCACGACTACCTGTCCACGTCGGCGTTCAGCCCGCGCTACCAGCGTGTCGGCGACAACCGGGAGATCTTCCTCCCCACGTGGGCCTCGGGTGCGGAGGGACCGGTGATGGAGATCAGCGCGCCCGTCACCCCTACGACCGGCGGCTGAGACCTTCGGCAGGTCTGCTGAGCCCTGCCGACAGGCGGCGACAAGCGTTGGTCGAGGCCCAGTTCGCGCGCTCTCCTCTGACGTGGAGATGCGGGTCGCGAGGCGCGATCTTGACCGTGGCGGACGGCACCCTGTCCTCCGCTCACGTCCATCGTCAGGTCTGGTAGGGCCCGTCGGCGACGCCGTCGACGATGTGGGTCCGCTCGTATCGACGAGGTGCGACCCATCGGTCGACGAAGCGGCGATTGACGTACGTCTTGACGACCCGCTCGCCATGTGGGCGCACGGCAATGTAGGGGCTGTTTGCGGGGATCCAGATCTCCGACGGAACGCCCGGCGTCAGGTCGCGCGCAAGCGGTCGGCTCTCGACGGGAACGCCGAGCGCGGCCATCGCGTCGTCGAGAGAGTCGTAGTAAGTGCGGTCAGACATCGGCGCTCCGGACCCTCGGTGGTCAGGCGAGTATGGCAACGCCCTCCGACAGTCATGCCTTCGGCTCGTGATGGCCTGGATCCGCGCGTGCAGCTCGGGGCGAGCTCCGACGCGCCGGGTGGAGCCCGTCGATCTATCCGAGTCCAGTCCACCCCCGCGCCGGCCTGGCTCAGTCCCGTCGCGCGCCACGGCATGTCGGTTCTCAAAGTCCCCAAGCGCGCGCAGCGGAGCATCACGCCTGCATGTCCACGAACCGCGAGTAGTGCCCCTGGAACGCCACGGTGATCGTGTCCGTCGGGCCGTTGCGGTGCTTCGCGACGATCAGGTCCGCCTCCCCGGCGCGGGGCGACTCCTTCTCGTACGCGTCCTCGCGGTGCAGCAGGATCACCATGTCGGCGTCCTGCTCGATGCTGTTGTGGACCGCGATGCCGTTCGCGACGAAGTTGTGCGTGCCGAGCACGGTCGCGTCGAACACCGCGCGCTCGCCCATCGGCTCGATGGCCACGACCTCGTCCCACAGCAGGTCGTTGACGGCCATGATCTCGAGGTCCTCGCTCTGCAGGACCTCGGCGATCCGACCCAGCCGCTGCCGCGACGGGGCGTGCTTCCACAGCGTCGAGCCGCAGAACTGGGTGCCCGTCGCGGCGGCGAACTCGCGGTGCGTCACGCCGCGCTCGACAAGGAGCCGACGAACGTCGTCCCAGACCTGCCGCGGCACGGTGTCGACGTTCGGGTTGCCGCGGGCCGCACGCACGATCGCGAGCAGGCGCTCCGCCGCGACGCCCCGCGCGCCGTGGACCCCGATCTCCTGCAGGAAACGCCGCTGGTCGTCCACGCCGGAGATGTCGAGCGTGTAGCCGTCGCGGTACCCCGCCTTGCGCGTCGTGCGGATGCGCGTCGAGATCCCGAACCGCAGCAGCAGACGCGACAGGTCGTCGACGAGTCGGCGAGAGGTGGAGGCGTAGTAGATCCGCCCACCTCGACCGTTCGCGTGCACGGTGACCGAGCCGTCGGTCGCCCACAGATGCCGGAGGAACAGTGAGATCTGCTCCTTCGGCAGGTGGAAGACCGACGACGGCACGAACTTCTCGTGGCTGCGCGCGCCGAACAGCCCGAAGTCGTCGAGCCACTCGGCGATCGGGTTCCGCCTGCCGCGCGCAAGGCGGTACGGCGCGGGGAGTCGCAGCGTCGTCACACGCGCCGCTGCGTAGTCGTCCCGGATCGGCGTGATCCCGAACGCCTGCGCCGCGTCGGAGACCGCCGCGAGGTTCGCTTCGTCGATCGACGCGTACCGCACGGGCTGCCGACGGACGAACGACCCGTCGCCGAGCAGGTGCGCGAGCATGACGACCTTCCGGTCGTCCCACGCGGTGCGCTGCTCCGGGCCGGGCACGTGGCGGGGGACCCCGACGCGGGCGCCGGGCTCCAGCTCACCGAGCGGCGTCCACCCGTCGTACGTCAGGAACGGATGGTTAGCGGTCGCGGTGACCTCCTTGCCCGACGCAAGGCGGAGCCGATAGGTCGGCCGGACGCCCGTCGGGAACACGTGAGTCAGGTGCCTTCGCACGTACTGCAGGCGCTCGTCGAGGGCCCACACCGACACGTCCTTCGCGCCGAGCGCGTACAGCTCCCCGAGCGTCGTCTCGGCGCCGGTGTCTGCCCGCAGGATCCGCGTGTCCTCAGTGAGGCAGCCGGACTCGCGAAGGTCGCTCATCTGCGGCTTCTTGTCGGTGCGCTGCTCCGGACCACGGTTCAGCTGCGAGATCGCGATCACGGGAACCTCGAGCTCCTTCGCGAGGAGCTTGAGCGCACGCGAGAACTCGGAGACCTCCTGCTGGCGCGACTCGACGCGCTTGCCGCTCGACATGAGCTGCAGGTAGTCGATGACCACGAGCTTGAGGTCGTGGCGCTGCTTGAGCCGGCGGCACTTGGCCCGGATCTCCATCAGCGACATGTTCGGCGAGTCGTCGATGAACAGCGGAGCGTTCGAGATCTTTCCCATCGTCGCCGCGACCTTGGCCCAGTCGTCCTCGCCCATCTGACCGGTGCGCATCTTCTGCAGGTGCACGCGCGCCTCGGCCGAGAGCAGACGCATCGTGATCTCGTTGCGGCTCATCTCGAGCGAGAAGACGACGGACGCGAGGTTGTGCTTGATCGAGGCCGACCGGACGATGTCGATGCCGAGCGTCGAGTTGTGCGTCGGGATCATCGAGCGGCTCGCGAGGTAGAGGTGCGACTGGTGGTCGATCTGCACGCACCGCACGGGCACGCTCTCGATCGGCTCGACGTCGACGATGTACCGCTGCGTGAGATGCGCGGTCGACGGACGCCGGCGGTCCTTGTGCACGAGCCGCTTGCGCTCGAGCGCGAACACGTCGTCGTCGGTCGTGAAGGTGAGCGTGAAGCAGGTCGAGCGTGCGTCGTCGCGGCCGCGCACCCGCTTGGTCGACAGATCGGTGCGGTACCCGAGCGAGTGGATGAGCTCGCGCACGTCGGCGATCAGACGCTCGTCGGTGAGGGCGATCTGCACGCTGCCCGTCGGGTTGACCGTGCCGTCGGTGTCGAGCAGACCGGCGAGCAGGTCCCGGCGCTGCGCCTCGCTCGCCCGGAGGTACTCCGCCGGGATGTGCTTGTCGCCGAGCACGCCCAACGTGCGGAGCCGGCCCTGCACGGTGCCGAACCGGTCGTGACAGTCCTGGCAGCGGCGCAGGCCGCCGCTCGCTCGGCCGCAGTCGGGGCAGGTCGGCGCCACGACAGGAGCGGAGAGCTTGCCGCCGCACGACCGACCGCAGGTCCGGGCCCGCGATCGCTGCGGCACGAGCTCCACGCCGCAGCCCTCGCACGAGCGAGGGGCGAGCGTCTCCTCGTCGAGCCGCACGGTGTACAGCCGCGCCGCCCCGACCCCGGCGCGCCCGTGCACCAGGTAGCCGCGCCCCTCGATCCGCATCGCGATCTCCGGGTCGGCCGACGTGAACCGAGCCGACGCCGCGTGCCCGTCGCCGAGCCACACGCCGAGCAGGTACGGGTCGACCAGCAGGTCGGCCTCGGGCAGCTCGAGCGGAGCGGTGACCTCGACGGAGTGGTTGGCCCTCTGGTCCGCCGTCGAGCAGCGGACCGTGTCGTGGATCTCCTCGGTGGTCCAGATGCGCGCGCCACCACCGCCGGGCAGGCGACGGTCCGCGCGCGTGCGCGTCTCCCACTCGTGCTGCGCGTCCGCGACGATCGTCGTCCCGTCGTCGAACGTGACGCGGTAGCACGGCCGGCCCGTCATGACGCCGGTCGCGGCGACGACGCGCGTGGGCGTGCCGTCGGCGGCGATGAGCTCGTCGCCGACCTGGACCTCGCCCATCGTGGTCCAGCCGGTGGGCGTGGCCAGCGGGGTGTCGAGGGCGAGCGCCTTGCCGATCGCGGGACGCGCGGCGACGACGATCATCTGGCCCGGGTGCAGCCCGTTCGTCAGCCGGTCGAGGTCCGAGAACCCCGTCGGCACGCCGATCATGCCCTGCCCGCGGTGCCCGGCGGCCTCGATCTCGTCGACCGTCCCGCCGATGATCTCCCCGAGCGGCAGGTAGTCCTCGGACGCGCGCCGCTCGGTGACGGCGTACACCTCGGCCTGCGCGTTGTTGACGAGCTCGTCGACGTCCCCGCCGTCCGTCGCGTAGCCGAGCTGGACGATGCGCGTCCCCGCCTCGACGAGCTTGCGGAGGATGGACCGCTCGCGCACGATCCGCGCGTAGTAGCCGGCGTTCGCCGCGGTCGGCACGGACGAGATGAGCGTGTGCAGGTAGGGCGCTCCGCCGATGCGCCCGATCTCGCCGCGCTTCGTCAGCTCGTCGGCGACGGTGATGGCGTCGGCGGGCTCGCCGCGGCCGTACAGGTCGAGGATCGCGTCGTAGACGACCTCGTGCGCGGGCCGGTAGAAGTCCGTGCCGCGGAGCTGCTCGACGACGTCGGCGATCGCGTCCTTGCTGATCATCATGCCGCCGAGCACGCTGCGCTCGGCCTCGAGGTCCTGCGGAGGCGTGCGGTCGTAGCCGCGCCCGGTCTCGGCCGGCGCCCCGTACTCGAGCTCCTCGATGGACATCCTCGACCCCTCGTCTTCGTTCGAACGGATGTTCCCAGAGGGGTCTGACATCGCCGCCCCACGCGAGGCCGCGCGACTCGGTGCCCACGAACGAACGCCGACGCTAGACGTGCATCGCACCCGAGTCCAGGAGCGTCCCGCGGACCCTGGGGACAGCCTGTGGAACGCGCCGAGAGCGGTTGTTGACGCGCTGTGGACAGAATCGCCCACCGTCCACAACTGGTGGACAGTCATGTGGATAATTGACCGGGCAACCACCACGGATGTGCCTCGTCACCCGCTGTTTCACGATCCACGGGGTGTGGATCCCCGGGAGGTTTGCCGACATTTCATCTGGTGGACACCCGCGGTCCGTGGACCGGCAGATCCTCGCGCTGGCGGTCCCGGCGCTCGGCGCGCTCGTGGCCGAGCCGCTCTTCGTGCTCGTCGACTCCGCCGTCGTCGGCCGGCTCGGCACCGACCCGCTCGCCGGCCTGTCGCTCGCCTCGACGGTGCTCCTGACGATCGTCGGCCTGTGCGTCTTCCTCGCGTACGCGACCACGGCGGCGGTGGCCCGGCGGCTCGGCGCGGGAGACACCGCGGGCGCCCTGCGCACGGGCGTCGACGGGATGTGGCTCGCGCTCGCTCTCGGCGTCGTCCTGGGCGGCCTGACCTGGGCGACCGCCCACCCGGTGGTGACGGCCCTCGGCGCGACCGGCGACGTCGCCCGCCACGCCACGACGTACCTGCAGTGGTCGGCGCCGGGCCTGCCCGGCATGCTGCTGGTCCTCGCCGCGACGGGCGCCCTGCGCGGCCTGCAGGACGTCCGGACGCCGCTGGGCGTCGCGGTCACGGGCGCCGTCGTCAACGCGGTGCTCAACGTCGTCCTGGTGCTGGGCCTGCACCGCGGCATCGCCGGCTCGGGCGCGGGCACCGCCGCCACCCAGCTCGGCATGGCGGCCGTGCTCGCTGCGGTCGTCGCCCGCGGCGCACGGGCCGCAGGAGCACGCCTGACGCCGGGTCGCGCCGGCCTGTGGGCGAACGCCCGCGCGGGCGCCCCGCTGTTCGTCCGCACCCTGTCGCTGCGTGGGGCCCTGCTCCTGACGACGTGGGTCGCGACGGGCCTCGGCGCGACGGCGCTCGCCGGCCACCAGGTCGTCAACGCGGTGTGGAACCTCGCGGCGTACGCGCTCGACGCGCTGGCGATCGCGGCGCAGGCGCTCGTCGGCCACGCGCTCGGCGGCGACGACGTGCCGCTCGCCCGGGCGCTGCTGCGGCGCACGCTCCGCTGGGGCGTCGGCGCGGGTGCGGCGTCCGGGGTGCTCGTCGGCGGCCTCGCCTGGGCGTACGTCCCGCTGTTCACCGCCGACGACGGCGTCCGCGAGGCGGCGGTCGCGGCGCTCGTCGTCGCAGCGCTCGCGCTGCCGCTCGGCGGCTGGGCCTGGGTGCTCGACGGCGTGCTCATCGGCGCGGGTGACGGCCGGTTCCTCGCGCGCGTCGGCGTCGTCACGCTCGCCGTCTACGTGCCCGCCGCGCTCGCCGTGCACGCCTGGGCGCCGCCGGGCGGCGTCGGCCTGGCCTGGCTGTGGGCGGCGTTCGTGGGCGTCTTCCTCGTCGCCCGGTGCGTCGCGAACGGCCTGCGCGCCCGCGGGTCCGCGTGGCTGGTCGTCGGCGCCGCGCCCTGACGACGCCGGGTCCGGCACGCGGAAACCGCCGTCAAAGGCCCGCGCGGACACGAATCCGCGCGTCTCGTGATCGGTTCGTTGCCGTTCGGTACTGTGCGCGGCCTAGATGTGTGTGTTGTGGTTACTCCACCGAAACGTCGGGCCTCTACGGTCCGACCAGCCCGACGACACAACGCCGCGGGCAAGCGGCACAGTCACGGAGGTAGAGGGATGCGGAGAACGTCATCGCGGATGGCGGGCGTGGCGCTCGTCGTCGTCGCGGGTCTCGCGGTCGCCGGCTGCAGCTCGAAGTCGTCGGGCGGCGACTCGACCGACACCGGGACGGGCGGCACCGGCTCGGGGTCGCTGTCGATCCAGCCGCTCGTCCAGATCGACTCGTCCGGCGCGGAGGTGAAGAGCAGCGGCACCGGCGACGCTGCCGACCCTGCGGGTGACGGGAAGGCCACGTGCTCGGGCATCTCGCTCGCGATGGCGGGCGCGCTCACGGGCCCCAACGCGGCGCTCGGCATCAACATCCTCAACGGCGCCAAGCTCGCCGCCAAGCAGCACAACGACGCCAACCCGAACTGCCAGGTCGACATCAAGCAGTTCGACACCGAGGGCGACCCGCAGAAGGCCACCCAGGTCGCGCCGAGCATCGTCGGCGACAGCAGCGTCATCGGCCTCCTCGGCCCGGCGTTCTCGGGCGAGACCAAGGCCACCGGCCAGGTCTTCAACCAGAACGGGCTGCTCTCGCTCACGGCGTCGGCGACCAACCCGGACCTGACGAAGAACGGCTGGAGCAACTTCTTCCGCGGCCTCGCCAACGACGCCGTCCAGGGCCCGTCGGTCGCGAAGTACATGGTCAACACGCTGAAGTACTCGAAGGTGTGCGTCGTCCAGGACGACTCGGACTACGGCGTGGGGCTCGCCGAGCAGATCACGGCCGGCCTCGGCGACGCCGCGGACTCGTCGTGCGCCGCGAAGGTCAAGGGCGGTGACAAGGACTTCTCGGCGACCGTGCAGATCGTCAAGAGCGCCGACGCCGACGCCGTGTTCTACGCCGGCTACTACGCCGAGGCCGCGCCGTTCGTCTCGCAGCTGCGCTCGGGCGGCGTGAAGGCCGCCTTCGTGTCGGCCGACGGCACGAACGACCCGCAGTTCGTCAAGCAGGCCGGCTCCGCGTCGAAGGACGCCTACCTGTCCTGCCCGTGCGGCCCCGCGCCGGACAAGTTCGCGACGGACTACAAGGCCGCGTTCAACATCGACCCGGGCGTGTACTCGGTCGAGGCGTACGACCTGACGACGATCATGCTCAAGGGCATCGACTCGGGCATCAAGGACCGGGCCGGCCTGATCGACTTCGTCAAGAACTACGACGGTCAGGGCCTCGCCCGCCACTACAAGTGGGACCCGACCGGCGAGCTCGCGTCGGCGCTGATCTGGATCTACCAGGTCAAGTGACCACGGCACGGCGGCCGGGCCTTCGCGGGCCCGGCCGCCGTCGCTCGTCCGGCTGACCCGGCTGACCCGGCTGACCCGGCTCGAAGGAGCTCCATGAGCGCTCTGCTGCTCACCACCCCCGTCCTCGCGGACGGCGTCATCGGCTTCAACGTGGATGCCCTGGCGCACAACTTCTGGGCACTGACGGTCGACGGTCTGACGTACGGCGCGATCTACGCGCTCGTCGCGACCGGCTACACCCTCGTCTACGGCGTGCTGCGGCTGATCAACTTCGCGCACTCCGAGGTCTTCATGTTCGGCATGTTCGGCCAGTACGCGACCCTCATGCTGCTCGGCTTCGCGCCCAGCGGGAACGCCTACACGCAGGGCACGGTCATGACGATCGTGTACCTCGGCATCGCGATGATCGGCGGCATGGTCGTGTCGGGCGGCACGGCCGTCGGCCTCGAACGGGTCGCGTACCGACCGCTGCGCAAGCGCGGCGCGCCGTCCCTCGCGTTCCTCATCACCGCGATCGGCGCGTCGTTCGTGCTCCAGGAGTTCGTGCACTTCATCCTGCCCAAGCTGACGAACAACGAGCTCGGCGGCGCCAACGCGCAGCAGCCGATCATCCTCGTCCAGCCGAGCGAGCAGTTCACGTTCCTCGGCGCCTCCGTGACGAACGTCGAGATCGTCGTCGTCGTGGCGGCGCTGATCCTGACGTTCGCGACGAACCAGTTCATCGTCTCCACCAAGTTCGGCCGAGGCATCCGCGCCGTCGCGCAGGACCCGGTCACCGCGACCCTCATGGGCGTGTCGCGGGAGCGCATCATCATGCTGACGTTCCTCATCGGCGGCGTGCTCGCCGGCGCGGCGGCCCTGCTCTACACGCTCCGGGTGCCCAACGGCATCATCTACTCGGGCGGCTTCATCCTCGGCATCAAGGCGTTCACCGCCGCGGTCCTCGGCGGCATCGGCAACCTGCGCGGCGCGCTGGTCGGCGGCCTGCTGCTGGGCGTCATGGAGCTCTACGGCCAGGCGCTGTTCGGCACCGAGTGGCGCGACGTCGTGGCGTTCGTGCTTCTCGTCCTCGTGCTGATGTTCCGGCCCACGGGCATCCTGGGTGAGTCGCTGGGAAGGGCACGCGCATGACCGGCCGCACGAACGGGACAGCCATCGGCAAGGTCGCCGCCGCGGACCGCCCGCACGGCGGCGCGGGCGACCGCCTCCGCCTGTGGTGGGACGCGCTGCCCCGTCAGAGGCAGTGGCTCTTCGGCATCCCCGCGTTCGCGATCGTGGCGCTCCTGCCGATCCTCAGGCCGCCGGTGCTGACCACCGTCGGCACCGACTTCGGCGGCGTGCTCGCGCAGTTCGGCATGTACGCGCTCCTGGCGGTCGGCCTCAACGTCGTGGTCGGCCAGGCGGGCCTGCTCGACCTCGGCTACGTCGGCTTCTACGCGATCGGCGCGTACACCGTCGGGCTCCTGACGAGTCCGAACAGCCCGTGGAACCTCACCGACGACTGGCTGTCCCGCAGCTGGGGCTGGGTGTTCGCGCTCCCGATCGCGATCATCATCACCGCGGTCTCGGGGTTGATCCTCGGGTCACCGACGCTGCGCCTGCGCGGGGACTACCTCGCCATCGTCACGCTCGGCTTCGGCGAGATCGTCCGGCTGCTGGCCGACAACCTCTCCGACATCACGGGCGGCGGCCGCGGCTTGTCGTCGATCGCCTACCCCGTCGTCGGCACGAGCGAGAAGCGGCCGTTCGGCGTCTTCTCCGCCGGCAACACGCAGCACGCTCCGACGTACGGCGTGTGGTGGTTCTGGCTGAGCCTGCTGCTGCTCGCCATCACGCTGATCCTCATCGGCAACCTCGAGCGGTCACGCGTCGGCCGGGCGTGGGTCGCGATCCGCGAGGACGAGGACGCGGCCGAGATCATGGGCGTGCCGACGTTCCGCTTCAAGCTGTGGGCGTTCGTCATCGGCGCGTCGATCGGCGGCCTGTCGGGCGCCCTCTACGCCGGCCAGGTCCAGTTCGTGGTGCCGACGTCGTTCAACGTCATCAACTCGATGCTGTTCCTCTGCGCGGTCGTGCTCGGCGGGCAGGGCAACAAGCTCGGCGTCATCGCCGGCGCGTTCATCGTCGTGTACCTGCCGAACTTCTTCCTCGGGCGCACGAGCCTGCTCGGCATCCCGATCAACGGCAACGACATCGCCAACTACAAGTACCTGTTCTTCGGGCTGGCGCTGATCATCCTGATGATCTTCCGGCCGCAGGGCCTGTTCCCGGCGCGTCAGAAGCTGCTGACGTACGGGCGCGAGCTCTACGTCGCGGCGCGGCGTGCGGCCGGCTACGGCAAGCCCGCACCCGAGCCGAGCACCGAGCAGGGAGGTGCGTCATGAGCGAGCCCGGCGGCATCGGCGCGGGTTCCGAGCACGGCGAGCAGTTCCGCAGCACGGACGACTACCTCGAGACGTCGACGCCGGAGCAGTACCTGCCCGACGGCGGGGAGATCCCCGAGCTGCAGGTCGACGTCGCCGCGATCAACCCCGAGCTGGCCGACGACGCCAAGGTGGCCGAGCTCGTGGCCGCCGACCGGACCGTGCGCGCGGCCCAGGGCGAGCCGCTGCTGCAGATGCAGGGCGTGACCGTCCGGTTCGGCGGCCTCGTCGCGCTCGACGACGTCACGTTCGACATCAAGCGCGGCGAGATCCTCGGCCTCATCGGCCCGAACGGCGCCGGCAAGACGACCTGCTTCAACACGATGACGGGCATCTACCGGCCGTCGTCCGGCGCGGTGGTGTTCGACGGGCGCCCGATCGGTGCCGTCAAGCGCCACGCGATCACGCAGCTCGGCATCGCGCGCACGTTCCAGAACATCCGACTGTTCTCCGACATGACGGCGCTCGAGAACGTCATCGTCGGCACCGACGCGCGGCACCGGACGTCCGTCCCCGGCGCGGTCCTGCGCTCGAAGCGGCACCGGGTCGAGGAGCGCGACGCGATCGACCGGGGCATGGCGCTGCTCGAGTTCGTCGGCATCGGCAACCGTGCCACGCAGCAGGCG
>Ga0164242_10006764_pt1 | contig 12590 bp, 10 predicted proteins | sample OricomgcompostMG_FD_108783 | JGI IMG/M metagenome (GOLD analysis project Ga0164242, IMG submission 108783) | Miracle-Growth compost microbial communities from Emeryville, California, USA - Original compost - Miracle growth compost (MG) ... | reverse complement strand
GGCGCGGACTGCGCGTATCTCGGCCAGGGCGGCACGATCCCGTTGATGAACGTGCTGCAGGCCGGCTTTCCGAAGTCGCAGTTCATGGTATGCGGCGTGCTGGGGCCGAAGTCGAACGCGCACGGGCCGAACGAGTTCCTGCATGTGCCGTATGCGAAGAAGCTCACGGCGACCGTTGCGGAGGTGATCGCGTCGGCGCCTTGAGCGGACGGCGCCCGCGTTCGACGCCGGGCGCCGTCTTGCTGTTCGCCGTTCGCCGTTTGTGGTTGCTGTTTCCTTCCTTCCTTCCTTCTTCACGGAGCCGAAGCCGCATGAACGATCACAGCAGCGTCCACCGCGCGATGGTGCGCATTCCGTCCGACCGCTTGCGCGCGTACGTCGCGGCGATCTGGGAACGCGCGGGCAGCACGCCGCACGAGGCCGGACTGGTCGCCGATCATCTGGGCGCGTCGAATCTTGCCGGCCACGATTCGCACGGCGTCGGGATGATTCCGCGCTACGCGGCGTCGCTGCGAGCCGATCAGCTGCAATTGAACCGGCACGCCGAGGTGGTCCGCGACGTCGGCGCGGTGCTGACGGTCGACGGCGGCCTCGGCTTTGGCCAGGTGATCGCGTATGAGGCGATGGAACTCGGCATCGAGCGCGCGCGGAAGCTGGGTGTCTGCGCGGTGGGGTTGCGCAACGCGCATCACATCGGCCGCATCGGGCATTGGGCGGAGCAGTGCGCGCGCGCCGGCTTCGTGTCGTTCCATTTCGTGAACGTGGCCGGCGATCCGCTCGTCGCGCCGTTCGGCGGGACCGACCGGCGCATCGGCACGAACCCGTTCTGCGCGGCGTTTCCGCGCGACGGCGAGCCGCCGCTGCTGCTCGACTTCGCGACGAGCGCGATCGCGTACGGCAAGACGCGGGTCGCGTACAACCAGCGCAAGCCGGTGCCGGACGGCGCGCTGATCGACCACGACGGCCGGCCGACCGTCGATCCGGCGGTGATGCACGAGCCGCCGTTCGGCGCGCTGCGGCCGGCGGGCGGCGATGCGAGCGGGCACAAGGGCTATGGCCTCGCGGTGATGTGCGAGCTGTTCGGCGGCGCGTTGAGCGGCGGACATACGACGCGCGAGGCGACGCTCGAAAAGACCGCGGCAATCGTGAACGGGATGATGTCGGTGATCGTCGATCCACGCGCGTTCGACGCGATGAACGCGCAGCGGGAAGCCGACGCGTTCGTCGACTGGGTGAAGGCGTCGCCGCTGGCGGAGGGCGTCGAGCGGATTCAGGTGCCGGGCGAGCCGGAACGGCGCAATCGCGTGGAGCGGGAGACGAACGGCGTGCCGGTGGATGGCGAGACGTGGCGGCAGATTCGCGACGCCGCGTGTTCGTTGGGGATGCCGGAGGAGGAGGCGGCGCGCTGGGCGGCGGCGGGGTAGCGGCAGAACTGGAGAACCGGCAGAACCGCGCTAGTCTGCGGCCGGCGCGCTCCGGTTGTCGTTTCCCGATGCCGAAGCGACGCACAGCCAGCGAATCAACGGCGTCGCCATGAACGTACTGGCGATCGCCATGATCACGAGCATGGTGAAGATCTGTTTCGGCAACACGCCGAGGTCGTAGCCGACGTTCAACACGATCAGCTCCATCAAGGCGCGAGTGTTCATCGACACGCCGATCGCCATCGCGCTGCGCCGGCTTTCTCCCATCAGGCGGCTGGCCAGATAACTGCCGCCGAATTTCGAAACGAAGGCTAGCAGACAAACCAGCGCGCATACCCCCCAGTCTCGTGCGCTTGCCAGCGTTCCGATGTCGGTCCGCAATCCCGTATAGGCAAAAAACACGGGGACGAGAAACACGTGCACAAAGCCGCTGACGCGTTCGTTCCATTGCGCGACGAACCGTCTCTCCTCGTGCAGCGCCACGCCCATCACGAAGCCGCCAATGATCGCAAAAATGCCGAGCCGGCTGGTGATGGACGCCGATGCGAGCACCACCAGCAGGATCCACGCAATGGTGGAGGTGGCGAGCCGGCCGTCGCGCGTCATCGCGCGCGCCACGCCGCGTCGCAACCATGGCCGCACGACCAGCAGGATCGCCGCGATATAGGCCAGCAGCAACGCGGCGTCGAATGCGAACCTGGCCGGCTGAAACTGTGAGGCGACCATCGCAGACACCGCGCTCAGCAGCAGCCAGCCGAAGATGTCGTCGAACGCAGCGGAGCCGATCGCGAGCGCGGCGGTGCGGGTATGCGAGAGGCCGAGTTCCATGAAGATGCGGCCGAGGATCGGAATGGCCGTGATCGATATCGCCGTCGCGAAGAACAGGCGGAAGGCGAGCGGGTTCGGGCGCGGTGCGGCGATCGTTTCCCACAGCCAGCCGGCGCTCGCGAAACCGAGCGTGAACGGCACGACGATGCCGGCCGCGCTGATGACCGCGATCGTCGCTCGCCCGGTGCGTAGCTGCGCCTTGAACTCGAATTCGAGGCCGATCTGGAACATCAGCAGGATCAGGCCCAACTGCGCAATGCCGACGAAGATCGGCGCGGTTTCGGGTACGAAGACCGCGTGTATCCATCCGGGAAAGAATTTGCCGAGCACGCTCGGGCCAAGCACCAGTCCCGCCAGGATTTCTCCGGCGACGGCGGTCTGGGCCAGATAGCGGCGGCTGATCCAGACCAACGCCCGCGTCGCCAGCAAGATCACGATTAGTTGGTAAAGCAGATGCAGTGTGATCTGCTCGGCGGCGCTGCCGACCGCCGACTGCGCGTGTGCGACATGCGCGACCACGGCGGTCGAGACGGTCGCGAGGGAGTGTGTTTCAGCGAATGCATTCACGGCTGGACCTTCTAAACGTCTGCACTGCAAAAGGAGGGCGTCCCGGCGCAACGCCGTGCGCGGCTCACATCGCCGGCCCGCGCCAGCCGCCGAGAACCTGTTCGAGCCCAAGCGCGGCCGACATGGTCAGGTGGTCGCCGCCGTGCGGGCCGACTATCTGGACCGACAGCGGCAAGCCGTGTACACCCGTTGAAACCGGCGCCACCGTGGCGGGCAGTTCCAGCGCGTTGAAGAGGGCCGACAAGCCGATGTCGAGCGGATGCAGCAACGCGTGGTAATGCCCCGGCGCTTCGCCGTAGACCGGCGGCAGCAGCAACAGACAGTCGGGCCCGAGCGCTTGCCGCAGGCGTTGCGCCAATACCAGGCCGTCGTGCCGGCGGCGGCGGCGCGTGGCGGGAGCCGGCGACAACCATCGCTCGGAGACGCACGTGAGCCACGCGGCCAGCGTGTGGTCCGGCCGGCCGGCGACGCGGCGGCCCGCCTCGCGCAGCAACGCGGGCGGCGAGCCATCGCCGATCATCTGCTGCAGCGAAGGCCCGTCGCACGCGTCGAGTATCGACGCCCAGATATCGAACGCGCGCGCGAGCAGCGGGTCCGTCCACGGCACGACGATCGCGCCGAGCTGTTCGAGCGCCATTGCCGCCCGCCGCACCGCGGCAGCGGCAGCGGCGGCCACGCAGCGGCAGCGTCCGAGCGCGGGTGTGTCGCACACCAACACCCGACGACCGTCGATCAGCGCGGCCGACGGGTCGCGCAGCACGCGCGCGGCGATGTTCCGGTCGATGCCGTCCGGTCCCGCGATTGCCCGCAGCACGGGCATCAGGTCCTCCGCCCGGCGGACGATGGGCCCGGGCGCAAAGTAGCGAGCCATCGCTTGCGAGCCGGGCCGGGAGCCGAAGCGTTCATCGAGCGGGAGGTGGCCGCTCAGTGGGGCCGTCCCGCTCGACGGTTTATGACCGAACACCCCGCAGTACGCGGCGGGAATCCGGATCGAGCCGCCGCCATCGGTGCCGAGACCGAACGCCGACGCTCCGGCCGCGACAATGGCTGCCTCGCCGCCGCTGCTGCCGCCGGCGGAACGGCCGCTTCGCCACGGGTTCTCGGTGCGCCCGTAGACTAGGTTGTCCGCGGCAGGCCATAGCGCCATTTCCGACTGATTCGTCAGCCCGATCACGATGGCCCCGGCTGCGCGGATGCGGGCGACGACCGTCGAATCCTTCTTGGCGACGTAGCCGCGCCGCAGCGTCGAACCGGAGGTCTTGGGCAGACCGGCAAAGCCCAGTCCTTCCTTGAGGGTGCACGGCACGCCGTGCAACGGACCGCAGTCGCGCCTCCGCATTACCTGCTGCTCAGCCGCGCGGGCCTCGCGCAGCGCGGCATCGAAACGTTGGTATGCGAGCGCATGCACCCGGGCGTCCGCGCGTTGCGCCCGTTCGATATGCGCGCGCACGACCTCCACGGGCGACAGCTCGCGGCGGCGAATGCCGGCCGCAAGACGGGCGGCGCTCAGCCCGAGCAGTTCATCGTCGGCACGAACGGCGATCCGTTCGACGTGATTGGTTTTCATCGCGACGTCATTGGCTCGCGGCGGCTTCGGCGGCCATGTCCGCGGTGACATCGGTCGCGGTCGGCGTACCGTCACGCCCGCGCTGCGAGCTCTCGCGCAACGCGTCGAGCGGCGGGCTGTTGGTCTGATTGAAGCGGGCGACGCGCAGAAAGCCTCCGTTCGGCTCGAACGGCGACGCAAGGATCGGCGACGACGGACCATACCGGTAAAACAACGATGGCCGCACGCTCAACGCGAGCGAGCGCATCGCGTCCTTTGCCGCGCCCAACAGATGCCGCGACGCAAGCCGCAGATGCGCAGGCGTCGGCCGCCACGCGACGTGGCGCATCAACCGCAGACGCAACGCGACCAGCAGTCTGAAATAGCGCGCCGCATAGCGCGGCCGCGCCGCTTCGTCGGCCCGGTAGAGATCGAAGTTGACGGTGCGCTCGTAAAGGTTCGGCAGCAGTGCCGGCCCGATGTCGGGATGTGAACGGGCCACGGCATCCAGCAGGCACGGGAAAGGGTAGGCAGGCGGCTGCGCGCCGCGTGGAAAGCGCGGTAACAGGTCGGCCAGTTGGCGCGCCTGGTTGCCGTCCAGAAAGCCGCCGTTCACATAAGTCGGCAACAGGATGTGGAAATACGCCATGTTCGAGACGAGCAGCGTCCAGGCCATGCGCAGCGGATCGTGCATGAACTCGTACCAGTGGCTCCACGCGTCCTGCAGCGACAACTGCGCCTGGATGTGCGCTTCCAGGCAATCGACATAGGTCTGGTGAAGCATGCCGTCGATGTCTTTGCGGATCATCGCCGCCACGTGCGGAATCTCCTGTGCCACATAGGACAGCCCGGCACTGTTGGCGGGATCGAACGTGAACGCGGCATCGCCGATCAGGAACCAGCCGTCGACCGAATAGTGCTGCTTCGACTCGTACATGTAGTTGCGCAGCGCGTTCACGTCGTGCACCTCGCCTGACCGCACGAGCTCGCCGATCACCGGATGATCGGCGGCTACGCAAGCGACGAAATCGTCGACGCTGGCAATGTCGCGCCCGAGCATGTCCGCCCGGTAGGTGATGCCGATGCTGACTAGATCCCCGCCGGTCTCCGAGCGCATCGGGATCACCCAGATCCAGTACGCGCGGCCGTAGAAGTGATGCGTTACGTAGTAGGGGTCGTAGCAGTGATGCTCGACGCGTGTCGCGTCGATGTCGGCGAGCGTCGTGCGATCGAACCGCTTCAGCCGGAACCAGAACGAGCTGCGCTGATACGGCGCTTCCTTCTTCAGATCGAGCTTGCGCGCGAGGAAACGGTTTCGTCCGGATGCGTCGACCACCCAGTCGGCGTCCAGCGTCGCTGTCGCGCCGTTGCGCTCCCTGAGCGTCAGACGGTGCATCCGCCGGTCGCCGACGTTGAGTGCGATGTCCGCGACGTCGCCGTCCACGCGCTCCACGCCGATCTCATCGTTGATCTGGCGGATGTCGCGATCGAACGTCCATCGGTTCAGGTTGAAAGCCGGCATGCGGATCACGCCGGGCGCCTCGTGCACGACGTACCGGTGCGACGCCGGGTCGGACGACAACTTGAAGTAATAGGTCAGCCCGTACTTGTGATAGTGGCGCTCCTCGAGCAGTGACGACAATCCGAGCGCCTTGAGGAAATGCGTGGTCAACTCGACGGTGGATTCCCCAACCAGCAGACGCTCGCGATCATGCCGTCCGATCACGATTACCTTCACATCGGGCAGCCGCTTGCGGAAATACATCGCCGCCAGGTTACCCGTGATGCCTGATCCAATGATCGCGATCGTTCGCATGAACTGCTATCCTAAATAATAAGGTTTATAAAAAACGCATGATTTGCGTCGCGATGTGCGGTGTGATGCGTCGCAGGATCAGAGCGATTGCAGAACGCGCGTGATGTCCGCCGGTTCCATGCGATGCGTGTAGTCGCTGTCCACGAACGCGTAGGCTACCTTATGGTCCCGCCCGATCACGTAGGTCGCGGCCAGCGGCAGCTCATAGCTCGCGTCGCCGTTAACCACCCGCAGATCCACGCCGAGCGCCTCGTAGATCGGCCGCATTTCGGCGGCGAGCGTGAAGACGAGACCGTACGCGCGGGCGGTCTCGTTGCCGGCGTCGCTCAACATCGGGAACGCGATCTGGAGGGTTTGTGACGTGTGTTCGGTCGCGGACGGTGTCTGCGGCGAAACGGCGACCAGCGTCGCGCCCGTCTCGCCGATCTGCGGCAGCGCCTGCTGAAGCGCAGCGAGCGTGAGATTGCAGAACGGGCACCACAGCCCGCGATAAAACACGAGCACGACCGGGCCGGCCTTCAGCAGATCTTCGAGGCAGACGGTGCGCCCATGCGCGTCGGGAAGCGCGAAGCCCGGCGCCTCGGCGCCGACCTTCAGCGCTTTCGCTGCGACCCCGGAAGCCGCGAGTTCGCGGGCCGCATCGCTCATCGCCGCCAATGCTTCGGGCGGCACCTGGGTGGCCATCGCGGTCTTCAACGTATCGATCTGCGACGAAAGGGACATGGTGTTATCTCCTGGCTGAAAAGTTGCCGTCGATGTCCGGCATGGACGGCGGGATCATCCGCGTTTGCGCAACGTCCGCAGCGCGCGGTCGATGATGCGGTCGGTTGCCGGGTCGCCCAGTTGCCGCCATTGCCCGCACAGCGCCGACACCCATTCGGGCGCGGTCTTGCTCGCATCGTTCAGCCAGTTCCCGACGGAGTCCTGAACGTAGCGGGCGAGATCGGCCTTCACCGCGTCGAGCAGCGGTAGCGCGATGGCAGGCGCGGTCTTGAGCGCGCCGATGTGTTCGCTCCATACCCCGCGCGGTCGCGTGCTTTCCACGGCGAAGCGGCGCAGATTCGGATCGGGGGACGAGGTCCAGTCGAGCAGTTGCGTCAGCGCAAGCTCGATTTCCGCGGCGATGTACGGGCGCACCGCCATCCACGCCCACTCGCGCACGCCGAAATGCAGGTCGGCCGCGAACGGGCGGACGGCGAGCAGTCGTTCCTGCAGTGGGCAATCCGGCGGAGTGCGAGACAGCGCAAACGCTGCCCATGAGCGCACCGTGTCAGACGGATGCTGGCTTAGCCGCTGTGACGCGCCGGCGGCCGCTTTTTTCGGGAGCGCTTGCAGCGCGGTGCCGACAGCCGTGCCGATCGCGGCGATCTGATGGCTGATGCCTTTGCTCGCGACGCACCGGTGCGCGGCGAGGACAGCCGGCAATGCCGTGAGCAGTCCGATTTCCGGCAGCACGGCCTGGAGCAATGCGGCCTGGTCGATGGCAAGGCATTCGGCCAGATTGCGGGTGGGGTGCGTGCCCCGTTCGAGCGCGCTCTTTCTTTCGGGAGGCAGCGTCATCATAGATCCGTCAATACCGTTGCAACGCCGGCTCGTGACGAGCGGACGGGAGGGGTGTCGGTCGGCCAGCGTCCGGGTGACAGCAGATCGAGCGGGTCGAGTGCGGTCTTGATCTGCCCGACGAGTCGCCAGTAAGGGCTGCCTTCGATCGCCAGCGATGCAGCGTTGCGCACGTGCATCCGGTACGGCAGGAAACCGGCTTCGCGCCCGCGCTCGAACAGCGCATCCCAGCACGCTTCCGCGCGGGCGCACGCGGAAGCGTCGGCGCGATCGAACAACAGTGGCAAGGTGCAGTCGAAACAGCGCTCGGACAGGCTCGTCAGCGTGAGCGGGGCGTCGAAGCGATGCGCCGTGCAGATCCCGCGAACGAGATCCACGAAGCACCGCACGTCGGCGCCGGACAACGGCACGATCGGTGCGTACCACAGCAGGCCGCAGCCATCGCGCGATGGATGCAGATCGCGTTGCGGCGGCGCGCTGGTCTGCTGGTAGGCGAGGGGTAACGCCACTTCGCTCGGCACCCCTTCGAGCAGCGCAAGGCTTTGTTGTATGGCGGTGAGCGTGTCGCCGAATTGCCGTGCCCGCGCGCCGGGTATCCACCGGAACCACGCATTCAGGCGCTGGGCCCGAGCCGAGGTCATGAACACGACGCGGAGGGCAATACCCCGCAGCCCGCGCCGTATCAATGCGCGCGTCGCCGCAGCATGACGATGGGTGCCGTAGATCGCGCCCATCCCGATCCATGCCGCCGAGCCGGCCGAGGGCGGCGGCGTGCCGACGGCGCGCTGTGCCGACATCGCTTGCACGCGTGCCGCGCTGAGCAGATTGACGCCGCCAAGATTGGCCCCGGCGTCCTGTAGCAGACACCGCGTCGCATCGACGGCGGCTTCGAGCCGGCTGTCGTGGTCGAGCCAGAAATAGAACGCTTCGACCCGCTCCGGCCGGCGGGCCAGCGCCACCGTCATGCCGGTGACGATGCCCGCGTTGCCTTGCGAAAAAATGCCGTCGAGATACGGGCCCACGCCCCACCTGAAGCCATCGAATCCCCCCTGTTCCGCCATCGGCGAGCGGTACACCGAGCCGTCCGCCAAGACCGCCTCGAGGGCGGTGACCGCGCCGAAATGATCGGCCAGCGGGGTAATGCCATAGCCGCGTTCCAGCGCGTTGCCGATAATGCTGCAACCCGGACCGGCGCCCGTGGTCGGCACCATGAAATCGAGGCCGTGAGCGTCGAGCCAGTCTCTCAGCGTGCGTTGCGTGACGCCGGGTTCCAATGCCATCAGGCCCAGTTCGGCGTTGAACGACCGGATCTTGTTCATCCGCGACAGGTCGACGAGCATGCAGCCGCCGCGGGATGGGTTCGCCGTACCGTATCCCCAGTTACGGCCCGTGCTGACCGGATGCAAGGGCACGGCGTGCGAAGAAGCAATCCGGGCGATACGCTGCACGTCGTCGACGCTTCCGGGCAACAGCACTGCCAGACAATGTATTGCATACGCGCTCGTGTCCCGCGCGCGGGCTTGAATGGTGTCGACATCCGTCCGCACGGCTTCGGCGCCCAGCGCTGCCCGCAGTTCGCGCAGCGCCGCCGAGTGCGCGATGGACATGCCCGAGTCTTCACAGCGCACTGTTCAATCCCCCGAGACGCAGGAATAGCGATAGTTGCCGTACATCCGCCCGGCGAACGCGGGACAACGCGCGAAAACGGCCTTTCAGTTCGATTCGGTTAGCCGACGCATGCAGCGCGGGGCTCTTGATGATGACCTGCAACGGGCTGATTGCCGTTGCATACACGCGGGCGCGTCCATTTAAATGGCGGCGTGTCACGCGTTGAAAGTCCTCGTGTGAAAATGCGGCATGCAGCGAATGGAAATAATCGTCCACCAGTTCCTGTCTTTCTCCGTCCGCGGCGCGACTCATGAAATAACGGATCGAATCGGGATGCCGAAGTCGCCCGAAATCGTTGAAATAAATTGCACCGTCCGGCTTAAGAACTCGAGCGATTTGCATGAACGTCACATCCAGCGCATGAAAATCCGGTAAATGATGAAACGCCATCGACGATACAACGGCGTCCATACTGCCATCTTTAATGCCGTTCAAAACGGTCATATCGCCGTAGCGCAATTCGACGTTTTGCAGTCTTTTTTCGGCGCATTGCCATTGCGCGCGTTGCAGCATGGAGGCCGACAGGTCCATCCCGATGAACTCCACACGCGGATTCAGTTCGGCCAACTGGCCTAGCAGGCTGCCCGGCCCGCAGCCGATATCGAGTACGGTGTCGCCCGGCGTGACCAGTTCGCACATATGCGCGAGGTGGTATAGATACGCTCCGGCAAGCGCGCCACCCTCGCGACCGCCTTGCGCATAGGCATCGACAGCCGCTTCGGCATCCATCACGAGGCAAGGCTCCGGCGTGCGCGCAATGGGTTGCTTTCTCGCGAGTTCGCGCAGCAGCGTCTTGAAGAGCCCTGGCATCAGCGTGGCTCCCCGGTGCACGCGGCGGCGGCCGGCCACGTTGCTTCGATAAAACGCCGTACCTGCCGAGGCTGACTACCGCAATCGGTACCGCAAGCGTGCAGGTAGGCGATCACGTCGCCCTCGCTCCACGGTGGCGGGCACGACAGCACCAACGGCACGTCGGCAACCTCGGGGAGTTGCAGCCACGGGCCGGTGTCCTGCACGAAGAATCGATACAGATTCGTGCGATGGCCGGCAATGTCGACTTCCATGTCGCCGCGGTCGTATCTCGCGCGATACCGCGCCGTGGCGGCCGTCAGGTCGATGCGCATGGGCATCGACAGTGCGCTGTTCAACGAACCGTATTCGCGCGTCGGGCCGAGCGATTCGAACAGCAACCCGTGACGGAAGAACGGCCCCATCTTCGGATGAACGGCGATCACCAGGTCTTCGATCGACCGGTGACGGCGGGCCCACCGGAACATCGCCTGATAAAGCAGCATCGAAATGCCGCACCCCCGCACGTCGGACGCCACGCATAGCGTGCTGACTTCCGCAAAGCGCCGCTGCCCTTGCCGCAAAAGCGTGATCTCCTCGCGATGAACCGACTCCATCGGCAGCCCGAGCGGCGAATCCTCTATCAGCGACAACGTACCCAGCAACCGATTGCCGCGTTTGGCAACGAACGTTGTCGTACCGGGCAGGATATGAAACGGAGAGAACTTAAGGCCCGCGCGCGACGAGATCGTGATTCCTCGTTCGACGTAGGTGCGATGCACGAGCCGCAACGCCTGCTGGCGCTCTTCCAGCGTTTGCGCGAGGCCAACGGCGATGCCGGCAATTTCATCCGGCCGGATTACCCATCGCCTGATCATCGCTCGACGATAAACACTCGCCGGGACCATTCTGGGCAGCGATAGCCGTTTGGTTCGCACGCGGTCTTGCGGAAGATTCACCCGCGATCTCGTAAAACCTTCCTTTTTATTTTCTCCAATATGGAACATCGCGTTCTATTCCGGTTGAACATCGCAAAGGGTAATTTTATGCATTCGACGCTGATTATAGAAACGACGGTCAAAAAGTCGCTTTCTTAATCAGGCCGAATTCTAAATGCATCCTTCCTTTTTTTTGGACCGGAGAAGCGCCGACAGTGAATCGAGATCAAGATTTAGTCTTTATGTGTCTCAGTTTTTTAATGCCGTTCTGGAGCATGTTATGCACTTTGAATAATAGGTGTGACATGAGCGAGCATCAACATGGCGAAAACGACGAAATGCAGACCTGCGAGGGTCTCGGGCAGGCGCTCGTAATCACGCGCCAGTCGCCGGAACCGGTTGAGCCGGCCGACGCTGCACACGACCACCTGGCGACGCGGCAGCAGCACGAAGCCCTTTTTCGCCTCGGGCAGCTTGATGGCCTGAAGCTCGATGCCTTCTTCACGCACGGCCTGCGCAACGGCTTCGCCCGTGTAGCCCTGATCGGCAAACGCCAGCTTCACTGTCTGACCCGTCACGTACTGCACCTGACGGGCGAGTTCAGCTACCTGCGCGTGCTCCTGTTCATTGGCCGGCGTGACGTGCACCGCCAGTAGATTGCCCAGCGTATCGACCGCCATGTGGACCTCGCTGCCACGCTTGCGCTTGTAGCCATCGTAGCCTGCGCGTGGACCGCTTTCGCACGTCGACTGCAACGTGCGGCCATCCAGGATGATTGCACCGGGCTGACCTTGCCGCGCCTGCGCCACGCGAATCACCGAGCGCAGGTCATTGACCATCGCCTCGAAGCATCCCGCATTCAGCCAGTGCTGCGTCTAATGATTACCATCTCCCACGACGGGAAGTTGGTCGGCAACATGCGCCGCGACGCACCGGCTCACGCCATCCGGCGCAGCGCGTTGAACATCTCGCGCAGTTCGTATCGGCGTTGCGGCGCCTCTTCGTTCATCAGCGTCAGATACGGAGCAGCGAAACTCCATTCCTCATCCGATACGTCCGTCGGGTATGGCTTGCGTGTTGCCAATACCTCCACGGGTACTAGGTTTGAGAAGTCCCTGACATCCTCTAACGGTAAGGATTAGCGAGCCGCGCGCGCAGTGCCGCTCGCGTGGCCTCATCGAGCTCGCCCACATAACCGAATCGCCCGGCGATCAGCGTCGCCACCGGCACGCCATCGCTGAACGCGATCCGGTTGCCGCCGACCGCCGGCACCTTGTCGCCGGGCAGTAGCGTGCCGAGCAGGTTCAGCGGATCCGTCGCCGCCACGCAGACTAACGCGCCCGTGCGTTCGCGGCGGCGCACGTCGCGCAGTAGCGCGACCGCTTCCGGCAACGCGAACTGCTCGCCGGACAGGCCGGTCACGAACCGTCCGCCGCGTACGTGGCCGCGCGCTT
>Ga0164242_10006763_pt1 | contig 12591 bp, 13 predicted proteins | sample OricomgcompostMG_FD_108783 | JGI IMG/M metagenome (GOLD analysis project Ga0164242, IMG submission 108783) | Miracle-Growth compost microbial communities from Emeryville, California, USA - Original compost - Miracle growth compost (MG) ... | reverse complement strand
GGCCCCACCCGCATCGCCGCGGTGGCCGGGGTGAGCTTGGAGGAGAGGAGCTCCCGGGTGGGGATGGCGCTTCGGAACAGGACGTCGTCGTTGGAGTAGTTGCCGCCGCAGCCCAAGAGGCCGCCCAGCACGATTCCCGCGCTCAAGCCCAACGCCAGGTGGGTGGTCTTCCGGTTCCTCATGGCATCCCTCACAGCGTGTAGCCCACGGTCAGGCCCAGCTCGAAGAAGAAGAGCGAGCGGTTGTCGTCGACGTTGTAGAGCAGGTAGTGGGTCCGGGCCTGCGCGGTGAGCGACCACGCGCGGCTCAGCTTGAGATCCAGCCCGCCGATCAGTCCGGGCGAGAAGCTGGCGTAGCTCTGCGCTGGCGTGCCGGCCGACGTGGCGGTGCCGTCGGCGAAGGTCCGGTGCATGGCCAGGTACTCCAGCCGGGCGCCCAGAAACGGTGACCAGGCGCCTCGGGGGAAGTGGACCCGGATCGCGCTCCCCGCGGTGAGCTCGGAGAAGGTGTAGGGCAGGCCGAAGCTGTCGACGTCGATCGCGCCCTGGGTTCCGCCCACGGAGAGATCCAGCATCCACGACCAGTTGGGGCGGAAGAAGTCTGGCAGCTCCAGCTGGGCGCCGAAGAGGGGCGAGGTGGGGAAGAGCCCGCGCGCGTAGGCCCCGACGAAGGTCTGCACGCTGGCGACGAGGTTGATCCGCAGGCCCCCCCGCGCGACCGAGAGGCCCTTGACCGGATCGTCGGAGAAGGGCGCGTCGTGGAGCCGGATGTTGGCGAGGTCCACGATCTGACCCGCGGGGACCGACACTTCGCCCATCCGCAGCCGGTCCGGGAGCCGCCGCTTGATCTGATAGTCCCCGGGCACGAGCGCGATCTGCCGCGCGATCCCCGGCGCCTTGGCGACCTCCGCGGCCACCCGCCCGTCGCGCACCAGGTAGTAGGTGCCCGGGGCGAGCGAGGCCGGGAAACGGATCCCCTCGTTGCGCGGCAGCTCGGTCAGGACCCAGTCGCCGTTGCCCGCGAGGTCGAAGCTGAAGGTGGGGTGTTGCGCGCCGGCCGCGCTCTCCGCGGTGTCCGCGACCGTGCGGTCGTAGGCATAGGCGTAGGCCTCGGCGAGCGTGACCTCTCCGTCGCCCGAGCGGTCCGCGTCCCCCAGCAGCCCGCTGGCCAGGTGGTGGGAGAAGTAGCTCCCGCCGATCTCGTCCGACTCCTGCGAGTCCTCATCCGCGGCGCTGGAGGTGAGGATCACCGTGCCGTGCGCGTCTGAGGTCGTCGGGCGGGCGTCAATGGCGAAGGCCGGCGCGCGCCGGACGCCCTTGGCGCGGGTGAGCAGCCCGGAGCGGCACGCGTCGAAGATGCCGATCCGCACGTCCGCCGGCGCCTGCGCCAGCCGGGCCTTGAGCGACTCCAGGGGAAGCGCGCTGTCCCCCAGCGCCAGCGCCCCGTCCACCGAGTGGCCCGAATAGTAGACGTAGAGCACGGTGGTCTGGCCCGCGGCCTTGGCCGCCTGGGCCCGCCGCTCCAGATCGCCGAGCGCGCCGAGGAAGTCCTTCGCGCTGCCGTCCAGGAGCAGGTCCACGTCGCCTTTGGAGATCCCGCCCAGGCGCTCGAAGATCTTCGCCATCCGGGTCGCGTCGTCCTCGGCGTAGAGCAGGGGACGGGTGCGCGGACCTCCGTGGTTGTTTCCGGCGATCAGCGCGAAGCGGTGCACCGGCGGCGCCGCCTGCGCGGTCCTCTCCGGCACGCCCAGCGCGAAGACCAGCGCCGCCGCGACGAGCGCGACCCTGGACCCCACTCCCGTGGCGCGGCGGGCGGTCATGGCTCGAGCAGGGTCCTCTGGAACTGCTCCCCGGGGAGCGCCAGCGGGGGCAGCCTGGAGACGTCTCCACCCGCCTGGCGGAAGGCCGCCTGGGCCGCCTGGGTCAGCTGGGTCACCGCGAGCGGCGCGTCGCTCAAGACCACGATCACCTTCTTCGAGCCCCGCCCGGTGAACTCCAGGCTGCCCGGCAGGTACGTCAGCTGCGCGGAGGGCGTGGCCGGCAAGCTGGAGCCCGCCTCCGGGTAGAGCGCGGACACCTCTCCCTGGGCGTCCACCGAGATCGCCGCCACATAGCGGTGGGTCCCCGCCCGGTAGCCTATCCGCACCCGCTCTCCCGGTCCCAGCGGCTCGGCCCCGCGCTCAACCGCCACCCGCTGCGGGCCGTCCCCCGCGCCGGCGATCCGCAGCTCCACCTGGGCGCCGCCCTTGAGCCTATTGCCGAGGTGCCGCTCCCCGAGCGGTGCGTCCGAGCGGCCTGACCCGCCGTGGTCGTGGCGGAGGAGCCCGCCCCCGACAAGCCGGGGTGCCACCACCGCCACCGTCACGCACGCGGCCAGCGCCCACCCCCCCTGCACCCAGCGCCCGCCGAGCAAAGCCCTTCGCCGGGGTGCGGTCTTCAGGAGCCGCTCCACGCCCTGCGCGAACTGCTCGAAGGGCAGCGCTGCCTCCAGCTCGCGCCTGGCGTCCGCCTCCGACTGGGCCAGGGTCCGCTCGGTGGCGCGGCAGGCCTCGCAACCCTCGAGGTGCGCGCGGAGCGCGGCCTCTTGCGCCGAGTCCAGCTCGCCCGCGGCCAGCCGCTTCAGGTCCCACTCGCGGAGGTGCGTCGTTGGTCCGGTGGTCATGGAAAGCTCTCCAGCCCGGCCACGCGCGCGAACGCCGCGAGCCTCTTTCGGATGGTGGGGACGCTGCGCCCCAGCGCCTGGGCGACCTCCTCCAGCGTCATCCCGTCCACATGGTGGTGCACCGCCGCGGCCTGGGTCTCGAGGTCGAACCTCCCGAGCAGCTTCCTCACCCAGTCGCGCACTTCGTGCTCCTTCGCGCCGTCCTTCGGCACCGAGGTCAGCTCCACCTGCGCGGTGAAGCCCTTCCGCCACGCGGCCCGCTCCCCGCGAAGCTCATTCAGGCAGTGGTGGGTGGCGATGGTGACCAGCCAGGTCAGGGGGGACGCGTCGCCCTGGAACCGATCCCAGCTGGTCAGCGCCTTGGCGAACACCTCCTGGGTGGCGTCCTCCGCGCGGTGGCGATCCTTCAAGAGGTAGAGACAGCGTCCGTACACGGTGGGGCCGAAGCGCTGGTAGAGCTCGCGCAAGACGTCCCGCCGGCTCCCTGAGGCGGAGCCGGCGATCACGACCAGGTGCGGCTTGGGCGCGGCTTCGGCCATGCGCGCGCTAGGCGCCCGGGTAGTCGGCGGTGGTGAAGGCGCAGTCGGTGGACTCGACCCCGTAGCCGGCGTCCGCGTTGAAGCTCTCCGCCAGGAAGGTGCTCTGGAAGTTCTCGTTCCAGCACTCGTTCACGGTGGCCGGGGTGACCAGGTCCCCGCCGGAGGCCTTCACGTCCGAGCGCCCCTCGCCGCCTTCGTCCCAGCGGCTCTTGATCGACAGGTCCTCGGTCACCTGGTTGAGGTCGTGGTCCACGTCCGCCACGGTGGCGAAGGTGAACTCCCCGCCCTGGCCTGGGGTCGCCGCGTAGTGGTAGTCCGCGTCGGTGGTGCCGCTGCCGTCGAGCTTCCGGGTGCCGCGGAAGGCCACGTCAATGCTCGCCGGATCCGTCGCGTTGGGGCGCGAATAGGTGAAGGCGGCGGTGCCCACGTTCTGGTCGTGCTCGGGGAGCCTCTGCGCCGCGTCCCAGTCGAGCAGGAAGCTGCCGCTGCCGAAGTTCTTCTCCGCCACCCCGCTGGCGTCGAACGCGGGGGTGTGGCTGCCGGAGAGGACGGTCACGTAGGTGTCGTCCTGCGCGTGCTTGTCCTTCCCTTCGAGCGTGTAGCTGTAGGTGTCGCCGTCCTTCACCACGGTGAGCTTCCAGGTGATGGGATCCAGCGGACCGCCCACGTACGGACCCCAGACCGCCGTGCTCCCGTCAAAGGAGCTCGGCGTCTGGTCGGTGACCGCCTTGAGGATGCCGAGCACCGCCAGCGTCCCGCCATTCACCACCAGGGTCACGCCGCGGGTCAGCGCGTACATCGCGGAGAGATCGCCCTGGAGCGCCTGCGGGGCCGTCCCGGTCTTGAACGCCTCTTGCCCGGGTGTGGCCTTCAGCGCGTCGCCCGCGGCCGGGACGTTGATCGCCACCGCATCCGCCGTGGGGACCCCCGCGCGGAAGTCCTCCACCGTGCCCTTGCTGGCACCACATCCAAACATCGCCACGCTCAACCCAAGCGCCAAGATCCGCTTCATGTCGTTGTCTCCAGAGCCGCCGGCCCTTCGTCGGTTCGCGCCAATGGACACAGCGGCTGGCGAAAACAGAAAAAGAAAAGCATGGACCGGCGTGAAGCGCCCTGGACGACGTGCGCGCGCCTCCTACAGCCCCTGCGGCGGCCGCACTCCCATCTGCCGGGCGAGCAGGGCCAGCTGGGCGCGGTTCTCCGGGCCGAGCTTCCGGTAGAGGCTGGAGACGTGCGCCTTCACGGTGCGCTCGCTGATCTTGAGGAAGGTGGCGATCTTCAGGTTGTCCGCGCCCCCGGCGATGTAGCCGAGCACCTCGCGCTCTCTCGAGGTGAGGTGGAGGAGGTTGGAGTTGGCCTCCACCCGGCCCCCCGCGGTGTGGGCGAGCTGCAGCGGCACCAGCCGCTCCCCCCGCGCGACCGCCCGGATGGCGGCGATCAGGGACTCCGGATCCGCGCTCAGCTTGTAGAGGTAGCCGGCGGCGCCCTCCACGTAGCAGCGCTCGATCACCTGCGGGTCGCGGTTGCCGGAGAGGACCAGCGCGCGGATGTCCGGGTGCCACTGGCGCAGCTCGCGGAGCACCGTCACCCCGTCGGTCACGGTGAGGCCGTCTTCGCTCTCCAGCGTGAGATCGATCACGGCGACGTCTGGCGGATTCTGGTGGATGCGGGTGAGGAAGGTGGACGGGTCCCCGGCGCTGAGGACGATCTTCAGCCCCGCGGTGGTGAGCAGCTCCGCCATGCTCTCCCGCATCAGCCTTTGATCTTCCAGGAGCGCGACCCGGACCTCCTGGGTGGAGAGTCGGGTGCGGTCCTCCGATTCCGGCAGGTGGGGGAGCCCTTCGCCTGGGGCGAACCCTTCAGATGGGTTCCCCATGACGTGCCTTTGCGACGAAACGTCGTTCTCGTTTTGCAATGGAACTCCCCCCGGGCATCCGCTGCACGGGCGAGGGAGTCCCCCCGTCCTCCAGGTGGCGGGGATGCCCGCACCGCCGCCTGACAAGCAGAGAGCCTACCGCCTGGCAGGGGGGGTGGATCAACCCGGGGCCTGGCTCCCGCTCAAGGTTGGACATTCCTAGGTTGCGCCCATGGAAGCGCGCCACCCGAACCACCCCGGCGAGATGGGCACCGACGCGACGATGGCGGAGCGCGCTCGCCAACCCGAAGAAATCCACGCTCGCGCTCGCGCGATCGAGCTCTTGCAGGCGGAGGGGGTGCCGTTCCTGGTCGGCGGCGCCTACTGCTACGCCTGCTACACCGGCATCTACCGCGACACCAAGGACCTGGATCTCTTCCCCCGGAAGGCGGACGCCGTCCGGGCGCTGGAGGTGCTGGAGCGGGACGGCTGGCGCACCGAGCGCAGCGACGAGGTCTGGATCTACAAGGCCTTCAAGGGCGAGTACTTCGTCGACTTCATCTTCTCCTCCGGCAACGGCGTGGCGGTGGTGGACGACCAGTGGTTCGCCCACGCCCGAACGGGCACCGTCTTCGGCCACCAGGTCCAGATCGCCCCGCCAGAGGAGATGATCTGGTCCAAGGCGTTCGTCCTGGAGCGCGAGCGCTTCGACGGATCAGACGTGAACCACCTCCTCCGCGCGACGGGCGGGCGGATGGACTGGGATCGGCTGATGCGCAGGTTCGACCGTCACTGGGAGGTGCTGCTCGCGCACCTGATGCTCTTTCGCTTCGCCTACCCCAGCGACCGGGAGCAGGTGCCGGGCTGGGTGATGGTCGAGCTCATGCGCCGCACCGGGCAGAGCGTTCGCGAGGGGGACTGGGAGGAGCGGGTCTGCCGCGGGAACCTGCTCTCCAAGGTGAACTACGGGGTGGACCTCAGCGAGTGGGGCTACGCGGACGGCCGGCGCTGGGACGAGCTCCGGCGGATCGACCAGGAGGATCAGGAGGGAGGGACCCATGGCGAGGGACACGTCGAAGCTGCGGATAGCGGCGGCCGGTGATCTGCACTGCCGGCTGGATCAGCACGGGCGCTTCCGCGCCTTCATCAAGCACGTCAACGCGGTGTCGGACCTGCTCCTGCTCTGTGGCGACCTCACCGACCGCGGCCTGGCGGACGAGGCCAAGGTGCTCGCCGAAGACCTGGCGGCGCTCCGCATTCCCTGCGTGGCGGTGATGGGCAACCACGACTACGAAGCGGGCACCGTCAAGGAGGTCTGCGCGGAGCTGGCCAAGGCCAACGTGCGCGTGCTCGACGGGGACCACTGGGTCTTCGAGAAGGTGCTGGGGGTCGCCGGGGTGAAGGGCTTTGGCGGCGGCTTCGGGAAGGCCACCCTGCAGGCGTTCGGCGAGGCCCCGATCAAGGCCTTCGTGCAGGAGGGCGTGAACGAGTCCCTCAAGCTGGAGGCGGCGCTGGGCCAGCTGGACACACCGCACCGGGTGGTGATCACCCACTATTCGCCGGTGGACGACACGCTCGAGGGCGAGAACCCGATGATCCACCCGTTTCTGGGGACCAGCCGGCTCTCGATGCCGATCGACTACTACGGCGCGGAGTATGTGTTTCACGGCCACGCCCACCACGGCTGTCGGCAGGGGCGGACCCCCGGCGGGGTGCCGGTCTACAACGTGGCCATGCCCCTGCTCGCGAAGCACACCCCGGAGCAGCGGTTCGCGTTGATCGAGATCCCGCTCGCCGGGGAGGACTCCCGCCGCGTCTTCGAAGAGCGGGACGACGCGCGGGTGGACGTGCCGACCTCACACTAGAGCGGCGCAGGGCGCGGGCCGGATCAATCGAGAAGTTCAAGGCCTGCGCTGAAGTCAAGAGAGACCCGCGCTCGCGTGAGTTGGGCGGACTCCGGTAGAATGGGTCTTCGTCGGCCCGTTCAACGGTTGGGGGAATGCATGCGCCGGTCCCTGGGAACTCTCGCTGCGATGCTGTGCGCGGTGCTCGTTTCGGTGGTCGCGGGAGGCTGCGGTCCCGTACCGAGCGCGGTGGACGCGCCCCCTGTCGCCGCGGCCGCGCAGGCTCTCTCTTCGACCGCTGGGCCCGCGCAGCCGTCCGGCTTCACCGTGCGCAACGCCGGCCTCTTCGTCCGGGTGGACGGCCTTCCCGGACGCTGGCGGGTGGCCACCCGGATCTACCGTCCGCGGGGCCGGGTGACCCACAGAGCGATCCAGCTCCTCGTCCACGGCGCCACCTATGACGGCCGGTACTGGGAGATCCCCGCCATCAACGGGGTCTCGTACTCGTACGCCGAAGCCATGGCCTCGCGCGGCTACGAGGTGGTGGTGATGGACCAGCTGGGTGCGGGAGCGAGCGACCACCCGGACGGGGATGCCTTTGGGCTGACGCAGGCCGCGCAGGTGCTGCAAGAGGTGGGCGCCCAGGTGCGTCGACGGAGCGGCCCGCACCGGGCGCTGGTCTACGTGGGGCACTCCAACGGATCGGTCACTGCGCTCTACTCACAGGGGACGTACCAGGGCGCGGATGGGGTCGTCACCACCGGCTGGGTCCACGGCTACCGGCCGCTCCCGGTGGACCCCTCGGACCCGGTGTTCCAGGAGGCGCTCGCCCACCCGTACATCTCGCTGCCGGGGGCCGCGCGGGCGGGGCTCTTCTACTATGCGCCCGAGGTGGATCCGGACGTGGTGGCCTACGACAACGCCGAGCTGAACACCGCGATGCCCAGGCGGCAGTTCCTGGATCTCCTCGCGGTGCACGGCGACATCGCCGCGCGAGGGCCAGGCGGGATGACCGAGGCCACCCGGTCCCAGGAGGTCCGGGTGCCGGTGCTGGTCCAGGCGGGCGAGGAGGACTTCGCCATCGCTCCGGCCTCGACGGTGGACCAACCTCCGACCGAAGAGGCCTTCTTTCCCAACGCGCCATCGGTGGACGTGGAGGTGTTGCCGGAGATTGGCCACGCGGTGAATGGCCATCGGACGCACGCGGAATCGTGGGACGGGATCGACGGTTGGTTGCAGAGCAGGTTTGACTGAAGCGTACCCAGCCTGGGGGGTAGGGCATGTACATCTCAGAAAGCGATCCCACCCGGTCGCTCGCGGTCTGGGTTTTCGGCTCGGCCACCGCCCCTGAGTGGGAGCACCACTTCGAGGAGCTGCGAGAGGTCGCGACCTGGTCGGAGAAGACCGGGTGTCGCGCCGCCGCGCTTCTGATCAACAAGACCTTTGACATGCCCGCCGCGGAGCTGCGCGCGAAGCTGACCGAGCACACCGCGCTGCCGGGGTACGATCCGTACGTGGCCTTCGTGGCCGCGAACCGGACGATGATGACCGTGCTCACGCTCTTCTCCTGGTTCCAGAAGCGCCCCCGCTACGAGATCCAGTTCGTCTCTTCGGTGGAGGCGGGCATCGTCTGGCTGGAGCACAAGCGGGGCGAAAAGCTCCCGGTGCTCCGGGCGCTGGCGAAGACGGCGGAGCGCCGCGCCGCCGAGGGCGGGGGCCGGGCGGCCGGTTAGCCGCGCTTGACGAGGCGGGTCAGCTCGCGATCGAGCGCGGAGGCGAAGCGCTGGCGGTCCTGGGGGGTGAACGCATTGGGCCCGCTGGTGGTGACGCCGGCCTCGCGCAGCTCCTGCATGAAGTTCCGCACCGACAGCCGCTCGGCGATGTTCTCTTCGGTGAACTGCTCTCCGCGAGGATCGAGCACCGCCACGCCCTTGGGAACCAGGAGCCCGGCGAGCGGGATGTCCTGGGTCACCGCCAGGTCTCCCTCCTCCGCCGCTTCCGCGATGTGGCGATCCGCGACGTCCAGCCCAGCGCCCACCTGGACCGAGGACACCCACTCCGAGCGCGGGAGGTTGAGCCGCTTGTTGGCGACGAACACCGCCTGGATGCGCAGCCGCTCGGTGGCACGGAGGAGGATGTCCCGGACCGGGCCGGGGCAGGCGTCCGCGTCGACCCAGATCTTCATCGGCTTCCCTGGAGGCGAAAGAGGCGGGTGGTCTCGCCGGCGCGGGCGGCGTGGAGGGGATCGGACGGGTCCCTGGACGCGGGGTGGGTGGCGGCGACCTCGAGCGTCCCGACCACGGTGAGTCCCGCGCGGGCGATCTCCTCGGCGAGCTCGTCCGGGGCGCGGAGCCCGAGGCGCTCCGGCAGGTCCGAGAGGATGAGCCAACCCTCTCCGTCCGGTGCCAGGTGCGCGGAGAGCCCGGTGAGGAAGCGCCGCAGGAGGCGTTGGTCGGGATCGTAGACGGCGCGGTCCAGCGCGGTGCGCGGGGTGGCGGGGATCCAGGGCGGGTTGCACACCACCACGTCCGCTCGGCCCTCCGGGAAGAGGTCCGCTTCAATGGCCTGGAAGCGGTCACCGTAGCCCATGGCCCGGGCGTTCTCGTTGGCGCAGGCGACCGCGCGGGGCTCGACGTCGGTGGCGAGGACGGAGGTGGCGCCGCGTTCGATCGTCAGGAGTCCGAGCACGCCGGTCCCGGTGCCCACGTCGAATACGCGCTTGCCCCACGGAGAGGGGGCCTTCATCACGAGCTGGGGGTAGTCGCCTCGGGTGGGGGTGAAGACCCCGTGGTGCGGGTGGAGCCGGGCCTTCAGTCCCTTGATCTGGAGCCCCACGCGGCGCCACTCCTCGGCGCTGATCAAGCCCAGGAGCTCGCTCAGGGGGAGGACCGTGAGCCCGCCCTCCGGTGGACCCCAGGCGTGGGTGCAGGCCGAGGCCACGTCGGGGGCGTGACGAAGCCGGAGGCGGTAGTCCGCGTCCAGGGAGATCAGCAGGCGGGAGAGCAGGGCGTGCGAATTGGCCTTGCGGGCGCGCCCGCGGTGAAACGCCTCGCGGAGGTTGGGGGCCTCGGCGCGGCGGGTGTTCTTGGAGGGCGTCTCCAGGCGGCGCTCGATCGAGGCGAGGAGCTGCCGCGCGTTGCGGAAGTCGCCCAGATAGAGGAGCGCCTCGCCGGCCCGGAGGCGGCGGAGGGCGACGTCGGCGCGCAAGGAGTCGTCTGCGCGCTGGAGTGGAGCCGCAGGCGCGCCCGCGGATTCGGAGCGCCAGCGCGCGGTGAGGGGAACGTCTGCTTCGGTCCAGCTCAGGGGAGGTGCGGCGGTGAGTTCGTTCAACGGTTACCGGGGTGGATCGTTGTTTCGCGCCGGCGGTCCACGCCGGTGGCGGCGGCGCGGAGATCGCGCAGCAGGAGAAGCAGAGGAGGTGGCCGGATCAGCGCCCTGCGCCGGGGGCCCGCCGACGTAGGAGACCAAGGGGCCCTTGCGGTCGCCTCGGGTCGAGCGGCCCTCGCGTGGCGTGGTCGCGGAGCCACCCGGCGCGCTGGATCGATGGCCTGGGCTGGGGCTGGCCGCAGGAGGCCCGCGGCGAGGGTTGAGGGCCGCAGGGCCGCCGGGTCGCGCGTCCGTGCGATCGCTCCGGACGTTCGCGTTCGGGTGCGGGCCGCCGTGTCGCGCGTCCGTGCGTTCGCTCCGGGCGTTCGCGTTCGGGTTCGGGCCGCCGTGTCGCGCGTCCGTGCGATCGCTCCGGGCGTTCGCGTTCGGGTGCGGGCCGCCGTTTCGAGCGTCCGTGCGTTCGCTCCGGAAGTTCGGGTTCGGGCCGCCCTGTCGCGCGTCCGTGCGTTCACTCCGGGCGTTCGGGGGCGGGCCGGAGGGTCTCGACTCCACGGAGTGATTTCGGGCCTGCGCGTTCGTCTGAGCGCCGCCGTGCCGGGGCCCTGCGGGATGGCCTCGGTGGTTCGCGCTGCCCTGCGCTCCGCCGGCCGAGCCAGCCAAATGCCCGTTGCGTCCATGCTCCTGGCGCGGCTGCCCGCGAAAGGCCGTGTCCGCCGCCGGGCCCTCGCGTCTGAACTCCCGGCCACCACCGGATGCCTGCGGTGTCCGCTGGGAGTGGGGTCCACGGACCCGCCCAGGTTTGAGCTCCCCGGGGGAGGGAACGAAGTCCGGGGTCAGCTCACGGCGCTCGTAGGCCCGCCAGATCTTCTGCGCGTCCGAGGCGTGCGCGTTCAGCGAAGGATCCACCGCGGCGAAGAAGCGGTGCAGGGTCCGGAGGTCCCGCTCGAAGAACGCCGCCGCCTGCTGGTTGTGGGCCGCCCCCACCACCTGCGGAAAGTCGATGATCGTCGGCCCGTTCCACGCCAGCAGGACGTTGTAGGGCGAGAGGTCGCCGTGGATCAGGTCGCAGGTCAGCATCTTCACGACCTGGGACCGGAGGTCCGCGTAGAACGGGGCGGCGACCTCCAGGGGCACGTGCGCGTCGATCAGGCGCGGGGCGGGATGGCCCTCCGCGTCCACCACCACCTCCATCAGGAGGATGCCCTCATAGAAGAGGACCGGCTGCGGGACCCGCATCCCCACCGCGTGGAGGCGGTAGAGCGCGTCGGATTCGGTGGACTTCCACGCCTCCTCCGCGGCGGCCTGTCCGAAGCGGCTGCCCTTGTCCATCGCCCGCTGGGTGCGCGAATTGCGGACGGTCCGGCCCTCCCGGTACGCGGAGTTGTTGTGGAAGTTCCGGGCGTGCCGCTCCTTGTAGAGCTTCGCCGCGACGATCTCCCCGCGGTGCTGCACGAGGTAGACGTCCGCCTCTTTCCCGCTCTTGAGGCGAGAGACGACCTCTTCGATGACGCCGTCAGCGAGCAGCAGATCGAGACTGGACATTCCGTTCAGGGAGGGGGGAAAGGGTGGCCATCCGGAGTTTGCCCTGCTCCGGGGCGCCACGCACGAAAAGGAGGAGGCAGGGAGGGGACCGGCCTGCCCCCGCCCCGTGGGCCGCCGAGCCAGAGGCCGGTCAGGCCGCTTGGAAAGGCCGTCCAAACCTTCGAGCAAATGGGCAAGACAATCGAGATCCCGAGGCCGCTTTGGTCGTCCTACTTGGAGGCGCTCAACCGCCAGGTGGGAGGTCACCCGGTGCACATCGAGGTCGAGAACCTGGACGTGGGCTCGCAGGAGGTCGCCCGCAGGCTCCCGCTTCAGGAGATCGCCTTCGAGAAGAGCGGGTCCGCGCGCGGCGACATCGAGGTCAGGGTGGGGTTCGATTCGGGAGAGGTCCTGCACCGGATCGTCCACCCGGTCCGCATCTTCGTCGCGCACGACGACGCGGACGAGCCCGCGTGCATCGAGATCCTCTCTGAAGACGACGCCAAGACCCTGGTCTGGGCGGAGCACCTTCCGACCCTGCCCGCGGATGCCTCGGCGTCGCAGGCAGGCGCGCCCTGACTCCAGAAGGGCTCAGCCCAGGTTGTGAAACACCTGCTGGACGTCTTCGTCCTGCTCGAGCGCGTCGACCAGCTTGAGGACCTCCGTGGCCTGCTCCTCCGGCAGCTCGATCAGCGTCTGCGCGATGTATTCGGAGCCCGCCGAGACGGGGGTGATGCCGCGGGCCTCGATCGCCGCCTGGAGGGTGCCGAAGGCGGTGAACGCGCAGCGAAGCACGAGCTGCTTTTCGCCCTTCTCGCCCACGCCTTCGCCCAGCTCTTCCAGC
>Ga0164242_10006762_pt1 | contig 12593 bp, 10 predicted proteins | sample OricomgcompostMG_FD_108783 | JGI IMG/M metagenome (GOLD analysis project Ga0164242, IMG submission 108783) | Miracle-Growth compost microbial communities from Emeryville, California, USA - Original compost - Miracle growth compost (MG) ... | reverse complement strand
TCGATCACGCAGCCGCAGAAGTTCTCCTCGACGATCAACTACAACCAGTAGGTCGTCGCACTCCGACATACGACAACGGGCGGTCATCCTCACCGGATGGCCGCCCTGTGCTGTGTCCGGTGCGGAAGTGACGACCGTCGCGACTTTCTCGCGGGATTTTGCTGTTTTCCGGTGCGGAAGTCGCGACGGTCGCGACTTGGCCGCCGCGCCGGTCCGCTCAGAAGTTGGCAGCGACCGGTGCTGCGTCGTCGGCCGCGCTGCTCGCCCCGGTTTCCGCGATCCGGCGGTGGTCGGCGAGGATCTCGCGGACGGTGCGCAGGCGTGGCGCGTGCGCACCGGGCTGCTCGGGACGAGGCGCCAGGCCGAGCACCGACTTGAGGGTCAGTTCCAGCGTCCTGCCGCTGCTGGTCCAGTCGAAGCTGAGGGCGTGCTTGCGAGCGCCCCTGCCGAGGGCGCCACGGAGTTCGCCGTCGCGCAGCAGCACGTCGACCTGGTCGCGCATTTCTTCCGGGGTGTGCGCCAGCAGTCCGGTCGAGCCGTGCAGGATCGACTCGGTCGGCCCCCCGGCATGTGCGTAGGCCACCGACGGAGTCTCGTGCAGGCCCGCCTCGACGATGGTCAGTCCCCAGCCCTCCTTGTGGGACGGCATGAGCAGCAGCCAGGACCGGCCGAGCAAGCGGTGTTTGGTGTCCTCGTCGACGAATCCGTGGAAGTCCACCCGGTCCCGGACGCCGCGCTCGCTCGCGTAGCGCACCAGGTCGTCGTGCCAGTAACCGGTGCCGACGATGTCCAGCCGCAGCTGCGGGTGCTCGGGCAGCAGGTCGGCGAGGATGTCGATCGCGGTCTCCACCCGTTTGTGCGGGACCAGCCGGCCCAGCACGGTGAGCACCGGGGTGGGGCTCTGCGGGTGCATCAGGTCGTGCTCGAGCTCGGCAGGGCGGTCGTTGCCGGAGTAGACCACGTCGATCCGGTCCTGGCCGATGCCCAGATCGACCAGGTCGTCGCGGCTGGCCCGCGACACCGTGACGTAACGGGACCTGCGGTAGACACGGGGCGCGACCCGCGACTCCAGGAACCACCCGAAGCGCGCCAGCTTCGGGCCGAAGATGACCCCCCACTGGTCTCGGTGCACGTGGTGCACGACATTGACGACCGGGCAGCCGGCGAGCAGCGGGGACCAGAAGGGCACGCCGTTCTGCACGTCGATGATGATGTCGTAGTCGCGGCGGTGCCGCGCGGCATACCACAGGCCCGCGGCGTAACAGCTGAACCGGCCGCCGCGGCGCAGCACCCGGACGGCGCCGTGATCCTCGACGGCCGGGGCGCCGGGGAAGCGGCTGGTGAAGATCGTGACCCGGTGGCCCAGCTCGGTGAGCACCTCCGCGGTGCGCTCGGTGAAGGTCTCGGCGCCACCCGCCTCGGGGTTGTCGCGGTCCCTCCAGGACAGATAGAGCACCCGCAGCGGTGATCCCGTCGTGCCCGGACGTACCTGCACGTGTCTCCCCAGTCGGTCGATGTGGTGCCGGACACATCGCCCGGCCACCGGTACAGTAGCGCCGAATGCTACCCGTTGGTAATACCCGTTGGTAACTGGAGGCCCTGCGTGTTGGGTGCGCCATCGCCGGACCACTGCGAGATCTGCGCAGGTATGACGCGCCGGCGGCCGCTGCGCGGCGGCGGATCCCTGCGACGGTGCGAGGACTGCGGACATCTGACCCGGGACCTGCAGGACGCGCCGGCCGGTCATCGGGACCGGGCCTACGGCGGCGAACCGACGCTGGACGCGTGGCGGCTCGCCCTGACCTACCGCTTGCTCACGGCGCACGGGAGGCCCGGGTCGGTCTTCGAGGTGGGTTTCGGCGCCGGGTCGCTGCTGCGGCGATTCCTGGACGCGGGGGCGACTGTCGCCGGCACCGACCCCGATCAGCTCGCCGTCGACGTCGACCCGGTGGTGCGGGCGCGGGGTGACCTGCACGCCGCCGCGATCGAGGACCTGCCGCCCACCGCCGCGCAGGTGGAGTTGGTCTACGGCATCCACGTGCTGGAGCACGTGCGCGACCCACTGCGCACCCTGGAGCGCGCGGCCGACCTGCTGTCTCCCGACGGACGCGTGCAGTTCCTCACCCCTGCGGGTGACAGTGCCGGCCTGCGCCTCTACGGGTCGGCCTGGTGGATGCTGGAGGACCCGACGCATGTGCGCTTCTTCACCGCCGAGAGCCTGCGACGGGCCGCGCTGTCCGTAGGCTTGACCGATGTGCGCGTGACTCGGCCCGTGATGGACAGTCTGGTCACCGATGTCGCCAGCATCGCCCGGCGGTTGCGACCCCGGGCGCGCCCGCACGGCGTACTCGCCGAGCGCCCCGTCCTGGTCGCCGGCCTGGCCAGTGCACCGCTGGTGCTCGGCGCCCGCGCCATACATCCCGGCCTGCGACCGACCCTGCAGCTGACCGCGCGAAAGCCCGCCTGATGGAGCGGGGGCTGCGCCGCTCGGTGCGGTTGTTCCGGGCGTTCCTCGTGGAGCAGACCGAGCCGGAGGTCTTCTACGGGGCGCTCGCGCGTGACTCCTGCGAGCTGCTGGGTGAGTTCACGCCGCTGGACGGAGCGCGGGTGCTCGACGTGGGCGCCGGGCCCACGGAGTTCGCGCAGGAGTTCCGCGCCGCGGGCGCGACCTACGTGCCGATCGACCACGACCGGGCCGTGCCGTCGGTGCACGACGGCGGGGTGGTCGCGACCGCGGAGGCACTGCCGTTCGCCGACCGGACCCTCGACGTGGTCTTCAGCAGCAACCTGTGGGAGCACGTGCGCGATCCCGAGCACGCCGCCGACGAGATGGTGCGCGTCGTGCGCCCGGGCGGGCTGGTCTTCTTGTCCTACACCAACTGGCTGTCGCCCTGGGGCGGCCACGAGACCTCACCCTGGCACTGGCTGGGCGGCGAGCGGGCCGTTCGGCGCTACACCCGCACGCACGGGCATCCGCCCAAGAACACCGTCGACCGCACGCTGTTCCGGGTCAGTGTCGCGCAGGGGTTGCGCTGGGCCCGGCAGCACCCGGAGGTGGAGGTGCTCGTGGCGCGCCCGCGCTATCTGCCGGATCTGGCCCGCCACGTGCTGCGCGTGCCGGGGCTGCGCGAGATCGTCACCTGGAACCTGCTGCTGATCCTGCGCCGCCGATGACGACGTCGTATGACGAGTCGGTCGACGCGGCCGCCACCGACCGGCGGTGCGTCGGCCGGATGCAACTGCTGCTGATGCTGGCGGTGTTCGTCGTCCTGCCGTGGCTGGTCGCACCCGGGCGGACGGAGCCGGACACCAAGATCGACCTCACCATCTCGCCGTGGCGCTACCTCGGGCGGTCGCTGGACGCGTGGAACAGTCACGCGGGCCTGGGGGAGTTGCAGAACCAGGCGTACGGCTACCTCTTCCCGATGGGTCCGGTCTTCGGCATCTGCCGTTCGCTCGGTGTCCCGGCATGGGCGACCCAACGAGTGTGGTGGACGCTGCTGCTGGTCGTGTCGTTCCTCGGCGCCCAGCACCTGATCCGGCGCCTCGGTGTCGCCGGACCCCTGCCCGCGATCGCCGCCGGCGCGGCATATGCGCTCGCCCCCAGGATGCTCACCGTGCTGCCGGTGATCTCGGTCGAGGCCTGGCCGATGGCGCTGGCGCCGTGGCTGCTCGTGGCCGTGTTGCCGCTGGCCCGGCGTGCCCTGTCCCGGGCGGCGCTGGTCCGCACCGTGGCATCGGCCGGCGTCCTCACGGCGGCGTTGGGAGGGGTCAACGCGACCGCGTCCGGGATCGTGCTGGCCCTGCCGTTCGTCTTCCTGCTGACGCACCCTGTCGGCCGGCGCAGACTGCTGCCCTGGTTGCTCGCGGTGCTGCTCGGTGCGCTGTGGTGGCTGCTGCCGCTGCTGGTGCTCGGCCGGTACGCCTATCCGTTCCTGGACTACATCGAAACCGCGTCGATCACCACAGCGGTGACCTCCGTGCCCAACGTGTTCCGTGGGGCGGACGACTGGATCGCCTACATCCTCGACAGCGCGGATCACCCTGTCTGGCAAGGCGGTTGGGTGCTCGCCCAGTCGGTGACCGCGATCCTCGCCACCGGCGCAGTGGCCGCGGTCGGGTGCTGGGGACTGCTCCGTCAGCGCGGGCACCTGGCACGGTGGACCCTGTGCTGCGCCGTCGCGGCGGTGCTGTTCATGTGTCTCGGTCACGGCGGCGACGTGGGCAGCCCGCTGTCCGGTGCGGTCCGGGCAGCGCTCGACGGCTCGCTCGCGCCGTTGCGCAACATCCACAAGGCCGACCCGATCCTGCGCCTGCCGCTGGTGATCGGGCTCGCGGCGGTGCTGGAGCGGCTGTCCGGGTCGACCCGTGCCCGTCACCGGTTCGTGCCGGCCGTCGTCGCCCTGGCGGTCGCGGTCGCCGCCACACCGATCTGGCAGGGGCGGGTGGGTGCCGCCGACGCGTATGGCGCCATACCCCCGCAGTGGACGCAGGTCGCGCACGAGATCGACTCCGCGGCAAGGACCTCCGGCGGATCGACGATGCTGCTGCCGAACTCCCGGACACCCACCTACCGGTGGGGGAGTGCGACGGACGAGCCGCTGTCGGCGCTCGCGACCTCACCGGTCGTCACGCGCGAAGCCGCACCGCTCGGCATACCGGGCTCGACCCGCATCCTGGACGCTGTCGATCGACTCGCCGCCAGCGGCGTCGCGCAGCCCGCCCTGGCGGCCGGACTGGCGCGGCTCGGCATCCAACGGGTCGTCCTGCGGCGCGACCTCGCGCCGGTGGTGCGCGCGCGGCCCTGGCGGCAGGTACAGCGGACGCTGCGGCTGTCCCCGGGCTTCCGGGTCGAGGCCACCTACGGCACGGGCGCGTCCGCGCTCACCGTCTACGACGTCACGGCTGCCGCCACACCGGGGGCGTCGGTCTACGGTGCGGATCCGGTCACCGTTGCCGGCGGCCCCGAAGCCCTCTTCGACCTGTATGCCGCGGGAATGCTCACCAGCAGTGAGTGGTACCAGCTGGATTCGCGCGCGTCCGGAAAGGCGGACGTCGTCACCGACACCATGCCGTGGCGCGCCTACAACAACGGTGTGCCGACCGCATTCGCCTACAGCCCGGTTCTCCCGCGGGCCGACGAACAGCCGACCCGGATCGGCGCGCGCGACCTGCTCCCGGCGGCCCGCCCGGCGCAGCAACCGGCGCGTGTCTGGGTCGGGTGGTCGACGGTCCGGGTGTCGTCCTCGGCCGCCGACCCGTTCGCGAGTCACTACCGCAGCGTCCACGACGGACCGGCATCGGCGTTCGACGCAGACGCGGCCACGGCCTGGCTGACCGGCGACCACCGCCACACGGCGTGGCTGCGTGGCACGCTGCGCGCCAGCACGGTGGTGTCCCGGATCAGGCTGCGGCTGGCCGGGCCGCAGCAGCAGGCGACCCTGCCCGAGCGAGTGGAGGTGACCGTCGGAGGCCGGACGGTGACGGCCGCGGTGCGGGGGCGGCACACGATCACCGTGCGGGTGCGGCCGACGACGGCACGGACCGTGCAGGTGCGGCTCCGGGCCGCCCAGGACGCCATCGACCCGGTGCTCGGCATCGTCGAGATGTCAATCCCCGGAACGACACTCGGGTCCGTCATCGACGTGCCGCAGCCGGTCGACCTGGCCTCCCAGGCCGTCCTGCTGGCCCGGCTGCCCGAGGACCGTGCAGTCATCACCCGCAGGCTGCACCTGAGCGGCGGCGCGGCCCTCACCGGCTCGGTGTGGCTGCGCACCGACGGGCGGGCCGTGCCGGCCGGGTGCGGCGGCGCGGGTGCCGTCACCCTCACCGCGGCGGATGGCACAGTGGACCGGATCCCGTTGCAGCTCAAGAGTTCTGCTGGGGCGACCACGGGTGCGTTGGTCGAAGCAACGACCTGCGGGTCGAGCGGCGCAGGGGCGAAGGGGCGCAACGCGTCGGGACCACGCTCCACGACCATCGCGGTGTCGGGGAGCCACGGACTCGCACCGCAACTCGCGTCGTTCGGGAGGTTGCCGGCAAGGACGACCACGACGCGTGCGGTGACGTCCGTCGCGGGCGACTCCGGCAAGCGGGTGATCGGTGTCGGCGCGGGCGGCCCCGCTGTCGTCGCACTGAGCGAAGGTTTCAACGCCGGGTGGCAGGCGACCGACCGCGCCGGCCACGTCCTGCAGCCGGTCGAGGTGGACGGATGGCGGCAGGGCTTCCGGCTCCGGGGCACCGGCGCCGACACCGTCACGATGCGGTTCACACCGACGACACCACAGCGGCTGGGCCTGCTGCTGGGCGGGCTGGTGGCGCTCGGCCTGCTGCTGACGCTGCTCGCCGCGGCGGTGGTGTGCCGTCGCGAGGTTGCGGGTCGAGTAGGGGCCCGAGGAGCGGAGCGGGACCGGCCGCGTATCGAGACCGCGAGCGGGCGTGACGGAGAAGCAGTCGGTGCGACGCCCGATGACCGTGACGAGCTCGGCCACCTCGACAGGTTCGACGCGTTCGGGCGACTGGCCGCCGTCGTCATCGGTTTCCTGGTGGCCGGACCGTTCGGCATCCTGTCCGGCATCCTCGCGGCGGTCACTCCCCGGCGCCGGTTGCCGCAGGTCGCCGCGACCGCGCTGGTCGCATCGTGTGTCGCCCTGGCATTCTTCGGGGTCGTCGACGCACAGTCGGCGGGCGCCATCGGCGGTCAGCTGGTGGCGACGGTCACACTGGCCGCGCTGGCACGCGCGGCGCTCGGGTCCGCCGGTGCACCCGGCGCAGGATCGGCTGCTCCACCACGGCCGCCGACGCCCACGCGATCAGGGTGCTGAAGACCAGCACGGCGAACAGCACGGCACTGAAACCCCCGGTGAACAACTGCCATCCGGAGGCCAGGTAGATCAGTTGCAGCACCAGGACATGCCAGAGGAACACGCCGTAGGAGATGTCGCCGACGAATCGCGTCGCCGGGGCCGCGGCGATCGCGCCCCAGCGCTCGTCCGACGGCCCACGGACCGCCGCGAGCAGCAGCAGACCTGCCAGCAGTGCGTAGATCGCTTCCTTGGTCATCGCCTGGGCGACGGTCGGCGGGTGCAGGTCGCGCGGCCCGGCGACGCCGCTGGACGCGATCAGGTAGACGACACCGGCGGCGCCCAGCCAGGTGCCGACCCCGATCTCCCTGAGCCGGTCGAGGTGACCCGCCTGCACCGCCACCGCCAGCGCGGCGCCCGCCGCGAACCAGGCCGCGTGTCCCAGCACACTGGTCCCCAGGACGCCGGCGTGGCTCGTCGGGGCGTGCTGCGTCCACACCGCCGTGAGGCCTTGTATGACGACACCGCCCACGACGGTTGCGCCGAGTGCGCCGTACACCGCCCGGGGCGAACGCCGCAGCAGGCGGCCGAGCGCGGTGCCGATGACCGGCACCAGGACGTAGAACGACACCTCCGTGGTCAGGCTCCACGTCTGGCTGAACGACTGGTAGGACGTGTCGGCGTAGCCCTGCACGAGCAGCAGGTGCGCGACCACCTTCCCGGCTCCGCCGAGGCCGCCACCGCCGACCGCGCCCCAGGTGCCGGCCACCAGCAGCACCGCCGCCAGGGCGACCAGATACGCGGGCAGGATGCGTGCGGCGCGCCGCGCGGCATACCCACCGATCGGTGCTGGGACCGCGTCGACGTCGATCCAGGGCCGCAACAACAAGAACGCGCTGATTGCGAAGAACATCGCGACGCCGCTGTCCCCGCGGGCCAGCAGACCGCCGGAGAGGTCGAGGTGGTCGGCGCCGGTCCAGAAGCCGACGTGGGACAACAGCACGAGCAGCGCAGCCAGACCGCGCAAACCGTCGATCAGCCGGTAGCGCGTCATACGAAGCTCCCTCTGCACGTCATCGAGAGCTACTGTGCAGTAGATTCCTCGAGCACGCACCTTTCGGAAGGCCGACGACGACCGATGACCGCACGCAATCAGTTGCTGCCCCTGCCTGTTTCCATCTCCGCGCCCTGCGCGGGTGCCGCGCAGCGTCGCGCTGCGGCGGCGGGACGCCGATGAGCGGCGACGCGGTCGACCACAGCCGTCCCGTGCTGCGGGCCCGTGCACCGCTGCGGATCTCCTTCGCCGGCGGCGGCACCGACGTGGCGCCGTTCCCGGAGCGGGAGGGCGGGGCGGTGTTGTCGGCGACGATCTCGGCCTTCGCCTTCGGCACCCTGCGGCCGCGCACCGACGGCCAGGTGACCGTGCGCTCGCTGGACTACGGCACCTCGATCGGCTTCGGCATCGACGAGCCGGTGGAGTACGACGGCAAGCTCGACCTGCCCAAGGCCGCGATCAACCGGGTGCGAGACATCGAGGGCGCGCGACCGTCCGGCGGGTTCGACCTGTTCCTGCACACCCAGGCACCTCCCGGTTCCGGCCTGGGTTCGTCCAGTGCGGTGATGGTGTCGGTGATCGGCTTGGTGGCACAGCACTGCGGCCTGGATCTGACCCCCTACGAGGTCGCCGAGCTGGCCTACCGCCTGGAGCGTGAGGACCTGGCTATCGCCGGCGGTTCCCAGGACCAGTACGCCGCGGCGTTCGGCGGGTTCAACTACATCGAGTTCCAGCGCGAGCAGGTGGTCGTCAACCCGCTGCGGGTGCGCGACGACACGGTGCACGAGCTGGAGCACAACATGCTGCTGGCCTTCACCGGCAACACCCGGGTCAGCGACCACATCATCGAGGACCAGCGCTCGCGCTACGAGACCGGCAACGCCGAGGCGCTGGAGGGCCTGCGCGCCCAGAAGGAGCTCGCCGAGCAGATGAAGGTCGCCCTGGTGCGCGGCGAGGTCGACGGGTTCGGGCGGCTGCTCGGCGAGGCGTGGGCGCAGAAGCGCAAGATGTCCGACCGCATCACCACACCGATCATCGACAAGGCCGTCGGCACCGCACTGGGATGTGGGGCGTTGGGCGGCAAGGTCACCGGCGCGGGCGGTGGTGGACACTTGGTCTTCGTCTGCGAGTTCGAGCGGCGGCACATCGTCGCGCAGGAGCTGCTGGCGCTGGGGCTGACCCTGTCGGAGATCACCTTCAGCCAGCACGGGGTCACGACCTGGAGAGGACAGCACTGATGCCGGACGGCCATGCTCTGCACGAGGTGCCGCGCGCGCACCGGGGACCCGCGATCGCCGAACGGCAACGCATCGGGCTGGCCGCCTGGGCCGAGCTGGCGCGGGCGCTGTCCGAGCCCGCCCTGGTCGAGCAGGTCGACCTCGCGGGCACCGCACTGCTGGACGCCCTCGTCGAGGGCGGGACGCTGCTGGTCGCCGGCAACGGCGGCTCGGCCGCGATCGCGAGTCACGTGGCGGCGGAGTTCATCGGCAAGTGCATCCTGGACCGCGCCCCGTTGCCGGCGGTCAACCTGGCCGAGTCGCTCAGCTCGATCACGGCGGTCGCCAACGACTACGCGTATGACGAGACGTTCGCCCGAGGGGTCGCCGCGCTGGGTCGCCCCGGCGACGTACTCCTCGCGATGAGCACCAGCGGTGGGAGCAAGAACATCCTGCGCGCCCTCGAGCTGGCCCGGGAGATGGGACTGCTCACCATCGTGCTCACCGGCCGCCGGGGGAGCGACCTGGCCGGCCGCGCCGACCACGTCCTGGTCGTTCCGTCGGACGAGACGCCCCGCATCCAGGAGGCGCACATGCTGTGGACGCACGTGTGGTGCGAGGCCGTCGACGTCGTCTGCCAGGAGTAGCCATCGCCGGCGAGGAAGTGAGGACAGTTCGGTGTCGCTCGCCGAAATCGGCCGGACCACGCGCGAATGCGCCGGGTGTGGGAGCAGGTCGCGGGTCGGTCGGGCAGATGCTGACTGACGCCGAGCTGCTGGGGGAGTGCCGCACGCCCGTCGCGCGGCCGCCGGCCGCCGGGCGCGCGCCGTACGACCTGGTGCTGCTGGACCGGGACGGCACCCTCAACGTGCAACGGCCCGGCTATGTCGGCGACCCCGCAGACCTGGTGCTGCTGCCCGGGGCGGTCGAGGCGGTCCGCGCCTGCAATCGGGCGGGCTGCGCCGTGGTGCTGGTCACCAACCAGCGTGGTCTTGCCAACGGCGAGCTCACCCGGGCACAGCTGCTCGCGGTCCATGGCCGGCTGGTCGATGAGCTGGCGACGGCGAACGCGCACCTGGACGGGATCCAGGTGTGCCCGCACGAGCACGCCACGTGCGACTGCCGCAAGCCTCGTGCCGGCTTGATCCGGGAGGCGCTACGACGGGCCCCGTGGGCGCGCCGGCGGCGGACCGTGCTGCTGGGCGACCAGCCCACCGATCTACGCGCCGCAGCCGCCGCCGGCGTTCGCTCCGAACTGGTCACGCCGGCGGACGTCCCGGTCGACGAGGTCGTGACGCGATTGTTGCGAGACCACGCAACGCGCGTGTGACACAACTCGCACGGTTGATGCTACTGTCCGGTAAGTTCCAGTTCACAACCGGAGGTCAGACCAGTGCGCAAATCCGCAATCGTGATCGGATTCGGCGCGTTCTTCGTCACGATGGCGCTGCTGCTGAAGTTCTACGCCTTCGACAAATTGGCGGTCATCCCGATCGACCAGAACTCCAGGCAGGTCGCCGTGGACCACAACGCCTACATCTTCGACGCGGGATCGCTGAAGTTCCAGCGCGACGCGACGCTCACCACGACCGTCGGTGCTGTGGCGCAGAAGGACGAGAGCAAGAGCTTCGGGCACAACTCCGTCATCTTCAGCAAGTGGCAGTATTCCTCGATCCCGCAGACCAAGACTCCGCAGACGGCGTCGACCGAGAAGTTCGCGGTGGACCGGCACACCGGCAAGGTGCTCGACTGGAGCGGTGACCAGGAGAACGGCAAGGCCGTCAAGCACACCGGCTACACGGTGAAGTTCCCGTTCGGGACCGAGAAGACGACCTACCCCTACTGGGACGGCTCCATCGAGAAGTCGATGTCGATGAAATACGCCGGCACCGAGAAGATCGACGGCCTGACCGTCTACCGTTTCGAGGGGACGGTGCCGCGGCAGACGCTGACGACCCAGCCGACCAAGGACGTCCCCGGCTTCCTGTTCGGCGCGCCCAAGAGCAGCCCGGGGGTCAAGGCCAAGGCCACCTACGCCAACGACCGCACCATCTGGGTGGAGCCCGAGACGGGTGCGTTCATCAAGGTGCGCGAGGCCCAGCGGCAATGGCTGACCAACCCCAAGACCGGCAAGTCCGTCAACGTCCTGCGGACGACGTCGACCTTCGACGACGCGACCGTCAAGCAGAACATCGATGAGTACAAGGGCAAGGCATCCCAGTTGAAGGCGCTGAAGATCGCGCCGTGGATCCTGGGCATCCTGGGCCTGCTCCTGCTCATCGGCGGCGTGCTGATGGCGCTGCTGCTCGGCCGCCGCGGGGACGGCGGACGGCACCATGCCGACACCGACTACGACGACGGCGACTACGACGACGAGACCGAGGGCGGCGTCGGCGGTCTGCTGGACCGGGACGACGACGCGACCGCGCGGCTCGGCAAGGACGACGCCTAGGGCTTCTGCGTCACGAAGATCGCGGTCCCGGGGATGATCCGGCCGCGGGTCGGCGACCACCCGCCCCAGACGCTCGCATTTCGCTCGGGCCACTCCGGTTCGACGAGGTCGACCAGGCGCAGTCCGGCGCCGGCGATCTCCCGGATCCGGTCGCCGAGGGTCCGATGGTGTTCGACGTAGGTCGCCCGGCCGTCGTCGCCCTGCTCGACATACGGCGTGCGGTCGAAGTAGGACCGGTCCGCCACCAGTCCGTCCGGGCCGGGGGAGTCGGGGAAGGCCCACCGGATCGGGTGGGTGGTGGAGAAGACGAAGCGTCCCCGCGCGCGCAGCACGCGGGCCGCCTCGCGCATGATCGCCTCGCTGTCGGCCGTGAACGGCACGGCGCCGTAGGCGGTGAAGACGACGTCGAAGACTGCGTCGGCGAACGGCAGCGCCGCCGCGTCGCACTGCGTCAGTGCAAGCCGGGTGCCGGAGCGTTCGTCGATCGCGGCCGCCTGCTGCAGCATTCCCCCGGACAGGTCGGTCGACACCACCCGGGCGCCGTGCGCCGCGGCATACCGGCCGCCCTGCGCCGCCCCCGCGCCCACCTCGAGCACGTCGCGACCGGTCAGCGGGCCGAGCAGGCCCAGGTCCGACTCGGTGAGTCCTTCCGGACCCCAGACGAGTTCGGCGTCACCGAGGAAGTCGCCGTGCTCGGCGTAGTAGGCCACCGCCTCCGCGTCCCACCACCCACGATTGGCGCTGCGCGTCTCCGCGGCACCGGCGGTCCGTCGTCCCACTCCGTAGGCGTCCATCGCTCGATCCCGGCTCCTTTTGACCCACCTGTGGACGGGCCGATAAGATCATCCCGCGCACGCATGTGCGTGTGAGGGGTTCCATCGCGGCACGCGTCGACGGCGGGGTTTCTCGCCGATGACGCGTCGGCGCCGCTGATCCAGATCAGCTGCCGGCCGCCATTCCAACACATTGTCCATATCTACTGTCCACCGAAGGTTTCCTACTACATGACTGCCACCACCACCTCCCCGATCGCCATCAACGACATCGGGTCCGAGGAGGAGTTGCTC
>Ga0164242_10006761_pt1 | contig 12596 bp, 9 predicted proteins | sample OricomgcompostMG_FD_108783 | JGI IMG/M metagenome (GOLD analysis project Ga0164242, IMG submission 108783) | Miracle-Growth compost microbial communities from Emeryville, California, USA - Original compost - Miracle growth compost (MG) ... | reverse complement strand
GCCGATCGCCACATCCTTGCTGCGGTTCTTTTCGATGCGCATCGTGTTGACGATGCTTTCCAGCTCGCCCTGGTATTGCACCACGTTGCCGAAGAAAGTGGCTTGCGCGATGTCGTTCTTGCCGGCGAGCTTGAAATGCGCGACGTCGTCGATCGCCTGGAAGTAGTTGTCCAGACTATCCTTGGCCTGCTCGACCAGACCGCGCTGGGCGACGCTGTCGGCATGTTCGTTCTGATAGGCCAGCGCCTGTTCCAGGGCCGCCTTGCGTGCGTTCAGCTTTTCGTTTTCCTGTTCGACCAGCTTGGGATCGGCCTCGCTGACCATCACCATGGCAGCCAGTTGCACATCCTTCAGGATGCCGACCAGATCGGACGAAGCGAGCACGCTGGGAATCGTGCCTTCGGTCACCGACTTCACTTCGACGGCGTTGTTGCGCGACTGGTAGACGGCGTAGGCGCCGATCGCGGAGATGGCGGCGAATGTCAGGATGACGAGCAGGCTGATACGCAAACGAATGGTCATGCTAATTCCTTCCGGCGTGCGAACCGAGCTTCGGCGAAGCCCCTTGATTCGTTAACGCGGAGAAATTATTTCATTCCAGTATGACTAGCCAATGACTCCAGCGTGACTGAAAGATGACTGCGGCCACCGATGCGACGACGACCTTTCGATCCGCTTTCGTTGCCGACGTGAGAAATCACTTGAAGCCACTTCAAGCAGCTTTAACTTTCCATTTTTCCTTTTTAAATACAGTCGTTTGGTGCGACTTTATAAGGTATTTGATGAGGAATATCTCTAGTTGTACGAGGGGCATCCATCCTTGCCCCACCTGCCATCGCAGATTCGCCACAGGCAGCGTTCGCCGTCGAACAAGCTCATCCGCCGGCACGATGCGACTTGCGCGCGCGTGCTCGCCGCGCGCCTCTCGGCCGGTGTCGGCGTCGGCTCTGTTTGCGCGACGACGCGCGGTTCGGGTTCGGCGGGAACGACCGGAGCCGGCGTGCGCACTTCCGGCTCGACATGCCGGCGCCGCACCGTCTTGTGCCTGACCGGCTTCCTCGGTGCGGGCGCAGGCGCCGCCACCGGCGTCGCGGGCGCGGACTTGGCGCTCGGCGTCGGCACCGCAGCCGTCGGCGCCACCGGAGCGGTCTCCGACGCCGCGGCAAGACGGGTGCTGTCCTGCGGGCTTTCCGGCAAGGGCGTCGGCGCAGGCGGCTCCGGTTTGTCGACCACCGCTCGCAGCGCGGATGAAGCCGGCGCGACGGCGGTCAGGGCCAGTTCCGCGAGCCGGCTGTCGTTCTGCGTGCTCCACCAATAGAGCCCGCCGCCAACCACCAGCACCAGCACCGCGATGCCCGCTTTCAGCTCGAAGCCGGAAATGCGCGGCGGACGCAGCGCGGCGCTTTCGAAATTCTCCCGATGCGCGGCTCCGCCGAGGTCGGGCCGCGCCGCATAAGCGCCTGGCGGCGGTCGATCGCTCGGTTGCGCGGCGGAAGCGGCCGCCGCGGCCATCTGCTCGGCGCGTTCGCCATGTTCGGTGCGCTCCATGCGCGGCGGCATCGGTGGCGGTGCGCCGCCGGCGTCGCCCCGCCCTTCCATCGACGCGGCCGTCGCCCTTGCCGGCGCGGCGGCAAAATGGCGCCGCAAATGCGCGCCGCATGCCACGCAGAAATTGGCGCCGGGCGCATTGGCGTGGGAACAGATATGGCATATCGGCGCGGCCGCCTTGAACAGCGGCGAGCCGCAGGTCGCGCAGAATTTCGCCGCGTCCTCGTTTTCGCATTTACAGCGTGAGCATTGCATCGATTCACCTCACCGCACGGCAGACTGGTCTCTGCTACAGACCACGTTCGCGGGGAAAAGTTGTTGACGAAACAATATGCGTCACGCTTTCAGCAGCGGAGGAACGCCCTGCGCCGGCACCGGCCGAGAAAACAGGTAGCCCTGCATCTCGTCGCACTTGAGCTGGCGCAGATGATCCGCGGCCTCCTCCGTTTCCACACCCTCCGCCACCACGCGCAGCTTGAGCGCGTGCGCCAGTGAAATGACGGAGGAAACAATGGTCATGTTGTCGGCATCCTCGATCATGGTGCCGATGAAGGAGCGGTCGATCTTCAGGTAATGCACCGGCAGCCTGGACAGATAGCTGAGCGATGAATATCCGGTGCCGAAATCGTCGACCGCGATGCAGACGCCCAGCTCGCAGATCTTGCGCAGCATTTCGATGCGGGCGTTGATGTCGTCCATGAACAGGCTTTCCGTGATCTCCAGTTCGAGCGCCTGCGCGCCGACGCCGGCTTCGGCGATCGCCTCGTGGATTTCATCGGCGAAGCGCGGGTTGCGCAGTTGCTGGATCGAGACATTGACCGCGATGCGCGGCGGATCGAGTCCCTGCTGCTGCCACAGGCGGTAATCGGCCAGCGCGCGGCGCAGCACCCAGCGCCCGACCTCCGTGATCATTCCGCTCTCTTCCAGCAGCGGAACGAAATGGTTGGGCGCAATCAGCCCGTCCTCCGGATGATTCCAGCGGATCAGCGCCTCCAGTCCGACGATGGCGCGCGTATGGACATCGACGCGCGGCTGGTAGTGCAGCAGGAATTCCTCGTTCTCGAGCGCCCGGTGCAGCCGGTGTTCGAGCTTCAGCACATCCTCGACATAGGCATTGATCGCCGGCTTGTAGAACAGATAGGGCACGCCCTGCGATTTCGCGTTCTTCAGCGCGCTCTCCGCATAGCTGAACAGGGCTTCGGCATCGCTGCTGTCGTCCGGATAGACCGCGATGCCGGCGATCATGCGCACCGACAGCGCTTCGCCGCCCAGCACGAAAGGCCGCACATAAGGTTCGGACTGGATCATTTCGACGCGGTGCGCGACTTCGGTCAGGTCGTCGATGTCCGGCAGCACGGTGGCGAAGCTGGCCGATGCAATGCGCGCCAGATATTCCGGATTGCGCACCAGCTTGCCGAGGCGCGCCGCGATCTGCCGGATCAGATCGTCGCCGGCGCTGCGGCCGAAGGTGTCGTTGATCTGGTGGAAGCGCTGCATGTCGCCGATCACGACCACCAGCTTGTGGTCCGCGCGCTGCGCGAGCTGCAGCGCGTGCTCCAGGCGCTTCAGGAAGAATTGCCGGTTCGGCAGCCCGGTCAGCGGATCGTAGAAGGCGAGATAGGCGAGCTGCTCCTCCTTCTCGATGTACTGCAGGCCGAAGCCGATGTCGTCGGCCAGGCCGTTCAGCAGCTTCAGCTCCTCCTCGTCGAAGAAGCCTTTTTCGCCCGCGAACAGCGACATCACGCCGACCGCGCGGTTTTCCACTTTCAGCGGAAAGGCCGCCATCGAATAATGACCCTTGGCCAGCAATTCCTCGCGCACCTCGTCGAAAGCCGGTTCGCTTGCCAGATCGTTGCAGACCACGGTCCTGCCGCTGCGGATCGCCACATTGGCCGGCCGCGCCGCGTAGGGAGACTCCTCCTTCGCGCTCAGGCGCACCCGATCGACGTAGTCGCCGTTGCTGCCGCCCCAGGCCACCAGCTTTCCCTGCTGCGTCCGCGCATCGATCAGCCCGATCCAGGCGGACGGAAATCCGCCTTCCTTGGCCGCGATGCTGCACGCTTCCTGCAGAAACAGGTTGCGTTCGTGGATGCGCAGGACGGCGCCGTTGATGCCGCTCATCATGGCGTGGATGCGGGTCAGGCGCGCGATCCTGTTCTGCTGTTCGCGGCGTTCGGTGATGTCGCGCACCGAAGCGATGACGCCGATCACCTTGCCCTCGACGCGGAACGGCGTATGTTCGGCCCTGACCCAGCGCGGCTCTTGCGTGCGGTGGTGCGGAATCATGACTTCCGGCACTTCGGTCTGCTCGCCGCCCAAGGTGCGCCGCAGCAGCGCGCAGATGCCCATGCCCTCCAGCATCGGGAAGACGTCGCCGACGTAGCGGCCGCGGACTTCTTCCGCCGACAAGCCGGTCATCTCTTCCATGAAGGGATTCCAGATCACGTAGCGCAGCTCCTCGTCCAGAACGACGATGCCGCCGCGCACGTTGCTGACGAGCTGACGCGCGAATTCGTTTACCTCGAGCGGGAAGCCGGCGTCGAAATCGACAAGAATTTGGTTCGGCACAGCGCTTCCTCCCGCAGATTTTCGGCGCCCGGTATTGCCGGCATCGAATGAATGCCTTCCTCCACATCAATGCGGCCACGGCAGGCTCCATGCTTATTGAGTCGCCGCGCCCTCCGGAGGTTCTCCCTCGCCGCCTTCGCCGCTGCGATGCGGCGGCTCGCCGCGCAGGCCGCCCTCGGCTGCAGCCGGCGGCGCGGATTCCTCGGGCGCCGTCGCGGATGCGGGCGCTGCCGCAGCCTCGCCCTGCTGCGCGCCGCGTTCCGGCAGCGCGATGCGCGCGCTGCGTTCGCCATCCGACACAACGACGTAGCGCGGATGCACTTCCTGCAGATGCAGGCCGGCCGAAATGTCGGAGCCGACACGCAGCGCGCGCGGCCGTTGCCCCGCCTCAACCACGATCGCGATGCTGTCCTGCGGATCGGGCGCGATGATGACGCCGGTAATGCCGAGATTGGCGGCCGCCGGCAGCAGATCGGGATGTTCGCCGAAGATGGCGGCGCTTGCGCTGGGCGGCGCGCCGGCGGCCAGCGGCGCCGGCGCGGCTGCCGGCACGTCATCGCCGCGCAGGCGCATGATCCAGTACACGATGGAAGCCAGGATCGCGGCCGCCAGCAGCACGATCGCGACGAATCGCCTGGGCTTGGTCGGCAGCTTGAGTTCGGGCGTCTTCATCGCCGGCCTTTTCATCGCAAGCTTCATCATTTCACCAATTGGTTGATTTCGATGATGGGCATCAGCACGGCGAGCACGATCAGCAGCACCACCACGCCCATCACCAGGATCAGCGCCGGCTCCAGCAGGCCGGCGATGGTCATCGCGCGCCGTTCCAGATCCTGCTCCTGCGTGGCCGCCGCGCGTTCCAGCATCGCCGGCAGCTCGCCGGTCGCCTCGCCGGCGCGGATCATGTGCAGCAGCACCGGCGGGAAATAGCGATGCTCGGACAGCGCGCGCGCCAGGCTCACGCCTTCGCGCACGCTGTCGGTGGCGCGCTCGACCTGCTCGCGCATCGCGCTGTTGGACAAGGTGTCGCGGCTGGTCTGCAAGGCGCGCAGGATGGGCACGCCGGAAGCGGTCGTGATCGCCAGCGTGCTGGCGAAGCGCGCGGTATTCAGGCTGCGCTCGAAGCGGCCGTACAGCGGCGCGGTCAGCAGCCAGCGATGCCAGTTGCGCCGGGTCTGCGGATTGGCGAGCGCGCGGCGCCACAGCCAGGCAAGGATCACGACAGCCACTGCGACCATCCAGCCGTAGCTGCGCACGAAGTGCGAGATCGCCATCATCGCCAGCGTCAGCAGCGGCAGCTTCTGCCTGGTGTTGACGAAGACCGAGACGATCTGCGGCACCACATAGGTCAGCAGGAAGATCACGATGATGAAGGCGACCACCGTCACGATGGCCGGATAGGTGAAAGCCAGCCGCACCTTCTGCATCAAGGCGTTGCGGCGTTCCAGATAATCCGCCAGCCGCATCAGCACCATCGCCAGCTGGCCGGTTTCCTCGCCGGATGCGACCAGCGCGCGGTAGATGTCGGCGAAGTCGCGCGGATGATGCGACAGCGCCGCCGACAGCGAGCTGCCGCCCATCACCTCGGAACGGATCGCGCCCAGCAGCTCGCGCACGTAGTTGCGTTCCGCCTGTTCCAGCAAGGCGCTCAGGGCCTGTTCCAGCGGCAGTCCCGCCTGCAGCAGGCTGGCCAGCTGGCGCGTGAACAGGCCGCGCTCGACATTGGACAGGCGCTCGCCGAAACCGCGCGTTCTTGCGCCGCTTGCTTCGCCTGCCTCGCGCGCATCCAGCGCTTCGACGGACAAGGGCACCAGGCCCTGGCTGCGCAGATCGTTGCGCGCGGCGCGCGCGCTGTCGGCGTGCACGATGCCGTGACGGGCAACGCCTTCGCTGTCGACCGCTTCGTACTTGAATGCCGGCATGATGGTCTCGCTCCGCGCCGCTCATTCCGCCGTGACGCGCAGCAGTTCCGCCTGGGTGGTGACGCCTTCGTCCACCCAGCGCTGCCCGTCCTCGCGCATGCTGCGCATGCCGCCGGCCTGCGCGCTTGCGCGTATCTCGGCTTCCGATGCGCGATCGTGTATCTGCGTGCGGATGCGATCGTCGATCTGCAGGATTTCATAGATGCCGACGCGGCCGAGAAAACCCGTGTGGCCGCACTTCGGACAACCGACCGCTTGCCATTGGCGGCCGTCGTAGAGCTTGCAATGCGGGCACAGCGTGCGAATCAGGCGCTGCGCCACCACGCCCAGCAGCGAGGACGACAGCAGGAAAGGTTCGATGCCCATGTCGAGCAGCCGCGTGACGGCCGCCGCCGCGTCGTTGGTATGCAGCGTCGCCAGCACCAGGTGGCCGGTCAGCGACGCCTGCACCGCGATCTGCGCGGTTTCGAGATCGCGGATCTCGCCGATCATGATGATGTCCGGGTCCTGCCGCAGGATCGCGCGCAAGGCCTTGGCGAAGCTCATGTCGATGCGCGGATTGACCTGGGTCTGGCCCACGCCGGGCAATTCGTATTCGATCGGGTCTTCCACCGTCAGGATGTTGGTGGTGGTCGAATTCAGCCGCGTCAGCGCCGCGTACAGCGTGGTGCTCTTGCCGGAGCCGGTCGGCCCGGTCACCAGCACGATGCCGTGCGGTTCCTGGATCAGGCGGTCGAAGCTCTGCAGCGCGGCGTCGCTCATGCCGAGATCCAGCAGGTCGAGCCGGCGCGCTTCCTTGTCCAGCAGGCGCAGCACCGCGCGCTCGCCGTGCCCGGTCGGCAGCGTCGACACGCGCACGTCGACCGGCTTGCCGCCGACGCGCAGGGTGATGCGGCCGTCCTGGGGCAAACGCTTTTCCGCGATGTCGAGCTGCGCCATGATCTTGATGCGCGAAATCAGCGCGGCATGGATGCCCTTCTTCGGCCGCACGATGTCGCGCAGCATGCCGTCGACGCGGAAACGCACCACCGACACCTGCTCGAAAGGCTCGATGTGGATGTCGGACGCGCCTTCGCGCAAGGCCTGCGTCAGCAGCGCGTTGATCATGCGGATCACCGGCGCGTCGTCGGCCGACTCCAGCAAATCCTCGATCGCCGGCACGTCGGCCAGCAATTGCGCCAGGTCCTGATCCGACTCGTATTCGTCGATCACCTGCGCCGCACTGCCGCTGGCGCTCGCGTAGGCGTCGGAAATCGCCTGCTGCAAATCCTCGTCCGACATCATGTTGACCTTGATGCGGCCGAAGCGGCGCGCCACCTCGCCCGCCGCGCCGGGCGGCGTCGCGCTGCACATCCAGACTTCGACCGGGCCGGATGGCGTGATGCGGCGCGCGAGGATCGAATAGTCGCGCGCAAAGGAAAACGGCAGGAGCTGCGAGGTGGCCACGGCGTCACTCGCTGGAAGGCGGCGAGGTCGAAGCCGCCGCGCCCGGCGGCGCTGCCGGCAGGTTCAACGGCGCGGGCGGCGCGGTCGGCACGATCGCATTCCCGCTCGTCGCCGAAGCTTGCGGCGACGCTTCCATCTGCGGCGCATTGCGCTGCACCAGGCTGCCGCCTTGCGGGCGTCCTTCCTGCAAGGGCGGCAGTATCGGCGCGCCGGTATCCGGCATGATCCAGCTCGGTTTCGGCACCGCGCCGCTTTCGATATTGCGCATCAGGTCGTAGCGGTCGCCGGCGACGTTCACGCTCTGCTCATTGGTGCGGATGATGGTCGGCCGCAGGAAGATCATCAGATTGGTCTTGCTGCGGCTGCGATTACGATACTTGAACAGGTTGCCGACGATGGGCAGATCGCCGAGGCCCGGCACCTTCTCCTCGCTGTCGGAAACCGAATCCTCGAGCAGGCCGCCGAGCACGATGATCTCGCCGTCATTGACCAGGACATTCGTTTCGATCGAGCGCTTGTTGGTAACGATGTCGGCCGCCGTGCTGGTCGGCTGGATGCTCGACGTTTCCTGGTAGATCTGCATGCGCACCGTGCCGCCTTCCGATATTTGCGGCCGGATGCGCAGCGACAAGCCGACGTCCTGCCGCTCGATGGTCTGGAACGGATTGGAACTGCCCGATGCGTTGGTCGTGTACTGGCCGGTGATGAACGGGACGTTCTGGCCGACGATGATGCGCGCTTCCTCATTGTCCAGCGTGATCAGGTTCGGCATCGACAGGATGTTGGTATCGGCGTCGCTCTGCAGCGCGCGCGCGATCACGCCGAGATCGATGCGGCCGCCGGCCGCCTGCCGCACGACGCCCAGCGTCAGCCCGTTGCCGGGTGACGTGACGCTGCCGCCGTTGGCAGTATTGATCAATTGCGTGATCAGGTTGCTGCCGCTGCCCGGCGTCGTGAAACCGGTGGCGCCGCCGACACGATAGCGGCTGTTGCCGTTGCCCGACAGGCCGGCCCACTGGAAGCCGAATTCCGCCGCCTTGTCGGAAGTGACTTCGACGATCAGCGTTTCGACGTAGACCTGCGCGCGCCGCGCATCGAGCTGATCGATCACGGTGCGCAGATTGCGATAGACCGGCTCGCTGGCGGTGATGATCAGCGAATTGGTCGAGGGATCGGCCTGGATGAAGCCCGCGGGACCGCCGGACGACAGCGTCGGCTTGGGCGTGCTGTTCAGCGGCGCGTTGTTCATCAGCGTGCTGTTGTCGGTCGTCGTGGTGGTAGTAGCGCTGCTGCCGGCGGTGGTCGCCGGCGTCGTGTTGGTCGGGGTCGCCTGCGCCTGCGCACCCAGCTGTTGTGCCGGCAGCGTCTGCGACTCGTTCGCACCCTGCGTGTCGACATTGTTGCTGAGGACGACCGCGCGCAGGGTCTTGGCCAGCTCGATCGCTTCCGCATTCCTGAGCGGGATCACGTGCACATTGCCCGGCTGCGCGGTCGGCTGATCAAGCTTGGCGATCAGCGATTTGGCGAGATTGGCGCGCGCCACCGAAGGCGCGCGCAGAATGACCGAGTTGGTGCGCGGATCGGCCAGCGCGATGAAGCGGCCGGTTTCGCCCGCGCCCTGCGGCGCCGCATTGGCGCCGGCAGTCACGGCACCGACCGGTTCCATCAAACGATTGATCATCACGGCCATATCGACCGCCATCGCGTAATGAATCGGAATGACTTCCGGCTCGCTGGCCACCGGCAGATCGAGCGAGGCGATGATCTTGCCGATGCGGCGCAGGTTATCGCCGTAGTCGGTCACGATCAGCGTGTTGTTGCTTGGATTGGCGCTGATCGCGTTGTTGGGCGAAATCAGCGGGCGCAGCATCGGCAGCAGATTCCCGGCCGACTCGTAGTTCAGCCTGAATATCTGCGTGGCGATCTGGTCGCCGCGCACATGGGCGGTGGTGGCAGCCGCCTGCAACTTGGCGTCCGCTTCCGGCACGATCTTGGAAAAGCCGTCGCCCGGCACCACCGCGAAACCTTGCAGGCGCAGCGCCGAGGTCAGCAGGCGCATCGCCTGCTCGCGCGTGACCGGGCCGTCCGACACCAGGTTGATGCTGCCTTTCACGCGCGGATCGAGAATGAAAGTGGTATTCGTGTACTGGCCGACCGCCGACACCACCGATTCGATATCGGCGCCGACGAAGTTGAGTCCGGCCTTGTCGCTGAAGCCGCCTTGCGGAATGCCGTTCTGCGCATGAGCGGAGAGCATCGCAATCGCGCAGCAAAGCGCGCACAGCAGCAACAAGCGGCGCACGAACGGAGAATAGGCGGCGCATGGCCGGCGACGGTGTTCGACAGGGATTGCATTCCTCATTGCTGCTCCTCTTCTTTTCTTGTCAGCGTCAGGCTGGCCTTCGCTGTTTCACTCGACAGCATGTCGATCTGCGCATCCGCCACCGCCAGTTGCTGCGACTGCGCCTGCTCCAGCCACGCGAGCAAGGAGGACGGCGGCGCCGATGCGAACTGCAGGCGCGCGCCGCGTTCGTCGACGTCGATGCCGTTCGCGTTCAAGCCTGCGGCGCGCAGCGAGGCTTCGAGCGCTTCGCGCGTCAGCGTGAGGGGCGGCGCCGGCTCGCTGCCCTCCTGCGTTTGCTGCGCCGGCTGCTGCGACACTTGCGCCGCCAGCTGGCGCATCTGCGCCGCCTGCTGGCGCAACAGCGGCAGGCTCTTGCGCAGCGAGGCCGTGCCGTTCACCGCCGGATCAATCAGCAGCACATATAGCAAGCCGAACACGCACACCGCCGCCGCCGTCATCAGCATGCTGCGTTCGCGCCGGTTGCGCGCCTTCCAGAAGACGGTCCAGGCGTCGTTCGCGCGCGTGATCGCGTCGCCGATCATGAGGCGTTCCTGATCTGCCAGCTGTTCGGCCCGTTCGGCGTGACGGCCAGCCTTTGCTGGCGCAAGGCCGGCGCCAGCTTTTCCATCGTCGCCTCATTGCCGGCCTGCAGGCCCAGCACGAGACTGCGTTCGCGATACGCCAGATGCGCGATCGCCGCGGCCGGCGGCGCGCCCGTCTCGCTGCTCCACGCCGCGCCGAAACGCGCCAGCAGCGCGAGGAAATCGTCCGGCGCCAGATTGCCGGCGCCGCCCTCGCTGGCGACATGCCGCTGCATCTGCAACAGCGGATCGACCACCACGGTTTCGTTCGGAAATGCATTGCGATAGATCTGCGCCATCTCCGTCCGCAACTGCTTCGCTTCGCGCCGCATGCGCCACCATTCGATGTTCAGGCCGGCGATGTTGACCAGCATGAAAACGAACAGCAGCACGGCGATCAGGCGGCGCGCGCGCCAGTCGCTGTGGCGCGCGCTGGCGGCGTTCGGCGCGTCGGCCAGCAGGTTCATCTGCACCCTGCCAGTGCCCTTGATCCAGTGGCTCCAGCCGTCTTCCCGCAATTCGACGCGCTCCGCCTGCTCGGCCGTCGCCATGCTGCGCGCGGCGAACGCGGCAAGCGCGTCGCGGTACGCAGGCAGACGATGGCCCGGCAGGTAGAGCCTGATCCGTGCAGTGGGCAACATTGCGGTAATCGATTCCAGCAGCTGCAGCGCGTGCGCCTCCGATTGCGGATGGGCCGAGGCCAGGTGCAGCCCCAGGCCTTCTTCCGGCGACAGGCGCAGCGCGATGTCGCGTTCATCCGCGGAAATCGCCGCCGCGACGGCGTCCGGTTCGGCGGCCAGGCACAGCTGGGTCGGCACCGCGACCACCGCGGTGCCGCCATACCCCGACACCGTGCGGGCAATCAGTTCCAGCCAGCTGCGCTGCATCACGGCCACCGTGCACATGCCGTCCTCGACCGGCGAAGGCGCGAACACGCATTCCTCCGGCTCCGACAGCAGCCGGTCCTCCAGCAGGTTCGGCAGCGCGCGCCGCAGTTGCGCTTCGGACATCGGCGGCACCTTGACGCGCAGCACGGTGACGTCGCTGGCCGCGATCATCAGCACCAGCCTGTTCGCTTCCAGAATTTCGCCGGCCAGTTCGGACAGCGGCTCGACGCCGCAGACCAGCCTGCCCTCGGTGCGCGCGTAGGCGCAGGGCAGATCGACCCAGTGCTCGACTTCGTCGGCGGCGGAGCGCGGCGGCAGGCGGACGATCAGCGTGCTCATGAAAGCTCTCCGTCGCGCCGCCACAGAATGCGCGCCTGGCCGCTGTCGCGCTGGATCAAGGCTTGCGTCTGCAAGGCGGCCGGACCGAGATGCACGTCGCTGTCGACCAGAAAGAAATGGCTGCCGAAGGTGATCTGCCCGCCGGGCTCAGGCAGATTGCGGCTGATCGCGCGATTGGAAAAATCGGCGCCATCGCGGAAATACGCGCGCCGGCGCTCCGCCACCAGCGCGGCAGCCTGCGGCAGCGCGATGTCGTACAGCGCGGCGATGACTTCCGCCGGCGCGGTGTTGACATTGATCGGCGTGGATTCCGGCAGCACCACGACCAGCGACCGCAGGCGCCGCAGCATCGCGGCGCTGTAGCCGGGAATCGCCAACAGGTCATCGAGCTGCCACAGGCGCATCTGCGGATGGTTGGCATCCGCAGCATTGCGCCGCTGCAGATCGGCGATCGCTTGCGCGGTTGTCTGCGCCAGCTGCGCCGCGATGTTCTGCCCGCTCAGCAGGCGCGCGAAGGTCGCCGTTTCGACCGGATCGACCTGCCCTTCGTCGCTCAGATTGGCGAGATTGAAGCGGCCCTGCGCATCGCTGATCCTGCCGTTCAGGATCGCCTGCGCCACGTTGCCGGCCGCCGGCGCGCCGCGCAGCGGCCGCGACCAGGCTTCGCCTTCGTGGTCGATCATCGATTGCCGGTCGTCCTCGATCAGCAGCAGTTGCGCCGAGTCCAGCATGTCGCGCAGCAGCCATTCTTCCTGCATGCGCAGGCGCTGATTTTCCACCAGCCTGATCTGCACCTGCTGCTGCCAGAACAGGCCGGCCACGATGCTGACCGCCAGCGCCATCATCAGCAGGGCGGTCACGATCGCCACCCCGCGCTGCGCATGCCGTCTCATGCCGCCCCCAGCAGAAACAGGCGGCGCACGATGCCGTCGCCGCTCCCCAGTTGCAAGCTCACTTCCAG